>ERZ772973.194-NODE-194-length-36445-cov-32.504_pt1 | contig 36445 bp, 36 predicted proteins | sample MGYA00580672_ERZ772973 | MGnify/ENA primary metagenome ERZ772973 (study PRJEB29015, sample SAMEA2737938) | human oral metagenome | biome: human oral; feature: human-associated habitat; material: dental | place: China | collected 2152 ...
CGCAGATGCTGGTGCAACGTTCCAATGAACGGGGCTACTTGGTTGGTTCTCGTGGATCTGTCGGATCTAGTTTCGTCGCGACCATGATTGGGATTACGGAGGTTAATCCTCTCTCTCCTCACTATGTCTGTGGTCAGTGTCAGTACAGCGAGTTTATCACCGATGGTTCTTACGGTTCAGGATTTGATATGCTCAATAAGGACTGTCCTAAATGTGGTCATAAACTCAGCAAAAACGGGCAAGATATTCCCTTTGAAACCTTCCTTGGTTTTGATGGAGATAAGGTTCCCGATATTGACTTGAACTTCTCGGGTGAAGACCAGCCTAGCGCCCACTTGGATGTCCGTGATATCTTTGGTGAGGAATATGCCTTCCGTGCAGGAACGGTTGGTACGGTAGCTGCTAAGACCGCCTATGGCTTTGTCAAGGGCTATGAGCGTGACTATGGCAAATTTTATCGTGATGCGGAGGTAGAACGCCTCGCTCAAGGTGCTGCTGGTGTCAAACGGACAACAGGACAACACCCGGGGGGAATCGTTGTTATTCCGAACTACATGGACGTCTACGATTTTACGCCTGTCCAGTATCCAGCAGATGACGTGACGGCTGAATGGCAGACCACTCACTTTAACTTCCACGATATCGATGAGAACGTCCTCAAACTTGATGTACTGGGGCATGATGATCCGACCATGATTCGGAAGCTTCAGGATTTATCTGGTATTGACCCCAATGAAATTCCTATGGATGATGAAGGCGTGATGGCCCTCTTTTCTGGAACGGAAGTTTTAGGTGTGACACCTGAGCAAATCGGTACTCCGACAGGCATGCTGGGGATTCCAGAGTTTGGAACCAACTTTGTACGTGGAATGGTAGATGAGACGCATCCGACGACTTTTGCGGAATTGCTTCAGCTCTCAGGTCTGTCCCATGGTACCGATGTGTGGTTGGGAAATGCTCAGGATTTGATCAAGCAAGGAATTGCTGACCTATCAACTGTTATTGGTTGTCGGGACGACATCATGGTTTATCTCATGCATGCTGGTCTTGAACCTAAGATGGCCTTTACTATCATGGAACGGGTACGTAAGGGCTTGTGGCTAAAGATTTCCGAAGAGGAACGCAATGGCTATATCGAAGCTATGAAGGCTAATAAGGTGCCAGAGTGGTATATCGAGTCCTGTGGGAAAATCAAGTACATGTTCCCTAAGGCCCATGCGGCAGCCTACGTTATGATGGCTTTGCGCGTGGCTTACTTCAAGGTTCACCATCCGATTTATTATTACTGCGCTTACTTCTCTATCCGTGCCAAGGCCTTTGATATCAAGACCATGGGTGCGGGCTTGGATGCCATCAAGCGTAGAATGGCAGAAATCGCTGAAAAACGGAAGAATAATGAAGCCTCTAATGTGGAAATTGATCTCTATACAACTCTTGAGATTGTCAATGAGATGTGGGAGCGTGGTTTTAAATTTGGCAAGCTAGATCTATACCGTAGTGATGCGACCGAATTCCTCATCGATGGGGACACCCTCATCCCACCATTTGTCGCTATGGATGGTTTAGGAGAGAACGTTGCCAAGCAGTTGGTGCGTGCGCGTGAAGAGGGTGAGTTCCTCTCTAAAACAGAACTACGCAAACGCGGTGGGCTCTCATCAACCTTGGTTGAAAAGATGGATGAAATGGGGATTCTGGGCAATATGCCAGAAGATAACCAGTTGAGTTTATTTGATGAGCTGTTTTAAGAAGATAGATTATCCCCAATTTTACAGAGATGTTTGATAATTAAAAAAATAACAGGACATTAGACAATCCTGTTATTTTTTTAATTGTAAACATAAATATATAACGACTAGATTACTAATCCTCTAAGACGATATCCTCTTCTTTTAGGTCTTCTATCAGTTTCTGTTTGTAGTGAGTGAGAGAAAGTATATATTGACCAAAGCTAGATTTTTTAAATAAGTCAAATAATTCTTTATTCTCTATAAGCTCCTGAGGATATATTCTTCTGAATACTAAACCATTAGCTTTGCAAAATGAAACTAGCTGGTTATTAGAAAGTTCTAGTGATTTGTCTATATTTTCGTTGATAGTTTTTTCGAAAAAATGATAAATAAAACTATGAAATACACTTGTTGGTAAATAAAAATGTACTTTAAAATCTCTAGTGCTCCTAGACTGAGTATTAATTTCAATCACTACAGGAAGGGTGAGGATGTAGTATTCCAGTAAGTTTTTATCACTAGTTTTATATTTTTCAAAATTATTTAACAACGGAATCAAAATATTATTGTTGAAACGTCGGGCATTCATATTCTCTAACATAAAAAATACCGAATCTGCACTAGTGCTAAATTTTCCTGATTTTATTAGACGAAAGCTGTAGTCCCGCATCATACTATCCGTTTGTATATTTAGAAAATAAGCAACAAAATATTCTTGGAAAGAACGATGGGAGAACTTGTATTTGTTTCCTTCTTTGTATAAGACACACAGACAGTTTTCTAAATCGTGAATAAAATTGCCTATATTGAGAACGTTTTTAATTCGAGGAGGAAATTTTTTAAAAATGTCTTCAATCTCTGGGAAGGTAAACTCTGTTTTTGCTTTTTGGTATGTCAGAAAACAGAAGATCGCAAAATACTCTTTAAAAGTATCTGAACTTAAATCTGATAACATTTTTCGTCGATAACTTTTCGTAGCATCGTGCTTCGAGAGCATGGTATCGAAGGCTTGATAGTAGAATAGGTGTAATTTTTGCGGGATTTCTGCATAGTCATTGTAAGTGGAGAGCATAATATTTAGTAACAGAGGATTGGAAGCAAAGGATTCATGTCTATCATATAAACCACTCTCTAGATCACGAATAAATTTATTTTTGAGTTCCTCATCTGGATATTCAATTTTTGTAATAAGACTTATAGCTTGTTCCTTAGTAAAAGGAACAGCTTTTAAAACTGTGAACCGCTGAAATTCAATGAATTCGGATTCGCTATAAGGTCTGGAAGAAAGGATATAATGGTTTTCAGGATATTTGTCACAAAAATCATTTAACTTCTTGAAAAATTCTTTTTGGTTTTCGCTATACAATTCATCATAGCCATCCAATAGGAATAAAAAGCATCCAGATTGAAGTGCATAATCTAAATATTCTTCTTGGAATGTATTATGAAATTGATTTAGTTTTTTTAACAGTAATTTCTCAAGATCTAAATGCTCTTCGTCGTTGAAATCCTTTAATTCAATAAAAATAGGAATATAGTCTTTTAATTCTAATTCACTTAGAAAAAGGTGTTTCATGAGAGTGGACTTACCAATTCCACCAGAACCTTCAATGATTAAAAATTTTGAGAGATCAGTTAGTACTTTTGTTGTAGTGGGCTTGATGATGTCTGAGCCTTTTTTTAAAAATGGGATTTCAAAAAAGTCATACAGTCTTTTGGGCTCAATTCCGTAGATAATCGTTTTGATTTTACTGTATTTTTCATAAGATTTTGTCAAATAAGATTGGAATGGAATCTCTAGATTAATTTTTGCCTCATTGTAGAGCGTTTTAAATTTGTCAGTTGTTTTGGAAATAATAGGTGAAAAGTATTTATCCAGAATAGCACTAGTAAATTGTCTTGCAATTTCATTGTTAAAGATTTCGTCCATCATTTTTTGCTCCTGTGTATTTTGGGTATTTTTATAAAGAGTAGCACATCAGCTTTTTTATGTCAATATATTTGAATAGAGTTCCTCGTTCTATTTGTCTATTGAAGGATATTGTATGTCTGTTGTATGTGTTGTGTATTTACAGAGCTTGCCATTTTTGTTAAAATAATAAATAGAAAGAAGGTGAAAATATGTCAAAGACGAGCATGAGCATCCGTTTGGATAGTGAGGTTAAGGAGCAGGCCCAACAGGTTTTTAATAATCTGGGAATGGATATGACCACAGCTATCAATATTTTCCTTCGTCAGGCTATTCAATATCAAGGTTTGCCTTTTGATGTTAGACTTGATGAGAATCGGCAGTTGCTCCAAGTGTTAACGGATTTAGACCAAAATCGTAATATGAGTCAATCTTTCGAATCAGTCTCGGACTTGATGGAGGACTTGCGTGCTTAAGATTCGTTACCATAAACAGTTTAAAAAAGATTTTAAATTGGCTATGAAGCGTGGTTTGAAGGCAGAATTATTAGAAGAAGTTTTGAATTTTCTGGTTCAAGAAAAAGAACTTCCTGCTAGATATCGTGATCATCAATTGACGGTATCCAAGCATTTTCAAGGAGTTCGTGAATGTCATATCCAACCAGATTGGCTTTTGGTTTATAAAGTAGACAAGTCGGAATTGATTTTAAACTTGCTGAGGACGGGCAGTCATAGTGATTTATTTTAATAAATTTTAAGGAGTTCAATATGAAACTAAGAATCTCTGCGGAAGATAAGCCTGCTGAGAAGGTCTTTGACTATCAGCTAGAGCTGGCAGATGAAACAATTATCCTATCAACAGCGCTCTTGTCGGGCGCCATTGCTTTAGCAGGATTATTCTCTGCTTTGAAAGAAAAATAAAAATAGAAAAGAGAAAACAACATGGTTTTACCAAATTTTAAAGAAAATCTAGAAAAATATGCGAAATTGTTGGTTGCGAATGGAATTAACGTGCAACCTGGTCACACTTTGGCTCTCTCTATTGATGTGGAGCAACGTGAGTTGGCGCATCTGATTGTGAAAGAAGCATATGCCTTGGGTGCGCATGAGGTCATCGTTCAGTGGACAGATGATGTCATTAACCGTGAGAAATTCCTCCACGCGCCGATGGAGCGTCTGGACAATGTACCAGAATACAAGATTGCTGAGATGAACTATCTTTTGGAGAACAAGGCTAGCCGTCTTGGAGTTCGTTCTTCTGACCCAGGTGCTTTGAACGGAGTCGATGCTGACAAACTTTCAGCTTCTGCTAAAGCTATGGGACTGGCCATGAAGCCAATGCGTATCGCAACTCAATCTAACAAGGTTAGCTGGACTGTAGCAGCAGCTGCAGGACTCGAGTGGGCTAAGAAGGTCTTCCCAAATGCAGCAAGCGATGAAGAAGCAGTCGATCTCCTTTGGGATCAAATCTTCAAGACTTGCCGTGTCTACGAAGCAGATCCAGTTAAGGCTTGGGAAGAACACGCTGCCATCCTCAAGAGCAAGGCTCAAATGCTGAACAAAGAGCAATTCTCAGCCCTTCACTATACAGCGCCAGGAACAGATTTGATACTTGGTTTGCCAAAGAACCATGTTTGGGAATCAGCTGGTGCTGTCAATGCACAGGGCGAAGGCTTTTTGCCAAATATGCCGACAGAGGAAGTCTTCACTGCGCCTGACTTCCGTCGCGCAGATGGTTATGTAACCTCTACAAAACCACTTAGCTATAACGGAAATATCATTGAAGGGATTAAAGTGACCTTTAAAAATGGTCAAATCGTAGACATCACTGCTGAAAAGGGTGATCAGGTCATGAAAGACCTTGTCTTTGAAAATGCGGGCGCGCGTGCCTTGGGTGAATGTGCCTTGGTGCCAGATCCAAGCCCAATTTCTCAGTCAGGCATTACCTTCTTTAACACCCTTTTCGACGAAAATGCCTCAAACCACTTGGCTATCGGTGCTGCCTATGCAACCAGCGTTGTTGGTGGAGCAGAGATGAGCGAAGAAGAGCTTGAAGCTGCAGGACTTAACCGTTCAGATGTTCACGTGGACTTTATGATTGGTTCTAGCCAAATGGATATCGATGGTATCCGTGAGGATGGAACACGCGTACCCCTCTTCCGTAATGGAGACTGGGCAATTTAAGGAGAAGCTATGCTTGGAAGTATGTTTGTTGGTCTCCTAGTGGGACTCTTGGCGGGGGCTTTGACCAATCGTGGGGAGAGCATGGGATGCTTTGGGAAAATGTTTCTCGGCTGGATTGGTGCCTTTTTGGGCCACTTGCTCTTTGGAACTTGGGGTCCAATTATAGCAGGAACAGCTATTATCCCAGCTGTTTTAGGTGCCATGATTGTATTAGCTATTTTCTGGAGACGAGGAAGTTAGTTTCTTGAAAAATTAGAAAAAAGGAGGTTGGTCACTTGGGCCAGCCTCCTTTTGAGTATGATATAATAGTTCTATGAGATTAGATAAATTTTTAGTTGCCTGCGCTGTGGGGAGTCGGACAGAGGTCAAAAACTTGCTTAAGTCTGGGCGCGTGACAGTTAATGGCAAGAAAGAAAAATCAGCTAAACTACAAATAAATGAAGGAAGAGATGAAATTCGCTTTGATGACCAAGTGTTAGAGTACGAGGAGTTTGTCTACTACATGATGAACAAGCCCCAAGGAGTCATTTCGGCGACTGAAGATACCAAGCATAGAACGGTTCTGGACTTGTTGGACGACTATGGACGTGCCAAGGAGGTTTTTCCAGTGGGCCGCTTGGACATCGATACCCATGGTCTTTTGCTCTTGACCAATGATGGAAAGCTGGCTCATGCCCTTCTTTCACCTAAACGTCATGTGGATAAAACTTATCAAGCTCAGGTCAAGGGAATCATGACACAAGAAGATGTGGAGACATTTGCCAAGGGTATTCCGCTTAAGGACTTTACCTGCCATCCGGCCAAACTGGAGATTTTGTCAGTGGATTCAAATAAGGATGAAACCCAGATTCAGGTGACGATTAGAGAAGGGAAATTTCACCAGGTCAAACGCATGGTGGCCTACTGTGGTAAGGAAGTGGTGGACCTACAACGTTTGACTATGGGTACTCTAGTTTTGGATGAGAATTTGAAACGAGGAGAATGGCGCCGCTTGACCAAGGAGGAGTTAGAAATTCTCCTTGCTAGTATTGCTTAGTTTGGATTATGTTAGGAAAGGTGAGGGAGAATGTCCTTACCTTTTTCGTTTTTCAGTTGCTTCCTTTGTGAAAAGAGTTATAATAGACAGTAGAATAAAAGGAGGAATCTATGAACGCGATTCAAGAATCATTTACGGATCAATTATTTGCCAACTATAAAGCAAATGTAAAATACCAAGCGATCGAAAATGCTGCAAGCCACAACGGAATTTTTGCAGCCCTAGAACGTCGTCAAAGCCATGTGGATAACACACCTGTTTTCTCATTGGATTTGACCAAGGACAAGGTGACTAACCAGAAAGCATCTGGTCGTTGCTGGATGTTTGCGGCCCTTAACACCTTCCGTCACAAACTCATTTCTCAATACAAACTGGAAAACTTTGAGTTGTCTCAGGCTCACACTTTCTTCTGGGACAAGTATGAAAAATCTAACTGGTTCTTGGAGCAAGTCATTGCGACTGCAGACCAAGACTTGACGAGCCGCAAGGTTAGCTTCCTACTCCAAACCCCTCAACAAGACGGTGGTCAATGGGATATGGTCGTTGCCCTCTTTGAGAAATACGGTGTCGTTCCCAAGTCAGTTTATCCTGAGTCTGTTTCATCTAGCAGCAGCCGTGAGCTCAATGCCATCCTTAACAAATTGCTTCGTCAAGATGCCCAAATCTTGCGTGACTTGCTCGCTTCTGGTGCAGACCAAGCGACTGTTCAAGCTAAGAAAGAAGACCTCTTGCAAGAAATCTTTAACTTCCTTGCTATGTCACTAGGTCTTCCACCACGTAAATTTGACTTTGCTTATCGCGATAAGGATGATAACTACCAAAGCGAAAAGGGTATCACGCCACAAGAGTTTTACAAGAAATATGTCAATCTTCCTCTAGAAGACTACGTTTCTGTTATCAATGCTCCAACTGCTGACAAGCCTTACGGCAAATCTTACACAGTTGAGATGTTGGGAAATGTGGTTGGTAGCCGTGCAGTTCGCTACATCAACGTTCCAATGGAGCGCTTGAAAGAATTGGCGATTGCCCAAATGCAAATAGGTGAAACTGTTTGGTTTGGTTCAGATGTCGGCCAGCTCAGCAACCGTAAAGCTGGAATCCTTGCGACTGATGTTTATGACTTCGAATCAAGCATGGATATTCAACTCACTCAAGACAAGGCTGGACGTTTGGACTACAGCGAAAGCTTGATGACCCACGCCATGGTCTTGACAGGTGTGGATTTGGATGAAAATGGTAAATCAACCAAGTGGAAGGTTGAAAACTCATGGGGAGACAAGGTCGGTACAGATGGTTACTTCGTTGCCTCAGACGCTTGGATGGACGAATACACCTACCAAATCGTTGTTCGCAAAGAATTGCTGACAGCAGAAGAACAAGCTGCTTATGAAGCAGAACCAATCGTACTTGCACCATGGGACCCAATGGGAGCCTTGGCAGAATAAAGTCTAAAGAAAAGAGGTTAGGGAAATCCTAGCTTCTTTTTTAAGTCCTTCTTAAAGTTGCGATAGATGATGCTGCTAAGGGAGTTCGTCTTAGTTTGAGTCTTTAAGTGACAGAGAAAAAGATATGTGTTACTATAGTAGTACAAAAGGATATCGGAGTAGAAATGAAGTATTTAAGCAGTCAAGACATCAAGGATCGTCAACGAAATATCAGCGACATTAAACCCTATAAAACAACCAAGGAAATCGTCGTTTCAAATATCTTTACCTTCTTTAATGCTATGAACTTGGCTCTGGCAGTTCTGGTAGCCACAACCTTGCGATTTGAGAATATGCTCTTTTTAGGTGTGATTGCTATCAATACAGCCATTGGGATTTTCCAGGAAGTGCGCTCTAAGAATGCCTTAGAAAAGCTAAGTTTGCTTGGTAAGAGTAAGTACAGGGTCAATCGAGATGGTCAAACGATTGAGATTGATCCAGAGGACATTGTTCTAGGCGAGTACTTGCATCTCAATCTGGGAGATCAGGTTCCTGTAGATGCAGAAGTGCTTGAAGGGAATATTGAAGTTGATGAGTCCTTGCTGACTGGCGAGAGTGATTCGGTCTTTAAAACAGTTGGTGACAAGCTGATGAGCGGAAGCAATGTCGTCAGCGGCACTTGTCTCGTCAGAGCAACGGCTGTGGGTCCCGATAGCTACATCAACAAACTTGCAAAATCCAGCAAGGAATTCAAAAAATACCCTTCTCAACTGCGCGATTACATGGATAAGATTTTAAAAATCGTCTCTATCTTGCTGGTGCCAGTTGCCATTCTGCTCTATGTCAGAGGTTTTAGTCTAGGGCGGACTTATGTTGAGATTGTCTTGGGAAGTTCTGGTGCCTTGGTCGGCATGATTCCAGAGGGATTGATTCTCCTGGTTAGCGTATCCCTAGCGGTAGCAGCCATGAAACTGGCTAAAAAGAAAGTCTTGGTGCAGGAACTATATTGTGTGGAGACCTTGGCGCGTGTAGATGTTCTTTGTTTTGATAAGACAGGAACCATCACGACGGGGAATATGAAGATCCAAGAAATGGATGAGAAGTTAGCAGAGAAACTGTCCTCTTATCTAGCTTATTTTGAGGATGAAAATGCGACGTCGCGAGCTCTGAAGACTTACTTAACCTGTGAGAAAAAGTGGGACGTTCAAGAGGTAGGTGCCTTTTCAAGCAAAAACAAGTATTCCTTTGTCCAAGTAAAAGACAGTGGGACATACTTTTTCGGAGCCTATGAGTTTCTAGGCTTTGCCCAAGCGATGGATCCTTACTATGAACATCTAAAACAGCAAGGTTTTCGAATCTTATCGCTTGCTCATAGCAAGGACCAGATTACAAACCCAGCCAATATGGAACTATTAGGGCATGTCGTTCTGTCAGATGAGATCAAGGATAATACCAAGGAAACCTTTGATTATTTCGAGTCACAAGGTGTTGAAGTGAAGATTATCAGTGGGGATAATCATGTGGCTGTATATGGGGTGGCTCGTAAAGCAGGATTTAAAGAATCAGCACGGGCGATTGATATGACCAAGGTGGGTGATGAGAACTTTGAAAGAGTGGTCTTGGAGAACGATATCTTTGGTCGCGTGACACCTGAGCAGAAAGAAAGGATGGTGACCGTTTTGCAAAATGCTGGCAAAACAGTTGCTATGAGTGGTGACGGGGTCAACGATGTTCTGGCTCTCAAGAAAGCAGATATTAGTTTTGCTATGAATGGTGCTACTAGTGCAGCCAAAAGCGTCTCCAACATTGTTTTTCTCACAGATGACTTTGCAGTATTCTATGATATCTTGATGGAAGGCCGCCGTGTCATCAATAACATCCAAAAGGTCGCCTCTCTCTTTCTAACAAAGACTTTCTTCTCCATTGTATTTGCGATTTTAAGTGTGATATTTGGTTTGGAATTTGCCTTTATCCCCATTCAGTTTACAATCATTTCAGCCATTACGATTGGGATTCCATCCTTCTTCCTAACCTTTGAGTCCAATAATGAAAAGGTCAGCACACATTTTATGAGAGATATCCTGACTAATGCTGTGATTGGTGGTGGCATTCTGGTTGCTAGTGTTCTCCTGACTAACTTCTTTATCACTGTCCCAGGTCAGGTTAAATTTATTTGCTTCATCCTTGCTTTGGTCAATGGCCTGTGTCTCGTTGCCAAGGTCAGCCTGCCTTTTAATCGATACAAGATGCTCTTACTCGTTTTTTTGAGCCTTGCAGCCCTAGTAGGTGTGCTTGCCAATACCTTTATCCTGCAAGGAGCATTTGTGCCTTTAGAAGCCAATCAGATGCTCTATGTTGCCATCCTAACAGTAATAATTGGGGGCCTGCATTATCTGACTAGGAGAAAAAGTTGATACACAAAAAGAGTTGGGTCGAATCTCCCTTATTTCACATGTTTGGATAGACATTTTTAAGTTTTGGGAGCACTTAGAATTTAGAGTAAGTACTTGATTTTAAAGCGAGAAACTAGTTAATTGAAAGAATTTGTTTTAAAAACACTATTTTGATGAAATTGTTTTGACAGATAGTCTACAAGCCTTTATAATAGTATTATCATTAAAATTAGGGAGAAAATATTTATGCCAAACAATGAAAACGCTAAAGGTACGTTTCGTAAATTTTTAGATGGTTTTAAGCGTCTCATAAAAAGAGGAAATAAAGAAGAGTTGTCTACTGCAAGAGAAACTGAGGGCGAGGAGACAGGAGTAGCAGGAGGAAGTCTATCTCCCGAAGAAAGTGAAACTTTTCTTATTGATAAGGCTTTAGAGTCTATTCAGTACTACGATCGTTTGGATGTGATGAATATAGGTGAGGAAAGCAGTTCCGAAGAATCTCCATTGCCAGAAAGTGACTCTAGTCTTTCTCAAGAAAAAGAACTAGCTAAGAGTCAAACAGTTAGTGCATCGCATTCTTTGGAAACTAGTCTCTCTAAAACTACAGATTCTCGAAAAACAAAAGGCTTGAAGAGTACAGCAGACTCCATTTCACTATCATTAAGTCTAGAAAACAAAAAAACATCAAGTAGTTTATCTGTTCTTGAGTCAGCCTCAGCCAGCCGTTCAGCGGAGCAATCACTGAGCGCTGAGGCTGCAATCTCTCTAAGTGTTTCTATCTCAGAATCCGACTCAACCCGTCTTTCTCGAGTAGAGTCACAGACTTTATCTCGTGAGTCCTCTCTCAGCCTTTCGGCCTCAGAGTCCGTCTCAGATAGCCGTTCAGCGGAGCAATCACTGAGCGCCGAGGCTGCAATCTCTCTAAGTGTTTCTATCTCAGAATCCGACTCAACCCGTCTTTCTCGAGTAGAGTCACAGACTTCATCTCGCGAGTCCTCTCTCAGCCTTTCGGTTTCAGAGTCCGTCTCAGTCAGTCATTCAGCGGAGCAATCACTGAGCGCCGAGGCTGTAAGCTCTCTAAGTGATTCTGTTTCAGTATCTGGCTCAACCCATCTTTCTCAAGTAGAGTCACAGATTTCCTCTGTTGAAGATTCTCTTAGCCTTGCTATTTCAGAGTTCGAATCACAGAGTGCCTATCTTGAACAATCTCTAAGTCAGTATGGTTCTCACTTGCTTAGCCTTTCAGTCTCAGCTTCGCACAGTGTTTATGCAGAAGAGTCTCTGAGTCAAGCAGCTTCCCTGTCTCATAGTCTGTCGGTTTCAGAGTCAGTTTCAGCTAGCCTTTCTGTTTCAGCTTCTACTTCTTACAGTATTTATGTAGAAGAGTCTTTGAGCCAAGCAGCTTCACAATCTCATAGTCTGTCGGTTTCGGAGTCAGAATCTTATAGTACTTCCATTTCAGTCTCAGCTTCTCACAGTGTTTATGTAGAAGAGTCTTTGAGCCAAGCAGCTTCCCTGTCTCATAGTCTATCGGTTTCAGAGTCCGTCTCAGCAAGCCTTTCAGTTTCAGCCTCAGCTTCTGCCTCGCACAGTCTCTACGTAGAAGAGTCTCTGAGTCAAGCAGCTTCCCTGTCTCATAGTCTGTCGGTTTCAGAGTCCGTCTCAGCAAGCCTTTCTGTTTCAGTCTCAGCTTCTCACAGTGTTTATGTAGAAGAGTCTTTGAGCCAAGCAGCTTCACAATCTCATAGTCTGTCGGTTTCAGAGTCAGTTTCAGCAAGCCTTTCTGTTTCAGCTTCTACTTCTCACAGTGTATATGTAGAAGAGTCTTTGAGCCAAGCAGCTTCAGAGTCCCACAGTCTATCCGTCTCAGAGTTAGTTTCATCAAGCCTTTCTGTCTCAGCCTCTACTTCTCACAGTGTATATGTAGAAGAGTCTTTGAACCAAGTAGCTTCAGAGTCCCACAGTCTGTCGGTTTCGGAGTCGGAATCTTCTAGCGCTTCCATTTCAGTCTCAGCTTCGTACAGTGTATATGTAGAAGAGTCTTTGAGCCAAGCAGCTTCACAATCTCATAGTCTGTCGGTTTCAGAGTCAGTTTCATCAAGCCTTTCTGTTTCAGCCTCGCACAGTCTCTACGTAGAAGAGTCTTTGAGTCAAGTGGCTTCACAATCTCATAGTCTGTCGGCTTCAGAGTCAGTTTCAGCAAGCCTTTCTGTTTCAGCCTCTACTTCTCACAGTGTACATGTAGAAGAGTCTTTGAGTCAAGCAGCTTCCCTGTCTCATAGTCTGTCGGTTTCAGAGTCAGTTTCAGCAAGCCTTTCAGTCTCAGCTTCGCACAGTGTATATGTAGAAGAGTCTCTAAGTCAAGAGGTATCCTTATCACATAGTTTCTCTGTATTGGAGTCGGTGTCTCACAGTCTGTCATTTGAACACTCCCTTAGTCTATCTGCTTCTGAATCGTCTTCTCAAAGTTTAGTAATAACAGAATCTCTCAGCGCTAGCCAAGCAGTTTCAAGTGATTTAGTGGCTTCAGAGTCAGCAACTGACAAAATGACTGTTGACTTTAGTAGCACTACACAAGACTTATCAAAATTAACATTGATAAACAAAAGAAACAAGTAGACGCTGAAGAGATAGACTTCGGTCTATATCCGAATGAGGAGATTGTACATGAATCCGTATCATTCATCCTTTCGTTTTATTTGAAAGGAGATGCTCTTATTTTCTATCGAAACCTTGGGGAAGACCAGACTGGTCTTCCTCTTTTTGATAGTCTAGGAGGTAGGCTTACAAATGATATGCTTGTTAAAGTTACGAAAATACGAGGGAATTTCAGAAAGTTGAGAGAATGTAGTATCTGAACAGAGTTGATTGAACGGTTGAATCTTTATCGTAACTATTTAACTAGAAAGCTAGAACAACTAGCTTAATGACTTGCTTTTTCAGATTTTTGTCAGTTGAGCGTTAAAATAGGACATTTGAGAAGAGGGGAGGGATTTTATCTTTCTTGCAGAGTATAATTATGTATACGAAGGGGGTACTGAAAATGATGAAATCAATTCGCATCTTATTGTTACTGGCTTTGCTTCAGATTAGTCTGAGTAGCTGCTTGCTGTGGAAGGGAACCATCTTAACCTTAAAGCAGTCAAGCGCTTATTTTCTAGTGTTTATCGTATTGGCATCAGGTCTGTGTGCGGGCATGAATTTCTTTTATACTCGAGATCAGGATGTTCATAGCATTATAAACAGTCAGAAAAAAGTGAAACTATTTTATAGTACCTTGTTGGTCTTAAACCTAGTAGGTGTCTGTCTGGTATTGTCAGAGACTATTTTAACACGGACAGCTTTTCAGCAAGAGTTAGTAGACCTTTTCTTGCCTTCCTTCTTTTTCTTGTTTGGCATTGATTTACTTGTCTTTTTACCGCTTGAAAAATACAGCCGAGAATTGGGAAGCACTCTCAATAAGAAAAAAACAGTTGTCCTGACAGTTCTGGCAACCTTGCTGTTCTTGAGAAATCCAATGACAGTTTTATCCATTGTTTTTATGTCGGTTTGGGATTCATTTTTGCTCGGTTTTTATTTCCCAAATCTATGAGAAGAGAATTTTCCTTTTACGGTCATGTAATCCGAGATATTTTACTTGTTAGCGCCGTGTGTATATTCTTTTAAAAACACTTTTCGACCAATAAAAATCTCTTATTTTACCAAAGTTGTTATAGTAAGTTTGTAAAGAAAATTTACATAAAAGAAAACTTTTTGGTATAATAGTAGCATGTACACAAAAAATGAAGAAGAGCTGATCAATCTGGGAGAACGCCTAGGGACATTGCTCCAAAAAAACGATGTTTTGATCCTGTCTGGAGAACTGGGTGCTGGTAAAACAACCTTTACCAAGGGTCTTGCCAAGGGCTTGGGTATTCGTCAGATGATCAAAAGTCCAACTTACACTATCGTGAGAGAGTATGAGGGTCGCCTTCCGCTCTACCACTTGGATGTCTATCGAATTGAGGGGGATGCTGATTCGATAGACTTGGATGAGTTTCTCTTTGGTGGTGGTGTGACCGTTATCGAGTGGGGACATCTTTTGGGTGAGGATTTACCAGATTCCTACTTGGAGTTGGAACTCTTGAAAGAGGCTGAAGGTCGTCGTCTTCATTTTTCCGCTCAAGGTCCTCGTGCTGAACAATTGATTAAGGAGCTTCAAAATGGAGTATGAACTTTGTATTCGTGAGGCTGAAGCTCAGGATGCAGCTGCTTTGGTTGCATTTTTGGATTTAGTTGGACAGGAGACAGATTTCACCAGTCTGGATGAAAATGGTATCCTGATGACAGAATCTGAAATGGCACTTTTTATTGAAAAGCAAGCGACTTCAGATAACCAAATCACTCTCCTAGCCCTCCTGAATGGTGAAATTGCAGGTGTTTTGAACATCACGGCAGAGCAACGTATACGGATTCGTCACATCGGGGATATCTTTTTGGTCATCCAAAGGAAGTTTTGGAATCATGGCTTGGGAAGCATACTCCTTGAAGAGGGAATTGAGTGGGCTACAACCAGTGGAGTTCTGCGTCGTTTGCAGCTCAGTGTACAAAAGCGCAACGAGGCAGCTATCCACCTTTATTCAAAATTTGGATTTGTTACAGAAGGCTTACAAGAAAGAGGAGCCTATTTAAAAGAAGGGATATTTTTAGACGTTTACCTGATGGGTAGACTGATAGATAAATGATAAGATGGTAAAAAAAATAATCGGAATGCTATTAGCTTTTCTGGCAGTAACAGCTTTAGGTGTGGGTGCTTATGCCTATACTATTTATTATCAAGGAACTGAAACCTTAAGTAAAAAAACTTATAAGAAAATTGGTGAAGAAACCAACGTTATCGAGGCAACGGAGCCTTTAACCATTCTCTTGATGGGGGTGGATACGGGAAACGAGGAACGTCTGGATCCTTGGGTAGGAAACAGCGACTCCATGATTCTCTTGACAGTCAATCCAAAAACTAAGAAAACAACCATGATGAGCTTAGAGCGTGATATTTTGACCAAGATTGAAACAGGAAATGGCCAAGTTCAGGAGGCAAAACTCAATGCGGCTTATGCAAATGGTGGTGCAGAGTTGGCTATTTCAACCATTCAAAAAATGATGAATATCCATATCGATCGTTATGTCATGGTTAATATGAAGGGATTGCAACAGCTAGTTGATGCAGTTGGGGGTATCACAGTAAATAACACACTTGGTTTCCCAATTTCGATTACTGACCAAGAGGAGTTTAATAAAATCTCAATCGGAGTCGGTGAGCAAACCTTGAATGGTGAGGAGGCTCTGGTTTATTCACGGATGCGTTATCAGGATCCTGAAGGGGATTATGGTCGTCAAAAACGTCAACGTGAAGTGATTCAAAAAATCGTAGAAAAAGTCTTGAGTTTGAATAGTATCAGTCATTATCAGGCAATCCTAAAAGCGCTTAGTGAAAATATGCAGACTAATATAGACCTTTCAGCGAAAAGTGTGCCTCAATTACTTGGTTATCAAGATTCTTTTAAAAATATTGAGACACTTCAACTTCGTGGTGAAGGTGAAGAATTGCAGGGTATCTCTTATCAAATCGTAACGACAGAGCATATGCTGGAAATGCAAAATCTCTTGCGTCGCTCCCTAGGGAGAGAAGATGTGACAGAGTTGAAGACCAACGCTGTTCTGTATGAGAGTCTTTATGGTCGAACAGCGCCTTCAACAAATGCTTCGGGCGAAGAATCTGAATAAAATGAAGAATCAAATCGTGGGAAACTTCCTGCGATTTTTTCAAAAAGAATCCGAATAGATAGGTAGGAGGAAAGATGAAAGCAGAAATTATTGCTGTAGGAACAGAAATTTTGACAGGGCAGATTGTCAATACCAATGCCCAGTTCTTATCAGAAAAGCTAGCAGAAATTGGAGTAGATGTCTACTTCCAAACAGCTGTCGGAGATAATGAAGCGCGTCTCATGTCTTTGCTAGAAATTGCGAGCTCGCGTAGTAGTATAGTCATTTTGACAGGAGGCTTGGGGCCAACTGAAGATGATTTAACCAAACAAACGTTGGCGAAATTTTTGGGAAAAGCCTTGGTATTTGATCCTCAAGCTCAGGAAAAACTTGATCACTTTTTTGCTCAAAGACCAGACTATGCTCGGACACCGAATAATGAAAGGCAAGCTCAAATTGTGGAAGGAGCAACTCCATTGCCAAATGAAACAGGATTAGCTGTCGGAGGAGTGTCGGAAGCTGACGGTGTGACTTACGTGGTCCTTCCAGGACCTCCTAGTGAGTTAAAACCCATGGTCTTAAATCAACTCTTACCCAAGTTGATGACTGGCACCAAACTGTATTCACGAGTGCTCCGTTTCTTTGGGATTGGTGAAAGCCAGTTGGTGACCGTTTTAGCTGATTTGATTGACCATCAAACCGATCCGACCTTGGCACCTTATGCCAAAACGGGAGAGGTGACCTTGCGCTTGTCTACAAAAGCAGTCAGTCAAGAAAAGGCTGATCAAGCCTTGGACATCTTGGAGAATCACATTTTGAATCGCCAAACTTTCGATGGACAGTCACTGCGAGACATCTGTTATGGATATGGAGAAGAAACCAGTCTAGCAAGTGTCGTTGTAGAAGAGCTTAAGAAGAGAAAGAAAAGCATTACCGCAGCAGAAAGCTTGACAGCAGGCCTCTTTCAAGCTACTTTAGCAGACTTTTCAGGCGTTTCAGCTATCTTTAATGGCGGTTTTGTTACCTACAGTTTAGAAGAAAAGTCCAAGATGCTGGATATTTCCGAGCAGGAGCTGAAAAAACATGGTGTCGTTTCAGAGTTTACGGCTAAAAAGATGGCAGAGCAGGCACGCATCAAGACTCAGTCTGATTATGGAGTCAGTTTGACGGGGGTTGCTGGACCAGACAGCCTAGAGGGGCATCCAGCTGGGACAGTCTTTATCGGCTTGGCACATGCAAAAGAGACAGAGGTTATCAAGGCTAATATCGCAGGACGGAGCCGAGCAGATGTTCGTCAGATTGCGGTTATGCATGCCTTTAACCTAGTTCGCAAGGCTTTATTAAGTGACTAACTTTTGATATAATAGTAGATAGGTCTTAGGACTATTAGAATACAGGAGAATAGAATGGCGAAAAAACCAAAAAAATTAGATGAAATTTCAAAAAAATTCGGAGCAGATCGTGAAAAAGCCTTGAACGATGCCCTTAAATTGATTGAGAAAGATTTCGGTAAAGGCTCAATCATGCGTTTGGGTGAGCGTGCAGAGCAGAAAGTTCAAGTCATGAGTTCAGGGTCTTTGGCTCTTGATATTGCTCTTGGTTCAGGTGGTTATCCTAAGGGACGTATCATCGAAATCTATGGACCAGAATCATCTGGTAAGACAACAGTTGCCCTTCACGCTGTTGCGCAAGCGCAGAAGGAAGGAGGTATCGCAGCCTTTATCGATGCGGAGCATGCCCTTGATCCAGCCTATGCAGCAGCACTTGGAGTGAACATTGACGAATTACTTTTGTCACAACCAGACTCAGGTGAGCAGGGTCTTGAAATTGCAGGGAAATTGATTGACTCAGGTGCAGTTGACCTTGTCGTTATTGACTCAGTTGCAGCCCTTGTGCCTCGTGCAGAAATCGATGGGGACATTGGAGACAGTCACGTTGGTTTGCAGGCTCGTATGATGAGCCAGGCCATGCGTAAACTGGGTGCTTCTATCAATAAGACCAAAACGATTGCCATCTTTATCAACCAATTGCGTGAAAAAGTTGGGGTTATGTTTGGAAATCCAGAAACAACACCTGGTGGACGTGCTCTGAAATTTTACGCATCAGTCCGTTTGGATGTTCGTGGAAGCACACAAATCAAGGGAACTGGTGACCAAAAAGATACCAATGTCGGTAAGGAAACCAAGATCAAGGTTGTTAAAAATAAGGTTGCTCCACCGTTTAAGGAAGCCTTTGTTGAAATCATGTATGGAGAAGGGATTTCTAAGACCGGTGAGCTTTTGAAGATTGCAAGTGACCTTGATATCATCCAAAAAGCCGGAGCTTGGTATTCTTACAAGGGTGAAAAAATTGGGCAAGGATCTGAAAATGCTAAGAAATACTTGGCAGATCATCCGGAAATCTTTGATGCCATTGACCACCAAGTTCGTGTTCAATATGGCTTGATTGAAGATGAAGAAACCTCAGATGTTAGTCCAGTAGCAGAGACGACTTCTAACCAAGAAGTAACACTTGACCTTGGCGATGATCTTGGAATCGAAATTGAAGAATAACATAAAAAGTAGCAGATAGGAACTGCTACTTTTTATGTTTATTTAGGATGAAAGAACTAATGGTCACTGAAACGGCGATACTCGATATGAAAGTCAAAATAATGTTCATCTTGCAATTTCTGGAAGATGTCACGATAGGCTTCTTCGTCAAAGTGATCGCCACGGTAGAGAATTTCAAAACTCAAACCTTCGTACTCTAGAAAAGCGTTGGCTGTTTTAAAGCCATTTTGTCGATAGAAGTCCATTCTAGCCTTCCTTTGCTCCAGATTATCGCATTCTTCATCTAGTCGCTCGACTTCCAGCAACATGGTTCGTTGGTAGAAATCAGTCAGCTTTTCGATAATTTCCTTTCCGTACCCGTGGCTTCTCAGGTGGGGCATGATGGCAAAAAAGCTGATATAAAAGGCTTTTTGATTGGAGATGGCAAAAGCAAAGCCGACAAACTCTTCCTGGTTATAAAAGGCAAAGAAGTGGGCGTCGTCTCGGTCCTGATAGCGTAAAAATTCGGATAAAGGAACGCGTTCTTCCTCGGGAAAAGCTTCATTGTTTAGCTTTTCAACCTTATCAAGATCCGGAAATGCATCTGTTATTAATTGACTGGTCAAACTCATAAATGACCTCCTTTTCTTGATTATAGCAAATTGTCTCTCGGTAGGCAATTGATTGCAAGAAAACCAAGCAATTCTTGTCGCTCCTCTAGAAAGCTGATATAATAGGCTTATGAACAAGAAAAGAAAAGTGGATTTGGTCAATGGTCCAATCCTTCCTTCGCTTTTAAGCTTTGCCTTTCCAATCTTGCTGTCTAATATCTTTCAACAGCTTTATAATACAGCTGACGTCTTGATTGTTGGGCGTTTTCTTGGCCAAGAATCCTTGGCAGCAGTAGGAGCGACAACGGCCATATTTGACTTGATTATAGGTTTTACGCTTGGTGTTGGAAATGGGATGGGGATTGTCATTGCTCGCTATTATGGGGCTCGTAATTTCACTAAAATCAAAGAAGCAGTAGCAGCAACTTGGATATTAGGAGGGCTTCTTAGTGTTTTTGTTATGCTGATGGGATTCGTCGGCCTGTATCCACTCTTGCAGTACTTAGATACTCCTGCAGAAATCCTTCCCCAGTCCTATCAATATATTTCCATGATTGTGACCTGTGTTGGCGTCAGCTTCGCTTATAATCTCTTTGCAGGCTTGTTGCGGTCTATTGGTGATAGTCTGGCTGCGCTTGGTTTTCTGATTTTCTCTGCCTTGGTCAATGTGGCTCTGGATCTCTATTTTATTACGCAACTGCAACTGGGAGTTCAATCTGCGGGACTTGCTACTATTATTTCACAAGGATTATCAGCGATTCTTTGCTTTTATTATATCCGCAAGAGCGTTCCGGAACTGCTCCCTCAACTCAAGCATTTTAAATGGAACAAGGCCCTGTATGCAGATCTCTTGGAACAAGGTTTGGCCATGGGATTGATGAGTTCAATTGTGTCCATTGGTAGTGTGATTTTACAGTCTTCTGTCAATACCTTTGGCGCAGTGATTATTAGTGCGCAAACAGCTGCGCGACGCATTATGGCCTTTGCTCTGCTTCCCATGACGGCTATTTCTTCTGCCATGACGACTTTTGCTTCTCAGAATCTTGGAGCTAAGCGACCAGATCGCATTGTTCAAGGTCTTCGAATCGGCAGTCGCCTGAGTATGTCCTGGGCAGGCTTTATCTGTATCTTTCTCTTGTTTGCTAGTCCGACCTTGATTTCCTTCTTGGCCAGTTCAACGGATGGTTACTTGGTTGAAAATGGTAGCCTCTACCTGCAAATTAGTTCAATCTTTTATCCGATTTTGAGCCTTTTGTTGATTTATCGCAATTGTTTGCAGGGCTTGGGGCAAAAAGTCCTGCCTTTGGTATCTAGTTTTATCGAACTAATCGGTAAAATTGCTTTTGTGGTCTTGATTATCCCTTGGGCAGGCTATAGGGGGGTTATCCTTTGTGAACCTCTTATCTGGGTTGCCATGACCATCCAACTGTACTTCTCGCTTTTCCGTCATCCCTTGATAAAAGAAGGCAAGGAAATCTTGGCAACAAAAGTACCATCCTAGCTTGATTTGCTAAATAAAATCCATTTCCTCTAGTGAAAATCGAAAAAACTTGTGTTATAATAAGAAAGATTAAAATGTGAAAAAAGGAGATTCCTAATGGGACGTAAATGGGCCAATATCGTAGCCAAGAAAACGGCTAAAGATGGAGCTAACTCTAAAGTATATGCAAAATTTGGTGTAGAAATCTATGTAGCAGCTAAAAAAGGTGATCCAGATCCAGAATCAAACACTGCTTTGAAATTCGTTATCGACCGTGCCAAACAAGCCCAAGTGCCAAAACACGTTATCGATAAAGCGATTGATAAAGCAAAAGGAAACACAGACGAAACCTTTACAGAAGGACGTTACGAAGGATTTGGACCAAATGGTTCTATGTTGATCGTTGATACCTTGACATCAAACGTCAACCGTACAGCAGCCAATGTCCGTGCAGCTTTTGGTAAAAACGGTGGAAACATGGGTGCTTCAGGTTCAGTTTCTTACCTCTTTGATAACAAGGGTGTTATCGTATTTGCTGGTGAAGATGCGGATGCCATTTTTGAACTTTTGCTCGAAGCAGATGTGGATGTGGATGATGTAGAAGCAGAAGATGGAACAATCACTGTTTATACAGCTCCAACAGACCTTCACAAGGCTATCGTTGCCCTTCGTGAGTCAGGTATCCAAGAATTCCAAGTGACTGAATTGGAAATGATTCCTCAGTCTGAAGTGGAATTGTCAGGGGATGACCTTGAAACATTTGAAAAACTTTACAGTGTCCTTGAGGACGACGAAGACGTACAAAAGATCTATACTAACGTAGATGGATTTTAATAGAAAAACGAACAGTTTTATTAACTGTTCGTTTTTTTTTAATATTGGAACTTAGATTCTGGTTTCAGAATCGTTTTGTTGCTTGCTTTTTTCTAGACCTAGACCGACTGATGTTTTTGGACGAGCAAGAGCTGTCCATTGTCATCTTTTGCAAAAGTTAAGGTAACGGTCTTGATCTTGTCACCAATAGAGATATAGGTGATTTTTTTCGTATCGTAACCCCCAAGAGTGAAGTCAAACTCGGAATCTGGCTTTCCGTGTTTGTTGATAATATCCTCGTAGTTGGTACCACCTTTTCCTTTGTTGTCAAGGTCACCTTCGATTAAGGCGTCGAACTGTTCTTGGGTCCAGGTAAAGGTATCGTCTGTCGAGCCGCTTTTTTCTTCGCGTTCCATTGAGGCACTCGTATCTATGTAGGAACGGTTAAACTCCCTGGCATACTCTTTGTAGACATCAGCGTATAGTACCTGAGTCGTAAAGAAAAGTACAACAGAGGCAACTGCCAGGGATGTTCCGATAATGGCTATTGTTTTTTGTTTTTTGAGGTTGACGATAAGGCCGATAATTCCCAAGATAAATGCAACAATGGCGATGAAAAATGACAGATAGTTAATAAATGGAATCCAGGAACCTAAAAGTGCGATGGCTCCAAAAATGGTTGCTAAAATCCCTAAAACTTTTTGTTCTTCTGGTTTCATTTGAAAGTTTTCTCCCTTCATCGAGTGAATGGATATCAATCCACAGTAGTTAGTGCTTATTATAGAGAAAATATCTGCTGATGTCAATTCTGACTAAGATAGTTCTCAAGGAAACTTTTTTCTTGACATTTCTTCTGGAAGCGATAAAATAGTTCTTGTGAGAACTATTTAAAAGATAGGAGAGGAGCAATCATGGACAAGCCAATGTTGATATTTAAACGCTTTGGGCACCAGGTTCATCTGATGGTACAGAAAGAAGCCAAGAGATGTGGCATTGAATTTATGGGTGGACCGCAAGGACAGGTCCTACGGATTTTAGATCATCGTGAGCATGATCAAGAATTAACGCTTATCAAGGATATTGAACAAGAACTCAATATTACTAAATCTGTGGCCAGTAACTTGGTCAAGCGTATGGTACAAAATGGTTTGGTCGAGTTAGAGGCCAGTCCAAGTGATAAACGAGCAAAATTTGTTCGTTTGACCGACAAATCACGATCTCAGATGCAAAAAGTTAAGGCATTTTTTGATCGGATTGATCAGAGTCTGCTAGAGGGTGTTTCAAAGTCGGATTTGGCAATCTTTGAAAAGGTCCTCGGTCAGTTGCAAGAAAATGTTGAGAAGATAGGAGGAGAGGATGAAGAAACTCGCTAAACGTATTACAGGAAAAGAGTGGGGGATGATCGTTCTTACGATTTTATTCACTTGTTTCTCGGTCTATCTCGAGTTAGAGGTGCCGACCTATATTTCACAAATTACAGAATTACTCGGAACGCCCGGAACGCAGTTGGGTGAGCTCTGGTCACCAGCTGCGAAGATGATTGGTTTGTCTTTATTGGCCTTCTTATCATCTGTTATGGTTGGTTTCTTTGCCGCTCGCGTTGCAGCATCCTATACAACTCATCTACGTAGTGACGTGTTTCATCAGGTTTTGGACTTTTCACAGACAGAAATCAAGCGATTTTCAATCCCAAGCCTCTTGACTCGGACGACCAATGATATTACCCAGGTTCAGATGCTCTTTACTATGGGCTTACAGGTAGTGACTCGTGGGCCTATCATGGCCATCTGGGCCATTGGAAAAATCCTTGGGAAATCGGAATACTGGCTTTGGGCAGTCGTTGTGGCTGTTATTGTGAATGTCTTGATGACCACTGTTCTCATGACTCTGGCCTTTCCAAAACAATCGGTCATCCAAAAATTGACAGATAAACTCAATAGCATCACTCGTGAAAGTTTGACTGGGATTCGAGTTGTTCGTGCATACAATGCGGAAGATTACCAAGATGAAAAATTTGAAGCAGCCAACGATGAGGTAACACGTCTCAATCTCTTTGTCAATCGCTTGATGGCTATTATAAACCCGATCATGATGGCGATTTCAAGTGGACTAAGTTTAGCTATTTACTGGATTGGTGCCTACATTATCAACGATGCAAGTTTGGCAGAACGTCTGCCACTCTTTAGTGATATGGTGGTCTTCATGTCCTATGCTATGCAGGTCGTGATGGGATTCCTTCTCATGGGAGCACTCTTTATTGTTCTTCCTCGTACCTTGGTTTCGGCAGGACGTATCAATCAAGTATTGGATCTGCATTCTTCTATTGAAAATCCTAGTCATACACAGACAGCGGATCCTTCAGTTCAAGGACAAGTGGAATTCCGCGATGTAACCTTCCGCTACTCTAAAAACTCAGAAGCAGTCGTGGAACATGTCACTTTCAAAGCAGAAGCGGGTCAAACCGTGGCCTTCATCGGATCGACTGGATCAGGTAAGTCCACTCTAGTCAACCTCTTGCCTCGTTTTTACGACGTTTCTGATGGAGAAATCCTAGTGGATGGTGTCAATGTGCAAGATTATGACTTAGAAGATTTGCGCAATAAAGTTGGCTATATTCCTCAAAAAGCTGTGCTCTTTTCTGGAGATGTTAAGGGAAACTTAGACTTTGGTAAGAGTCAAGAAAGTCCTCTAAGCGAAGCTGCTATGTGGCAAGCTCTGGAATTGGCTCAGTCTAAAAGCTTCATCGAGGATAAGGAAGCAGGTCTTACTTCAGAAGTTGCCCAAGGCGGGACTAATTTCTCAGGTGGGCAAAGACAACGTTTAGCCATTGCGCGTGCCTTAGCTCGGAAGCCAGAAATCCTCATCTTTGACGACTCCTTCTCAGCCTTGGACTACAAGACAGATCGTGTCCTGCGCCAAGAACTAGCAGAGAAGACAAAATCCATGACCAAGCTCATCGTAGCGCAGCGGATTTCTACCATTATGGATGCAGACTTGATCTTAGTATTGGATCAAGGAAAAGTCGTGGGACAAGGCACCCACAAGGAACTTCTAGCCACCAACGAAGTCTACCAAGAAATTGCCTACTCACAACTATCGAAGGAGGAATTGGAACATGGAAAATAAAAAAGTGTCGTTCTGGAAACAGTGCAAACCTTATATGGCAGGCCTCCAACTCCCTCTCCTAATAGCAGTTGTGGCTGCGGTCATTTCAAGCATCATCACCGTTTATGGGCCAACTAAGATTAAGGAAATTACAAACTTGATTTCAGATGGTTTATTGACAGAGATTGACCTAGAGGCTGTTTCAAGTATTGCTGGATTTTTGGTTGTCCTATATGTGTTTGGAGCTATCCTTAATTATACACAGGCCTATATATTTTCAACGAGTATCCAACATTTTTCAAAACGCTTGCGGACGGCTATCGCTGAAAAAATCAATCGTTTGCCACTTGGCTATTTTGACCGTCATTCACAAGGAGACACCCTTTCGCGCGTGACCAATGATGTGGATACAGCAGCGCAATCTCTCAACCAAAGTCTAGGGACAGTTCTTTCAGCTAGTTTCTTGTTGATTGCTGTCTTGGTGACCATGTTTGGGATGAACTGGATTTTAGCTCTCGTAACAGTGGTCTCTACGCTTGTTGGTTTTGCGGCGGTTTCCGTAATCATGGCCAAGTCACAGGGTTATTTTAAAGCCCAACAAAATAATCTAGCAGCCGTCAATGGTTATGTGGAAGAGATGTACTCTGGCCATAATGTAGTGACCAGCTACAACGCAGTGGACACCTCCAAAGCGAGATTTGCAGGGTTAAACCAAGACTTGCATGACAGTATCTGGAAATCTCAGTTTATCTCTGGTATCATGATGCCAGCCATGTTCTTTGTTGGGAACTTTAGTTATGTCTTAGTCATCATCGTTGGTGCCGCGCTGGCGTTAGAAGGGCATATCACGATAGGGATTATCGTAGCCTTTATGGTTTACGTACGGACCTTCTCCCAACCTCTGTCACAGATTGCCCAAGGGATTACGAGCCTGCAACAAGCGAGTGCAGCCATGACTCGTGTATTAGAATTTCTAGCTGAAGCAGAGATGCAAGATGAATCTCGTAAGGAAAGACAATTGAGCAACATGAAAGGGGAAGTAGTCTTTGATCATGTGTCCTTTGGATATACACCAGAGCGCACCATTATCCATGACTTTTCTGCGACAGCTCATGCAGGTCAGAAGGTTGCTATTGTTGGACCGACTGGGGCTGGGAAGACAACCATTGTCAATCTTTTGATGAAGTTCTATGAGCTAGATAAGGGAAGTATCCGTATCGATGGTGTCGATACCAAGGACATGAAGCGTTCGGAAGTACACGATGCCTTTTCAATGGTCTTGCAGGATACTTGGCTCTTTGAAGGAACCATTCGAGAGAACCTGATCTATAATCAGACAGACATCAGTGATGAACGAATGATAGAAGCTAGCAAGGCAGTGGGAATCCACCACTTTATCATGACTTTGCCAGATGGCTACGATACTGTTTTGGATGACACCGTGACCTTGTCTGTTGGACAGAAACAGCTCTTGACCATTGCTCGTGCCCTTCTCAAAGATGCACCGCTCTTGATTTTGGATGAAGCGACATCCTCAGTCGACACACGTACAGAGGAGTTGATTCAAAAAGCCATGGACCGTTTGATGGAAGGTCGAACTTCCTTTGTCATCGCCCACCGCTTGTCAACCATCCGAAATGCAGACTTGATCTTGGTCATGAAAGATGGAAATATCATCGAACAAGGCAATCATGAAGAACTCATAGCTCAAGGTGGTTTCTATGCGGATCTCTATAATAGTCAATTTACAGAAGATGATGCAGAAGAATAAATCAAAAGAAGGCTTGACGGCCTTCTTTTTCTACACTATACTAGAAGACAAACGTCTCACCTGTAGGCAAAAAAGTAATGAATGAGAATTATAAATGAAAAATTATCAAGAATGGTATCAAAATATCAGCTCCAGACTCACCAGCCATCCCACCCTTCTATTTCTATTACGCAGTTTCAATCGTTTGATGACGGTCACCATGCCCCTGGTCTATCTGACCTTGCTAGTCACTACTTATCTGAAACTAGGACTTGGGAAGCAAGTTGTGGTCTATTTGCTTGTCCCCGCTACAGGTTTTGTGATTTTGTCTCTTTTTCGTAAGAAAATCAACCACCCGCGGCCTTATGAAACGTGGGATATCTGTCCCCTGCTTGAAAAGGATAGTTCGGGACAGTCGATGCCTAGTCGCCATGTCTTTTCAGCAACTATCATCTCCATGGCCTGTTTCCATGCTTGGACTTTAATCGGAATGATCTTGCTTATTTGCTCAGGACTCTTAGCCTTGGTCCGAGTACTAGGTGGTGTTCATTATCCCAAGGATGTCTTGGTTGGCTATGCTTGTGGTCTCATGTGGGGGCTCCTTTTCTTCTTATTTTGACATGTAAGTTAAGCTAGTCCTACAACCACTTACTGCTTCAAATTGACCACTTGCTTTTTTGCCCTTGTATTCCTAACTTAGCTTTGATATAGTAGAGTCAGAAAGGAGATGTGATGAAGTTACGAATTGAGATTGACGGCAATTTAGAAGAAACTGAAATTGTTATCAAGACACCTGCTTTGACAGATGAAATTGCAGACTTGCAACGCCTCTTGCAAGACTCGACAGCTCCGAGGTTGATTTTTTACAAGGGGACAGGAGAGTACTATCTGGACTTGTCAGAGATTCTCTTCTTTGAAACGGACGGTAGCAAAATCTACGCCCATACCCAAAAAGAAGCCTATGAGGTTCGCCTCAAACTCTATGAGTTGGAGACCATCTTGCCTCGCTATTTTAGCCGAGTGTCCAAGTCAACCATCGCCAACATCCGTCAGATCTACTCAGTGGACAAGTCCTTTTCAGGAACGGGCACCATTTCCTTTTATCAGACCCACAAGGAGGTTCATGTCTCGCGGCATTACCAATCCCTCCTAAAAGAAAATCTAAGAAACATGAGGTAAAAAGCATGAAAAAGAAAGCATTTGGTATTGTTCTATTGGTTTTAGCAGCCTGGATCTTGCTGCAAGGAAATTTTGGAATTCCTTCTTTGGGTAATCGCATTTGGCCCTTGATCGGTATCGTCTTTTTTGCCTACCAATCAGTTGAGGCCTTGCTTCGTCGTCATCTAACATCGGCAGTTTTTACCGCTCTAGTATCCTTAATGATTGCGAATCATTTTTATGCTATTCTACCTATTCCCAATCAGTCTTTGTTTTGGGCTAGTATCTTAGCAGTGCTAGGTGTCGGCTATCTCACTCACTCAAGTAAGTTTTGGTACGGAAAAAAATGGTGGTACAAGGGTGAACGAACAGTCATCACGGATAAGGAAGTCGCTTTTGGTAGCGGAACCTTCTATAAACAAGATCAAGATCTTGTAGATGACCAAGTGGAAGTCGCTTTTGGAGACGCAAAAATCTACTATGATAACGCAGAGATGTTAGGTGATTTTGCCACTCTGAATATCGAAGTGGCTTTCGGGAATGCAACCGTCTATGTTCCACAACACTGGCGTGTCGATTTGAAAGTGGAAACATCCTTTGGTGCAGCTAAGGCAGATGCTCCTGTAGCACCAACAAACAAAACCTTGATTATCCGTGGGGAAGTCGCCTTTGGTAAACTTGGCGTTGTCTACGTCAAATAAAAAAATCTTTTAATTCTCTTGATAAATTCAAGAAAGTGTGATAACATAGTACAGTATGTGGTGCTAGCACATCCGCTATATTAGATCTAATAGGAGGAAAATACAATGGCTAAAGTATGTTACTTTACAGGTCGTAAGACTGTATCAGGAAACAACCGTTCACACGCGATGAACCAAACAAAACGTGCCGTAAAACCAAACCTTCAAAAAGTTACTGTTCTTATCGATGGTAAACCTAAAAAAGTTTGGGCTTCAGCTCGTGCTTTGAAATCAGGTAAAGTTGAACGCGTTTAATAAAAATGAAAAGACCGCCTAGGTCTTTTTCTTTTGCTCTATAGATGAAACCATTTGAAAACTAGAGTAAATATCCGCCGATACAGCATTCTGCTTTTACACTTGGAATGAAATATGATAAAATAGAGTATCAACTAGTTGAGGTAAAAAAAATGACTGTAAAAATTAATACAAAAGATGGTCAAATCGAACTAACAGATGAAGTGATTGCAACCGTTGTAGGTGGTGCAGCAACTGAGATTTTTGGTGTGGTCGGTATGGCTAGTAAAAATGCCCTCAAAGATAATTTCCAAGCCCTCCTTGGTAAGGAAAATTATGCAAAAGGCGTTGTTGTGAAGGCATCCGAAGATGGTAGCATTGCAGTTGATGTTTATACCGTCTTGAGCTACGGAACAAAGATTAGTGAAGTCTCAAAAAACATCCAAGAGCGTGTTCGTTTTAGTTTGGAAAACCAACTAGGAATCACTGCTCAGACTGTGAATGTCTACATTCAAAATATCAAAGTTGTAGGAGAATAATCGTGTCAAAAATTACTACCAGCTTATTTCAAGAGATGGTGCAGGCGGCATCAACTCGTTTGAATAAGCAAGCAGAATATGTCAATTCATTAAACGTCTTCCCAGTTCCAGATGGAGATACTGGGACAAACATGGGAATGACCATTGAAAATGGTGCCAAAGAAGTAGCAGATAAGTCAGCTTCTACAGTCGGAGAAGTGGCGAGCATTCTTGCTAAAGGGCTCTTGATGGGTGCGCGTGGAAACTCAGGAGTTATCACGTCTCAACTTTTCCGTGGCTTTTCTCAAGCTATCAAGGAAAAAGATGAATTAACAGGTCAGGATTTGGCCCTTGCTTTCCAATCTGGTGTCGAAGTAGCCTACAAGGCAGTTATGAAACCAGTCGAAGGAACTATCTTGACAGTTTCTCGTGGAGCGGCTATCGGTGCCAAGAAAAAAGCTGAACAAACCGATGATGCCGTTGAGGTCATGCGTGCGGCCTTGGAGGGTGCTAAGAGAGCTCTGGCTAAGACTCCTGATATGCTCCCAGTCTTGAAAGAAGTTGGTGTCGTGGACTCAGGTGGTCAAGGATTGGTCTTCATCTACGAAGGTTTCCTTTCAGCCCTTACTGGTGAATACAGTGCGTCTGAGGACTTTGTAGCAACTCCAGCGAATATGGGTGAAATGATCAATGCTGAACACCACAAGTCAGTTGCGGGACATGTCGCAACAGAAGATATCACTTTTGGTTACTGTACTGAGATTATGGTTGCCCTTAAACAAGGTCCAACTTATGCCAAAGATTTTGATTATGATGAATTCCGCAACTACTTGAATGAGCTAGGCGATTCTCTACTTGTTGTCAACGATGATGAAATCGTCAAAGTTCACGTCCATACAGAAGACCCAGGTCTTGTTATGCAAGAAGGACTTAAATATGGTAGCTTGGTCAAGGTTAAAGTAGATAACATGCGTAACCAGCACGAAGCTCAAGTAGAAAAAGAAGCTCAAGTCAGCAAGCCGGCTGAAGAAAAGGAATATGCCCTTATCGCAGTAGTAGCAGGTCAAGGCTTGGCAGATATCTTCCGTGCCCAAGGTGTGGACTATGTCATCGAAGGTGGACAAACCATGAACCCTTCGACAGAGGACTTTATCAAGGCTGTTGAGCAAGTCAATGCTCGTAACATTATCTTCTTGCCAAACAACAAAAATATCTTCATGGCAGCTCAATCTGCTGCAGAGGTATTGGAACAACCAGCAGTAGTGGTAGAAGCTCGTACCCTTCCTCAAGGATTGACTAGCCTTCTTGCTTTTGATCCAAGCAAATCAATCGAAGAAAACAAAGAACGCATGACTGCAGCTCTTGGTGATGTCGTCAGCGGTAGTGTAACAACAGCAGTTCGTGACACGACTATCGATGGCTTGGAAATCCATGAAAATGACAATCTTGGTATGGTAGATGGTAAGATCCTCGTATCAAATCCTGATATGCACCAAACTCTGACTGAAACTTTGAAACACATGTTGGACGAAGATAGTGAAATCGTGACTTTCTATGTCGGCGAAGACGGAAGCGAAGAATTGGTTAACCAAATCGCCCAAGAAATCGCAGAAGAATTTGAAGATGTTGAAGTTGAGATTCACCAAGGTCAACAACCTGTATATCCATATCTTTTCAGTGTGGAATAAAAATTTAATAGATTAAAAAGAAAGTTGATTTTGCAACTTTCTTTTTTTATGACATTTGTCATATTTCCTAGTGACAGAAGCATCTAGCTCCGCTAACTTCAAAAGACTATAATTGAAGTAGGAAATGGAGGAAGAAGAGATGAAAAATAAAATGATTGTCGCAGTGAGTTTGGTAGCAGCAGGAGTTATGACCTATCTCATGTTTTCAGGATTGGACAAGGGTTTCTATCATTTTCCTTGGGAGCTATTTGCTGGCTTTGGAATAATGTCTTGGCTTATCAGAGAAAGTTTGAAATTAGTCAGAGATGTGAAAAAGGAGTTTGAGGAATGAAAAAAACAATCATCTATCTCTTTATCGGTCTATCACTCTTGGTATGGTTAGTGGAAATGTTTACTGGTTGGTTTGATCAAACCGTGTTTCGCCAATTAATTCGTGGTGCTTGGGGTTTTGGATTTATGATTTTCGTTGTTTTCCCTATGGGAATGAAGTGGTTGAAAGGAGAATCTCATGACTGTGATTAAAGTTGAGAAATTGAGTAAGAAAATAAAAGACAAGGAGATCTTGCGTGATATCTCCTTTGAAATCAATGACGGAGAATGTGTCGCCTTGATCGGGCCTAACGGAGCAGGAAAAACAACCTTGATTGATTGCCTCTTGGGGGACAAGTTCATGAGCTCAGGTCAGATAGCCATTCAAGGGTTTGCGCCAACAGATCCTCGATTAAAGCAGCTTATTTCTGTCTTGCCCCAAGAAAATGCAGTTGTCCAAAGCTTGAAAGTGAAAGAACTTCTATCATTTTTCAAGTCACTTTATCCCGACAGTCTTTCAGACAAAGAAATTGATGATCTGTTAAGATTTTCGGACAAGCAGAAAAATCAGCTAGCGGGCAAGTTATCTGGTGGGCAAAAACGTTTGTTCTCTTTCGTGTTGGCACTAATAGGTCGTCCGAAAATTCTATTTTTAGATGAACCAACTGCTGCCATGGATACCTCGACACGTCAGCATTTTTGGGAGATTGTCGATCGGTTGAAGCAAAATGGTGTGACCATTGTCTATTCTTCTCACTATATCGAAGAGGTAGAGCATACGGCCGACCGCATCTTGGTGCTCCACAAGGGTGAATTGATTCGTGACACGACACCTTATGCCATGCGTGGTGAAGAACAAGAAAAACACTTCACGGTACCTCTAACTTATCAGGATTTTATCCGCACTTTGGAGCAGGTTCAAGAGATTGAAATCAAGCAAAATGCTCTTTCCTTCACAACCAAAGAAGCCAGCCAAGTATGGGAAGCCTTGCAAGAACAGGGCTGCACGATCGAAGAAATTGAAGTTCGCAATCGAACTCTCTTAGACAGTATCTTCGAAACGACTCAAGACTAAAGGAGATTGACGATGAAAAATATGACAAGTCTCATGAAAGTGGAAATCATTTTGATGAAACGGCAAGCCGTCTACTACTTGCTTTCCATCGGACTTCCAAGTGTGTTTTACCTTATTTTCTCTGGTATGATGTCAGGGTCAGACATTCCGGAAATCGCTCTTCAAGCTTATCTTTTTGCTATGACGCTCTTTAGTATCATGTCAAGCGCCTTTTTCAGTATCCCTAGTACACTCGAATCTGACAAGACAAACAACTGGCAAAAATTGATTCAACATTCTCCAGTTTCTATGGTAGAATATTATGTATCAAAACTGTTCAGTACTCTGCTGACCTTCTTGTTATCAATTATAGTTGTCTTTTCAGTTGGTCATTTTGTCCGTGGAGTTACTCTACCTTGGCTTGACTGGTTGGTAATCGGTGCTATTTTGCTGGTCGGAAGCGTGGTCTTTATCAGCATGGGTGTCTTGGTGAGCTTGCTTCCCAGTGCTCAACTGATGACGGTTATTGGCAATATTGCCTATATTGCTTTGGCTGTCCTAGGTGGACTGTGGTTCCCCTTGAATTCCTTCCCAGAATGGCTCCAATCCATTGGAAAACTGACTCCAACCTATCAACTGATGCAGGTCGTCTCTGCTTATTTGGAGCACCATGAGTTGAATATTCTTTCTGCCCTAGTTGTACTAGGCTATACGGTTTTCTTTGGTGTACTGGTAATCCAGCTGAAAAAACGGATCGAGGTAAAATAAATCTATGTTGGAAAAATTTAAACACATTCATTATATGTTTCATATTTCAACAGTGTTTATCATCTTTCCTATAGCGGGTGTCATCGGTGGAGAGTACCCGCTTTTAACCTTGTTATGGACCCTACTATTTGTCCTTGCCTTCTATTCGATTTTAGTCAGTCAAAATCGCACCGTGCAGTGGCTGTCTTGGTGGGTCATGCTTGCCTACATTTTTTATACATCGGTTTGGCTGAATTTGGGCTTCGCTTGGTTTATCTTTTATTTATCCAATCTCCTTATTTATGAGCTGGATGAGGTTTCTTTCCACTCTTGGCGTTTTGTCAGTTTTGTTGTCTTACAACCGATGATTTTAACTGGAATCTCTATGGTTGGTCAAGTTAGTCCCTGGCACCTCCTCTTTTTCTTGGTGACCTTTATCGTTTCTGATGCCTTGACCTTCGGTCTTTATCGGATTCAGGTATCTGAACAGATAAAAGAAGAAAAGATGAAACAAAATGCCAAGCTCAGTCTTTTCTTGGCTGAAAATGAACGCAGTCGTATTGGTCAGGATCTCCATGACAGTCTGGGGCATACCTTTGCTATGTTGAGTGTGAAGACGGACCTTGCCCTCCAGCTTCTTCAAATGCAGGCCTATCCTCAAGTGGAAAAAGAATTAAAAGAAATTCATCAGATCAGTAAAGAATCCATGGATGAAGTCCGTACTATCATTGAAAATCTTAAAACCAGAACCCTTGCTTCCGAATTTACGACTGTTAAAAAAATGCTGGAAATTGCAGGAATTGAAACAGAAATCGATCACCAATTAGATACTGCTAGCTTAACTCAAGAATTGGAGTCAACAGCTTCCATGATTTTGCTTGAGTTAGTGACCAATATCATCAAACACGCCAAAGCGTCGAAAGCCTACTTAAAATTAGAACGGACAGAGAAAGAACTCATTTTAACAGTCAGAGATGATGGCTGTGGCTTTCCTTCACTAAAGGGGGATGAACTCCATACAGTCCGAGATCGTGTCCTTCCATTTTCGGGAGAGGTAAAGGTGATCAGTCAGAAGTATCCAACAGAAGTGCAAGTACGACTACCTTATAAGGAGAGAAACTAAGATGAAACTACTTGTTGCAGAAGACCAAAGTATGTTGCGAGATGCCATGTGCCAGTTGCTAGCCTTTCAAGCGGATGTGGAGTCTGTCCTACAAGCTAAGAATGGACAAGAAGCCATCAAACTCTTAGAAAAGGAGTCTGTAGATATTGCTATCCTTGACGTAGAAATGCCTGCTAAGACAGGCCTCGAAGTCTTGGAGTGGATACGAGCAGAAAAGCCAGAAACAAAGGTGGTTGTGGTGACAACCTTCAAGCGCCCCGGATATTTTGAACGCGCGATCAAGGCTGGAGTGGATGCTTATGTCTTAAAAGAAAGAAGCATTGCAGACCTCATGCAGACCTTGCACACCGTCCTCGAAGGACGCAAGGAGTATTCACCTGAATTGATGGAGGTGGTTATGACCCATCCCAATCCATTAACAGAGCAAGAAATCTTCGTTTTAAAGGGGATCGCTCAGGGATTGTCTAACCAAGAAATCGCAGATCAACTTTATCTATCAAACGGAACCGTCCGAAACTATGTCACCAATATTCTTTCGAAACTAGATGCTGGTAATCGAACAGAGGCAGCCAACATTGCAAAAGAATCTGGTTGGCTTTGATAAGAAGGGTTAAAAAATTCCGAAATGACAACTTGAATCAAAGGAAAACCATACTAGAAAGGAGGAGGCAAATTGCCTCCTTTTCTGGTTTAGAAAAGCGGTGAAAGCTAGTGTCAAAGAGTTAAAAGATCAGAATAAAAATGAAAAATATCTTGACAATGAAGGAAAAATTGTGTTACAATAACAGACGGTACTTTTTACTTTTGGTCTCTCAAAAGTGTACAGGGACGTGCTGACAAATGTTGCAAAAGTACACACAGATGGTAGCTGTCACCAAGTGTATCATCACCAAAAATAAAAAAACACAGGAGAATGTAGATGCCTACAATTAACCAATTGGTTCGCAAACCGCGTAAATCAAAAGTAGAAAAATCTAAATCACCAGCTTTGAACGTTGGTTACAACAGTCATAAAAAAGTTCAAACAAACGTTTCTTCACCACAAAAACGTGGTGTAGCAACTCGTGTTGGAACAATGACACCTAAAAAACCGAACTCTGCCCTTCGTAAATTCGCTCGTGTACGTTTGAGCAACCTTATCGAAGTTACTGCCTACATCCCAGGTATCGGACACAACTTGCAAGAGCACAGCGTGGTGCTTCTTCGTGGTGGACGTGTAAAAGACCTTCCAGGGGTACGTTACCATATCGTCCGTGGTGCACTTGATACTGCAGGTGTTAACGATCGTAAACAAGGCCGTTCTAAATACGGTACTAAACGTCCGAAAAAAGCATAAGGAAAGGGGATAAAGAGAAATGAGTCGTAAAAATAGAGCTCCAAAACGTGAAGTATTGCCAGATCCGCTTTACAATTCACAATTAGTTACTCGTCTTATCAACCGCGTTATGCTTGACGGTAAACGTGGTACAGCTGCTTCAATCGTTTACGGTGCTTTTGAGCAAATCAAAGAAGCTACTGGTAACGATGCACTTGAAGTATTTGAAACAGCTATGGAAAACATCATGCCTGTACTTGAAGTACGTGCACGTCGTGTTGGTGGATCTAACTACCAAGTCCCTGTTGAAGTTCGTCCAGAACGTCGTACAACACTTGGACTTCGTTGGTTGGTAACAATCGCTCGCCTTCGTGGTGAACACACAATGCAAGACCGTCTTGCAAAAGAAATCTTGGATGCTGCTAACAACACTGGTGCAGCTGTTAAGAAACGTGAAGACACTCACCGTATGGCTGAAGCTAACCGTGCCTTCGCACACTTCCGTTGGTAAAATCATGATGCTAGGAACGGTAAGGATGCACAGTAAAAATAGGAAACTGACGCTGTATTCGATGAATACAAGGAAGTTTATCTTTTTTACCCAGCATCCCGTTCCAGCTCAAATAATGAGACTAAGAATTTTTAGCCCGGGTTCAATTGAACTCGGTACGCTCTTGAATTCAATTCAACTTCCCATCTCGTAAGTTGAAACCAACAAAAACATGAAAAGATTGAGAACGGGTAGGTCCTGCCTATCCGTTTTTATTAAAATCGTGTTATAATAGAATAGAAATTAAAATAAATAGGAGAAACTAACCTCATGGCACGCGAATTTTCACTTGAAAAAACTCGTAA
>ERZ772973.198-NODE-198-length-36246-cov-21.3765_pt1 | contig 36246 bp, 33 predicted proteins | sample MGYA00580672_ERZ772973 | MGnify/ENA primary metagenome ERZ772973 (study PRJEB29015, sample SAMEA2737938) | human oral metagenome | biome: human oral; feature: human-associated habitat; material: dental | place: China | collected 2152 ...
AGCGTGCTGCACGTAAAGGTCGCAACCCACAAACTGGTAAAGAAATCAAAATCGCGGCTTCTAAAGTTCCAGCATTCAAAGCTGGTAAAGCTCTTAAAGATGCTGTTAAATAATGAATTTAGAAAAAGCCTGTCATATCAAGCATTTGAGCTTGTGTGACAGGCTTTTTAATAGCTCTTTGTCAACTGTAGTGGGTTACCAAAAAGTCATTTTTATTGAAACACACGATAAACGTAAGGATTTTCTGGTTTGTCTACTTTTGTGAAACTCTCAACTTCCAGTGTTGGGAGTTTTTGTTTGAGTTCTTTATGGTAGTGGAGGGTCAGGGTTCCTTTAGCGGTGATCCAAGTATTATCAGGATACTGGCGTGAGTTTCCCTTGGTCAAGAGTCCATATACACCAGAGTCTGCGATACAGTGGATGATTCCAAAGCGAAAGAGGAACTGGCTATCTGGATGGCTAGGATCGTTATAAACAAAGCCTGTAAACTCGATTTTCTTTCCTTCAAACTCTTGAGGATAGTCATAGAGAACTTCCATGACCTCCATATAGTTTTCGTCTGTAACCTGAATGGTTGGCTGGGATAGGTATTTGTCAGCTGTAGTCCTCATTTCCTTTTCATAAGCAGATTTGGAAAAATAGGTGCTGGTATCGGGTTTGAGGTATTGACTGGATGTTCCTTCGCTTTCCTGAATAGCTGTGTCGATTCCCTCAGCAAGTGGGAAATGATAACCTTTGGCAGATACGGTTCTCGAGTCCAAACTTACTGTCGGAAAGGCAACTCCAATCAAGAGAGGTAGTGACAGTAACAGGATGCTGATTCGTCTAGCTCGACGACTTTCCAAATGGCTGGGAGAGTTGATTTTCTTAATCCAGATGTAGAATTGCACCAGAGCCAACAGAAGAGAAAGGATCATGGAGATATAGACTAGATAGGAATAGTGGAGGTTGATGTAGTGACTGAGCTTGCCAGATAGCTGCAGATACAGAGTTAGGGCAAAATAACCCAGTAAAATGAAAAATCGGATCATAGCATCACTCCTATCATGTAAGAATAAAGCAAGACAAGCACTGTCACGATGCCCATGAATTGCAAGATGAAGCGCGCTTTGAGATAGTGCTTCATCATGAGGAGATTTTTGATATCAAGCATGGGGCCAATGACCAGAAAAGCAAGGACTGGTGCTAGGCCGAAGCTCGAGAGGAGAGAAGCACCGATAAAGGCGTCTGCCTCGCTACAAAGAGAGAGGAGAAAGGCTAGAAACATGAGCAAGAGAATCGCAAGGACTGGACTAGCACTGATAGAGGTCAGGATCCGAGTCGGGACATAGACCTGCACGATAGCCGCAAAGAGACAGCCAAAGACCAGGTAACGCCCCATATCGAAAAACTCGTCAATAGCTTGAATAAAGACCTGAAAGACTTTTCTAGCAGGATTCAAGTGTGAAAAGTCATGTTCATGACAAGTGATAGGATTCTCTTTTTGAATGGGTTCCTTCCAGAAAAATCCTAGGAAAATCCCCAGAACCAAAGCAATCACAATAGCTCCCAGCGCTCGCAAGAAGGCAAGCTTTATTGAATTGCCAAAGGCAGAGTAAGTAGCGAAAAGAACGATAGGATTGATAATGGGAGCAGTCACCAGAAAGGGAACCGCTGTGTAGCTGGGCACCTTTTTTTCCAGAAAACGATTGATGATGGGAACGATTCCACACTCGCAGGATGGAAAGAGGAAGCCAATGAAGGTACCAAAAAAGATCCTCCCCCAACGATTGCGAGGAAGAAACTCAGTGACTTTTTCAGGTGTGATATAGACTTCAATCCAGCCTGAAATGAGACTCCCAATCAGAACAAAAGGAAGGGCTTCGATGATGATGGAGAGAAAAATGGTCCCAGCTTGTAATACACTAGGAGGAAGAGATTGGAAAATCGTCATCTATTTTTTCTTCTCAACTTTTTCTTTTTTGTTTTTGTCACCTGGGAAAGTGACTTGTGTTAAGTCAGGAAGTTTGGCGAATTCTTCAAACATCTTGTCCAAGTCATCGGTTTTTGTAAATTTAACAGCCATGGGCCTACCTCTTTTCTAAATTCTACCTCTATTATACTATTATTTTTTGGAAAAGGGATTATTTTGATAATCAAAGAGGTAAAAAAGGGTAGGACGAAACAAGGGCTGTCCCTTATGGTATAATAGATTTATGGATAAAAAATATGAAAAAATTTCCCAAGATTTGGGTGTAACCTTAAAGCAAATCGATACCGTTCTAAGTTTGACGGCTGAGGGGGCGACAATTCCCTTCATCGCGCGTTATCGAAAGGATATGACTGGTAGTCTGGATGAGGTGGCGATTAAGGCCATTATCGACCTGGATAAAAGTCTGACAAATCTCAATGATCGCAAGGAAGCTGTCTTGGCTAAGATTCAAGAACAAGGCAAGCTAACTAAGGAATTGGAAGCAGCTATTTTGGCAGCTGAAAAATTAGCAGACGTTGAAGAACTCTATCTTCCTTATAAGGAAAAACGTCGAACCAAGGCAACTATTGCCCGTGAAGCTGGGCTCTTTCCTCTTGCTCGCTTAATCTTGCAAAACGTAGATGGCTTAGAGAAAGAAGCCGAAAAGCTTGTCTGTGAAGGATTTGCGACTGGTCAAGAAGCCTTGTCTGGTGCAGTTGATATCTTGGTCGAAGCCTTATCGGAAGATGTGACCTTGCGCTCACTGACCTATCAGGAAGTGTTGAGGCACTCTAAAATCACTTCTCAAGTCAAAGATGAAAGTCTTGATGAAAAACAAGTTTTTCAGATTTATTATGATTTTTCAGAGACAGTTGGCAACATGCAGGGCTATCGAACCTTGGCTCTCAATCGTGGGGAGAAACTGGGGATTTTGAAAGTTAGCTTTGAACATGCGACGGATCGTATCCTAGCTTTCTTTGCTGCTCGTTTCAAGGTGAAAAATGCCTATATTGATGAAGTAGTTCAACAGTCAGTTAAGAAAAAAGTTTTGCCTGCTATTGAACGACGCATTCGGACAGAATTGACTGAGAAAGCAGAAGAAGGGGCTATCCAACTCTTTTCTGACAACCTGCGCAATCTCCTCTTGGTTGCTCCGCTGAAAGGGCGCGTGGTTCTAGGATTTGACCCCGCCTTTCGTACAGGAGCCAAGCTAGCTGTCGTTGATGCGACGGGTAAAATGCTGACGACCCAAGTCATCTATCCTGTTAAACCAGCATCAGCTCGTCAAATCGAAGAAGCCAAGAAAGATTTGGCGGACTTGATTGGTCAATATGGCGTGGAAATTATTGCTATCGGAAATGGTACTGCAAGCCGTGAAAGTGAAGCCTTTGTAGCGGAAGTTCTGAAAGATTTTCCAGGAGTCAGCTATGTTATCGTCAATGAAAGTGGTGCCTCTGTTTACTCTGCCAGTGAGTTAGCCCGTCAGGAATTTCCAGAATTAACCGTTGAAAAACGCTCGGCTATCTCTATCGCTCGACGTTTGCAAGATCCCCTGGCTGAATTGGTAAAAATCGATCCTAAGTCGATCGGTGTGGGGCAATACCAGCACGATGTCAGTCAGAAGAAACTGTCTGAAAGTCTGGACTTTGTCGTCGATACGGTGGTTAACCAAGTCGGTGTCAATGTCAATACCGCTAGCCCAGCACTTCTCTCCCACGTAGCTGGACTCAATAAAACTATCTCTGAAAATATTGTCAAATACCGCGAGGAAGAAGGAAAAATCACTTCACGCGCCCAAATCAAGAAAGTTCCTCGCCTCGGTGCCAAAGCCTTTGAGCAAGCTGCTGGCTTCCTCCGTATCCCGGAAAGTAGCAATATCCTTGATAATACAGGGGTTCATCCAGAGAACTATGCTGCGGTTAAGGAGCTTTTCAAACGCTTGGATATCAAAGACTTGAATGAAGAAGCACAAAATAAGCTTAAGTCTCTTTCAGTTAAGGAGATGGCGCAAGAACTGAATCTCGGCCCAGAAACCCTTAAAGATATCATTGCCGACCTTCTCAAACCAGGTCGAGATTTCCGTGACTCTTTTGATGCACCTGTTCTTCGTCAAGATGTCTTGGATATCAAAGACTTAAAAGTCGGCCAGAAGCTGGAAGGTGTGGTGCGTAATGTCGTTGACTTCGGTGCCTTCGTTGATATCGGGATTCACGAGGACGGTCTCATTCATATTTCTCATATGAGTCGCAAATTTATCAAACACCCCAGCCAAGTTGTATCCGTCGGAGATTTGGTAACGGTTTGGGTTAAGAAAATCGATACCGAACGTGAAAAAGTCAATCTGTCGCTCCTCGCTCCAGATGAAACTGACTGACTACGTTCAGTCTGTTTCCCTCGAAGACTTTGGTAGACCTTTTATACACCAAGTCCAGTGGAATTCTCGTCTGCGAACGACAGGTGGGCGATTTTTCCCTCAGGATGGGCATTTGGATTTTAATCCCAAGGTTTATGATGAGCTTGGTTTGGAGGTCTTTCGCAAAATCGTTCGCCATGAACTCTGTCACTACCACCTTTATTTTCAGAAAAAGGGTTATCGACATAAGGATCGAGATTTTAAGGAACTTTTGAAAGAAGTGGATGGACTGCGCTTTGTACCACCTTTGAGAGCCCAAAGTAGTTACCTAGTCTATCAGTGTCAATCCTGCCAGCAAACTTATCAGCGCAAGCGTAGGATTGATACCAAACGCTATCGATGTGGCGTCTGCCGTGGCAAACTTGTCATCTTAAATCGGCCTAAGGACTGATGTTTGTGACCCCGTTTTATGCTATACTACTTGTAAGAATACCGAAAGAGGAAACAATAATGAATACAAAATTTTATAAAATGAGACGAAATCGCATGGTGTCGGGAGTCTTAGCTGGTCTATCAGACAAGTGGAATTTTGATGTCACCTTAGTTCGCTTTCTCTTCGCCATTTTTACCATATCAAATTTTGGAGTCGGTGTGATTATTTACATCATTCTTGCCTCTATCCTGCCAACTAAGGAAGAAATCGAAGCAGATATGTACGGAACAGGACCGCGCAAACGCAAGGAAGCTGAGGCTATTGATGACAATGATGGCTGGTTTTGGTGAGATTTAACAGGAAGTATTTATTATTTGCACTATGTTACTTAAAAGAAGCAGCAGAAATGACTGAAAATCCCTTGTGGTTATTTAGCCACAAGGGATTTTGGTATTTAAGTATATTCTTTTCCATCTTGAGAGAGATGAATTACCTGATCAGCCATTTTCCAAATACTAGGATTGTGAGTTGCGATGATAATTGTTCTATTAGCATTACGAAGTTCAAGGAGAATTTCCATAATTTCCTTGGAATTTTTTGGATCTAGCGAGGCGGTAGGCTCATCGGCTAAAATTAAAGGAGGATCTTTCAGGATAATCTTAGCAAGCGCTACGCGTTGAGCTTCACCACCAGATAATTCATAGATTTTTTGGTTGAGACTTAGATAATCTAGTCTGACAGCTTGTAGTGCTTGAAGAAGAAGTCTCTCTTTTTCTTGTTTCTTTTTCTGTTTTTTGCCAATCAGTCCCAGCTCAAGGTTTTCTCGAATGGTCTGACTTTCTAATAGTCCGAAGTTCTGGAAGAGATAACCTAGCTCGTTACGATAGAATTCCTCATTTTTTAGAGAAGTCAAAGACTTTCCTTTGTAAACTACTTCTCCTTTGTCGAAAGTCTCTAGTTTTGCAAGCATATTGAGCAAAGTGGTTTTTCCACAACCACTGTCTCCTATCAAAGCATATACCATACCACTTTGAAAATTCAGATTCAAGTCTGAAAAAATAATACGAGAACCAAATTGTTTCCAAATATGTTGTAATTCAATCATACTATCCTCCTTTGATAATGCTAACATAGGTTTTGCTTTCCTTCTTATCACAGATTTTCAATAGAAGAACGGCTAAACTTGAAAAGCTGAAAAATAGGATCAGGGTAATCCAGATATTCTTAGAAATAATGAAAGCTAGACCACTTCCGAGAAAGAGAGCTATTATTTGAGAAGTGATATATCTACTGTGTAATTCAAAGAAATAATAGCCTGCGATTTTTTTCAAGAATATGGTTTTGCGAAAGGCTTCAAAATAGAGCAGATTTAAACTTGTAAACAGCAAAATTGAAGTCAAAATAGCAAACATAGCACTTGCTAAGTTACTAAAAATTTCGATTTTAATTTTTTGATTTAACTGGAGATAGGTTTCCCTAGCAGGCGATAGCCTTGAGACCATATGATCAAGTTGATAGTGTTTCAAAAGTTCTTGTGTTTGGTGGAGGTCTGTAAAATAGAGATATTCTAGATTTGTAAACCAGAAGATGGAGGAAGCCTTACCAAGTGCTTTAGGAGAAAGCACAAGAAAGATGGGATTTGATAACCATTGATCATAAGCGATATGGGCAGTATTATAGAGAAACACATCATTTTTTTGATTGGTATAGGCTATATTAACTTCGACAGGAGGATTAGACTCGCTATTGTATAATCGGTTGGTTAACTCTTGTTGCAAGGTTGCTTTTATATCTTTTTCATTTTTTTGTAGTTCTTCTGGGAGTATGGCAAGAATCTGTCCATCTTTGAGGGTGTTGATTTTTTGAAAGGTTTCTGATGTTAACTTTATACCTTCTTTTTTGAAGTAGTTAGGTGTTACATAGAGAATATTTTTTCCTTCCACACCATAAGGGTTATTTTCAGTTTCATTATGATTTGAGGTAGCTTGTTTAAGAGCTTGCTCAACTAGATTATGTTTAATAAGGAAGGCATTTTCATTATCTATAGCATGCTGAATAAAGTCAAACCATTTATCAGCATTTGTCTGCAGTTCATCTAAATTTTTCATCTGACTGGAACGCCCTGTGTGAAGAGTAACAACATTGGAGCGTTGTTCCCAAGTAGCTTGTCCAGCCTCATTTTTCTCAAGTATATGATAGTAAGTAGACATTCGTCCAAATCCTACAATGCAAGTACCTGACCAAAGTAGAGAATGCGTAGAATTGACTTGATTGGTAATTTTCCTTTGATGATAGAGAGGAGATGGACTTTTTTTAAAGAAATGGTAAAAAGAAAGGCAATTAGAAGACTAAGTAAGAGAAGTAGGCTATTGTAAAGAATAAAAAGTATTCCTAGAAAAGTCTGAACTTCATAAGGATATCCCAAGGAAATGAGCAAGATACATGCTATCAGCAAAGCAGGTAGACCAAAAAGAAGGATATCAAGTCCGTCTCTTGCGAGAGAACGAAAGAAGAGATGGCTCAGCCGCTCTCCAGAAATCAATCTAATCCCTGACTGAGAGAGAGATTGAATCTGTCCGATAACAATAAGTGATAAAAAGGTTAATAAAAAAATGAAAAGACTAGTAAGTTGATTGGGTTGGGCAATGAGGGTCAATACGAAGGAGACTCTATTATTTTCAAATGTGTTAACTTTTTCTAGTCCAAGTTGTTTAAGGTGAACAGCTAATTCTTGATTTGTTAGCGATCCACTGATAATATTGTAATTGTTGAGAAGATTACTTTTATCGATACTTTCTTGACTTGCTTGAGGCATCCAGTCTGGAAGTTGCCCTTCTCCAAAAACTTCGTAGTAAGTTTGTGATTTTCCATCACTATCTACTTCCCAAATGGTTCTTGCGATAAGACTATTATGTTCTTTAGCAAGACTATTTAATTCCTCCTTAACGGTATAATAATCTGCTTGCCCGCTTAATACTGCTGCACCCGGGAACAGGATTTGTGGAAGAGAGTCTTTCCAAAAGGACAAAGCACCAATCAGAAAGAGTGCCAGAAGAAGATTGCTGATGAAGAGAAAAACACGTTTCATAGGAACCTCTTTCTAAAAAGAGGGGCTGAACCTCCCTCCTTATAGCAGTGATACGAATGATAGTTTAGCACTTTTAAAAATAATTAGCAGAAAGCCAATTCTTTTAAAAGATGTTAAAGAAAGCCTTTTCATAATTTGATTTTACTATTATTTTAAGAATAAAACAAGCAATGACAGGACTTCTTATAGTAGCTATTTTCAAAAAAATTCCTCAATCTTACAAAAATGTAAGATTAAAGTCTCTTTTGTAAGGTTAGGTTATGGCAGGCCGTCTTTTTTTGCGATAAACTAGACTCATAAAGAACAAAGGAGCAAAACCATGAAAAGAATCTTACACAAGAAAACAAGAAAACCAAGTCAAAAAGATATCGAGCGTGTTCAACTGGGATGCGCTATGATGCAAGCACAGTTTCAATTGATGGGATATTAAGAAGGAGAAAATCATGACACTTTTAGATGTAAAACACGTTCAAAAAATTTATAAAACTCGTTTTCAAGGCAACCAAGTAGAGGCCCTCAAGGATATTCACTTTACCGTGGAAAAGGGTGACTATGTTGCCATCATGGGGGAGTCTGGTTCTGGGAAATCAACCCTGCTCAACATTCTAGCTATGCTGGATAAACCAACTCGCGGTCAGGTTTACTTAAACGGAACAGACACGGCCACTATTAAAAATTCACAGGCTTCAAGTTTTCGTCGTGAGAAGTTGGGATTTGTCTTCCAAGACTTTAACTTGCTAGATACCTTGTCTGTTAAGGACAATATCTTGCTTCCGCTAGTGTTATCTCGAAAACCTATCACTGAGATGATGAAGAAATTGGTGGTAACAGCTGAGAATTTGGGCATCAACCAACTGCAAGAGAAGTACCCTTACGAGATCTCTGGTGGGCAGAAACAGCGGGTAGCAGTAGCCCGCGCCATCATCACAGAACCTGAAATTCTCCTTGCGGATGAACCAACAGGAGCCCTTGACTCCAAGTCATCTGCAGCCTTACTCGATGTTTTTGACGAAATCAATGAGCGTGGTCAAACCATTCTCATGGTAACTCACTCAACGGCAGCAGCCAGCAGGGCCAAGCGCGTTCTCTTTATCAAAGACGGCATTCTTTACAACCAAATCTACCGTGGAGACAAGACAGAGCGTCAGATGTTCCAAGAAATCTCTGATACTTTGACTGTTATGGCAAGCGAGGTGAATTAGTATGTTCCGATTAACCAATAAGTTAGCGGTATCCAACTTGATCAAAAACCGCAAACTCTACTATCCCTTTGCTTTAGCTGTTCTCTTAGCAGTGACCATCACTTATCTCTTTTACTCACTGTCACTTAATCCTAACATTGGCAAGATCCGAGGGGGAGAAACTATCTCTATGACGCTTGCCCTCGGTATGGTGGTTGTTACCATCGCTTCTGGAATTATTGTACTTTATGCCAATAGTTTTGTCATGAAGAATCGTTCCAAGGAGCTGGGTGTATATGGTATGCTGGGTCTCGAAAAGCGCCATCTGATTAGTATGGTTTTTAAGGAGCTTCTTATATTTGGCTCCCTAACCTTGACAGCTGGACTTGGTCTGGGAGCTCTCTTTGATAAGCTAATCTTTGCCCTTCTTTTGAAGTTGATGAAAATGAAAGTGGAGCTCGTTTCAACCTTCCAACCAATAGTCTTTATCCTAGTTCTCATCGTCTTTGGAGCTATCTTCCTAGGTCTAATTTTTATCAATGCCTTTCGCATCGCACGCATGAATGCCCTTCAGCTCTCTCGTGAAAAAGCCAGTGGTGAGAAAAAAGGACGTTTCTTAGGTCTTCAAACCATTCTAGGAGTGATTAGTATGGGAGCTGGCTACTACCTAGCAGTGACAGTTGAAAATCCTTTAACTGCACTCATAATTTTCTTTGTAGCGGTCTTGTTGGTAATCTTTGGGACCTATCTCTTGTTTAATGCAGGGATTACAGTATTTCTACAAATCTTGAAGAAAAACAAGCGTTACTATTACCAACCCAACAACATGATTTCCGTGTCCAATCTCATTTTTCGTATGAAGAAAAATGCGGTTGGTCTTGCGACGATTGCCATTCTTTCAACCATGGTCTTGGTGACCATGTCTGCCGCAACTAGTATCTTCAAGGCTTCAGAAACCTTCAAGAAATTCATGAATCCACATGATTTTGGAATTTCAGGACGAAATGTTGAAAAAGAAGATTTAGATAAACTTTTGAGTCAGTATGCTAGCGATAAGGGATTAACTGTCACCAAAAAAGAAGTCTTTCGTCACAGCAATTTTGGTATCGAGAGTCAAGATGGAACTAAACTCCGTATCTTTAAAAAGGGGAATAACTTTGTCCAACCGAAAACCATTTTCATGGTCTTTGATCAAAAAGACTATGAAATCATGACTGGTCAAAAACTCTCCCTTTCAGGTAATGAAGTTGGGTTGTTTACCAAGAGTAAAGAACTTCAAGGGCAGAAAGAACTCACTTTAAATGACCAGACTTACACTGTTAAAGAAGAAATTAAAAATGATTTCGTTCTGGAACATGTGCCAAATCAGTTTAACATTCTCACATCTGACTACAATTATCTTGTTGTGCCTAATCTGCAAGCCTTTATTGATCAATATCCGGATTCCTCTCTCTTTGATCAACTTTATGGTGGTATGAATGTAACAGCTGGTGAGGAAGAACAGCTCAAACTCGCTGATGATTTTTCAAAATTCCTTAATAACTTTAATAGAGAATTAAACAAAGAGGGAAGCTATGTATACGGAAGCAATCTGGCTGATAGCAGTGCACAAATCAGTGCCCTCTATGGAGGTGTCTTCTTCATCGGTATCTTCCTCTCTATCATCTTTATGGTTGGAACAGTCCTCGTTATCTACTACAAACAAATCTCTGAGGGCTATGAAGATCGTGAACGCTTTATCATTTTGCAAAAGGTCGGACTCGATCAAAAGCAAATCAAGCAAACGATTAACAAACAGGTCCTTACGGTTTTCTTCCTCCCATTGATTTTTGCCCTCCTACACCTTGCTTTTGCCTATCATATGCTTAGCCTCATCCTAAAAGTCATTGGCGTGCTGGATGCAACTATGATGTTGACCGTTACACTTTCTATTTGTGCCATCTTCCTCATCGTCTATGTTTTGATCTTTATGATTACCTCAAGAAGCTATCGCAAGATTGTTCAAATGTAAAAAAGATACCTCGATATTTATCGAGGTATTTCTTTATCTTAAATACTAAAGAGTTGTCCCAAGAGGAAGGTTACGCCCATGGTCAGAAGTTCGATACAGAGATTACGGATTATGGCAGTTTTCGTAGGAGCTTTTCCTAATTTAGCACTGGTATGGCCAGTGGCGAGAAGGGAAAGGGCCACGATAAAAACAGTAGCAGGAATGCGATAGTCACTTGGAAAGACGGTGATCGAAAGCATGGGAGGAAGACTTCCTAATACAAAGGAGATAAAGCTAGAGATAGCAGCATGCCAAGGATTGGTAAACTCTTCGTACTCGATTCCATACTTTTCTTCGACCAAGGCTTTGAGTGGATTTTTCAAAAAGGCTTTGTTGGTCAAGAGTTGGGCGGACGTTTCACACTCACCATTTTGTAGGTAAGCAGCATAGAGGGATTGTTTTGCAGATTCGATGTCTTTATCCAAGAGTAATTGCTCTCTTACAACAGCAGCTTCTTCCGTGTCTTTCTGAGTGGATACAGAGACATATTCGCCACCAGCCATAGAAAAAGCACCAGCGAGGATAGCAGCCAAACCTGATAAAAAGATAATCCAGATATTGCTTGTCGCACTAGCAACCCCGATAACCACTCCAGCGATGGAAATAATCCCATCATTGGCACCGAGAACGCCCGCTCGTAAGATATTGAGTCGTCCTGCAAAGTTTGCATCAATTTCATGTTTTATTTCTGTCATAGTTCTCTCCTTTCACTCCATTATAGAGAAGAGAGAAGGGGAATACAAACTTTTTAAACTATCTGAAAAAAGTTCTACAATTCTAATTTTCATGTCCTTTGCAATTTTACCGAAAAAGAACTGGAATACAGTAGCCAATCCTACTGTACTGGAACTTTTTTCAGTTTATCTATGGTATAATAGAAGGTAGATTTATCAATTGGAGTATGAAAGATTTTATGATTAAACTTGTGGCAACCGATATGGATGGGACCTTTCTAGATGGAGAGGGTCGGTTTGATATGGAACGCCTCAAAAAATTGCTTGTTTCCTACAAGGAAAAGGGAATTTATTTTGCTGTGGCTTCGGGTCGTGGCATCTTGTCCCTTAAAAAGCTATTTGCGGATGTGCGTGATGAAGTGATTTTTATAGCTGAAAATGGGAGTTATGTTGAGTTTCATGGAGAGGATATGTACGAGGCTACTATGTCTCGGGATTTTTACTTGAGCACTTTTGAAGCTTTAAAGAAATCGCCCTATTTTGATGAAAGAAAAATGCTCCTGACTGGGAAAAAAGCTTGTTATGTATTGGACACAGTAGATGAGACTTATCTAATGTTTAGTCGACACTACAATGAAAACATTCAAAAAGTAACGAGTCTGGAAGCTATCAAGGATGAGATTTTTAAATTCACCACTAACTTTACAGAAGATACAATAGAAGTTGGAGAGGTCTGGGTCAACGAAAACGTTTCTGGTGTGAAAGCCATGACAACAGGTTTTGAATCTATCGACATTGTCTTGGATTACGTTGATAAGGGTGTGGCTATTGTTGAGTTAGCCAAAAAACTTGGTCTAACCATGGATCAGGTCATGGCGTTTGGCGATAATCTCAATGACCTTCACATGATGCAGGTCGTCGGGCATCCAATTGCACCTGAAAACGCGCGACCAGAGATTTTAGAATTAGCAGAGACAGTGATTGGTCACCATAAGGACCAGTCAGTGATGGCTTATATGGAGGGCTTGTAATGGCAGATATTAAATTGATTGCACTCGATTTGGATGGTACCTTACTGACAACGGATAAAAGGCTGACAGATAGAACTAAGGCAGTCTTAAAAGCTGCGCGTGATCGTGGCATCAAGGTCGTATTGACAACCGGACGTCCTCTGAAGGCTATGGATTTCTTTCTCAAGGAGTTGGGAACAGATGGACAGGAGGATGAGTACACCATCACCTTTAATGGAGGGCTTGTTCAGAAAAATACGGGAGAGATTCTAGATAAAACAGTCTTTTCAATCGACGATGTGGCACGATTGTACGAAGAAACTGAAAAACTAGGTTTGCCGTTAGATGCCATTTCAGAAGGAACAGTCTACCAAATCCAGTCGGACCAAGAAAGTCTCTATGCTAAGTTCAACCCAGCCCTGACTTTCGTGCCTGTCGCTTTTGAAGATCTATCTAGTCAGATGACGTATAATAAATGTGTGACTGCCTTTGCCCAAGAACCTTTGGATGCAGCGATTCAACAGATTTCTCCAGAATTGTTTGACCAATATGAAATCTTCAAATCGCGTGAAATGCTATTGGAATGGTCACCGAAAAACGTCCATAAGGCAACAGGGTTAGCGAAATTAATTAAACACCTTGGAATAGACCAAAGTCAAGTCATGGCCTGTGGTGACGAGGCCAATGACCTTTCTATGATTGAGTGGGCAGGTCTGGGAGTTGCTATGCAAAATGCAGTTCCTGCGGTTAAGGAAGTTGCCAATGTGATTACTCCCATGACCAACGACGAGGAAGCCGTTGCCTGGGCTATTGAAGAATACGTGCTAAAGGAGAATTAGAATATGGGATTATTTGACCGTTTATTCGGGAAAAAAGAAGAGCCGAAAATCGAAGATATTGTAAAAGAAGCTCTGGAAAATCTTGATTTGTCAGAAGAGGTTGAACCAACCCAAACAGCTGTCGAAGAAACTTCTCAGGAAGAGACTGCAGGGGACAAAGTCGAAGAAACTCTTGCTCAAGAAGAAATTCCTCAGGTGTCTACAGAAGAAGTGATTGAGTCAGAAGCAGTTGAGGAAAGGGCTCAAGAAGAGGTTGAGATAGAAGTTGATGAACCAGAGCAAAGCCAAGAGCCTAAAGAAGTTTTAGAAGAAGAAAGTCAAGAATCTCTAGAAACTGGTGAAGAGCTAGCTTCTGAAGTAGTAGAAGAAAATCCTCAAGTTGAAGAAACCGTTCAGGAAAAATATGACCGCAGTCTCAAGAAAACGCGTACGGGATTCGGAGCTCGCTTGAATGCCTTCTTTGCTAACTTCCGCTCTGTCGATGAAGACTTCTTCGAAGAATTGGAAGAACTGCTCATTATGAGTGACGTCGGTGTGCAGGTCGCTTCGAATCTAACAGAAGAACTACGCTATGAAGCCAAATTAGAAAACGCTAAGAAACCTGACGCACTCCGCCGTGTCATTATCGAGAAATTGGTTGAGCTCTACGAAAAGGATGGGAACTATGATGAACAAATCCATTTCCAAGAAGGCTTGACAGTTATGCTCTTTGTTGGTGTTAACGGTGTTGGGAAGACAACTTCTATTGGGAAATTAGCTCATCGTTACAAACAAGCAGGCAAGAAAGTCATGCTGGTTGCTGCGGATACCTTCCGTGCTGGAGCTGTTGCCCAGTTAGCAGAATGGGGCCGCCGTGTAGATGTTCCTGTTGTAACTGGTCCTGAGAAAGCCGATCCAGCCAGCGTTGTCTTTGATGGGATGGAGCGTGCAGTAGCAGAAGGTATTGATATTTTGATGATTGACACAGCCGGTCGTTTGCAAAACAAAGAAAACTTGATGGCTGAGTTGGAAAAGATTGGTCGTATTATCAAGCGTGTCGTGCCAGAAGCGCCACATGAAACCTTCCTGGCACTCGATGCTTCAACTGGACAAAATGCTTTGGTACAAGCTAAAGAATTTTCGAAAATTACCCCTGTGACAGGAATTGTATTGACTAAGATTGATGGAACTGCCCGTGGTGGTGTCGTTCTGGCAATTCGAGAAGAACTCAATATCCCTGTAAAATTGATCGGTTTCGGTGAAAAAATCGATGATATCGGTGAATTTAACTCTGAAAACTTTATGAAGGGTCTCTTAGAAGGCTTGATTTAATAGAAAGTAAAAATATCCTGCAAGATTAAACTTGCAGGATATTTTTGTTATTCTAAACGACCTTCTTCACGATAGGCGATATCTGGTTGCCAGGTCCATTTGGCTCCATACTTTTCAAGTAGGTCAAAGCTAGCTTGTGGTCCCATGCTTCCAGCTTTATAATCGTAGAGTGGAGCTCCATTTTCAGCCCAGAGCTCTTCGATACGGTCAATCAATTTCCAAGAAGCACTTACCTCATCCCAGTGGCTAAAGTTGGTTGAGTTGTTGTTCAAGACATCGTAGATCAGTTTCTCGTAAGGATCTGGTGAAGCTCCAGTAGCGGTAGCATCTGTACGATAATCTAAAGAGCTTGGTGCTAGATTAAATTCTTCACCAACTTGTTTACCATTTAGGCTGAGAGAGAATCCCTCTGTTGGCTGGATATAGATGGTCAAGATATTTGGCGCAAGTGGTTCTCCAAAGATAGAGTCCATTTGCTTAAAGACGATATTGACATGAGTGCCTTTTTCTGTCAGACGTTTACCAGTACGGAAGAAGAAAGGAACGCCACGGAAGCGATCGCTGTCTACAAAGAAGGCACCAGATGCAAAGGTTTCTGTTGTAGATTCAGGGTCGACATTTGGTTCGCTACGATAAGAAATGTATTTCATGCCATCGATTTTACCAGAGCGATACTGACCACGAATAAACTGTTCTTTCAGTTCTGCCTCAGTTGGGTGATAGAGGTTTTTAAAGACCTTTATCTTTTCAGCACGAATCTCGTCCTTTGTAAAGCTAGCTGGTTTGTCCATGGCAAGGAGAGATAGGAGTTGGAGTGTATGGTTTTGCACCATATCACGAAGGGCGCCAGATTGATCATAGTAGCCACCGCGTTCTTCAACACCCAAGCGTTCCGCAAAGGTAATCTGCACATTATCAATGTGCTCACGGTTCCAAACATTCTCAAAGATCATGTTGGCAAAACGAACTGCAAAGATACTCTGAATCATCTCTTTGCCTAGGTAATGGTCGATACGGTAGATTTGCTCCTCATCAAAGGCCGCTAGGAGATCTTCATTGAGTTTGCTAGCTGTTTCGTAGTCTGTACCAAATGGTTTCTCAACGATCAAGCGCTCAAAACCTTTGCCATCGACAATGTTTTCAGATTTGAGGTGCTTGGCAATGGTTCCAAAGAACTGAGGTGCCATAGACAAGAAGAAGAGCTTGTTGTGTTCAGTTTGGTATTTTTCATCAAGCTCAGCCTGTAATTCACGTAAAGCGATGTAATTATCAGTATCATTTACATCGTGACTCTGATAGTAGAAATGGCTAGCAAATTCCTGGGCTTGCTCGGTACTATCTGCCAAATCAAGGATGGACTCGACAACCACAGATTCAAAATATTCCTTACTCCATGGTCTACGAGCTGTTCCGATAACTGCAAAATGCTCAGAAAGATTGCCTGATTTATAGAGTCTGAAAAGGGAAGGGTAGAGTTTGCGTTTAGCCAAATCTCCACTCGCACCGAAAATTGTAACAATAACCTTTGATGACATCTAGCTACCTAATTTCTATATTTTTTCCTAGTTGGACTAGGGATGAGATTTCCTCATTTTCATAGTCTTTATTTTATCATAATTTTCAAAAAAATCAAAAAATCCAATACGCAATTAAAAAACTGTAAGGTTCTCCTTACAGTTTTGTTTTATACGTTTAAGACCTTGTCCAAAAACTCCTTTAGACGAGGGTGTTGCGGGTTATCAAAGATTTGATCTGGTGTCCCATCTTCTAGAAATTCTCCATCCGCTGTGAAGATAACACGATTGGCTACCTGACGTGCAAATCCCATCTCATGAGTCACAATAATCATGGTCATGCCTTGCTCCGCTAATTCCTTCATAACGTTTAGTACATCTCCGACCATTTCAGGGTCAAGAGCAGAAGTTGGCTCATCAAAGAGCATAATATCTGGATTCATTGCTAGTCCACGAGCGATGGCCACACGCTGTTTTTGCCCCCCTGAGAGGCTATCTGGGTTGGCATTTGCCTTATCAGCAAGGCCAACCTTTTCAAGCAACTCCATCCCTAATTTCTCGGCTTCTTCTTTGGTCATCCGTTTGTGTTCAATAGGAGCAAAAGTGATATTCTCTAGAACAGACATATGAGGAAAGAGATTGAAGTGTTGGAAAACCATTCCGACGTTTTCACGAACATGGTCGACATTGGTTGATTTCTCAGTCAAATCATAACCATTCACAGTGATGTGACCGCTCGTTACTTCCTCAAGAAGGTTAAGGCTACGGAGGAAAGTGGATTTACCAGAACCAGAAGGACCGATGATACAGACAACATCTCCTTCATAGAATTTAGTAGTAATGCCTTTTAAAACTTCATTTTTTCCATAATACTTATGCAAATCATTTACATCAATTTTTAGTTTTGCCATTATCGAATCCTCTTTTCTAAGCGTTTCGCTAGTCTAGTCAAAAGCGTGATAATTACAAGATAGAAGATAGCAAGGATTGCATACATCTTGAAACTTTGGTAGTTACGGGCAATGATAATCTTACCAGTTTGGAAGAGTTCAACCAAACCGATAGCAGATACGATAGTTGTATCTTTAAGAGCGATAACGAATTGGTTGACAAAGTTTGGCAACATCAATTTAGTCGCTTGTGGCAAGATAATCTTCCGCATGGTTTTTCCATAAGAGATACCAAGACTGCGGCTGGCTTCCATTTGTCCAACTGGAACAGCTTGAATCCCACCACGAACGATTTCAGCGATATAAGCAGCAGCATTGAGCGAAAGGGCAATGGTACCAGCTACAAAGTCGTTGATTGGACTTTGTTGACCTGTGACAGATTCGATGAAGTTTGGAATACCCCAGAAGATGAAGGCTGCAAGAATCATCAAGGGAATACCACGAATCACATCAACAAAAATCTCTGAAATGACTCTGAGTGATTTGTATGGACTAACGCTGAACATACCAAAGATAATCCCAATCACGATTGCAATCGCAAACGAGATAAGGGCCAAAGCGAGAGTGATTCCTAGTCCACTAAGGAGTTGTTTGTAGTTGTTTTGGAGCAAGCCCCAGATAGTGGTTTCGTCAACTGTACTTGTAGAGTCAGTTGAAGTTTCGCTAGCTAGATACTTGTCAAGAATTTTTTGAAATTCTCCATTAGCCTTGAGGTTTGCAAGTCCGTTATTGAACATCTGGATCAATTCTGGATTTGTACCTTTTTTAACGGCAAAGGCTGTTTCACCGATTGGAGTTCCAGCGATTGGCGTTTTCAATTTTTGCCCTTGACTGATAGAATATTTGAGAACTGGCTCATCATCCATCACGGCATCGATAGCCCCAGTGTTGAGACTGTCATACATAGATGCCCCATCTGCAAAGGTTTTAATTTTGTAGCCGTATTTGCTTTGATTTTCAGTAAGGAATGTTTGAGAAGCAGTCCCGTTCTTCACACCAACTGTTTTATCCTTGAGGTCTTCATAAGAAGCAATCGTGCTTGATTCTTTAACACCGAGAATGGTATTAGCTGTGTAATATGATTCTGAGAAGTCAAATGTTTCCTTACGGGCATCTGTTACAGACATTCCAGCGATGATACCATCAGCTTGTCCTGCTTGAACAGCACTGATGGCTGCATCAAATCCTGGGTTGGTAATCTCAATTTCAAAACCCTGATCTTTGGCAATAGCCTTGATGAGGTCCATATCAATACCGGTGTACTGATTACTTGAATTTTGAAAGACGAAGGGAGCGAAAGACGAGTCACTGGCAATAATATACTTGCTTTTTACTGGAGTAGCTTTTTGTCCAGCAGCAGTAGTTGTCGTTGGGGCTGCCGTAGTTTTAGAAGCTGTCCATTTTTGGATGATTTGCTCTAGGCTACCATCTTTCTTCATTTGTGTTAGGGCTTCATTAAACTCGGTAACCAAGTGTTCATACTTGCTCCCTTTCTTGACACCAAAAGCAAAGCTTCCAACAGCCTCACCATCCATATTGATGCTGAGATCTTGTCCTTGGTTGATTGCATACTCGATAACAGGTTTATCATCCATGATAGCATTTACAGCGCCAGCACTTAGACTGTTATTCATCAAATCGCCTGTATCAAAGGTTTTGATAGAGAAACCGTATTTATCTTTGATACTTTCGAGGAAGCGTTGAGCGGCAGTTCCATTCTTAACACCAACTGTTTTTCCGCTAAGTTCTTCATATTTGGTGATTTTATTTGCCTTTGTGGTAGCAATGACAACTTTTGTATCATAATAGGTATCGGACATGGTAAAGACATTTTCGCGTTCTTTTGTTTTTGTCATACCTGCCATAATAGCATCTGCTTGACCTGACTGCACTGCATTTACAGCTGCATCAAAGCCAGGATAAGACATTTGGATGTTCCATCCTTTGATTTCTGCGACTTTATTGATAATATCAACATCAATTCCTTTATAGGTTTGATCTGAATCTTTAAACTCAAAAGGTGCGTAAGCTGTATCAGACACAATCTTAACAGTATCAGCTTTTGCCATACCTAGTGAGAAAATGGGAAATAAAATGAGCAAACATGCTAGTATTTTTTTCTTCATTTTTAGTCTCCTTTTCCGAATATTTTCCCATTATATCAGAAAATGAATGAAAAGGCAAATTTTATGGATTTTATGTAAGGAAATCTAACATGAAATACCCACTCTTATCAACTTAGAGAAGAGTCTGAAAAGTAAATTTATGGTAAAATAGAAGGATAGAAAAATGCAGATGAGGCAATCATGATTAATAGAATTACAGATAATAAATTTAAACTAGTATCAAAATATGAACCTTCAGGAGATCAACCTCAAGCGATTGAGCAGTTGGTTGACAATATCGAGGGTGGAGAGAAAGCTCAGATTCTGATGGGGGCGACGGGTACAGGGAAGACTTATACCATGAGTCAGGTCATTTCCAAAGTCAATAAACCAACTCTGGTCATTGCTCACAATAAGACTCTGGCTGGTCAGCTCTATGGAGAATTTAAGGAATTTTTCCCTGAAAATGCTGTTGAGTACTTCGTATCCTACTATGATTATTACCAACCAGAAGCCTATGTACCTTCGAGTGATACTTATATTGAAAAGGATAGCTCGGTCAATGATGAGATTGACAAGCTTCGACACTCTGCGACATCAGCCCTTTTAGAGCGTAATGATGTCATTGTCGTGGCTTCTGTCTCTTGTATCTATGGTTTGGGTTCGCCTAAGGAATACTCTGATAGCGTGGTTAGTCTTCGTCCAGGTCTTGAGATTTCTCGTGACAAACTTTTAAATGATTTAGTTGACATTCAGTTTGAGCGCAACGACATTGATTTCCAGCGGGGAAGATTTCGCGTACGTGGGGATGTGGTGGAGATTTTCCCAGCTTCCCGTGATGAACACGCTTTTCGAGTAGAGTTTTTCGGGGATGAGATTGACCGTATCCGTGAAGTTGAGGCTTTGACAGGTCAGGTATTGGGAGAAGTGGATCATTTGGCGATTTTCCCAGCCACTCACTTTGTGACCAATGACGACCACATGGAGGTTGCGATTGCGAAAATTCAAGCAGAATTAGAAGAGCAGTTAGCTGTCTTTGAGAAGGAAGGCAAACTGCTAGAAGCCCAGCGTTTGAAACAACGGACTGAGTATGATATCGAGATGTTACGTGAGATGGGTTATACAAATGGGGTTGAGAACTATTCTCGTCATATGGATGGACGTAGCGAAGGTGAGCCTCCTTATACGTTGCTTGATTTCTTCCCAGATGATTTCTTAATCATGATTGATGAAAGTCACATGACCATGGGGCAAATCAAGGGCATGTATAATGGAGACCGCTCTCGTAAGGAAATGCTGGTTAATTATGGTTTCCGTTTACCGTCCGCCTTGGACAATCGTCCTCTCCGTCGTGAGGAGTTTGAAAGCCATGTGCATCAGATTGTTTATGTTTCAGCGACACCAGGTGACTATGAAAATGAACAGACTGAGACAGTGATTGAGCAAATCATTCGTCCGACAGGGCTCTTGGACCCAGAGGTGGAAGTCCGTCCAACTATGGGACAGATTGATGACCTCCTGGGTGAAATCAATGCCCGTGTTGAAAAGAATGAACGAACCTTTATCACAACTTTGACCAAGAAAATGGCAGAGGACTTGACTGACTACTTCAAGGAAATGGGCATCAAGGTCAAGTACATGCACTCGGATATCAAGACTTTAGAGCGGACTGAGATTATCCGTGACCTACGTTTGGGTGTCTTTGATGTCTTGGTCGGAATCAACTTGCTCCGTGAAGGGATTGACGTTCCTGAGGTGAGTCTCGTGGCTATTCTTGATGCTGACAAGGAGGGTTTCCTTCGTAACGAACGGGGCCTTATCCAGACTATTGGTCGTGCTGCTCGTAACAGTGAAGGGCATGTGATTATGTATGCTGACACAGTTACTCAGTCTATGCAACGTGCTATTGATGAGACGGCCCGCCGTCGGAAAATCCAGATGGCCTATAATGAAGAACATGGTATCGTACCTCAGACAATCAAGAAAGAAATCCGTGACCTGATTGCCGTAACCAAGGCAGTTACCAAGGAAGAGGACAAGGAAATTGACATCAACAGCCTCAACAAGCAAGAGCGCAAAGAACTCGTCAAGAAACTGGAAAAACAAATGCAAGAAGCCGTCGAAGTGCTTGACTTTGAACTGGCAGCTCAGATCCGTGATATGATGTTGGAAGTGAAGGCGTTGGATTAGATGAAAATATTATTTTTGTAATATTATAAAAACGATTTTTTCGTAAAAAAACCTCGAAATTAGATTTTTTTGTGGTATATGGAATGTTTTTTATCGATTTTATTGTTAAAAAGAGAAAAACACAAAAAAGTATGGTATAGTGTATACAGGAGGATAGAATGATGAAAATACTAAAAACTAAAATACGAGGTTTATCTTACTTCAAAAATGGAGAGTTTGAATTCGATTTTTTTGCTAGTAAAAACGTAAACTTTTATGAGAAAGAAAGTAAAAATGTTTCTCATGTAATTAATAAGTTATATAAATTAAATTCAATTGCTCTATTAGGTATAAATGCATCTGGAAAAACAACTAGTTTAAAACTAGTTTTGGCAATGCTAAATATATTTATTAAAAATAAAAGTTTATCAGAGGATGATATTCCTGAAATTGGAAATTATTTTGATGATGAAGTGATTTGTGAAAATTATATTTTTAATCAGGAGTGGATTTATAAAATTGAATCAATCATTTCTAAAGATAAGTCAAATTCATTATACTTTAAAGATGAAGTCCTTTATAGAAAAAAAGTGAAGAAAACAGAATCTAAAGATAAGATTTTTACAAACTTTGAAGAGCCTATTTCTCGAAAAGATATTGATGTTACTTATCTAAAACAGACAGATTCTATTTTTTCAGGTGTGTTGAATAAAAAAAACCATCAATTGGTTGAAGATAGTGTTGTAGATTTAACTAATATTACTGATGTTAATAAAATTCAATATTTTGCTAATGATATGGATATTTCTTATGTAAATTTTTTAGACGATAGTATTGAATCTTTAATTTTTGAAGAGGATACAAAAAAGTTCAAAATTAGATTTAAATACTCGAAAGAGTTGATAGAATCAAATATTGTTGATTTAAATAGATTCTTATCATCAGGTACAATTAAAGGTATAATGATTTTATTAAATATTCAATTTATTCTAAATTCTGGCGGATATTTAATTATTGATGAGTTAGAAAATCACTTGAATAAATCAATTGCGGTACAATTAATAAAACTTTTTAATAGTAATATAAACAAAAATTCTGCAACATTGATATTCACCACTCACTACATTGAGATTACTGATTTTATTGATAGAAGTGATAGTATTTACGTATTAAAAAAGAATCCTCTTATAAATATTGAAAAAATGAGTAATATTATTGGTGAAAAAGATAGATCTGATAGGAAGAAAAGCGATCTAATCTTATCAGGTAGTTATGGTTTAGGAACGGCTCCGAAAAATTCTTCCTATAAAATGATGAGGGAAAGTATGAATAAAAGTATTCAATTGTTGAGTTCAGAGAGTCATGAATTAATGGAGAGATGATTTATGGTTAATATAACCTCAGATACACTTGTTGCTATCATTGTTGAAGGAGCAACAGAAAAGGCTATTATTGAGTTATTACTTGAAAATGATTGTTTAAAATTTAGTTATAGACAAGTTATAAACTATGATCAAATTGATGGACTAGATTCTCCTTATAGAGGATCGAATAGATTTTATGGTAATCCTGCAACATTTTCGAACCATTATTTGACTCAAGATTATGAAGAAAATAAAATAATTATTTTTATTATTGAAGATAGGTCTGGAATACCATATAAAATCGTTCAACCTTATTTGGATAAATTGCAAGATAGAGGAATCTATCATGTAATAACGAAAAGTGAGATTGAAATGATTGAAATATATTTTCGTGAATTAGAGGGACAGTTTGAAAAAGTGAAATCACAAGATAAACCAAGTGTATTTCTTGCTGCTCAATTAAAGAAAAGACCTAGTCATGTAAAATCGTATGATAGAATTAAAAAGGATCTAAATCGTTGTGTAGACTTAGTTAATGCTATAAGAAAATACAAAAGTAAAAGTGATACAACAAAATGGAATAATAAAAATAATGAAATATTTTTAGCTGATTTATTAAAATAATTAATTGGGAACCAAATTATGTAAGACAATGTAAGAACTAGATGATGAGAAACTCTATCAGTTATTCTGAAAATAATAGATATATTTGTAAGGAATATGCATGCGTTATGCACGTTTGCTTAAAAATATAAATTTTGGCACTGTGAGATAATCGGTTTTGCTATTTTTGTTCCTAGTATTTGTCCTGATTCATTTTATCTTAGGATTGTTTGGATTAGCTTTTACACCGATTCTGTTGAACATCTAGTTCTTTAGTCTTTGCCTCATTTTATTTATTCATCCATGGACTACCTTCTATAAAACTAGAATCTTTCAATGGCATCATCTAATTTTTCAGGCTCTCATTGGATTCGTTGCTCTCATAATCTTGTTTATGTCATTACTATTTTAATCTTTTGAATCAGATTCATCTATGCCTATAAATATAGACTGCTATGTGAATAGGGGAAAAAAATGAAATCAGAATTATCAGAGGATCCTTGCTTCATGAATATCACGACTTGCTCAATCCCTTTATCATGAAGTCCGAAGTAAAATACAACGAAGATTTGTTTTAATAACTTAGAAAGCGAGATAATCCATGTCCCGTGCGCAAGCAACCATTTTAACCAATATTTGTCTGATTGAAGACATTGAAACCAAGCGTGTAGTCATGCAATATCGATCTCCTGAAAGCAATCACTGGTCTGGCTACGCTTTTCCAGGTGGTCATGTTGAGAATGGCGAGGCTTTTGCAGAGTCAGTGATTCGAGAAGTCTACGAAGAAACAGGATTGACTATTCAAAATCCTCAACTGGTCGGCATTAAAAATTGGCCATTAGATACAGGTGAGCGCTATATCGTCTTTTGCTACAAGGCAACAGAGTTTACTGGGAATCTTCAATCTTCGGATGAAGGTCAAGTTTCTTGGGTACAAAAAGACCAGATTCCTAACTTGGATCTGGCCTATGATATGTTGCCCTTGATGGAAATGATGGAAGCACCTGACAAGTCTGAGTTCTTCTATCGCCACCGTACAGAAGATGGCTGGGAGAAAGAAACTTTTTAGTCTTTTACTAAATAACCAAGTTTATCCAAGGCCTCCTCAATATAGTGGAGGTCTTGTTGTGTTTCTGCTTCGACAAGGTGGTAATGGATACCATCTGTCAATTCTGAAAGGGGTCTAAAGTCAGACTTCTCGACTTGCTCTAGAAAATGCTGAACATCTCGGCGACAGGTGAGTTTGAGCAGGGTTTCAATTTCTCCATAAACTGGATGGTCAATCAAAGTATTCTGTACACGTCCGCCATTATCTACAATGGCTAGGAGTTCCTGCCCAATTTCTTCCATCTCATGTTTGACCTTGAAAAGTTTGTGAACGTAAGGACTGGCATCATTTTCTTTGTAGATATAACCGCGATTAGTGGATAGGATAGGAGCTCCATCTGCTCGGAGAATAGCGATGTCCTGTACAATGACTTGGCGCGTAACATGAAAGTGTTCAGCCAAGGTTTGACCATTGAGAGCTTTTGGCGCCTCTTTTAACAGTTTGAGAAGAGCTTGTTTGCGATCCTTTGTCATAGTTTTTCCTTTTAGCGACGTTTTCGAAGCACTTTATAGACAGCTAGTGCTAATGTATAGTCTACCATACTATGGACGATTGTTCCAAAACCAACTAGGACAAAGAGAACATAAAACATATTTTCAACATTTGTCCCTGAAGTAGCATAGAAGATGATACAAGCTACCACTTCAGCGATAGCATGAACAACACCCAAAACAAAGTTAAAAATCCAAGATGCCTTTGGTTTATCCAAGGTTTCAGGGAATTTTTTTAAGTAAAATGCTCCCAAAGTACCGAAAACGATGTGAGAAAAAGCGCGCAGGACGATAACCATGGGATAGCCTGCCATCAGGAAGCCGAGACTAGATGCAATAATCACAAAACCAGCCATCAAAGGCGAAAGAAACATGGCGATAAAGATGGCGATATGACTTCCCAAGGTGTAAGAAGCCGGTGGGATGACGATTTTAAAAGGCATAATGATTGGAATCAAAATCGCTATTGCAGTGAGTAGGGCAGTCATAGTCATAAACTGCGTTTTTTTTCGTATATCCATAAGAACCTCCATTTATCTGTATATACACAAGTATAGTACAATAAATAGTCAGACATGTCAAGAATTTATTTTAATTTCATTGGAAATTTTCAAAAGTATAGGTGGTAGATTCAAAGGATTTTCATATATTTTCAAAATTTTGAACGAATGACTCCTTGGTAAATACACATTTATGAATAGAAGATGAGCCTTTACTGGTGAAAACTAAAACTCCACCTTCAGTACGAAAGTGGAGTTGTTTTTATTTCTTCAAGGTTTGTAATCGTGGGACAATTGCTACAGTGAGAATTGCAGAGATGACGAGTTCAGCAATTGAGTTGGTTGAAATAACAGTTGCTAGGAGTTTTTGGATATTTCCATCGAAGACATTTCCAAAAAGGAAGAAGATTCCCCCAAGTACAAAGACTGTATTTGTAAGTGAACCGAGAGCTCCGGCAATGATGAGACCCGTTCTGTTTTTCAATAATTTATAAACTAAATAAGGTGTCAGACCAATCAAAATACGAGGTAGGATGGCAATCATTGCTGAATAGATGTTTCCGTTTGGTACAAAAGGTGAGAATAGGTAGCTGGTTGGAAGGATTGTAATCGTGTTAACCGTCAAGCTAAGTAGCCCCATCAAGAAACCAAGTGTAACACCAACTCGTGGACCGTAAATAATACTTGCAATAATGACAGGAATATGCACGATAGTTGGTTTGATTGGGAATGGGAATAGATTAAATAAGAGAGAGCTCAGAAAGTGAATGACTAACATGGTCGCAAAAAAGATAGCAATCGGAGCAATATTAGAGCGTTTTTTCATTGAGTGTTTCCTTTATTCTTTCTAAAATAATATCCAGGTCTGCCAAAGCTCCCCTTCCGTAGTCTCCACAAGCTAGCAGGGATTCTTTAGGAGCAATCAGCTGATAACCGTAGTTTTCTAATGTTTTCAGATTAGTCTGAGTTGCCGGATGGTCATACATCTTTGTATTCATAGCTGGTGCGACTAACTTTTTGACGTGGTCTGGCAAGGCAAGAGCCGTACTGGTAACCATGTTATCCGCAAATCCATGGGCTAGTTTGGCAATAGTGTTAGCAGTTGCAGGGACAACGATAAAAAGGTCGGTTTCTTTTCCTCTTTCGATATGATTGACTTGATCAGGATAGGGTTCCTGCATGACATCAAGGTGGACTGGATTCTGTGAAAGTACCTGTAGTGTTAAAGGCTGGATAAACTCTCTCGCCGCCTCAGTCATTAAGACAGTGACATCATGGCCTTGTTTTTTCAAAGAACTGACTAAATCAGCTGATTTATAGGAGGCAATGGAACCTGTCACAGCGATCAGAATGTTTGCCATGGATTTCCTTTCTATGAATCGTATGCTTGAATTTTCTCAAGGAGGAGTTCTGCAATTTCCTCTTTAGTTTGGACAGTTTGAAGCTGATCTTTCTCAACAAAGATAGCTCGGTGCTGGTTTGCTGAGATTTGAGTAAGGTCATTTGCTATGATTAAGTCTGCCTGATTTTTGATAAGACTCTGTCTAGCTACCTCAATAAGATGATATTCAGTAACATCAACCAATAGTTTGAAACCAATCAGATGAATAGCAGGATTCCATTCCTTGACTAGAGAGATGATCTTGGGTGTTTTTTTAAGGAACAAAATCTGAACCTCATCATTTGAGGAAATCTTAGTTTGATGATTCTGCTTGCTTAAAAAGTCTTCTAAATTAGAGCTATCCTGAACTTCCTCCAACCCTGTCATATAAACAGGACTGTAGTCGGATACAGCCATAGAATGAATCAAGACCTGATAATCTTGAACACGCTCTTTCATCTCTAAAAGGAGATCATTCGTGTTTTTGATTTCTAGAATGGTTAGATGGGGATGAGGTTCTGGTTTAAGAGCATTACGAGTAGTAATCAGACAAACCTCATGACCAGCAGCAAGCAGGGTTTCGGTGATGATTTTCCCCAAGCGACCTGTAGAATGGTTCGTGATAGAGCGGACGCTGTCAATTGCTTCACTGGTACCGCCAGATGTAACTAAAATTTTCATAGGACTATTGTACAAAAAAATGAAATGCAAGTCAAAGAAAGCGTTTAAAATGGATTATATATTATTATTGACATTTATTGTAATAAATAAGATAATGAATCTAAGTAAATTAAAAGAGGTATTATTATGGATTTTTTTAAATTTGCAGACAACATTGCAAAGGAAGCTGGTAAAGTTTTGAACGATGTCGGGTCTGCTACCAGTGATGTCTTAAACGAAGCGAGTAAATTTACTGGAGAAGTTATTACAGAATCTGTAAAAACTATAGGTGAAGTATCAAGCCAAGTTGGTAATGTTGTCTCAGATGTCTCAGGGAAAGCCGTTGAAGTTGCTGGAGATGTAGCAAATCAGATATCAAATGTGACTTCTCAAACATTTAACGAAGCTGGGAAAATCGCGAATAATACAAAAGAACAAATTGAATCGGTAGACCTTTTTAATTCTAAACTAAGACAAGAAGCTCTTGATGGATATAATGAAGCTATTAGTTGTTATAATGAGGAAGCGGATAACTTGGCTAATAAATCAATAGAGCTTTATCAGGTTAGGGATAAAGCTATCAAAGTTGTGAAAATTGTTGAAGAAAGAATTAACAAACTAGCAAATAAACCAAAAGAGTTTGAAACAAAATTAGAAGAAATTGATGTTGAAATTCAGAATTTTAAAGATAAGCAAATTGCTATTTCACAGTCAATTAAGGAAGCTGAATTAGCAAGTGGTAGTACTGCGGCTACAGCTTCTTTAAGTGCTTTAGGAGTCACAGTTGCAACTTTAGGTCCTACTGCGGCTATGGGAGTCGCAACTACCTTTGGTGTCGCATCAACAGGAACTGCTATTTCTACTCTTTCAGGTGCAGCTGCAGAAAGTGCAGCAATAGCTTGGTTAGGTGGTGGAAGCGTAGCAGCTGGTGGCGGTGGTATGGCAGCGGGAAAGGCATTTTTAGCATTGGTTGGTCCCGTTGGTTGGGGAATTGCAGGAGTTATGTTGACCGCTTCTGTAAGCGCTGGTGTATTAGCTAATAGGAAAAATGAAGAAGTTGCAAAAGAGGCTATAGAGGAACAAAAAAAGATAGAATTATTGGCTAGACAACTTAAAGAAAAAGTAATAGAAGTTACGAAATTAATAGAACTAACCGAAAAACAAACAGAAGGAATTTATTTAGCTAATTTATCTTTAACTGGGATGGACTATAGCTTATTTACTGATGACGAGAAATATCAAGCAGGTGCTTTAGTGAATTCAACTCTATCATTGACTGCTATGGTAAATAAGGAAATTAGAATAAATGAGTAATCAAATTTTTAATCAGGCTTTTAACCAAGGTATTGGTGCATATGTCAATTGTTTAAATCATTTAAGGATTCAAGACTTACAAATTGCTATGAAAATCATAGAGGATGAAGCACGCAAAGTCATCTTAAACAAGGACAAAGCCTCAAAAATTTTAAACAAAATGAGAGACAATATTGAAGACGTTATTCTAAAGAAGCGTGGAGGAGACTACGGTGGTCACGGGTTTATAGCTGAATTTGCAGAAGCAGGAATTGTAAATGCTAGGAGAGCCATGGAAGGGTTAAATCCTATTGTCAAAGTATTGAATGATAATGGACCAGCCGATTTATTAATTGGTAGAAATACCATTCAAATGAAGTTTTATGGTAATTTACGTGACGAACTAGCTCAATCGTTTCATTACAGTTCAAAAATGAAAATGATGTTTCCAAAAGATCACGTTCAAGTATTTGAAAAAATAATGGCGGGAGCAAAAGAAGTTGAATTGAATGGCAAGAGATTATCCATTAAACAAATTACGGATATACGCCAAATGATTAATGATATCACTGAAAGCAAGGGACTTACTTCGTACAAATCTTGGATGAAATCCTCTGCTCTAGATTATAAAGAGGCTCAAAAAAATTCAATTCATTCTCTTTTAGATTCCGAAGAGAAGAATATTCGTAAAACAGTCAGACTAAAACAACAAGAATTAAATAAAAAAAGATTAGTGGCCCAAAAACATGCATTACCAAATTTAAAAGAAGCTAACAAGGTTGCAAGAAACGCAGCTTTTTTACAAGGTGGTTTAGCATTAATGTCGACTGTGTATGGAAAATACAAAGAAGGAAAAAGTATCTTTGAATTCGAACAATCAGATTGGTTAGATTGTGGATTGGACACAGCTGAAGGAGTTGTAAAGGGGGCAATATCTGGTTATTCCATTTACGGATTAACAAATATTTTGGGTATTAGCGCTCCAAATGCCAGTGCTTTAGTAATGGCTACTTATGGGATGATAGATGTTGTTTTGAGATTCAGATCTTCCGAAATAACTCAAGATGAACTTATGAATCTGTTGACATTAAATGTAATAGATGCTTCCTTTGCTACAATTGGTGCTTGTGTTGGTCAGATCATGATTCCAATACCTGTTCTAGGTTCTGTAGTAGGTTCAATATCCTCTTCAATAATTTGGGAGATAGGTAAGGGAATATTAAATGAAAGAGAACAAAGAATAATTCAAGATTACAGGGAAAATCTGAATAGTTACATAAAAACTTTAGACGAAAATTATCTTGTCATTTACAACGAAATCATAGAAAAGTATAAAAAATTGGGTGAAATACAAGCATATTCGTTTGATTTGTCAATAAATACTAAACTTAGGTTTGAGTACTCTATTGAGATGGCAGAAAGTTTAGAAATTGAAGATAATGAAATTCTCCATGATTTGTCTGAAATTGATAGTTATTTTCTTGACTAGAATTTTTTCTCATTCATTATAGTCTAAAACTATAAAAGCATATAAAATTTTAAAAATCGCTATTATATCCCTTGAAATATTGATATTTACGAACATTAGCAAGCTTAATGGGTGTTAAAAATCTTATTTTGTGTTATAATGAATTATCATATAAGAGGTTAGAGGAGTTTTGAATGAAAACAGATATTGAAATCGCACAGAGTATTGAGTTAAAGCCAATCGTGGATGTTGTAGAGAAACTTGGTATTTCTTACGATGATTTGGAGTTGTACGGAAAGTACAAGGCTAAGCTCAGTTTTGATAAAATTCGTGCAGTTGAGAACAATCCAATTGGCAAATTGATCTTGGTGACTGCCATCAACCCAACACCTGCAGGTGAAGGGAAGTCAACCATTACCATTGGTCTTGCAGATGCCTTAAACAAGATCGGCAAGAAAACCATGATTGCCATTCGCGAACCATCTCTTGGTCCAGTAATGGGAATCAAAGGTGGTGCAGCTGGTGGTGGTTACGCTCAGGTGTTGCCAATGGAAGACATCAACCTCCACTTTACTGGGGACATGCATGCCATTACGACTGCTAACAATGCTCTTTCTGCCTTGATTGACAATCACTTGCACCAAGGAAATGAGCTAGGAATTGACCAACGTCGTATCCTTTGGAAGCGTGTAGTGGACTTGAACGATCGTGCTCTACGCCATGTGACTGTTGGTCTTGGTGGCCCTCTAAATGGTATTCCACGTGAGGATGGTTTCGATATTACCGTTGCTTCTGAAATTATGGCCATTCTTTGCTTGGCGACGGATATTGAAGACTTGAAACGTCGTTTAGCCAATATCGTTATCGGATATCGCTATGACCGTAGCCCCGTTTCTGTAGGTGATTTACAGGTTGAAGGTGCTTTGGCTTTGATCTTGAAGGATGCTATTAAGCCTAATCTTGTTCAGACAATTTACGGTACACCTGCCTTTGTACACGGTGGTCCATTTGCCAATATCGCTCACGGATGTAACTCTGTCTTGGCAACAAGCACAGCCCTTCGCTTGGCTGATTATACTGTTACTGAAGCTGGTTTTGGTGCAGACCTTGGCGCTGAGAAATTCCTTGATATCAAGACACCAAACTTGCCAACTTCTCCAGATGCGGTAGTCATTGTTGCAACCCTCCGTGCCCTTAAGATGAATGGTGGTGTGGCTAAAGATGCTTTGACAGAAGAAAATGTTGAAGCAGTTCGCACAGGTTTTGCCAACTTGAAACGTCACGTTGAGAACATCCGTAAGTTCGGTATTCCAGCAGTTGTAGCTATTAACGAATTTGTCTCTGATACAGAAGCTGAAATCGCAGCCTTGAAGGAACTATGTGCCTCAATTGATGTGCCAGTTGAGTTGGCTAGTGTCTGGGCTAATGGCGCAGAAGGTGGAGTAGCGCTTGCTGAAACACTTGTCAAGACAATTGCTGAAACACCAGCTAACTATAAACGTTTGTATGACAATGACCTTTCTGTCCAAGAAAAGATTGAAAAGATTGTTACTGAAATTTACCGTGGTAGCAAAGTGAACTTTGAGAAGAAAGCCCAAACGCAAATCGCCCAAATCGTTCAGAATGGTTGGGACAAATTGCCAATCTGTATGGCTAAAACTCAATATAGTTTCTCAGACAATCCGAATGCACTTGGAGCCCCAGAAAACTTTGAAATTACCATTCGTGAATTGGTACCAAAATTGGGGGCGGGCTTCATCGTTGCCTTAACTGGTGATGTCATGACCATGCCAGGACTTCCAAAACGACCAGCTGCTCTCAATATGGACGTTGAAAGCGACGGAACTGTTCTAGGATTGTTCTAAAATTTAGATGATATTAAAAGAGTTTGGAAATGTCATCCAAGCTCTTTTTCATGTTAGAAGATAACCTCAACTTCATTTGAGAAAGACATGTTTTGTAAGCTCTGGTGAAAAATTTGCTTGTCAAAGTGTTCTCCGTAAAGTTTCTATTTTCCCTGAATTCTGATATAATAGAAACATTGACTTCAAGAGTAAGGAAGAGAAAATGAACGCATTATTGAATGGAATGAATGACCGTCAAGCCGAGGCGGTGCAAACGACAGAAGGGCCCTTGTTAATCATGGCGGGGGCTGGTTCTGGAAAGACCCGAGTTTTGACCCACCGTATCGCCTACTTGATTGATGAAAAGATGGTCAATCCTTGGAATATCTTGGCCATTACCTTTACCAATAAGGCGGCTCGTGAGATGAAAGAGCGTGCTTATGGTCTCAATCCAGCTACTCAGGACTGTCTGATTGCAACTTTTCACTCCATGTGTGTTCGTATTCTGCGTCGTGATGCGGATCATATCGGCTACAATCGTAATTTTACTATAGTGGATCCAGGAGAGCAACGAACTCTCATGAAACGCATTCTCAAACAGTTGAACTTGGATCCGAAAAAATGGAATGAACGGACAATCTTGGGAAGCATTTCCAATGCTAAGAATGACTTGATTGATGATGTGGCTTATGCTTCCCAAGCTGGCGATATGTACACACACATCGTGGCTCAGTGTTACACAGCTTATCAGAAAGAGCTTCGTCAGTCTGAGTCTGTTGACTTTGATGATTTGATTATGTTGACTTTGCGTCTCTTTGATCAAAATCCTGATGTCTTGACCTACTACCAGCAGAAGTTCCAATACATCCACGTTGATGAGTACCAAGATACCAACCATGCCCAGTACCAACTGGTCAAACTCTTAGCTTCACGCTTTAAAAACGTCTGCGTGGTCGGTGATGCGGACCAGTCTATCTACGGTTGGCGTGGAGCTGATATGCAGAATATCTTGGATTTCGAGAAAGATTATCCTCAAGCTAAGGTTGTTTTGTTAGAGGAAAATTACCGTTCAACTAAAACCATTCTTCAAGCCGCCAATGATGTCATTAAAAACAATAAAAACCGCCGTCCTAAGAATCTCTGGACCCAGAATGCTGATGGGGAACAAATCGTCTACTACCGAGCTAACGATGAACAAGACGAGGCTGTTTTTGTAGCCAAAATCATTGATGAACTCGGTCGCAGCCAAAACTTCCTTCACAAAGACTTTGCAGTTCTTTATCGAACTAATGCGCAATCCCGTACTATTGAGGAAGCCCTGCTCAAGTCCAATATTCCTTATACCATGGTTGGAGGGACCAAGTTCTACAGCCGTAAGGAAATTCGTGATATTATCGCTTATCTCAACCTCATCGCCAATCCTAGCGATAATATCAGTTATGAGCGCGTGGTCAATGAGCCTAAGCGTGGTGTCGGACCAGGAACGGTAGAGAAAATTCGGGATTTTGCGAATATGCAAGAAATGTCCATGCTGGATGCTTCCGCCAATATCATGTTGTCTGGTATCAAAGGGAAAGCAGCCCAATCTATCTGGGATTTTGCCAATATGATTCTGGATTTGCGGGAGCAACTGGACCAATTAACCATTACAGAGTTGGTCGAAGCGGTTCTGGAAAAAACAGGCTACGTGGATATTCTTAATGCCCAAGCAACCTTGGAAAGCAAGGCTCGGGTTGAAAATATCGAAGAGTTTCTATCTGTTACTAAGAATTTTGACGACAATCCTGATAGTCAAGAAGAGGAAACAGGTTTAGATAAACTCAGTCGTTTCTTGAATGACCTAGCCTTGATTGCCGATACAGATTCTGGCAGTCAGGAAACATCTGAAGTAACTTTGATGACACTCCATGCAGCTAAAGGACTGGAGTTTCCGGTTGTCTTTATCATCGGGATGGAGGAAAATGTCTTTCCACTTAGTCGAGCAGCTGAGGATCCTGATGAGCTGGAAGAAGAACGCCGTTTGGCCTATGTAGGTATCACGCGCGCTGAAAAGATCCTCTATCTGACCAACGCCAACTCCCGTTTGCTTTTCGGTCGTACTAGCTACAACCGCCCAACACGTTTTATCAATGAAATCAGCTCTGACTTGCTTGAGTATCAAGGCTTGGCTCGACCAGCTAACACCAGTTTCAAGGCTTCCTATAGCAGTGGTGGGGTTGCTTTCGGTCAAGGAATGAGTTTGGCTCAGGCACTTCAAGACCGTAAACGCAAGGCTGCACCAAGCTCTATCCAGTCAAGTGGTCTCCCATTTGGACAATTTGCAGCTGGGAATAAGAAAGATTCGAGTGATACAAGCTGGTCTATTGGGGATATTGCTCTTCACAAGAAGTGGGGAGAGGGCACTGTTCTAGAAGTGTCAGGTAGTGGCGATACTCAGGAACTAAAAATCAATTTCCCAGAAGTAGGTTTGAAAAAACTCTTAGCTAGCGTAGCTCCAATTGAGAAAAAAATCTAATTATCCATCCTTCTCACGAATAATTAAGTGAGGAGGATTTTTATGTACAGTATTTCATTCCAAGAAGATTCACTTTTGCCTAGAGAAAGACTAGTTAAAGAAGGAGTAGAAGCCCTGAGTAATCAAGAATTGCTAGCTATACTACTCAGAACGGGAACACGTCAAGCAAATGTTTTTGAAATCGCCCAGAAAGTCTTGAACAGTCTCACAAGTCTAACTGATTTGAAAAAAATGACCCTGCAGGAATTGCAGAGTCTGTCTGGCATTGGACGTATTAAAGCCATTGAACTACAAGCAGTGATTGAACTGGGGCATCGCATTCACAAGCATGAAAACCTTGAGATGGAAAGTATTCTCAGTAGTCAAAAGCTAGCTAAAAAAATGCAACAGGAACTTGGTGATAAAAAACAAGAGCACCTAGTGGCACTCTATCTTAATACTCAAAATCAAATCATTCATCAACAGACCATTTTTATTGGAACTGCGACACGAAGCATTGCTGAACCACGGGAAATCCTTCACTATGCCATCAAGCATATGGCCACTTCTGTGATTCTCGTTCATAATCATCCATCAGGCGCTGTATCACCTAGCCAAAATGATGATCATGTAACCAAGTTAGTAAAGGAAGCCTGTGAACTGATGGGACTGGTATTTCTGGATCATCTGATTGTCTCGCATTCCGATTACTTTAGTTACCGTGAAAAGACGGATCTGATTTAAAGTTCGTTTACGACATAGTCAAACAATGTTTTATCCTTGGGGCGATTTTCAAATAGAAATTCTGGATGCCATTGAACACCAAGATAAGGGAAGCCATCTGTAGTTGTAACAGCCTCGATTATCTCATCCTTGGGATCAAAGGCCACAACCTTTAAATTTGGGGCCAAATCCTTAATGCTCTGATGGTGGAAGGAGTTGATATGAGAGATTTCTCCGTAGATTTCTCTGAGAACAGTATCAGGTTCTGTCACCAAACGTTGGGTTGTGTATTCGGCTGAACAGTCCTGCCAGTGGTCTTCGATATCTTGATGAAGTGTGCCTCCCATGGCGACATTGAAAAGCTGGGTACCTCGACAAACAGAGAAGACTGGCTTTTTCTGCTTAATGGCTTCCTTGATAAGAGCTAATTCAAACTGGTCTCTTTGAAGGTGGTAGTCATCGCTGTCAATTGTTTTGGGTTCACCATAGAATTTTGGATCGACGTTTTGCCCACCTGTTAGGATGAGTTTATCAATTATCGTGATGTAATGGCTTGCCATTTCTTGATCACCAATCGGTAGGATGATGGGAATTCCACCAGCGTTCTTGACTCCTTCAACAAAGCCTTTTGCTACATAGCTCATCATGATGTCATCATCTGGATGAGCTTTTTCATTTCCTGTAATCCC
>ERZ772973.199-NODE-199-length-36010-cov-121.979_pt1 | contig 36010 bp, 26 predicted proteins | sample MGYA00580672_ERZ772973 | MGnify/ENA primary metagenome ERZ772973 (study PRJEB29015, sample SAMEA2737938) | human oral metagenome | biome: human oral; feature: human-associated habitat; material: dental | place: China | collected 2152 ...
ACCGGGTGGTGGTGACGTGCCGTCGGAGGACGGCAGTGCCGAGAGTCTACGTTCCTGCGGGCGGCAACCACCATCCCCGGCCCCAATGATTTCAGTTGATTCGTTGACCGCCGATGTCCCTCACGAGCGGGCCGGTGTCGGTTCCCCAGGCCTCGTCGACGGCTGGCGCTGTTAGCATGTGACCATGCTCGCGTGACTCGCCCCTGTGCCCCCACCGCCTCATGCCAAGGACGAGTCATGCCTGCGATCAGTTTCTCCCATGTCAGCTTCTCCTACACCTCCGCCCCCTTGCTGGAGAGCATCAACTTGACGGTCTCCGACGACGAACGCGTCTGCGTCGTCGGCCCCAACGGATCGGGGAAGTCCACGCTCCTGCGCCTGGCCACCGGTGAGCTGTCCCCTGACCACGGGGCTGTCAGCATTCCCGAGCATCATGGCCCGCCGGCGACCGACTCGGCGGAGTCGACTGCAACGTCGATCGAGGGCTACCTCGACGCCGTCTGCGCTGAGACCCTGGACGCGCTTGATCGTTTCGAGCGCATGGGCGAGGCCATTGCCCAGGCCGGAGCTGAAGCCGGCTCCCTCGCTGAGGACTACGACTCGTTACTGACCCGGCTTGAGTCGCTCGACGCCTGGAACCTGCCGGCTCGACGGGCTGAGGCGCTCGCCGGGCTGGGACTGGGGCGCGTGGATACAGGCCGCCTTGTCTCCTCCCTGTCGCCGGGGCAACGGGGGAGGCTGGAGATCGCCGCTCTGCTTCTTTCAGCCGGTCAGGCGCTGGTGCTCGACGAGCCCACCAACCACCTGGATGCCGGTAGCAGTAGCTACCTGAGCGAGATAATGGCGTCATGGCCCGGACCGGTCCTGTTCTCCTCTCACGATCGTGCCTTCATTGACGAGGTGGCCACCGCCGTCGTCGACCTCGACACAGCGCCGTGGCAGGCACTCGCCACCGCCTCCGGGGACAGCGGCCCCATGGGTGCCTACCGGTGCACGGGGCGATACAGCGACTACCTCGTGGAGAAGGCGCACGCCAGGTCGTCCCACCACAGTCTTCACCAGCGTCAGCAGGAGCAGCGGCGCAAGCTCGCGCGTCACCGTCGCGACTCCGAGATCGTTGGGCACAGCGGGGCAGCGCCCCGGACCGAGGCCCGCATAGCCCGGAAGTTCTACGCCGACCGCGCCCAGCGCGTCTCCACCCGGCGCCAGACGCAGGACGACCGCCGGCTGGAGGCGCTCGCCAGTACCGAGGTGCGCAGGCCCCGCTCCTACGACCTGCAGCTGCGTCTGACTGAACCGGCGCCGCGAACAGGGATGGCGGTCTCGGCCCGGTCAGCCGCCGTACCCGGGCGCCTTGCACCGGTCACGGTCGACGTCATGGCAGGCGAGCACCTGCTGGTCACCGGCGCCAATGGGAGCGGCAAGTCCACGCTTCTGACCTGGATGGGTAGGCGGTCAGCACCCACGGAGGACTCCGTCGGCAGCCTCACGGTATCCGGTTCGGTGCTCCGGATACCCCAGCACCTGCCGAATCTCGGCGACCCTGGGGTGGATGAGAACGTGTGGACCAAGGGGATCGGGGACCGTGGCCGGGGAGCTCTGCACCCGCGCCTGTGGAACCGTCCCATCAGCGAGCTCTCCGACGGCAACCAGCGCCGCGTTCAGCTGGCCCTGGCCGCTGCTGCTGGGCCTGAGGTGCTTGTCGTCGACGAGCCCACGAACTACCTGGACCTGGACGCCCTCGAGATGCTCGAGGCCGCTCTGAGGACATGGACGGGCACGCTCATCGTCGCCAGCCACGACCGCTGGCTCATTGAGCACTGGTGGGGGCGGCGGCTTCACCTTCGGTGAGCCAGCCGGGTCCTGTGGACCTGAGCAGCTCTTTTACCCGTATTGACACTGTTCCCAGGCGGCCCAAGTAGGCTGGGGGCATGATCTTGGAGCGCACCATCGCACCTGTGTTCGCAGCCAACTGCTACGTCCTGGCCTCCGGTCCGGGCGAGCCCGCACTCGTCGTCGACCCCGGAGCCGGCGCCGCCGGCGGCGCCCTGGCCCTGCTTCGCTCCCATCGGCTCACCTTGGGCGCCATCCTGCTCACCCACGGACACGCCGACCACGTATGGGACACCCAGGCCCTCATCGAGGCGGCGCATGCCGAGGGCATGCTCGCCAGCGACGACTCCGTCGACGTGCCGGTCTACATCCCCGAGCGCGACCGGTACCGGCTCGAGGAGCCTGACATCACCACCGGCATCAGCTCGAACGGCATGACCTTCACCGACATGGCCGGCACCCCTTGGAGGCAGCCCGCCGATATCCGTCTCTTCCCCGGAGACGGATTCTCCCGCGCCGTCGAGATGGTTCCAGGCATCGCGCTGCGCGCGATCCCCGCTCCGGGTCACTCGGAGGGCTCCACCCTGTTCTTCTTCGAGGCCCGGTTGGCGGACAACGCCTTGCTCTACGAGGCCGAGGTCATTGAGGACGACCCCTCCACCGCCGACGAGGAGCACACCTACCTCATGGCCCTTGACGGTGACGTCATCTTCAAGGGGTCCGTCGGGCGCACCGACCTGCCCGGCGGGGACCAGGTGCAGATGCTCGGTACCCTGCGGTTCCTGGCCAGCGCCATCGACCCGGCCACCGTCCTGCTGCCCGGACACGGTGCGGTGACCACCATGGAGCATGAGCACCACGGCAACCCCTACCTCGCTGAGGCCAAGATCCGTGGAGGAGACCTCAAGGCCTGACGACGGTGCACCAGGGTGCTGCTCGTCATGACACAATGCCGACCATGACACAGGTACGACAAGCGCTCTCCTCACTGTCCGGCTTTCCCGAGTGGCTCCCTGCGGGCCGCATCGTCGAGCAGCACTTCGTCGACATCCTGCGTCGTACCTTCGAGCTCCATGGCTTCAGCGGCATCGAGACTCGCGCAGTCGAGCCGCTGAGCGAGCTGACGAGGAAGGGAGAGACCTCGAAGGAGGTCTATCTCCTCAACCGTCTGCAGGCGGACCCCGCCGATCCCGACGCCGAGGCGGACCCACGTAAGCAGCTGGGCCTCCACTTCGACCTCACCGTCCCCTTCGCCCGTTACGTCGTTGACAACGCCGGGCTGCTCACCTTCCCGTTCAAGCGCTACCAGATCCAGAAGGTCTGGCGCGGCGAGCGTCCTCAGGAGGGGCGCTTCCGCGAGTTCGTCCAGGCCGATATCGATATCGTTGGTGACGGTACCCTACCGCTCCACCACGACGTCGAGGTGCCCCTCATCATGCATGAGGCGCTCAGTTCCCTTCCGGTGCCCGCGGTCACCATCCACGTCTCCAACCGCAAGGTGGCCCAGGGCTTCTACCAGTCCATCGGCATTGACTCGGGCCGGCTCATCGAGGTCCTGCGCGTCGTCGACAAGCTCGACAAGATCGGCCCGGAGAAGGTTGCCGCCGAGCTCACCCAGAGCGTCGGAGTGAGCGCGCAGCAGGCGGCACAGGCCCTCAGACTGGCCACCATCACCGGAATCGACGGCCAGGACGTCTCCGGGCAGGTCCTGCGTGCCCTGGCCGGGGCCGAGCCCACCGAGCTGCTCGAGGAGGGGCTGTCCGAGCTGACCGCCCTGCTCGAGGCCGCCGGCCGGCGCCGCCCCGGCGCCGTCATCGCCGACCTCAAGATCGCCCGCGGGCTGGACTACTACACCGGCACCGTCTACGAGTCCTTCATGGCAGGCCACGAGGACCTCGGCTCGGTGTGCTCCGGTGGCCGCTACGACTCCCTGGCCACCAACGGCAAGCGCACCTTCCCGGGTGTGGGCATCTCCATCGGTCTGTCACGGCTCCTGGCCCGTGTCATCGGCGAGGGGCTTGTGGAGGTCAGCCGTCCTGTGCCCACGGTGGTGCTCGTGGCAGTCACCGATGAGGCGCACCGCTCCGCCTCCGACGCGATCGCCGACGCACTGCGAGCCCGCGGTATCAGCGCCGATGTCGCCCCCAGCGCCGCCAAGTTCGGCAAGCAGATCAAGGCTGCCGACAAGCGCTCCATCCCCTTCGTGTGGTTCCCCGGCGCCGAGGGAGCACCGGACTCGGTCAAGGACATCCGTTCCGGTGAGCAGGTTGAGGCCGATGCCGCCACCTGGCAGCCGCCCAGCGACGACGACGTCCCGCAGATCACGGTCGCTCGTGCCGCAGCCGGCACTGGTGCCGACGTTGAGGCTGACTCGGCCTCATGACCAAGAGCCGGGGTGAGCCCAGCAGCAGCCAGAAGGTCCAGGAGGCGACCAGGGCCCTGTCCGCGCTGCGAGACAGTCTGACCGCCTTGTCCATGCCCTACGTCCTGCAGGGAACGGCAGCCGCCTCGGACAAGGCCACGCTCATCCGCGACCAGCTCGGCGACTACATCCTGCCGCGCCTGGCCAGCCTGGACGCGCCTTTGCTGGCTGTCGTCGGAGGCTCCACCGGAGCAGGCAAGTCGACCCTCGTCTCCTCACTCGTACGTCGACACGTGGCCAGGGCCTCTGCGATCCGTCCCACCACACGCCGCCCCCTGCTGCTGCACGCGCCGACAGACGCGGCCTGGTTCGACAACGACCGGGTCCTGGGCTCACTGTCGCGCCTTCGCGTGGACCCGGACGCTCCGGCGAGCCCGCCCACCGACCACACACCCAGAGAGCTGGAGCTACGCGCCTGCGAGGGCCTGCCCGAGGGGTTGGCGATCGTGGACGCCCCCGACGTCGACTCGGTGGTCGAGGACAACCGTGACCTGGCAGCCACCCTGCTGGCCGGTGCGGACCTGTGGATCTTCGTCACCACGGCGGCTCGCTACGCCGACGCCGTCCCCTGGGAGCACCTGCGGGCCGCGGCGCAGCGGCACATCACGGTGGCCGTCGTCCTGGACCGGGTACCGGAGGGGGCGCAGAGCGAGGTGGAGGCCGACCTGCGGCGCCGGCTCGTGGCTGCCGGCCTGGGAGAGGCTCCCGTCTTCACCATTCCTGAGACGGCTCTTGACGACGACGGATTCCTGCCCGAGTCCTGCGTCTCGCCGGTGCGCCAGTGGCTGGGTGCGCTGGCCTCAGACGCGGCCGCGCGGCAGGACATCGCCCACCGCAGCCTCATCGGTGCCATCGGGTCCGTTACGGCCCAGAGCGAGCTGCTCGCCGTCGAGCTCGCCTCCCAGGAGGCGGAGCACGCCGAGCTGCGCCGCGCAGCCACCTCCGAGCACGATGACGCCCTGGAGCGTGTCATCGAGGCCACTGAGGACGGCTCCATGCTGCACGGGGAGGTGCTGGCCCGCTGGCAGGAGTTCGTGGGAACCGGTGATCTGTTCCGGTCGCTGGAGGTCCAGGTGGGGCGGGTCCGTGACCGCGTCACCTCGCTCCTGCGGGGACGCCCGGCGCCGGCCAAGCGCGTTGAGCAGGCGATCGGTTCGTCCCTGGTCGAGCTCCTGGTCGCCGAGTCCCAACGGGCCTGTCTGGCCACGGAACGCTCCTGGCGGCGTGCCGGCACCTCCCAGCAGGCTCTTAACCGTGCTCTGGCGGAGGTACCGACCCAGGCCGGGCTCGGGGTCATCGCCGCGGCCCTCGTCCACGACTGGCAGCGAGAGGTGCTCCGACTCATCCGAGCAGAGGGAGCCGACAAACGGCTCACCGCCAGGCTGCTGTCACTCGGGGTCAACGGTGCCGGCGTCGTCCTGATGATTCTCGTCTTCGCCCATACCGGCGGACTGACCGGGGGAGAGGTGGGGATCGCGGGAGGTACCGCCATCCTGGCCCAGCGGGTCCTGGAGGCCGTCTTCGGCGACCAGGCGATGCGTGGCATGACCAAGCGGGCCCGGGAGGACCTCACCAAGCGCGCCACCGCGCTGTTCGCCAACCAGGCGAAGTGCTTCACCGAGGCCCTCCCGGTTCCGGCGCCCAGCGCAGACGCGCTGCGTGAGCAGCTGCGAGCCTGTCAGAAGGCGGCGACCTCGCTGCGCACCACACCCGCTCGAGACCGACGGCCGGCCGGGAGGCGGGTGCGGTGACCGCTGACCATACGGGCCATACAGACCACGCCGAGGCCGGCGGCCTCGTCCCTGTTCTCGAGGACCTGGCGCAGGCCGTCGACCTGGGCGCTCAGCTCGGTCTGGGCGATGAGCTCACCCAGGCCCGAGACGTCCTCGAGCAGGCCTCTCACCGTCGACGTCTGGGTCTGCAGACCACGGTGGTCGCTCTCCTCGGGGCCACCGGGTCGGGTAAGTCCAGTCTGACGAACGCTCTTGCCGGCGCCGAGGTGTCCCGTACTGCCCGCATCCGCCCGACCACGACCCAGCCCCTCGCCGTCGTCCCGGACACCACGGTGGAGGCCACCGCGCTGCTGGACTGGCTCGACATCAGCCAACGGGTGCGTGTTGACGGAGCCTGGGGACTGGGTGAGGACACGGTGCTGGTCGACCTGCCCGATATCGACTCCGAGGAGCTCGCGCACCGGGCCATTGCCGAGCGCATGGCGGGAAAGGTCGATGTCCTGGTATGGGTCCTCGATCCCGAGAAGTACGCCGACGGCGTCGTTCATCGCGACTTCCTCATTCCTATGGCGGCTCACGCCGAGGTCATGACGGTCGCCCTGAACCAGGTGGATCGGCTCGATGCCGAGGGGCGCGACGCCGTGCTCACGGACCTGCGGCGGATCCTGGATCGGGAGGGGCTGGGGAACGTTTCGGTCGTCCCCGTCAGTGCCCGTACCGGAGAGGGAATCGAGACCCTGGCTCGCACCGTGGCCGCGGTAGCCGCCGATCGTCTGGCCAGTGCCCGCAACCTCATTGCCCACGCCCGTCGCGCCGCCAAGGAGCTGGGGGAGCGGACAGGGCTCATCGCCCCGGCTCTCCCGAACGCCGTTGGTACGTGTCCGGCTGACGCTCAGGCGCAGCACGTGCAGCAGCCCCTGGCAGAGCTCAGACTGGCGGCGGCCGGCGTCGCCGGGATCGACGTCGTCGCGCGGGCCGTCGAAGGATCCGACCGGCACCGGGCCCACACCCGGGTCGGCTGGTTCTGGACGCGGTGGATCGAGCGTCTGCGACGTGACCCGCTGAGAGCGCTTCACCTCGGGGGAGAGCGTCCGACCTCTTCTCGGCCTGATGCCGCCGAGCAGTCCGACGACGGTCGTGAAGGCGCCGTCATCGACCTCAGCTCCCTGCCTCCCGCCGGTCCGGCGGCAACGGGTAACCTGCGCAGCACCGCTCACCTCTACGCCTTGGCAGTCAGCGCGGAGCTACCGGAGGACCTGGCGACGCAGGCCGTCTTCCGCAGCGACGAACGCGCCGACAACCTCGCAGCCCCCCTGGACCGGGCGGTGTCCGCGGTGGACTATGGGGCGTGGCGCCGACCGGCCTGGTGGACGATCGCCAATGTGCTGCAGTGGGTGACGGCGCTGACCGCACTGCTCGGCGGACTGTGGCTGGTGGCGATCCATGTCCTGGAGGAGTACCTCCTGCTGATCGCGGTTGACGTCCCCCGCTGGGGGAGAGTCCCCTGGCCCACCGTCCTGCTGCTCGGTGGACTGCTGATCGGGCTGGTCCTGGCCGGCCTGGGAACATTCTTGGTCCGGCTCCAGGCCAGACGTCACAGCAAGCAGGTCTCCCGCCTCCTGCGCCGAGCGACCGACGAGGTTATCGATACCGAGCTCATCGAGCCACTCAGGACCGAGACACGACGATGGGCGGAGCTCGCGCGAGTTCTGGGGCGAATCACCTAAAATGACACCACCTACCCTTGCCGTCTGGTGTCATTGAGGCATCATGATCTCTAGACAAGGCTGGTTTATGGTGTCATAATGGTGTCATGCACATGGATGCCTACATCGAGACACTGCGCCGCACCCTCGTGGAGACCTCGTGCCTGGGGGACGAACGGACCCAGGAAGTGGCCCACTCCCTGACAGTTGCACTCGATCCGGCTCTGCGCCTCGTTGCCCTGCAGATGCTTACGGACACCGCCGATGAGCTCAACAGCGAGCTCGACGGAGCGCATGTCGCCGTTGTGATGGACGGATCGACACCCCATCTCCTGGTCACCCAGGCTGATCGGTCTGATGAGCAGGATCAGGGCAACGTGGCGGGTTCGGAGTGCCATACCGATACTCCGGCGCGTGCAGTGCCCGAGGTGCCGGAGGGACCGGAGGTCCGCACGACGCTGCGGCTGCCCGAGTCGCTCAAGCAGCAGATCGATGCCGCAGCCCGGGTTCGGGGACGTTCGGTCAACGCCTGGCTGGTGGAAGCGGCTCGCAGCGCGCTGTCAGAACAGGCGTCCGCGTCGGGCTCTCGGCGCTCGGCGGGTGCCGGGAGCGACGGGGCAGGGTCTGCTCGCGCTGCGAGTGGTCCCGACGGCAACGGAAGCCCCTCCGGCCGGCCCACCAAATCGGCACAGCGCCGGACCTCGGGCGCGACGCTCACCGGGTGGTTCGGCTGACTCCGTGCGGCCGCATCGCCAGTGCCACTGACCTGCCCCTAGCCCAATCACTTGGCCGCTGCCTGCCCACATCGTGGCGGCCTGCGCAGACACCTGGAACCTGAGGAGACCACCCATGCCCATCTGGACCTTTGACCTTCCCGATAACATTCAGCCGATTCTCGCCCTGGACCTGTCCACCCTGAGCGTGGTGACCGCGCCAGGGGCGGGGCGCACGGTCACCGTCGAGGCGGATGAGATCCTGGAACCCCTCCTGGACGTCACCGCCGACGGCGCCAAGGTGAGCATCCGTCAGATCGCTCTCGTGGGACGAGAGCGATTCGCGGGCATCTGGCCATGGGGCTCGCAGACATCTCGGGTTCGGGTCACGGTGCCGGACGGTACGCGACTGGATGCCCGTCTCGATGCCGGATCGATCAGTGCCGAGCACTCCTGGGAGCAGGTGCAGATACGGACCTCGGCGGGATCGATACGCCTGGGCGACTGCATGAGTGCGCAGGTGCACGCCGACGCCGGCTCCATCGTCATCGGCGCCCTGCATGACGGGAGCGTGCGGGCCCAAGCCGGTTCGGTGCGCATTTACTCCACCACCGGCACGGTGTCGGCCCACACGGAGGCCGGCTCGGTCAAGGTCGTCGAGGCGTATGAAGGATCCTTGGATCTGTCCAGTGAGATGGGAACCGTGTCGGTGGGAGTGCCTGAGGGAACTGCGGTCCTGGCCGACTGCCACTCCGACTTCGGTCGAGTGACAACCGACCTGCCCCGCCAGGACCACCCCGACGCCCTCGAGCGACGCCTCGAGCTGCGGGCCCGCGCCCAGATGGGGACCGTGCGGGTGCGTCGAGTCTGGGCGACCCACTCCAGCTGGGTCTTTGTGCCGTCGATCCCATAACGAAGCACTGCCGCCTTCATTGCGGTGTCGAGATCCACCACGTCGATGTCGATCGCCTCCAATTCCTCCAGCTCCCGGCGGATCCTCTCCTCGGCCTCGGACAGGAACGCATCGACTCTCTCGTGACCCAGTCGAGCCGCGAAGAAGAGCCGCGCCAGCAGGGGGTCCTTCGTCGTAATGGGTTCGAGCGGGCTCATCAGCCAGGCATCGAGCTCGGCGCGACCCGACTCCGTCAGGCTGTGCACCCGCCGATCCGGCCGGCCGCTTTGAGGGATGACCTGTGTCGAAATGGCTCCATCGGCCTCAAGTCGGTCGAGGGTGCGATAGATCTGGGACTGGTCGGCGTACCAGAAGTAAACGACCGAGCTGGTGAAGGCTCGGCTGAGGTCATAGCCGCTCTGCGGTTGGTGGGACAGCAGCCCGAGGATGGCGTGTCTGAGTCTCATGCGCTCACAGTATGCGAAGAAGATCTCGCAGCGCCGATCGCCTCACGTGATCGGCGGCGATGATGGGTGGGGCGGCAACGTGTGTTGCCGCCCCACCCATCGTGTCAGTGAGCCGCCGGGGACTCAGCGGTCGCCGCGTCCTCCACGGAAGCCGCCCCGGTTGCCGCCGAAGCGGTTCTGGTTGCGCTCGCCATAGCCACGGCCGTTTCCACGGTCACCCCGGTAGCCGTCGCGGCCGTAGCCGCGGCTGCCCCGGTCCTCGCGGCCCCGGAAGCCGTCCCGGTCACCCCGGCGCTCGTCCCACCGGCGGTCCCCGCGGTCCGAGCGGTCGTAACCGCCCCTGCCGCTGCGCCCATCACGGTCCTTCCAGCCACGGTCACCGTCATCACGGCGCGGCCGGAAGCCGCGCTCGGAACGGTCTCTGCGCTCCCCGCGCTCACCTCGGTCGTCCCAGTTGCGCCGCTTGGGGCGACGCTCCCCACTGTTGGGGCCGGACCAGCCGTGCCCCGGTCCCTCGTCGGGGCGGATCCGCAGCTCGCGGCCGGCAAAGGTGGCCCGTCCCATGACGTTCAGCTGCTCAGGGCTGAGGTCGGCGTAGATCGTGACCAGAGAGAAGGACTGAAGGATATCGATCTTGCCGATGTCGGAGCCCTCGATACCGCCCTCGTTGGCCAGGGCACCGACGATCGCACCCGGAAGGACCCGGTCTCGGTGGCCCACCTCGATGCGGTAGACGGTCCCGGGTCCCTCGTGCTCGCGGCGTCCGGAACGCGTGGCCGAGCGGCGTCCCTCGCCACGGTCTCCCCGCTCACCGCGACGGTTCTTCTCGCGCCCACCCTCGAAGGAGGCCGACAGGAAGGTTCCCTCGGAGTCGAGGTTCTCCTCCCGGCGTGCGCGCTGGGGGCGCTCACCGCCACGGTCCTCTCTCCTGCGCGGTCCCTCGTCACCCACAGCGAGCGCCAGCAGCGTGGCCGCCAGCTCCTCGACGTCGATGTCCAGATCCCGGGCGGAGTCACTGACCAGCGGCAGGTACATGTCCAGGCGGCCGCGCTCGTGGCGGGCGGCGGCCTTGGACAGGAGCTTCCGGGCCCGGTGCTCGGAGACGTCGGCGGGGGAGGGCAGGGTGATCTCCTCCAGCCGGCTGCCGGTGAGGCGTTCGATCTGACGGAGTTTGCCCTTCTCCTTTGGGGTCAGGAAGGTGACGGCCTCGCCGTGGCGACCGGCGCGCCCTGTACGGCCGATGCGGTGCACATAGGCCTCGGCCTCACGTGGCACATCGAAGTTGACGACCAGACCGATCCGGTCCACGTCCAGTCCCCGGGCGGCGACGTCGGTGGCCACCAGTACGTCGAGGGTGCCAGAGCGCAGACGCTCCACCAGACGCTCGCGCTCGCGCTGAGGCACGTCTCCGGAGATTGCGGCGGCCTGGATGCCCCGGCCCGCCAGCTCGATGGCGACGTCCTCGGCCGTGGACTTGGTGCGCACGAAGACGATGGCGGCCTCGGCGTCGGTGACGGCAAGGACCCGGGAGACGGCGCCGATCTTGTGGCGGAAGGGAACCACCGCATAGGTCTGGTGGACGGTGGCGACGGTGGAGGCCGGCCTGGAGACCTCGACCTGAACGGGCTCGTGAAGGTGCTGGCGCGCCACGGCCTGGATGGCCGGAGGCATCGTGGCCGAGAACAGGGCGGTGCGCCGTTCGGTGGGAAGGGACTCCGCAATCGTCTCAACGTCCTCGGCGAAGCCCATACGCAGCATCTCGTCGGCCTCGTCCAGGACGAAGTAGCGCACGTCGTCGAGCTGGAGGGCGCCCTTGTCAATGAGGTCGATGATGCGTCCGGGGGTGCCGACGACGACCTGGGCGCCGCCCTTGAGCGCGCCGATCTGGGGACCGTAGGGGGCACCGCCGTAGACGGCCACCACGTCCAGCCCGCGGGAGCGGGAGGCCATGTCGGTGATGGCCTCGGCGCTCTGGAGGGCGAGCTCGCGGGTGGGGGCCAGAACGAGGGCCTGGACCACGCCGTCACGGGAGTCGACGGCGTCGAGGAGCGGGAGCCCGAAGGCCGCGGTCTTTCCGGTTCCGGTCTGGGCGACACCGACGACGTCGCGGCCGGCCAGCAGGACCGGGATCGCCTCCTTCTGGATGGCGGTGGGGGTCACGAAGCCCATGTCGGTGACGGCCTTGAGCAGATCCCTGGGAAGACCCAGGTCGGCGAAGGTGATCTCTTCGTCCTCGTGATCCGCCTTCACCCCGCCCTTGTCCCTGTTGCGCGGGGACTTGGGGCGCTCGTCGTCCTGCTGGTGGTCGTTGGAATCGGCGTCGGAGTCGATGAAGGGGGTGTGGCCGTCGACCTCGTCCTCATCGATGTCGACGCCGTCATCCTCGTCGGAGTCCTCGGCCTCGTCCTCCGGGTCGGCCTCGGGCCGGTCCCGGTCGACGTCGTCGGCCTCGTCCTCGTGATCGACGTCCTCGGGGTCCTCAGGGGAGTCGGAGGAGGCGGGAGTGGCGAAGTCCTCGGGTGAGGGGGCGGTGTCATCAGAGTGGTGCGGTGCGGCGACGGTTTCATCGACACGGTTGGCGTCGGCGGGCCTGCCGCCGGAGAGCTCGGCGGAGAAGAGCGCGTCGAGGCTCAGGGGGCCGTTGCTGTCGCTGCTCTGAGCGCCATCGGAGGAGCCGGGCGCAGTGCTGGAGGAGGTAGTCATGAAGTTTTCCCATATCTGTCCCCTGGAAGTGGCTGGGGACCGCGGCGGAGTGTGGGGGAGGACCTTTTGTCCTCCGCTCTTTGCCGTACCTGGCCCACCACACTCGCCCGCACCCGGACGTACCGGATGACTCATGGGCTAACACGCACAGACTCACGGGATGCTCTTGCCGCACACCAGGTGCGGCAGGACCCGAACGGGGTCAACAGGGCACGGATCGCTCCTGCGGCCCAGGCTACGGGAGAAGCGGCGTCGTTCCGCGCCTCCACGAGCCGGATCACAGGTGAGGTCCGTCTCGTGCCTCGCTCAGCGCCCGAGCAGACTGAGGATCCGACGACGCAGCTCACGGAACTCGTCGGTCGACTCGTCGTGCTCGGGCACGTCGATGTCGGCCACGATGCGCGCGGGTCGCTCGGACAGGACGATCACCCGGCCGGCCAGGCGCAGTGCCTCGTCGACGTCGTGGGTGACCAGGATCGCAGTGAAGCGCTGGGACTCCCACAGCTTGATGATCTCGTCCTGGAGCTGGAGGCGGGTCAGTGCGTCGAGCTTGCCCAGAGGCTCATCCAGGAGGAAGAGCCGGGGCCGGTTGACCAGGGCCCGGGCCAGCGAGGCGCGCTGGGCCATGCCGCCCGAGAGCGTCGTGGGGTAGGCCTCGGCGAAGTCCCGTAGTCCCACGATCTGCAGGGCAGCCTCCACCCGGCGCTGGTCGCGTTCCAGGCGGTCTCTCGCCTCGGGGCCCAGGGCGACGTTGTCCCGCACCGTTCTCCAGGGCAGGAGCGTGGCGTCCTGGAAGGCCAGTGCCCGCAGTGGTGAGGGACCGGTGACCCGCGTGGAGTCGACCTCGACGTCGCCCTCGACCGGCTGCTCGAGGCCGGCCAACAGACGCAGGATCGTTGACTTGCCGCAGCCCGAGGGGCCTACCAGTGCGACGAACTCGCCGGGGGCGACCGTCAGGTCGATGTCGTCGAGAACGGGGAGCTGGTCCGGCTTGGTTGCCTCGACCTCGTGGCGCGCCCTGGCTGAGGGGGATATGCGTCGGAGCAGGAAGTGGAGCCAGCCATGGTCCAGGTCGCGGGACAGGGGGTAGCGGTGCGTGACGCCCGTGAGGTCGACCTTCGCGCCTCGGGAGGCGGACGGATCCGGAACCTGTAGCGTGCTTTCGACTGTTGTGGAATCGGCAGACACCGGTTCACCACCTCACAAGGTTCTGCTGCCATGCCAGCAGCGAGGAGCGGATCTTGAACAGCAGGACCATGAGCGTGCGGCAGAAGGCCACCAGAATGATGAGGCCCACGTACATCCTGGGGTAGTCGGCCCAGCCCTTGACCCAGTTGATGTACCACGCCAGTCCCTTGTCGACACCGGTGAGCTCGGCGGTCATGAGGGCGGCGAGCGAGGTACCCAGTCCCGTGAACAGGCCGGTGAGCATGTCGGGCAGGGCCGAGGGCACGGCCACCCGCCGGATGAGGAAGAGCTCGTCGGCTCCCAGCGTGCGGGCCATGTCGATGTAGTCGCGGCGCACGGAGCGCACGCCCGCACGGGTCATGGTCGCCATGGGGAACCAGGCGCCGAAGCCGACGATGAAGGCCGCCGAGGCGTACGTCGTCGGGAGCAGAAGCAGGGCCAGTGGAAGGAGAGAGGCCGCAGGAACCGGACCGATGGTCTGCAGGAGCGGATGGAGCCAGTAGTCGGCGCGCCTCGACCAGCCCATGAGCAGTCCCGTGAAGAACCCCAGCACCGATCCCGCCGTGTACCCGATGACGAAGAGCAGGGCGGAGGCCCCCAGGCAGCTGAGCAGCAGCCTCCAGTCACCGGCGAAGGACGCGATCAGTACCTCTGGGGCGGCGAAGTACGGGGGCGCGAGTAGTCCGAGCTTGGAGGTCGTCAGCTGCCAGACGATGAACCAGGCACCGGCAGCGTTGATCCAGGGCAGGTAGTGCGCCAGCGAGCTCGCCGCCGCCGAGGCCGGACGTCTCCAGGCGCAGAAGGTCCACGCGGTGAGCACCACCAGCCAGGTGCCGGCGAGAACAGTCAGCGGAGTGGTCGGTGCCCGGCGGAGAAGGCCCGCGTCCGGAAGCAGGACGACAATGACCGGGTAGACCAGCCACAAAGACAGTGCGGTCGTTGTCCACAACGATGTCGAGGAGAACCGACGACGTGCTGGTGCCTCGGGCCTGGTTGCCGAGGAGCTCGGTTCTGGACGCTTCTGGTCAGCGTCCTCGGTTGGTGTGGCTGTGGGCCTGGTATTGGTGAGCACTGGCCATCAGTCCTTGATGCCGAGATCGGCGACGACCGCGTTCGTCAGGCTCTGTGCGGAGACATCGGAGGTGATGAAGCCGGTTGTCTTAAACTTCTCGATGCCGGGCTCGATCGCAGCGCGGAACCTGGATGCCGAGGCCTTGAACCCATAGGTCTTGAGCACTCGGACGACGACTTCCTGGTCCGCAGCCACGTAGTCGTTGTCGACCTCGATCTTGGCGATCTCATCGATATGGTCCGGCACGTAGGCCGAACCCTTCAACCAGGCCTCAGTGAGAGCCTTGGCCTCCTTGGGCTGCTTCTTGACGAAGTCGCCGTTGAGAGCCACCGAGCAGCAGAACTCCTCAGCGTCGTTGTTGGCCAGCTCTCGGGCCGTGCCGTTGAAGACGGGAAGCAGCGGCGCGGGGTCGGAACCCATGATGGCGTCCACCTGCCCGTCGGCCAGAGCGGTTCCCAGGGAGTCCGCATCGACCGTGCGCCAGGTGATGTCGCCGCCGTCGGGGTCGACGTTGATACCGGCCTCGGACAGCCCGATTGCGAAGTAGGCGAAGGCCGATGACGACAGTGACGGAACACCGATGGTGGTGCCCTTGAGATCTGCCAGGCGATGGTACTGGGAGTCCTTGCCCACCACCAGACGCAGGCAGCCGGCGTGAAGTCCTGCCGTGAGCCTGGCATTGAGCCCGTTGTAGATCGGCTCCAGCCAGGAGAAGAAGATGCCGGGAGCGCCGATGTACTTGCCTGCGCCCACTCCGTCCTTGGTGTCCTCGGTCTGCTGGGTGCGCGCAAGGGTCACCTTCAGACCCGCGTCGTCGAAGAATCCCTTGTGGTACGCGGCGTAGAGCGGAGCGGCGCAGATGTCTCCGCCGATCACCAGGGGGAGCGCCTCGTGGGCCCCGATCACTCCCTGATTGGTGCGCCGGATCGTCAGGTATGCGCCGGCACCGAGCGCGGTGGCGGCCGCCAGGCCACCGACCGTCAGCAGCGTGCGCCGCGAGGGTCTGTTGCGGCGAGGTGCCTCGGCATCTGGGCCATCCGCGTCGTCGTCCGCAGCAAGTATCTCCGCTGCGTTCTCGGCGGTAACCTCGTCCTTCTTAAGAAGGGACGAATCTGATGAGGATGAGGCGGAAGAAGGGGAGGGGACCGTCTTGGACATGGTGTCTCCTACGAAAGGCAATGGAACGGGAGAGAACTGAACAGGTTGGCTAGGAATACTGCTCAGGTGTGCAGACGCGTGATCGCAACAGCAATTTCCTGTGGCGTTAGTCGACGGGGGTGACGAGAGCCTGTGAACGGCATCGAGATCGTCGTGGCCCAGTGGCTCGTGAGACACCGGTGCAGTGGCGGTTCTACGGCATCGCGCAGCCGGAAAGCGAGAACTCAGCCCGACGTTGTCTCGGGCGTTCCACAGCGGTCGACCTTTACCAAGGCATCATTGCGGCTTCAGGCGCCAGAGGCGCACCGGGGTGAATCAGCAAGGCCGACAGCAACAGCACATTCGCGCGCCACACATGACCGCGAGCGCCTGAGCGCCGGAGGCGGTAGTGGTCCTCAGAGCGATGCGCATCATGGGCGACACCCTACGCCATGTCGCCCGGAAGAATGCAAGCTCATTTTCCCGTACGGTCCGTCGCTGGTGAGTCGTGACCGGTCGTTGCTACAGACACCGCAGCCAATTAGGGGCCGTGCGACGTCGGATAGGGTCGTGGTGTGAGCGGTATCCGTCCTGACGATGTTCTGGTGCGCGAGGCCCGGTGGCGAGAGCTGACGTCGACCCCCGTGGCGCCGGGGGGCGGCCTTCTTCCTGCAGCGCCGGCATGGTGGCCGCGGAAGCCTGACGACGATGCCCTCGCAGCCGCAGCGGCTCGCGGCACCCCGGTGCTGGGGGAGACTCGCCTCGTTGACGGCGTCGAGATGCGCGAAGCGACCTTCCTGTGGTGCGACGATCGACGGCACGGCGAGAGTCCCAGTGTTCTCATCCATCTCAACACGCTGACGGACAATCACCGCACGCACATTGCTCCGGCTCTCGCCAACCGGGTCCCGGGAACCGGGTGGTGGGCGCTTCATGTCCTGCTGCCGGATGACGCCCTTGTGGGTTATCGGATCGTGGTGACGCGTGATCGGTTGCCCGACGACGTCGGGGCGCGACGGGAGTGCTGGAAACGCGTTCACGCCGAAGGGCACCCCGATGCCCTCTGCCCCGATCGACTGCATGACGGCTTCGGCTTCGTCTCCTCCCTGTGGGAGGGGCCGGGGGCCGTCACCCATCCGGAATGGTCGGCGGCGCCGGCCGATGGTGCGACGGCTGCGCCCAGCATTGAACCGAGCGGCGGGCGGTACGGACACAGTGTTGAGGTCGGCGGCGGGGCTCTCGACGGCTTCGATGCTTCTGGCGACTCCGCGCGACGCATCACCCTCTGGCAGCAGGACTGCTGCGGCGGCTCGGACGGAGGTCGGCGGGAGCGGGGACAGGACCAGGGGCGGGGACTGCTGGTTCTTCTCGACGGCGAGATCTGGCGCCGCAACGACGTCGTCCGCAGGCTTGGCGCCAGAGCGGCTTCCTGGGACCTGCTGCTCGTCGACTCCGGGAATCTGACCATGCGTGCGCGCGACCTGGCAGATCCTCGTCGCAGCAGGGAGCTGGTGATCCGGTGCCTTGAGGCGGTGCGAAGCCTTCGGCCACCGTGCCACCCGCAGCGGGTGGTGGTGGCCGGTCAGTCCCTGGGGGGCGTGGCCGCTGCGGATCTCGTCCTGCACCGCCCGGATGCCGCCGCTCGTGCCATCTGCCAGTCGGGCTCCTTCTGGCTGGGGTCAGGCCGCAGGGGCGAAGGGGAGGGAGAGCTCCTGGCCTGGTTGCGCCGTCGAGGTGAGCAGAAGCCGTCTGAGTCGGTGCCGGCCCGGCTGGTGGTTCAGTGCGGCGTGCACGAGGGTGTGCTGCGCACGGGCGGGCGAGTGGCCGCTCAGCTGCTCGCAGCCCAGGGGGCTCTGCTGGAGTACCGCGAGGAGCGCGGTGGCCATGACTACGCCTGGTGGCGTCACGGGCTGTCCTGGGGGCTCGACGTTCACGAGCAGGATCTTCATTGTTGCCCGTGACACGTGCGCGTAAAAACGAGATGGAAATGAAACCTGGGCAACGGTGTGATCACGCGACCCGATTTATCGTTACCAATGCACGAGTTTTCTCAGTGATTTCGGAACTCGATGGTCTCATCCTGACCGGTTGTCGGGTTACTGCTGTGTATACTTAACCAGGAATCGACGTCGCAAACGATGAGTTCGGAAGATAGAGGATTCTTAGAGGGGGGCAGTCTGTCTATTATCGTTTGCGAAAGGCAGTCGTATCCGTTGAACGGTGCGTTCCTTTCCTCGTCATCCAACGTCCCAACTGCGGACCGTACGAGTAAGTCCACCTGTACCCGCCCATGAACGAGACCACTTGATGCACTACGCTCAGCGGCTGCTTGCTGCCCTCCCCTCCACCAGGCTCGGTGCGCGCGCGATTCTTGCTGTTCTGACAGCCTGCGGTGCTCTAATGAGCACTGCAGGGGTTGCGGCCATGCCCCTCCTTGCTGAGAGCGGGGTCGTCAGCGATGCTGGCGCGGCGAGCGACTGTCACCCCGCCGCCTCTGTGAAGTACCCCGAGAGGCAGTCCAAGCCGGAGTACGTGGTCCCGGTCTACGAGACCGGGTTCGGAGCAGGCATCGACGCTGTACTGACTGGCTGGTGCCACGATGATGGCCGGCTCCTATCGAACCCAAGCATCACCGTAAACGTGATCGAGGGTGATACGGTCTCCAGTTACCCTATCCCCGACTACAACGTCGAGCTCGCCTCGGACATCGGGAGTGGTGAGCAGACTGCCTTCATGTTCACCGATGAATTCATCAAACGAATGCGAAAGGCCACGGGCGACAACACCTGGGACGTCGGTAAGCGGGTCTACAGCCTCACCTTCACCAGCGGAACGGTGAGCGCCACGACGGGTATGTTCTCCTTCGTCAAGCAGGACCCCGACATCGTCAATCCTCCTTCTCCGGACCCCACGACCGAGCCCAGTGCTGAGCCCTCGGCGGAGCCGACCCCACAGCCGACCTCCGAGCCGGAGCCGACGACGGAACCCACCAACGAGCCCACCGCCGCGCCCACGACTGGGCCGACTGCTGAACCAGCTCCAGAGCCGACACAGAAGCCCACCCCGACGCCCTCAGCCACGCCGTCGTCGGAGCCGACGGCAACGGCCACGCCCACCCATTCAGCCACACCGGCTCCCACACCGACTTCCTCGGCAAGCCCGACGAACACAACCTGCCAAGTAGCGCCGACCGCGTCTGTTCTCACTCCAGATGGCGCCGAGCCCAAGGGGACTGAACCTGTCTACGATCCTGAGGTCGCCGTCAGGGTCTCGGGCACGGGCTGGTGCTCACAGGGAACCATGCTCGACGGTGAGAAGTCGGTCGAGATCAAAATGATGGCCCACGGTGGATACGCGGTGCCGGGAACCGTCTCGGTACACGTCACCTTCCACAACGGTTCCTTCGGTGCTCAGCTCAACCTGTCGGCGCTCTACACTGCGGGGAAGGCCGAAAAGGGACGCTACTACCTTCAGATCTCACCTATCGAAACCGGGCTGACGGCCGGCACCAATGTCTTCGTCCTCAATAAGTCGGTGACTCCGCAGCCGGTGCCGACCCCAACAGCTGGTCCCACAGCCGAGCCCTCGACCGGTCCGGCGCCCGCTCCTTCCGGCGAGCCGACGTCGGAGCCGTCCGCTGCTCCCTCTGCGTCGGCTCCGCCTACTCAGCCGACCAGCCCGAAGACGGGTTCTGAGTCCGCGACAGACACATCAAGCGGGAACGTCCCCAGTAACCAGGGAAGTGGCTCCGGCGGTCAGTCCGACACCGGTAGCAGCTCTGATGTCTCTGATAGAAGCGACTCCTCCGACAGATCGGATGCGGATGCCCCGCCGGTCGATGTTCCGGCAGAGCCCGGCGCCGACCAGGGGCGGGCTCAGGACAGTGATCATCGCAGCAACAGCGACACCTCAGCGACTGAGGACTCCAGGGCTTCGACGCAGGCCGACGCCGGCACGGCCGCCTCAGAGGACCGCACGGTTCGTCCCACCGCAAACCCGGTCGCTCCGGTATCCAGTTCCGCCCAGCTGAGTGCTGACAACGCCGGATCCTTATCGGGCTCGCGTCAGGGCAACGTCGTCAACCTCGTGCTGCCCAAGGCCAAGGTCTCGGCAGGGGAGTGGGTGTCGGTGTTCGTCTTCCCGGGAGCAACCACGAAGGGCTGGGTGCAGGTCGATGACGCCAACAGCGTCTCCATCGACATCTCGACATTCGAGTCCGGATCCTATGAGCTGGCGGTGGCCGACCGCGACAACAGCCTCCTGGGGTGGGCGAAGCTGGAGATCACGTCGGCCTCCTTCGACCCCCGGAGCCCGGCCCAGGCTCAGCTCCTGACGTTCCCGGACGACGACTCCTCCACCCCGATGGGGCTCAGCACCAATGACATGCTCCTGGGAGGTGCCGGAGGACTGCTCGTCATCGGCGCCGGCAGCCTGCTGGTCGCCGCTCATTCGGGAATGCCGCTTCGCGTGCCGCACGCTCCTCGCCGACCGCGGATTCCGCGAAGGCGCTGACGGGGCGCTTCAGGAGATCGTCAATGACATCGCAAAGAGCCATGACATGCTGCCGCTCGAAGGAGGTGACAGATAGATGACCCGGATGAGTCGGTGCACCCGGAGTGAACGGCGCATGTCAGTGCACCGACATCGGTTCGGCTCTCAGCATCCGGCGGGCGCTCCACGCATGCTCGTCATCGTCTGCGCACTCCTGCTCGCCTCCCTGGCGACTGTGATCTCCACTGTTCCTACCGCCAACGCCGATACACCGGCCGACCCCTCCACCACGGGAACCGCCTCGACCGTCAGCCCGTCGACGGTCGCCGTCGGGGGGACGATCATGTTCACGCTCTCGGGGTTCCCCGGAGGCGTGACGGTTCAGGTTCTCATTGATGACGGCTTGCTGGCCGCCTCGCGGTCCTCCGAGTCCGAGGTGGTCACGACCATCACGACGAAGCAGGACGGCACCGCATCCGGTTCCTTCGAGCTGCCCGAGTACGTCGAGCAGGGAAACCACTGGCTACGATTCCGGGTCTCCGGGGCTCCGGGAGTGACCGCCCAAGAGGGCAACGCGGCGGACTACACCAACAAGAGCCCGTACTTCACCGTCTCAGGTGTCACGGTCATCGGCGGAGCCGCCCCGCCCACCGTCCCGCCGGCGCCAACGCCTCCTCCCCACCAGGTCGCCCCAACGGGCGGATCGAAAGGCACTGGTGCCTCGGGCATTCAGGCCGCCGGCCCAGGGGCGGAACCGGACGGCTTCCCGATCATCGGCACCTCAATCCTCGCCCTCAGCGTGATTCTCGTGGTGCTGTCGGTGCTCGTCGCGGTCAACCGTCGGCGGATGGCCGCCTACCAGCGTCGTCGGGCCGCGGCCTGACACCGGGCTTACGGCTGGGCGCGCACCTGTACCTCAGATACTCAGTTGCGCCCGGTTGTATTCGGATTGTGGCGTGACTCCGGTACCACCGCGGCACGGGCTTGAGGACCGAGCTCGGGGCTCCTTGTAAACTGCCGCCGGCGCCCACCCGTCTCGTGGTGCGCCCCGACGGGCACCGGCTCAGTGCCCCACACGGAAGGAACCCAGCACCGTGCTGCGAACTCGCACCGCAGGCTCCCTGCGCGCCTCAGACATCGGCCAGGTCGTCACCCTCACCGGATGGGTGGATCGGCGCCGTGACCATGGAGGCGTGGCCTTCATCGACCTGCGGGACGCCTCGGGGATCGCCCAGGTCGTCATCCGTGAGGAGGTCGCTCACGACCTGCGCGCCGAGTACGTCCTGGCCGTCACCGGTGAGGTGAGTGCCCGACCCGAGGGCAACGCCAACCCGAACCTGCCCACCGGCGAGATCGAGGTCGTCGTCTCCGACGTCGAGATCCTCAACACCTCGGCCCCGTTGCCCTTCCAGGTCTCCGACCACGCCGAGGACGCCGGACAGGTCGGCGAGGAGGCGCGCCTGCGCTACCGCTACCTCGACCTGCGGCGCAGCGCCATGCAGCACGCCATCCGTCTGCGGGCCAAGGTCAGCCAGGCCGCCCGCAGGGTCCTGGACTCCCACGACTTCGTGGAGATCGAGACGCCGACCCTGACCCGCTCCACTCCGGAAGGAGCCCGGGACTTCCTTGTGCCCGCCCGCCTGGCCCCGGGATCCTGGTACGCCCTGCCGCAGAGCCCGCAGCTGTTCAAGCAGCTCCTCATGGTCGCCGGCATGGAGCGCTACTACCAGATCGCCCGCTGCTACCGCGACGAGGACTTCCGCGCCGACCGCCAGCCCGAGTTCACCCAGCTCGACGTGGAGATGAGCTTCGTCGAGCAGGACGACGTCATCGCCGTCGCCGAGGACGTACTGCGCGAGGTGTGGGCGCTCATCGGCTACGACCTACCCACACCCATCGCGCGCATGACCTACCGCGACGCCATGGAGAGGTACGGCTCGGACAAGCCCGACCTGCGCTTCGGCTGCGAGCTGGTGGACCTGACCAGCTACTTCAAGGACACCACCTTCCGGGTCTTCCAGAACCCCTACGTGGGCGCTGTTGTCATGCCCGGTGGGGCCTCCCAGTCGCGGCGCACCTTCGACGCCTGGCAGGAGTGGGCCAAGCAGCGCGGCGCCAAGGGCCTGGCCTACGTCACCGTCGCCGAGGACGGGACCCTCGGCGGGCCCGTCGCCAAGAACATCACCGACGCCGAGCGGGCCGGCCTGGCCCAGGCGGCCGGGGCCGAACCCGGTGACTGCATCTTCTTCGCCGCCGGAGCCGTGGACTCCTCGCGGGCCCTGCTGGGCGCCGCCCGCCTGGAGATCGGCAAGCGCTGCGGTCTCATCAACGACGACGAGTGGTCCTTCGTCTGGGTGGTGGACGCCCCCTTGTTCAAGCCCTCCGCCGAGGCCCGTGCCGATGGCGACGTGGCCCTGGGCAAGTCCGCCTGGACCGCTGTCCACCACGCCTTCACCTCGCCCAAGCCCGAGTGCCTGGAGACCTTCGACACCGACCCGGGCAACGCTCTGGCCTACGCGTACGACATCGTGTGCAACGGCAACGAGATCGGTGGCGGCTCCATCCGTATCCATCGCAGCGATGTCCAGGAGCGCGTCTTCAACGTCATGGGGATCGGCGAGCAGGAGGCCCAGGAGAAGTTCGGCTTCCTGCTGGACGCCTTCAAGTTCGGTGCCCCGCCGCACGGCGGCATCGCCTTCGGCTGGGACCGCATCGTCTCCTTGCTGACCAAGGCCGACTCCATCCGTGACGTCATCGCCTTCCCCAAGTCCGGCGGCGGCTTCGACCCGCTGACCGAGGCGCCCGCTCCGATCACGCCCGAGCAGCGCAAGGAGGCCGGGGTCGACGCCGTCCCGGACGACGAGTGACGAGTCCGGCTCTGCGGCGCAGGGCAAAGAGGACGGGATGAAGCAGAGCTGAGTTCGGAGGTGGCGTCGTCAGGTTAAGACTTGCGGATGGGGTGCTGATCCCGTTGTCGCGGATACACCCGGGGGCCTCGGCCCCGGGGAGCACCGAACTCGACGACTTTCGCCACAGGCCCTGGAAGACTTGCCCTCATCGGAATCGATGAGCTCAGCCGGGGCCGACGTGAGCACGGAGCTCGTGCGCGCTCTTCGCCTACACTCGATGAGGTGACGATGCTTGCGCTGCACGAGTGGGGCGACCCGGCGGATCCGCCGCTGCTCTTAGTCCACGGCCTGACCGAATCGGCTACCGCCTGGCCCGACGCCGTGGCCCGCTGGTCCTCCCGGTATCACGTCCTCGCGATCGATCAGCGGGGGCACGGGGCCTCCCCGCGGTGGGAGGACGAAACCCTGGCCCGGGCGCCGCAGACCATGCAAAAGGACCTTGAGAAGACGTTGGCCCTGTTCTCGGAGCCGCCGGTCGTCGTGGCCCACAGTCTGGGAGGGCTCATGTCGCTGCGGGTGAGCGTCGCCTGGCCCGAGCTGGTTCGGGCACTGGTCCTGGAGGACGTCGCACGTCCCACCGGGCACTGGGCCCCTGCCCCCTGGTTCGTGGAGCATCAGGAGCGGTTCCTGGACGCCTTCGCCGACGGCGGCGCGTCCGAGCGGGAACGCATGAGGCGCGAGACCTCGTGGAGCGAATCCGAGATCGAGGGCTGGGCCGCGTGCAAGAAGCGGGTCGACCGCCGTTACATCCGCGAGGGCACCTATCTCGGCGAGGCCGACCTCGTCAGCGCCATCAACCGGCTGAGGACGCCGACGCTCTACCTGGCACCCCGCCGCGGCGACATGGCTCCTGACCCCACTGAAGTGACCAATCCGCTCGTGCGCCTGGTGCTGCTCGACGGCGTCGGCCACTGCGTGCGGCGGGACGCCCCGGAGGCCTATCACGGGCTGGTCGATCCCTTCATCGAGGAAGCCTTCGCAGGCACCGGCCGGTGACCCGCCTCTGGGCCTGGCCTGTTTCAGAGTCTTGCGGTTCGTGGTGGTACTGGTGCGTCGCGCCCACCGCCCATGGCCAGTGTCAACCGAGGAGAGGGACGGGACGTTCTTCCACGGCAGATCCTTCAGAGTTCGGTGCAGGGTCTTCTGATGGCCCTCGACGATGAACACGTAGTGACTACCCCCGCCAAGAGATGCGGGGCCGGGTCCTTGTCGGTGCGGGCCCCGTGCACGGCGGGGCGCGTGAGACCGCTGCAGACCTACAGCCGGCCCAGAACGCAGGCGAAACCGCGATTGCCCGCTTCCCACTCCTGATCACTGGGACCGAGCGTATTGATCGAGTAGCTGGTGGACAGGTCGAGTCCATAGCGTTCCGCGTAGGTGCTGGTGCAGGTGATCTTGATCTGCGGGTCATCCGTTAGCGCCTCGGAGGCGCTGGAAGCGGTCGTGGCCGGGTCGAAGGTTCCGCCGGCGAAGACGATCCAGTCGGCCTGGGAGCAGTCGACCTGGCTGACACTCGTGCCGCCCACGACCGAGGTGGTCCGGCTCAGGCAGGTCCCCAGCGGCCAGGGCATGTCGTCGGAGTATGGGATGCCCTGCGCGTTGACCTGCGCAGGAGTCGGGGCGGCCGCCGGAGACGGTGAGGCCTTCTCGGAGCCGAGGGCACTCGCCCGAGCCGTGGCCGTGGAACCACTGCCGGCGCCCTTGGCCGCAGGAGTGCCGGTGCGTGAGACGGGTGACGCCGAGGACCGCGTGGCCGTCCGGTCCGCTGAGGATGCCGAGGGAATCAGGTTCGAGGTCGCGAGCACGATGGCGGAGACGACGACGCCTGCTGTCACGCCGAGTGTCAGGAGCAGGAAGGCCCTGCCTGAGCGTCTTGCACCGGATCCGGAGGCAGAGACCGCGGTGGAGGACCCCGGCTTCGTGAGCGGCCCCCAGGGCGGCGGAGACGGCCGTGACGATGCTGACGGCCTGGGCGGCGCTGAGCTCGCAGCGCTCGAGGACCTGGGCCAAGGAGCCTCCGTCACAGCGTTCCATGACCAGGTAGGGACGTCCGTCGGGCAGTACCCCCGAGTCGATCAGCGAGACCGCGTTCGGGTGCCCACTGATCCGGCTGGCCGCCGCCATCTCCCGCATGAAGCGTCGACGGTTGCGTTCGTCGTGCAATGGCCGGGAGTCGATCTTGACGGCCACCGGACGCCGCAATGAGACTTGCTCCCCGGCATAGACGGTGGCGAATCCTCCCTGCCCCAGCGGTTCTCCCAGACGGACACCGGGAACCGGCGGCGCGACGTGCGCAAGGGCGTCGGGAACGGGGAAGGGACTGCTCATGGGCTCATGATCGTTGTGAGGGCGTACCGGCGCAAACCTGTTGAGTCCTGGTCCTTAAGTCCGCAGCCGCATATCGCCGGCTCGAAGCGCCGGTCAAAAAAGTATCAGAACCGGGCATGTGCTCCCGTCGTGCGGTTCAGCAGATCACGGCAACCTGGATATGTCCTTGCGATGCTACGGATCTGGACGTAGCACAAACACGATGGAGTGTACCGATGAAGAACCTCTCACCACCTCGGATCCTGATTCCAGGACTCATTTCTATCGCCGTGTTCATGACCGGCGACGGCTTCGAGTTGACCTTCCTGTCCAAGTATCTCGTCTCTCAGGGGCTGGCGGCAACGCAGGCCTCCAGCGTCATCACGGCCTATGGGCTGATGGCCGCCCTGGCCGGCTGGGCCTCGGGCGTGATGGCTGAGACTTTCGGGATCCGACGCATCATGCTCATAGGCGCGGGACTGTGGATTTCAGTTCACCTGCTCCTTCTCCTCGTGGCCATCCCCAGCGGCTCGTACCCGCTCATTCTCATCACCTACGCGGTACGAGGCCTCGCCTATCCGCTATTCATCTACTCCTTCATTGTTTACATCACACAGAAGATCCCCGCAGCCACGAGGGCCTCTGCGATGGGGTGGTTCTGGACCGCCTACTCCGTGGGTATCGGATGCCTGGGTTCCTGGATTCCCGCACGCACCGTTCCTGCTTTCGGTGAGTACCGCACCTTGTGGTTCTCACTGGCCTGGACCGTTCCCGGTGCGCTTATCTGCCTGCTCCTGGTAGCCAAGGACGAGCCCGGACACAGTTCGAAAGGTCTGCGCGACACACTCGTGGAGCTCTCCGCCGGGGTCAGCATCCTCGGACGCAACCGTCAGGTTGTGCTGACGGCCGTCGTTCGTGTTATCTGCAACCTCAGCCTCTACGGATTCCCAGTCATCATGCCGCTTTACCTCACTGACAGGCGCTACGGCGACGGATGGTTCACCATGAGCCAGTGGATGACGATCTGGGGCATCCAGTTCGCTGTCACAGTCTTCGGTAACCTTTTTTGGGGGTGGATCGGCGACCGCTTCGGCTGGATGCGGCAGATGCGCTGGTATGGCTGCTGGTTCTGCGCGGCGGCCACCCTCGGCTTCTACTACGTGCCCCGCCTGTTCGGCGCCAACATCCTTGCTTTGGCTGTCGCAGCTGTCATTCTCGGTATGGGAGTGACTGCCTTCGTACCGATGGGTGCTGTATTCCCGGCTCTGGCGCCGAAGGAGCAGGGAGCAGCCATCTCGATCAACAACCTCGCCTCTGGGCTGACCACATTCGCCGGTCCGGGACTGGTCACGTTGCTCATGCCTTTCAGCGGCATCGGCGGAGTGTGCTGGGCCTACGCCGCGCTCTACCTCACCGGTTCACTCATCACCATCTGGATCCGTCCGCCCCAGCCCGGATTCGACGAACGTGGTCGTCGTCTTCCAGCAGCCGACCCACATGCACCGTCCGTCACGTCCACTGCCCCAAGGCTGGCAGAAGCCATTGCCTGACATCGGCGGCGATGCCGTCGATCACCGCCCGCACTCATCCGTTTTCACATCCACTGAGGAGAAGAATCATGAAAGCCGTTGTCCTTGAGAAGCAGCACGAGATCAACATCCGCGAGATTCCTGGAGGCCTCTCCTGTGGGCCCGGACAGCTGCGCATCGCTCCGCACACCGTGGGTATATGTGGGTCCGACGTCCACTACTACACGCATGGACGTATCGGCAGGTACGTCGTGGAGGCGCCCATGGTTCTTGGCCACGAGGCCTCCGGAGTCGTCCTCGAGGTGGGGCAGGGTGTCGAGGGCTTCGCCGTTGGCGACCGCGTTGCTATGGAGCCCGGTGTTCCGGATACCAGTTCGCGCGCAGCACTCGCGGGCATGTACAACGTCGACCCGGCAGTTTCCTTCTGGGCCACCCCGCCGGTCGACGGGTGCCTGGTTGAGGAGGTCATTCACCCTGCTGCCTTCACCTATCGCCTGCCCGACGGTGTGTCCTTCGCCGAAGGTGCTCTGATGGAGCCTCTTGCCGTCGGCATGCACGCCGCAACAAAGGCTCGCATCAGCCCCGGTGACGTCGTGGCCGTCTCCGGTGCAGGAACGATCGGTCTGCTCACCGCTGCGTCGGCGCTCGCGGGAGGTGCTTCCAAAGTCATCATCTCCGACTTCTCCGCGGCTAAGCTCGAGGTAGCCGCCCGCATTCCCGGAACTCTTTGCGTCGACGGACAAGATCAACGACTGCTCGATGTCGTCAGTGAGCAGACGGCGGGCTGGGGAGCCGACGTCGTTTTCGAGTGCTCCGGTCATCCGAGCGCCTACGATGACCTGTGGAAGATCGGTGCGCCCGGTAACCGGACCGTTCTTGTAGGAATCCCCGTCGACCCGGTCTCCATTGACGTCACGGAGGTACAGGCGCGTGAGACAACCATTGAGAATGTCTTTCGTTACGCCAACGTGTACCAGCGGGCCATCGATCTCGTCGCCGCCGGCAGGATCGATCTGAAGCCTTTCATCACGGAGACCTTCGACATGGACCACGCCGTTGAGGCCTTCGAACGAGTTGCTGAAGGCCGTCCCGGTGACATCAAGATCCAGATCACAGTCGGCTGACCTCGTTGAAGCTGTCGCGCGGGGAAACTCAGGAGGTCATCATGGAAACCATGACGGATTCTCCAGCCTCAGCGCCCCGGTCCGACCTTTCAGCTGCTGTTGCTGAAAGCCTGCTCACGACGTCGCTCACTTCGAAGGCCGGTGACGTTGACACCGGGGCCGGTGATCTCGAGGTGGTGCTCCCTGACCTCGAATCGACGGTTCGGTGGTTCCAGCACGGTTATCCGACGCCGCTAGCCCGTTGGCACCATCACCCTGAGATCGAGTTTCACCTCATTGTCTCCTCCCACGGACAGATGATGGCCGGGGACCGTACCGTCGACTTCGCTCCGGGCCAGGTCACCCTGATGGGGCCCGATCTACCGCACAACTGGCTCTCCGACCTGGGGCCAGGTGAGCGTCTCGGGGAGCGTGATGTTCTGTGCCAGGTGCTACCAGATCGCGTTGCTAGGGCGGCACAGATTCTCCCAGAGCTCTCGGACTTCAACGCGCTGGTTAAGAGGTCCAAACGGGGCGTCATTCTCAGCGGAGGGAGTGCTGCTCGCGCCGCCGAGCTGCTCACTGCCATGGGAGATCAAGAGGGGATGGAACGGCTTACCACGTTTTTCTCTCTGGCAGGGGTCTTTCTCAAAGCACCGGGCGATGAGTGGTGCCATGTCGTCTCAGAGGGATATGTCCCCAGCCTTGATAGCGTGACTGCTCGCCGTGTCAATGAGGTGCTCACCTATATTGAAGACGCTCTCGACGGTGAGGTGTCGATGGAAGTTGCGGCCTCCCGGCTGGCCATGAGTCCCTCCGCCTTCTCCCGTTTCTTCCACGCCACTGCGGGTATCACCTTCTCCGCCCTCGTGCGCCGTCGAAGGATTGCTCGCGCTTGCCACCTGCTGCGGCGCACGGATCTTCCTGTCTCTCACGTTGCAGACCTCAGCGGGTACACCAACTTGGCGAACTTCAATCGCCGGTTTCGCGATGAGACTGGAACGACACCGTCAAGTTATCGGAAGGCGTCACAGGCGGCTCTCACCGGTTCGGACGCGGCTCAGCGCTGAAAGCACCTTCCGTAAGCGTGTGGCCCGAGTCCTTAACTATCAAGGACTCGGGCCACACCCTTACAGATCGTTCAGGCTCCGGCAGCTCGTCAGGCGGCGTGCGTGCAGGTCGGGCAGGTGCAGTCCTCGCAGGTGCACGAGGAGCAGGAGTCCGAGCAGTGCTCGCACGAGCAGGTGTTGTGGTTGCAGGTCGGGCAGGTGCAGTCCTCGCACTCGCACACGGCGCAGGAGTCCGAGCAGTGCTCACAGGAGCAGGTGTCGCACTCGTCGTAGTGGCCGTTGTCCTCGTGGTGGGCGTGGCCGTTGTGGATGTAGTCCACGTGGTCGCCGTGGATGACGGCGAGGTGTCCGCAGTTCGGGCCGTGGGTGTGGTGGTGGGCCTCAGCGGGGCGGTGCTCAGTGGTGGCAGTCATGATCGTGCTCCTTCGTGTGCTCGAGGGTGTCGATGAAGATCGATGCGACGTGGTCGTCAATGAGGGAGTAGCTCTGGCGCCTGCCATCGCGGATCGACTCAACCAGGTGGGCGTTGCGCAGGACCCGCAGGTGATGGGAGACCAGAGGCTGGGAGACGCCGAGGAACGCCACCAGTTCGGTGACGTCGGCCGGCGAGCTGATGAGGCGGTAGACGATGCTCGCCCTCATGGGGTGAGCCAGCGCCTTGAACAGCTGCACCACGGCGGAGTCGTCCCCGAGAGGGGCCGCTGGCGGCGTCGCGACCTTTCGCATGTAGGAGATTTTATATCAAAAAACCTTGATGTCAAGGACGTGTTCATCGCCTCGTGTAGCATTCCGGTCATGTCGTCGGCGACCTCAGGCAGTGACGGGTTCGTGCGTGATAGCGGGCGAATGATCATCGGGCACCGAGGCCTGAGCTCCCTCGCCCCGGAGAACACCATGGCCGCCTTCCGCAGTGCGATGGACCATCAGGTGACCTGGGTGGAGGCGGACGTCGACATCATCGCCGATGGGACGGTCATCATCTGCCATGACTCGACTCTGGACCGGACCACTAACCGTTCAGGTCGGTACGACGGACTGACCGTGGCCGACCTGGCGGGCATCGACGCCGGAGGCTGGTTCTCGCCGCAGTTCCAGGGAGAGCCGATCCCGACCTTGCGGAATCTCATTGACCTCATGAACGCCACCGGCCTCAACGCCAATATCGAGATCAAGCCCAGTGAGGCCGGGCGAGAGGAGACACTGCGTCTTATCGACGTTGTCATTGCCGAGCTCGAAGGTCTGCGCCCAGGCGTGGAGGTGATCGTCTCCTCCTTCAGTCACCTCCTGCTCCACCTGTTCAAGCAACGCGCCCCGAAGGTGCCCGTGGGGTGCCTCTATAAGAGCGGCACGCTGTCAAGCGACTGGAGGAGCACGCTTCAGATCGTGGGTGCGGACTACATCCACCCAGAGGACTCCGGGCTGACCCGAGAGAAGATCCAGGCCTTTCGGCAGGCGGGCTACGGCGTCAATGTCTGGACCGTCAACTCGCTGAGCAGGGCCAATGAGCTCTTCAACTGGGGCGTCACCGGCGTCTTCTCCGACATCGCCCACCAGATCCTTCGTCACTGATGATCTTCTCCGCCCGGAATGCTATGTGAGCGCAGTCACCAGATGTAGGGTGAGTTCATGTCACGCTACATCGAGCTCCACCCCGTGAACCCCCAGATCCGTCTGGTTGAGAAAGTTGTCGACACCTTGCGCGACGGCGGCCTGGTTGCCTATCCCACGGACTCCGGCTACGCCCTGGCCTGCGCGCCGGGGAACAAGGAGGGCCTGGACCGCATCCGCACCATCCGCCAGCTCGACGGCAAGCACAACTTCACCTTCGTGTGCGCCGACTTCGCCCAGGTGGGTCCCTTGGCCATCGTGGGCAACAACGCCTTCAGGCTCATCAAGCGCCTCACGCCAGGACCATGGACCTTCATCCTCAAGGGCACCAAGGACGTTCCCCGGATGACGCTCAACCCCAAGAAGCACACGCTGGGCGTGCGCATCCCAGACCACGCCATCACCCAGTCCCTCGTCGCCGAGTTCGGTGCTCCCATCCTGTCTTCCACCTTCATCCGTCCAGGACAGGAGGAACCGGAGACCAACGGATGGGAGATCGAGGAGTCCCTTGGGCACCTCATCGACGTCGTCATCGAGGGTCCCGTGGGACAAGGTGAGTCGACCACCGTCGTCGACCTGACCGACGATGTTCCCGAGGTGGTTCGTGAGGGCGCTGGAGACATCAGTCTGCTCTGACCGATCCGGGCGCTCTCGTTCTCGCAGTGCTCTCCGGGTCCGATTGGCGTCGGCCCCGGAGAGGAGTTGTCGTAGGCACCTGGGCGACCAGTGGTTCCAGTGGAGTCGAGAGCGGGGGAGGATAGGGTCGGTCCATGGACCTGTTCGAGTCGGCCGGCACTGATGAGGTCGGGATTCCCACGGACTCCCACGCGCCGCTGGCTGTGCGGATGCGCCCCCGCACGCTGGATGAGCTTCAGGGACAGGCGCACCTGCTGACCCCCGGATCGCCTCTGCGCCGCCTCGTGGAGCCTGCCGAGGCGACGCTGCACTCGCAGCTGGGTACGCGGGCGAGCGCCGCCTCACGGCACCCCGGTGCGGCTCTGTCCTCAGTCATTCTGTGGGGGCCGCCCGGCACCGGGAAGACGACGCTGGCCTATCTGGTGGCGCGGGGCAGTGGGCGCCGTTTCGTGGAGCTGTCGGCGGTGACCGCAGGTGTCAAGGACGTGCGCGCCGTGGTCACCGATGCCAGGCGACGCCTGGCATCGGGGGAGGAGACGGTCCTGTTCATCGACGAGGTCCACCGCTTCTCCCGCTCTCAGCAGGACGCCCTCCTGCCCAGTGTCGAGAACCGGTGGGTCACTCTCATCGCCGCCACGACGGAGAACCCGTCCTTCAGTGTTGTCTCGCCGCTCCTGTCCCGCTCCCTGCTCCTGACTCTTCACCCCCTGGGCGCCGAGGACATCGGGCGCCTGGTCGATCGCGCCGTGAGCGACGAGCGCGGCCTGGCCGGAGCCGTCCGCGTCACCGAGGAGGCGCGCGAGCAGATCGTGCGCATGGCCGGCTCCGACGCCCGCAAGGCCCTGACCGTGCTGGAGGCTGCCGCGGGCACGGTCCTGGCGCGGGAGACGGGGGAGGAGCCCCTCATCGAGGTCGCCGACATCGAGCAGGCGGCCGATGTGGCGGCCGTGCGCTACGACCGAGCCGGCGACCAGCACTACGACGTCATCAGCGCCTTCATCAAGTCCATGCGTGGTTCCGATCCCGACGCCACCATGCACTACCTGGCACGCATGATCGCCGCTGGGGAGGACCCCCGGTACATCGCTCGCCGCATCGTCATCCACGCCGCCGAGGATGTGGGACTGGCCGACCCCACGGTGCTGTCCACTGCCGTGGCCGCGCAGCAGGCGGTCGCCATGATCGGGATGCCGGAGTCCGGGCTCATCCTGGCCGAGGCCGCCCTCGCCGTGGCGACCGCTCCCAAGTCCAACGCGGTCACGGTGGCGCTCAGCGAGTCGCTGGCGGACGTGAGCGCTGGGAGGGCCTCGGCCGTGCCCGTCCACCTGCGCGACGCCCACTACGCCGGTGCTGAAGGGCTCGGGCACGGCAAGGGCTACCGCTACCCGCACGACTTCCCTCATGCCGTCGTCGGCCAGCAGTACCTGCCCGAGGAGCTCGAGGGCAGTCGGTACTACCGTCCCAGCGGCAACGGATTCGAGAAGCAGCTGGCCTCCCGACTCGAGGCCGTGCGCCGCATCCTTGAGGAACGGTGACAATGATGGCCCCACCCAGGACTGAAGCGGGAGAGGGGCAGGGTTGAGGACCGCCTCACACCAGGCGATTCCGGCATGGGTTTTCGCCGGCGAGCACGCTACAGTTCTCGAGTTGTCTACATCGAAGATGATCGGCGGCGCCTACTGGTACCACCGTTCGATGACGATGCAGACCTCCTGGGGTCCCGGCCCGAACCGCGGCTGACCCCGCGCCGTCGGCGTCCTGCCCGCGGCGTGCGACTACCGATCCGACAGGAATGAAACACATGAGCTCTTCACGCTCCCGCCGTCAGGTGCGTCTGTCACGCGCTCTCGGCATCCCGCTGACACCTAAGGCCGTGCGCTACTTCGAGCGCCGCCCCTACGGCCCCGGTGAGCACGGCCGTGCCCGTCGTCGCACCGAGTCCGACTACGCCGTGCGTCTCAAGGAGAAGCAGCGTCTGCGCGCCCAGTACGGCATCCGCGAGGCTCAGCTCCAGCGCGTCTTCGAGGAGGCCCGTCGTGGCCAGGGCCTGACCGGTGAGTCCCTCGTCGAGCTGCTCGAGATGCGTCTGGACGCCCTCGTCCTGCGCTCCGGGATCGCCCGTACCATCGCCCAGGCCCGTCAGGACGTGGTCCACCGCCACATCCTCGTTGACGGCAAGGTCGTGGACCGCCCCTCCTACCGCGTCAAGCCCGGCCAGACCATCCAGGTCCGTCCCCGCTCCCAGGTGATGGTGCCCTTCCAGGTCGCCGCCGCCGGCGCCCACCGCGACGTGCTGCCGCCCGTCCCGGACTACCTCAACGTGGACCTCGAGAAGCTCTCGGCCACGCTGGTGCGCCGCCCCAAGCGCGACGAGGTCCCCGTGACCTGTGACGTCCAGATGGTCGTCGAGTACTACTCGCGCTGACGCCCACGTATACCTGACGCCGGGGCGCCCCGGACCCACCAGAGGTTCGGGGCGCCCCTGCGTGGGAGTACGCTCATCAGGGAGCCACCCGATCGGCTCCGGCCCCGCAGCCACCTGGATCCGCTGTCGAGTCGCCCGACCGGTCGACCACACCACACTGTCCACACGCCCCAGCACGCGGCCCGTGCGCCACGTGAGCGGGCACCCCCTCGAACAGGATGAGGACCCCATGCGCACATCCGAGATCCGCAGCCGCTGGCTGGACTACTTCGCCGCGAACGAGCACGAGATCCGGCCCTCGGTCTCCCTGGTGTCCCCAGAGCCCTCCATCCTGTTCACCGTGGCGGGCATGGTGCCCTTCATCCCCTACATCCTGGGCACGGAGGAGGCTCCCTGGCCCCGGGCGGCCTCGGTGCAGAAGTGCATCCGCACCAATGACATCGACAACGTCGGTATCACCACGCGCCACGGCACCTTCTTCCAGATGAACGGCAACTTCTCCTTCGGCGACTACTTCAAGGAGGGGGCCATCTCCTACGCCTGGGGCCTGCTGACGGGCAGTCGCGAGGAGGGCGGCTACGGCCTGGACGGGGACCGGCTGTGGATGACGATCTGGGAGGAGGACCAGGTCTCCCTCGACTACTGGACCCGCGAGATCGGTGTTCCCGCCGAGCGTATCCAGCTGCTTCCCTTCAAGGACATCTCCTGGTCGACCGGGCAGCCCGGACCGGCCGGCTCCTGCTGCGAGATCCACTACGACCGCGGTCCCGCCTACGGACCCGACGGCGGCCCCGCCGTCGACACCCAGGGCGACCGCTTCCTGGAGATCTGGAACCTCGTCTTCGACGAGTTCCTGCGCGGAGAGGGCAAGGGACACGACTTCGAGCTCCTGGGCAAGCTCGACCAGACGGCCATCGACACCGGTGCCGGTCTGGAGCGCCTCGCCTTCATCATGCAGGACAAGCCCAACATGTATGAGATCGACGAGGTCCTCCCCGTCATCAAGGCCGCCGAGGAGCTCTCCGGCAAGGTCTACGGTCGCGGCGCCGCCGGCCCCGAGGCCGGCGAGGCACACCATGACGACGTGCGCATGCGAGTCGTGGCCGACCACGTGCGCTCGGCGCTCATGCTCATCTCCGACGGCGTGCGCCCCGGCAACGACGGACGCGGTTACGTCCTGCGCCGACTCATCCGCCGTGCGGTGCGCTCCATGCGGCTGCTCGGCGTCGACGAGGCCGCTATGCCCACGCTGCTGACCGCCTCGAAGGACGCCATGAAGGCCTCCTACCCAGAGCTGGAGACCGGCTGGCACACCATCTCCGAGGTCGCCTACGGTGAGGAGGACGCCTTCCGTCGCACCCTGGCAGCCGGCACCACGATCCTGGACACCGCTGTGGCCACCGCCAAGAAGGACGCCGGCAGGACCGGTCGTCCACTGGTGTCCGGCAAGAGCGCCTTCGAGCTGCACGACACCTACGGCTTCCCCATTGACCTCACCCTGGAGATGGCGGCCGAGCAGGGAGTCGACGTCGACGAGAGCGCCTTCCGCAGCCTCATGAACGAGCAGAAGGAGCGCGCCCGGGCCGACGCCCGCGCCAAGAAGACCGGGCACGCCGACATCCGCGTCTTCCGCGAGCTGGAGAAGGAGATGGGCGGCGGCTCGACCTTCCTGGGCTACACCGAGTCCTCCGCCGAGGCCACCGTTGCCGGTGTGCTGGTTGACGGCGTTCCGCAGAGCGTCGTCACCGCCCCGGCCGAGGTCGAGGTCATCCTGGACCGCACCCCCTTCTATGCCGAGATGGGTGGTCAGCTTGCCGACCAGGGCACGATCCGACTGGCCGACGGCGGCACCGTCGAGGTCAATGACGTCCAGGCCCCCGTCAAGGGACTGCACGTCCACCGCGGCACCCTGACCGAGGGGGCGATCGCCGTGGGGGAGAAGGCCTTCGCCCAGATCGACGTGGCCCGCCGCCTGGCGATCGCTCGGGCTCACACCTCCACCCACATGGTCCACAAGGCGCTCCACGAGATCGTCTCCGACAACGCCACCCAGGCCGGCAGCGAGA
>ERZ772973.201-NODE-201-length-35839-cov-25.8815_pt1 | contig 35839 bp, 36 predicted proteins | sample MGYA00580672_ERZ772973 | MGnify/ENA primary metagenome ERZ772973 (study PRJEB29015, sample SAMEA2737938) | human oral metagenome | biome: human oral; feature: human-associated habitat; material: dental | place: China | collected 2152 ...
ATTCACCATTCTCCCCAACCCCACTCTCACCCAGGGCATCACTTTCTCCAGCTCCACCCCACGTGCTGGCGAGCCAGTCACTACCACCTTTAAGATCAAGAACTTTGCCAGCCAACCCATCACTACCACTAACCGCACCTGTCTCATTATGCGCAACCAACATGGAGCAAACTATGATCTCGGCTGCCTCCAACCAACTACCATTCAACCTGGTCAAGAACAAGAATTCAAGACCACTCGCTCCTTCCCAGCTGGTGTCTACCGCGCCTACTTCTCCACCTTTGACGGCCGTACGTGGCACGAATATGCTGCTCCACCACTTGAGACTGGCAATGAGGCGGTAAAGGGAGAGATGAGGGTGCTGCAAGATGTCGTTATGTCACAGGGATTATCGATAACGCCAGCGCGAGCGCGTGCTGGTGACAAGCTGACCGGCTCGTTCACCCTGCGTAATCTTAGTTCGGCGGTGTCACAGACTGATCAGCGCTTGTGCTACATTGTTCGGGGTCCACGTGGCGAGAACCATGACCTTGGCTGTCAATCGACAAAGGGAATTGCTCCAAATGGTAGTGTGCAGTTTTCACTAAGTCGTCTTTTTAACAAACCAGGCACGTACAAAGCCTTCTTTGCACTATACGACGGTAGCCGTTGGCATGAGGGGGCAGCACTGCCGGGGGTGACTGGCAAGGAGGTAACCAGCTTATCATTCACCATTCTCCCCAACCCCACTCTCACCCAGGGCATCACTTTCTCCAGCTCCACCCCACGTGCTGGCGAGCCAGTCACTACCACCTTTAAGATCAAGAACTTTGCCAGCCAACCCATCACTACCACTAACCGCACCTGTCTCATTATGCGCAACCAACATGGAGCAAACTATGATCTCGGCTGCCTCCAACCAACTACCATTCAACCTGGTCAAGAACAAGAATTCAAGACCACTCGCTCCTTCCCAGCTGGTGTCTACCGCGCCTACTTCTCCACCTTTGACGGCCGTACGTGGCACGAATATGCTGCTCCACCACTTGAGACTGGCAATGAGGCGGTAAAGGGAGAGATGAGGGTGCGCGAGTAGGGCGGACAATTATCGCTTAAGCATACGCCTAACTTCTGTCAAAAACCTTTTTTGTGAAAAATCACGTAGCGCCTGCTCTCGTAGAGATTGGGCGTTAGCAAACGCTGTCTTGGGATTGTCCAGGACAACAGTTAACGCTTCAGCGTAGGCTTTTGGATTGGTGATATCATCAACAATCTGTCCATATGTACCAACAAAGTCCGCTACTCCACCAACGCGTGCTGCTACCAGGGGCAAGCCGCATAGGGCGATCTCGATTGGTGTATTTGGCATGCCGTCAAAGAGCGATGTATAGAGAAAGACGTCATAGTTATCAACAGGTAGTGACGGTATACCGTTAAAGCCGCCGCGGTAATGAACCCGTGGATGTGACGGTAGTTTATGGGTGGGAAACTCGCTCGATGCGTCACCGTACATATCAACGTGGACATCACCCGGCAACAAATCAGCAATGGCTGCGACTAATTGAGGTAATTTCTCTGGTGATAGGCGGGACGCCCAAAGAATACGCCTTTGACCAGCCAACTTTGCTATTGGTGTATACATACTGCTATCAAGTGGTTGATGGTGAACGGTAATTGCACCCGCGTCATAAGCATATTCATTAACCCACATCGACTTGACGGCTTCATTATCGGTGGTTATCTCAGAGAGCAGGTGATAAATCTGTGGCAGATGACTGTGTGAAAAACCAAATATTCGTCCAGTTTCATCAGTACTTTGACTATAGGACGTAGCGATAATTTTTTTACCAGTGGCCTTGATATACACTGCATGATCTCGCACAAAATCATAGGCTAGCTCTGAATTGAGGATATGGAGCACCGGCACGTGGATATTTTCGATCAGTTGCTCTAGTAACCTATATTTTTGTTCCATTGGGAAAAATCGAGTAATTGTCCCAAACGGCACGAAATCTACGTCGATGTTAAGTCGTGGTCGCCACTCTGAGTAATTAGCGTCAACTTCATTTGTGGCAATAACCAAAACTTTCTTGCCGAGTGACGCAGCGGTGTTGGCGTAGTTAAGAGCAAATAGATCAGCACCACCACGCTTGAGCCACGGTACGAACAATACATAATCGTATCTGTCATTTCGTAAATCACGACACACTTGCCAGTATGCCAAGCCAACACGGTAATGATCATCGGTAATTGTGTGGTATACTGTCGGTAATGGATGTGGTGGAAAAATTAGTTTTTCGATATGATGCAGTGCTCGCCATTCAGCATCAAGCCACACTGGTAGCACCTCGGTCGCCGGTGTCGATTTCTTCTTTTTGAACGCATTGCGTCCGCGTCGGATAATTGCCAGCGGCCGCTTAACCAATCCTAGTGGAATGCGAGAACGAATCAGCAGTTCTTTGATGGTATTTTTCGTTTGGCGCCGCTGCTCTGAGGCAGGCGTGGCAACCGAGTCAAGCTTGATGGTACGAAAGTGCGATGGACTAAAGAGGGCGTGGGCGCGGAGCACTGAGCGGCTAGTTTTTTGGCGTGCCCATTCCGAGCCAGTGGCCTTACGGCGAACAAAGATAGCAGTTTCCGGAATGAGGACATTTTTGACACCGTGCTGGATGAACTGACAGCTCATAAACCAATCCTCGTAGCCATATCCGGGGCTATTTGGTGCATACGGAAATTGGCGAAGTAAAGTACTTGGCGCAATAATGACCGAGTTCCATCGTCCCGAAAGTACACTCAGCAGGGTGTCGCGGTCTTTGTTAGTATGGCCGACTTTTTCGACAATGGCGCTCGCCCCCTCAAACTCAATAGTATATGCGCTATGAGCAACGTACTTACCATAGGAATGGGCTGTTAAAAATTGTACACCATCGCGCAACCAGTTAGCGCTCATTAAATCATCCGCGTCAATAAATGCGATAAAACGACCATGTGCCCTGGTGATTGCACTATTGCGAGACTGTGCGAGGTCACCATGATCCCATTGATGTATAGTGATCGGCAGGGCGGTATAATTACTGAAGTAGCGAATTGTTTCTTCATCGCCACGGTCAATTGATATGATTATTTCGTAAGAAATATCGCTATCACAAAGCAGACTAACAGCACGTTCAATGGAGCGCATAGTTTTGTGGGCAACGAGGCCTTCGTGGTGGGCGGTGACGATGATGGATAAAAGTGGTTTCATGACGCTATTATAGTTTAGGTGATTGCTTTAGTCTATCGTTAAATTATGATACTATATGGTAAGTATTATGGAGAGAAAAAAGAGCATACTGTTTTTTAGCGTTGTTTGGGTGGTTTTGTTTTTATCTTTCTTTGGCAATGTTTTTGGAGTCGGTTTGTGGCGCGAATGGTTTGATGGCTTTCAGCGTGACTCATCGGCTATAGTAGAAAAGACGGCTCGTTGCAAGGAAAAATCTGGTTATAGCGGGCCGCTAATCGTTGCTAAAAATGAAGATTATAATTCAGTCATGATGGCTGAAGATTGCGACGCCAGTCTGCTCAAACCTTATGCTTCACAATATGGTCTACAGGCGAGAATAATTACCGCGCTAGCACCAAAGGACAATGCAAAACTACCGTCATATTTTAAGAAGGTTAATGTAGTTCTATCTGCAGCCATGGCGGCCCTTATGGCACTTGTAACCCTTAGAGTCAGGAAGTTGTTTGGCCTTGTTGCCGCAGCAGTATTCGCGACACTGGTTGCATTTAGTCCGTGGGTTGTCGGCTATGCGCAAAATATGTATTGGATAGAGCCACTCATGTTTGCTCCGTTTGCCTTTGCCTTTCTGAGTTACTCATACTGTAAGTCATCGAAGAAAATGTGGCTATTCTACCTCGGTGAAACCATATTGCTATTCTTAAAACTTTTGGGCGGCTATGAGTATATATCAACAATTGCTATATCTGTACTTGTACCAATCATATTCTTTGAACTCGTCAATAATAAACAAAAAGTTATCAAGCTGTGGAAGCACGCCGTCATGACATGTGTCGTGGTTGTCGTGGCCTTTGTTGGTGCGTACGCAACCAACTTTATAGCACTCTCTGATTACTATCACTCATCGGACATCGCCCTCAAGATGATTAATGAGCGGGCATCGGAGAGGGGGCTCTCGGGGATTCGAAAGATGCGAGCTCATGCTATTGGTAATTTAAAGACGCTGCTACCTGAGTCATATACATTTGCCGATCGATTTATTAATATGGAGGAGCTGGCAAAAGATAAAGGATCAACCTACCAGTATCTTGCAATAAATGCGGTCAATTATATCTTATTGCCCGCGTTGAGCTTGCCGTTATCGCTCAAGGGGGTGTTTGGCGAGATCGTTCAATCAGTGCTTGTTTGGGTACTTGTGGGGTATTTAGTGTTATTCTATCTTAAGAGGCGACACCCGTCTTTCAAGTATTATCGTTCATTCCTATGGTCGTTACACATTTCATTAGCTGGGGCACTGAGTTGGTTAATTCTTATGCCTGGACATGCTTTGCCTCACGCCCACATTAACGGTATCGTATTCTATATGCCGCTGCTTCTGTTTGTCTATATGGTAGTTGGCTTGTATATTGGTAACATAGTTAAAAAACGGAGAAAACGTGCGTAACAAAACGGTGATAATTGGCGGTGGTTTTTATGGATTGAGTGTAGCGCTGTACCTGTACGACACCCTGGGCGTCAAGAATATTGATATTTTAGAAAAAGAAAAACAGACAATGACTCGGGCGTCATATGTTAACCAAGCCAGGGTACACAACGGCTATCACTACCCGAGAAGTATTCTAACGGGATATCGTTCAGCGGTTAATTTTCCACGCTTTACGAAACAGTTTGGAGCGGCGATTCATTCAGATTTTAATAAATACTATGCTGTTGCCAAGCATCTATCCAAGGTTAATGCGCATCAATTCAAGAATTTTGCGGATAAGATTGAAGCAGATATAGCGGTAGCCCCGCCAAATATTCAAAAAATGTTTAATAAAAATCTCATTGAAGAAGTTTTTAAGGTTAAAGAATATGCCTTTAATGCCCACGCCCTGAGAGACGACTTACTACGGCAAATTAACGATCGTCCGGGGATAACGCTTCATACAGGCTGTCGTGTTACGAGGATTGATGAAACGCCAGATGGGCTGTGCGTTGTCACTGATGGTGGCGAATTCAGGGGCGACTTCGTATTAAATTGTACGTATGCCAATATTAATACGCTTCATCGTGCATCAAATATACCACTTGTTGGACTGAAACATGAAGTTACAGAGATGTGTTTAGTGAGCTTGCCAGAGCACCTAAAGGACTTTAGTATTACGGTGATGGACGGCCCGTTTTTCTCTATTATGCCGTTTCCTTCCAGGGGATTATACACACTCTCTCATGTCAGGTATACGCCGCACGAGTCATGGATTGACAACGAGGACACGCCGGCTGAAAAAATTGACACACACGCCTATCTCGACAAAAGTTCTTTCCAGAGTAACTATAAGCAAATGTATAACGATGTGGTGCGTTTTATCCCAGCCCTCAAGGACATGAAATACGAGGAGTCGATCGTTGAGGTAAAGACAGTGCTCGTTAAGAGTGAAGATGATGATAGCCGTCCTATTTTGTTTAAGGCCCACTTGGGCTATAACGGGTATGTTTGTATAATGGGCGGTAAGCTAGATAATATTTACGATGTGTACGAGGAGTTAGACAAGCTATATGGCAAAAAATAGTTCAACTAAGACAAATAAAAAATTGAGTAAACAAGATATCTTTGTGTCGGTTGTTGTCGTAACGCGCGATTTTGATGATTTTCCTAATTATTGTCGCAAGCTTTCACAGAAATTAATGAGTAGTTATACAAATTATGAAATTATTATTGTTGATAATGGACTAAGTCAAAATAGTGTGGTTGCTATTAGTGGTCTTCTTGATGAACTACCATGTATGCGGCTTATCCGCCTCTCTCGACAATACGCATATGATATCGCCATTATCGCTGGTCTTGAAGGGGCAATTGGCGACTATGCGGTAGTAACTAATCCCGCTATTGACGGTATAGAGGATGTAATGAATATTGTTGAGGCGAATAAAAAACACGATATCGTGCAGGGTGTTGCCGACATAACCACAAAGCGCCTTCTGTCAAAATCTGGTATCGGTCGCAGGTTGTTTTATTGGTATAATCGCAAATACATCAATATAGATATTCCACTACAAGCAACATATCTTATATCTCTCAATCGTCGTGCCATACGAGCGATAACTCTATCAACTCGACATGATAGCCACATTCGGCACATGATCAGGACTATCGGCTATTCATATACCGAGTATACCTATTCACCTCTGGTTGATCCTGTAAAAAAACATGGCTTCGGGCGAGGGACACTAGAGGCGCTCGATATCATTACCAGCCACTCGACACACCCGCTCCGCTTTATGTCGTGGGTTGGGTTCTTTGCCAGTGTTGTAAATATGATGTATGCGCTTTATGTTGTGGTCATAGCTCTCACCAAAAAGAATGTTGCAGAGGGCTGGGTATCGACTTCGCTTGAGCTGTCAGGAATGTTTTTTATCTTATTTTTATTTATGGTAATTCTGTCTGAATACATTGGTAAAATCCTAGTGGAGTCGCGACGGGACGCCAGGTATTATGTGCTTGACGAGCTGAGCAGTACAACGTCACTAGCGAATGCAGAAAGGAAGAATATTACATCATGACAAAAGCTCCGACCAACAAGCAAGATCGTATCCGCCGAGATCATCCAGAGTGGGAGTTTCCAGACTTTGAGGTAAATGAAATAAACAAGAAAAAACACAAATATTGTGTATGTATTTTTGTCATTAATGAGGGAGAGCGTGTTCAAAAGCAATTGCAAAAAATGAAGCCGTTAGCAAAACAGATTGATATTGTAGTGGCTGACGGCGGTAGCACTGATGGTTCACTTGAGGCTGATTTCTTGAAATCTCAAGACGTACGCGCTTTATTGACAAAAAGGGACAAGGGTAAATTAAGTGCACAGATGAGAATGGCGTTTGCCTGGGCTCTTTCTGAGGGTTATGAGGGGGTTGTTGTTGTTGACGGTAATGGCAAGGATAGCATAGAGAGAATTCCTGACTTTATTAAGCTGCTTGATCGGGGGTATGACCACATTCAGGGTTCACGATTTATACCAGGCGGCAAGGCAGTAAATACGCCGCTTTCGAGAGAGATAGGCCTTCATCTAATCCATGCGCCGCTGATAAGCCTGGCGGCTGGCCAGAGACATACCGATACCACAAATGGTTTCCGTGCGTATAGTGCAAAGCTACTCAAAGACCCAGATATTGCCGTATTTCGTGATATATTTCAAACCTATGAACTTCATTACTACCTCGCTATCGAGAGTAGTCGCCGCAAGCAGTATAAAACAGCCGAAACACCAGTAGTACGAACCTATCCGAAGAAGGGCAAGACGCCAACAAAAATCAGCCCAATTAAGGGAAACATGCACGTTCTGAAGGTGTTATTCTATGCGGTGGCCGGAAAATATCGCACGCATAAAAAATAGCCTCTCAAGATTTCACATCCAGTCTGCGTTAGTAGCAGTGAGTATACTAGCGCTGCTTGTCGTTATTTTCTATCCCGGATATATGTCGCCCGACTCCATTAGTCACCTTGAGCAAGCAACGGGTGTAGCCCACCTCACCGATTGGCATCCGCCAGTTATGACGCGGCTGTGGGGATTTCTGATTAGAGTAACTGGCCACATTTCATCGATGTTGATTTTTCAGCTGACGCTGCTTGTCGCGGCTATGTTTGTGCTATCAATTCTCGTGTATCGGCACACCCGTAACCGTGCACGGGCTCTTTCCGTCTACATAATTATACTACTGCCTAATATAGTGAATATTGCTGGCGTGATATGGAAAGATGTTCAAATGGCATTCAGTTTAACATTGGCGGCACTCCTCATATGGTTCATCATAAGTAGTAAAAAATCACTAGGACGTGTTGCTATGTATGGTATCGTCGGACTGGCGCTGCTATTGATTCTCTATGCTGGTATCTTACGATATAATGCACTGTTTGCGGTGCTACCCATTCTGTTTGTATTGCCGAGCTTATTTACCAAGCGACCTCCTGTGTGGAGCGGTCTTGTCAGTGTAATAATTGGTTTAGTGGTAACGATTGGTGTTACCATTGTCATTAATCAGCCTAGTGAAAAAACTCATCCAATTACCGCTGTGCAGCTTGACGATATAGTTCACGTTGCTAATCTTGATGGAGAACACCACGGTAGGTGGTCTATGTATAAAAAAATTCATGGTACCTGTCGCGATAAAACAAAAGATATCATGAATTCTTATATCATATGTACAACGGCCGCCCAGCGAGAAGCGCTCAAAAATGAACATCAAGGTGTATTTAATGATTGGCTATCGACGATCATAAGACATCCAATAAAATATGCATCATATCGGTTGGCAACTTTTTCGATATTTATCTTTCCGCAACCAGAGCGTATGTATATTTTTCAGCCTGGAATTGAGCAAAACCAGGTCGGTGCCGCGGTAAAGAATGAATATGCTACTAGTGGTCTAGCGGCATATGTTAAAGGCGGTGCCCGGGCGAATATCCCTCTGATTTTTCAGCCATGGCTATATCTTGCTGTCCTTGTCTTCATTTACTATAAGAGCGGGAGAATACGAGAACAGGTACAGCGACACTTTATCCGCGCGGTGGCTTTGTCGGGTCTTATATATATCGTGGCATACTTTCCTATGGCTGTGGCCGTTGATTATCGGTATATTTATTGGTCGGTTTTCGCAACGATATTGTCCGGACTATTCATGATAATATTGAGCCAACCAAAGAAAGAAGGTCACCGCTCGTAGCTAGCGCTTATTAATCCCTTCGCATTTATTAGCGTTATGTAGGCAAAAGTTACTTTGATAGATATATAGATTATTTTGGGCGGTGACCTCGCGGTAAGATACGTCTTGTATTTCCAGAGAAGCCCCCGGTATCAAACTATAAACTTTTGGCGAAATTCGTATGGATGAATCATTTGGTGCCAGTGCCACAGGGAAGCTCCAGCTCGTGTCGTATTGTGGTAGCGACACAGGATGTTTTTGTAGTGATGATCCAGATAATTCTAGGAGGTACCTCGGTAGTTTAGCGGTCATAGGTAGAACGCTTCTAGCACTGTAGCGAACCGACACCTCAAATACGCGTATATTGTTTGCGGCGCCAGTGGTAATGACATAATCTCCGTTTGCGTCTTTTTGTATGTGGTGTTTCGGGTGATTCGTCTTTTCTTGGACTACAGTACTCGCCTGACGTTTCCACAAAACATGAGAATCATTTGTTGCAATGATAGTGTAGTTATCCTGAAGCTCCTTATAAAATGCCCAGTGACGAGTCCACAGCCACTCCTCATATTTAAAATATGAGGGATTTAGGGTTATGACGTAATCAGGCTTTTGGGTTATAAAATCTTGAGTGTAACGATTTCTTCTGGCGGGGCCTAGGGCGTGTATAATATAGTCTTCACCCCCCGAAGATCCATTCTTCTGTTGGCGAGTCGAGTCATAAACACTGGTGTAGGTAGACCAAACACGTGCTCCCTTTTCAATATGTGAGGCAAAGGCCTCCAGTCGCTTCCTCCAGGTAGTGCTTACATACTCAGAATCATCAGTAGAATGCCTGGCCTTTCTTGACTCAGTAATAATGTGTCCTAGCGGCATCCAGTCAATTTTTTGTAGAAATACCGCGGTGTTATATCCTAGGGCGATAATGCTACCAAGCAATAACCCAAGTGCTACTACCGAGAGACATTTGTCTTTAGTAGCAGAGGCTGGCTTCTTTGCTTGAACCAGTTTATATATCACACGAGTTACTATCGTCACAAGAATAACTCCTGCTGCTCGCTCCAGTGGTATGAGCTGCGCACTGGGTGCCCAGTAACCAGTGGCAGAAACAGCAAACACCACCAGGCCATATAGTAGCAAGATAGAGAAAACGAACGTTTCTTTTTTGGACAGTAGAGCTTTCTTTACACCAATTATATAGGCAACAATACCGCCGATAATGATGGGCAGCATGTAGAATAGCATCCTGTTGGTTAATAACTGATCAAGATTGCTTAATTGCAAAAAACTGTTCGGCGGAGCGCCAAAGTACCATCCTTGGTCGCCTGAAACCTCAACGAGTGCATAGTAAAGTGCCTCGTGTGCGTGGCCAAGCGTCATAATTGAAAGCACGACATACGTAGCCAGTGCTACACCACATAACTCGCCAATAAATGCCAGCACTCGCTTTTTTATCATCTCTTTGGAACGAATATACTGAATTACCCTGATGAGCACATAAGCAAGAATGAATGCTAGACCCTGTTCGGTTCCGCACGCGACGGAAATCCCCATGAGGATGTATAGGGTAGGGTAATAAAGGTTAATCTTTGTTTTATTTTTACCAACATTGATATGCCAGTCCGGGTGCCATAGCATAAAGGCTGCTGCGATGAATGGAAAGGCTGTCCTAAGACCTAGAAGGGAATTACCCGCCCAAATCGCATCGATGCACAGCAGTGAAATGACGGTAAATATACTTGTTGTAAAGACCGCTTTCTTTACGTTTCTGAAGTAGGCCCAAAATAGCAAGAAAGACGAGATGAGGAATAAGAGCGGCGACAGCAACAACTTTGCGACCTCCACAGCAAACAAGTTGTGACCCATGACGTAGAACAAGGGGAAGTGAAGCAGGGGAACTCCTACCCCGTGAAAGAATGGAAAGTCTCGTGCTAAAACTTCACCATCAAGTAATCGACGGAGGGGGTTGTATAGCTGGAATGTCCCATTGGCCGCATAGGAATCCATCGCCAGGCCATTCCCGAGAGCTGCGAACACAGCGTAGCCTACGAAAACCAACAAGTGGGCAATACTTACAAATACTGCGGTAAAAAGCAGTGCTTGTTTAAGAGTTATCTGGCCTAAAATTTTAGGTTTCTTCATAGTGCCTAAACCATTCTATAATTGATAGTGCCGCATGTCCATACTGGCTATCGTTGTGTTTTATCTGGAATTTGACATAATGAGACATAGGAGGAATATATTATGAGAACCGCATTAATTGGGTACACCGGGTTTGTCGGTGGAAACATAAAGAATCAACACGAGTTTGACGACTATTATAACAGTAAAAATATAGCTGACATTGAAGGTCAAGAGTACGACCTGGTAGTGAGTGCTGCAAACCGTGCTGAGATGTGGCGGATCAACCAAGAACCAGAGGTTGATCGTGCGGAGATTGAAGATTTTATTTCACACATTAAAAAGGTAAAGATCAAGAAGCTCGTACTAATTTCGACGGTTGGTGTTTATAAGAATCCAAATGGCGCTGATGAAGATACACCTATTGAAACCGAAGGGCTTTTGCCATACGGAGTTAATAGGTATTATCTTGAGCAATTCTGTCGTGAGAACTTTGACACAACAATTGTTCGCCTGCCGGGGCTATTTGGCGACGGGCTGAAGAAGAATGTTATTTATGATCTGATGAACAATAACATGGTTGAGAAAATTCATGCTGATGGTATGTATCAGTACTATAATCTCGCCAATGTTTGGCGCGATATCACCACTGCTCTAGAGAATAATCTGCCGCTGGTTAATTTTGCAATACCGCCGGTCAGCACGCGGGAAGTCGCCAAGGTTGCCTTTGGTATAGAGTTTACCAACACACCAGAAGGAGTAACACCGGCCTACTGGGATATGCACAGTAAATATGCTGAGGTATATGGTGGTGAGGGCAATTATCTATATACAAAGGCAGAGGAGCTAGCTGGTATCAAGGAATTTGTTGCAAAAAATAAGTAATCATGGTATAATACGGGTATGAATTCGAAGGAGTCAATGAAGCTTGCCGTCTCGAACATTGCCTTTGGTGAAGATCAACAAGCAGCACTGAAGTGTGTGTCGCAGAGTGGTGTTGACGGTCTCGTGGTTGCGCCGACGACAATTTGGTCGGATCTACCGGAAATCACTAATTTCTCTGAGCGAGAGTGCAAAGACCGCCTCAAAACTATGGAGCGGGAGGCCAAAGAATACTGTAAGTGTCTTGGGGGCCTCGGTCTAACGGTTGTTGGGTTGCAGTCTTTAACATATAGCACCAAGGATATGGCGCTTTTTGGTAGCGATAATGAACGCGAACGTCTAGCGAAACACCTGGAAGTTCAAGTTATACTCGCTGGTGAGCTCGGTGCAGATTCGATGTCATTTGGTTCACCGGGGTTACGCAACCCGGGAGAGCTTAGTGGCGAGCAGGCTATGGAGAGAGCGGCTGAACTGTTTGGCAGAGTTGCTGTTGCAGCCCATGACAATAACACCCAGATAGCAATCGAGCCGCTATCAGGCTATGGCAACAAGTTCGTGGAAAACCTAAACCAAGCCAGGGAGCTGGCTGATCGCATCAATCATCCGGGGTTTGGGATTCATCCTGATACAGCGGCGATGCATGGTGCTGAGGACGTCCCAAGTGATTTGGCTTCGCTGGTTCGTGACCATAGAGACGGTGTGCGGGGTATTGATGCCAGTGCTCCGGAGCTGAAGCAGCTTTCACTTGCGCCGGAGGTTCCCCAGGGAAGCTATGTGGGTGCTCTCAGGGAGGCTAATTATAATGGCTGGGTATCAATCGAAATGAAGGGTCCTCTGAATCCGGATGTAATCGAGAAGGAGATTCAATACATCAAAAAGCAGTGTGGTCTCGCGGCATAGTCCATAGGATAAATAGTGGTATAATTACCATATGAAACTAGCTATATCGAACATCGCATGGACAAATGAAGAAGAGGCGGAGGTCGCCGCAAAGCTGCGGGAGCTTGGTGTACGCTGTGTCGAGATCGCGCCGACGAAGCGCTGGGATGATCCGACTAAGGCAACTCCCGAGCAAATTAACGAATATGTCGAGTGGTGGCGGGGGTATGATATTGAAGTTGTAGCCTTTCAGTCGATGTTGTTCGCACGCCCCGATCTGAAGATGTTTGAATCAAGCGAGCTTCGCGACGAAATGCGGCAGTATCTGGCTGACTTTTTACGATTGGCTGGGGATATGGGTGCTGGTCGATTGGTATTTGGTTCGCCAAAGAATCGACAGCGCGGTGCGATGTCAGTAGAAGAAGCGGACAGTATCGCAAGCCGTTTCTTTGCCGAGCTTGGTGATGTCGCCAAACAGTATAATACCATGCTCTGTATCGAACCAAACGCCCCCCAATACAATTGTGACTACGTGACAACGGCGGATGAAGGTGCACAGCTTGTCCGTACGATTAACTCGGAGGGGGTTGGCCTGCATCTTGATACGGCGTGCATGGCGCTAGCTGGCGATGACATCGGTGAATCGATACGAAATAATGGCGATATCTTAAAACATTTTCATGTCAGCGCTCCGATGCTTGATCGAGTTTATGATCGAGACGACGTTGATTATCGCGCTGCAGCTGACGCCCTAAAACACATTGGCTATGAGGGTGTGGTGTCAATCGAAATGCGTCCGGGCGAACAGGGTGAGAACGTGAAGCGCGTAGAGGACGCAGTATCGTTTGTGCAAAGCGTTTTTGAAGTGTAAGAGGCCCGATCTGTTATTGACAAATTAAACTTATATGTTAAAATGGAGACATGGATCAAGTTAAGAGCCCTCGTATAGAGGGAGCACCGGTTGTCGGGGTGACGGGAACGTATTATCCTGATCCTGACGATGTTCGCTTTGAGATTGCGCTTGATACGGCGGAAAAGTGGAAAGAGTTGGAATTACCATTTGTTGTGGTCGATGGATCGCCAGATAGTAAAGTTGCAGGTGCCTTGCGTGCGCGCGGGGCCACTGTACTGACTGCCTATGCGTTAGGAATTGCCAGTCAGCGACGGGAAGGTGCACGGTATGTCATAGATCAAGGTGGAAATAAAATCATCACCTCCGAGCCAGAAAAGCCGTCGATGCCAGAGTTTGCAGAAGAGATTAGCAGGATGCTGGATAAGAATTCAGTTGTCGTTATCGGACGGACGGAGGCTTCGAAAGAATCAATGCCACCATTCCAGCGGCGTACCGAAGAATTGATTGGCTGGTTATTCAAGCATATACTAGGGATGCCGGCAGATTCACTCGCTGGTCCACGAGGCTATAATCGTCAAGGGATGCAGCACCTATTAGATTATCCTTCAGATACACCAAATATGAAAAAATGGCCGTATATGTACTATACTGTTCTGGCGGCGATGGCTAATGGAGAGCGTGTCGGTGAAATTGAGGTCGACCTGATGTATCCAAAGTCAATGGTTAAACAGGAAACAGACAATCTTGATTTTGACGGAAAGCGCTACGAACAAGCTAGAATGCAGGCCCACATATTACTAGGAGAGGAGTCTGAGGCTCCTCAGCACTATAAAGCCGAGATACAGCGCATCAAATTGCTGAGCGAGCTTGATGATAAGAAGGCTGCTCTGCGCGATATGATACTAAAAGAACTCACATTAATGCCAAAAGATCCAACGATCGAGCGGATACAGGAGTTCTTTGGTAAGGCGGAAGCTATAGCAATGTTATTTGGCTACAAGGTTGGTGTTGACGCTGACGGGTCTCGCTAGTGGCTCATTGTGATATGGGTGCGGGATCCTCTAAAGAATAGGTGGCGTTTGTGCACCTAACTCGGTATACTATATAGTATGATAGCTGTAATTATCGCCGGTGGCTCAGGCACGCGCCTCTGGCCACTCTCAACCTCAACTCAACCAAAACAACTTTTGGCGTTAACTAGTGAGCGCACCATGGTCCAGCAAGCCTATGGCCGGGCGAGAAAGCTGGGTGATACTATCTACGTGGTGACCGAGGCTAGCCACGCCGAGGCGCTACGGGCGCAGCTACCCGAGCTGCCGGACGAGGCCTTTTTGATCGAGCCGGGACGGCGGGGGACAGCGCACTGTATCGTATTGGCCCTGGATTATATCAATCGTCACCATGACCGGACTGAGCCGATTGCCTTTATTCACTCTGATCATAATGTGCGTGACACCCAAGGGTTTGCTCGTTCGTTTGCTACGGCGGGCCGGGTATCGACCGAGCAGCAGTGTATTACACTGATCGGCATCGAGCCGACCTTCCCGTCGACTGGCTTTGGCTATATTCAGCGCGACGGGGTGATTGATGCTCGGGCGGGTGTTTATAATGTTGAGTCGTTCAAGGAAAAGCCTGATTACGAGACGGCGAAGCAGTACGTTGAGTCGGGAAATTATTTATGGAACTGCGGCTATTTTGTTGGCTCGGTCGAGGTGTTTATGCGTGAAATGCAGCAGAGCGCTCCAGATTTGTGGTCGAATTATCAGACGCTGGCGTCAATTGCTGACTTTGGTAGCGAGGCTTATAATCACACATACCTGGCGCTAGATAATCAAGTGATCGATATCGCCCTGATCGAGAAGGCTCATAAACTAGCCATGGTGTCAGCCAGCTTTGACTGGATGGACATCGGTAATTTTAAGGATCTACACGACGCGGTGACCAAGGACGAGGCGGGTAATTACGCATACGGTGACAACATTCATACCATCGATGTCGCTAATACCTATATTCGCAATGAGCAGCCGGATAAGCCGGTGGCGGTGATCGGCCTTGACAATGTAGTGGTGGTCAATACGCCAGACGGTGTGTTGGTGGCGCGGCGAGATGTGGCTGCTAAGTGCGGTGACATCGCGAAGAAATTGCAAAAATAGCCCAGAAGTCCACGCAACCTAAACGGTTATGACTACAGGCGTACGTACCTAATGTGATGGGCTGGATTATGACCTATGAGCTAGTGTCTTGGCGGCCATATTGTTCATACACCGCCAACGTCTGCTCGGCCATTCGCTGCCACGAGAAGGTTTTGACATGCTGTTTACCCTTCTTGATGAGGTCATGGCGTCGTTTCTCGTCAGTCAGAAGTTCGTCAATTGCCCGCGCCATGTCCTCGACGCTATATGGATCAAAATAATGCGCCGCCTCGCCATGCGTTTCTGGTAGGCAAGTGGCGGTGCTCGAGGCGACCGGTGCGCCGTGTAGCATGGCTTCGAGGCCCGGCAGGCCAAAGCCCTCGCTCAGCGACGGGAAGCAATACACGGCTGCATGCTCGTACATCCAGCGCATTTGCTCGTCCGACACAAAACCGGTGAAGACGACATTTGTGATACCGCGTTCAGTAACGTATGCCTCATGGCGAGCGTAGTTACCGTCCTTTTTGCCAGCCAGTGCCAATGTCAACTCAGGATGTTTCTGCTGTAACAGTGCAAATGCATCGATCAGCCGCCGCAGATTTTTATGCGGTGTCGGCCGGCCAATATACATGATGAACTTTTTTCCAACCAGCTCTTTGACCGGATCATTGCCCTTTGGTAGCTCGTCGGCGGACTCAAGTGTCACGGTAATCTTGTCTGGACTGACCCCGGTAAAATCCACCAAGTCACGCTTCACAAATTCAGAAATAGTGATGATATGAGCCGACTTTCTGGCGACTTTTTTATTGACCCATTTATAAATTTGCTGCTTCACCCAAAAGACCACCGGGTTCTTGTCGGGGTTGTTGAACCGAACGGTGGTCAGGTCTTGCATGGTGGTAACGACCGGGCTGGCCCGGTACCACACGGGCTGCTGAACCATTGCAAAGTGCACGAGATCTGGGTGCAGCTCCTCCAGTTGTTTCTTAAAACCCCGTTGCTCGGCAAATGAGAATTCAGCAAATGGACAGGCGACTTTTTGAAAGCGTGGGTTATCAGCCTGCCAGCTGTCCATGTCCTTTGGTTTGAGCAAGATAATATAGTCATTCCTGTCGTCAATTTTTTGTAAGTAGTGAATCAGCCGTTCGACGTAACGGCCAGTGCTCGTCCGTAGTGTCCGAGCATCAATGGCGATGCGCATGAGCACCCCTCCTTTCGTTGGTCACAATTTTCTTGATGGCGAGTGTAAAGGCATGTTCGGCAAATGGTTGAGCGGAGGCGGCGATGGCCCGCGGCGAGACTTGCTGGTCGGGCAGTGTTTGAAGCGTTGCTACCAAGCTCTCAACTGTTTGTTCAGTGAAAAACCAGCCATTCTTACCGGGGCTGATATAATCCAGCGCGCCACCGGCCTGATACGCTACCACCGGCAGTCCAGCGGCCAAGGCTTCAACTGGTGCGACGCCAAAATCTTCGTGGGCGGTAAAGATGAACAAGTCAGCTTGTTGGATGGCGGCAGCCCGGTCCTCGTCACTGACGTAGCCAAGAAAGCGCGTTGATTCGCCCGCCAGCTTCTCTAGCTGCTCGCGATCAGGCCCATCGCCCATGATGTCGAGCGGCCAACCAAGTTGCTGACAGGCCTCAATCACCAAATCCAGCCGCTTCATCGGCACCAGTCGCCCCCACACCAGGCAGCGCGGCCGGGTGGGTAGTGTGACGGAGCGTGGCCTGGTTTTTGCGAGCGCCATAAAGCTGGTTGTTTGCACCGGCGGAAAGACGACGATGCTGTCTCGGTCATAAAACTGCTTGATATCAGCTTGAATGGCGGTGGAGTTAGCCAAGAAAACATCAACGTGCTGCGCCGCCTGATAGTCACGCCGCCTGAGGGGCCGGACCAGCAGTCGTAGGCCCAGTCGCGCCAGCCACCGCGGCCGAAAGCTCGGTCGACGCAAGTATTCCTGATAGTGTCGCCAATAAAAATGCGTCGGCGTATGACAATAACAGATATGTTGTTGATCGGGACGGGTGGTTCGGATAAACTTCGCCTCGCCGTTACCAGAACTGGAAATGATAATATCAAATTGCCCTAAATCCAGCCGCGCAAACCACCGCTGCCTGAGCACCGGCAGTAGTCGTCTGAGTTGGGCAAATGGCCAATGCTGCAAATAACCAGTTACTACCTTGTTATCAAGTTTTTTTCGCCACTTTCGGGAGCAGTACGAAGTATAAATTGGGGCGTCAGGATAGAGCTGGTGTAGCGCCAGGACAACTTGCTCGGCACCGCCGCCATACAACCAGTCGTGAACGATCGCGATGGTCGGCTGGGTGCGCATCAAGACTCCTTCTTAAAGATGACCAGGCAAGTCTTGAGGAGGATGGTGATATCCAGCCATAAACTCCAGTTTTGTACATAATAAAGATCCAGTCGCCGCCGCTCTTCAAAGCCGATACTGCGCCGCCCCGACACAACCGCTAGGCCAGTCAGGCCAGACTTGACCGTCAGTAGCGTGTGCTTTTTCTCGTAATTGCTCAGCTCGTGCGGCACCAGCGCCCGCGGCCCAACGAGGCTAATATCGCCCTTGATAACGTTAAATAACTGCGGCAGTTCGTCGAGGCTAAACCGGCGAATGAAACGACCGACTGGTGTGACGCGAAAGTCGTGGTTGAGCCTATCACCGTTTTGCCGATATTCGTCGATCAGCTCCGGTTTGCCAATCATCGCGAACACCTCCTCGTCAGTTTTGCCGTCAAACTTGGCGTAGTGCGAGCGAAACTTATACACTTTGAACGGGCGATTAAACTGGGTCAAACGTCGCCGCTGCTGCCCATGCATCAGTACGGGGCCGCGCGGGTCGCCGAGCTTAACGGCGATTGCCACCAATAGCATGATCGGCGAGGTGACGATAATACCAATGGTCGCACCGATGAGATCCATCAGTCGTTTGACCACGCGTCCGTAGCCGGTAGCTAGCGGCGTTGGGTGAATGTATGCCAGCGGCACGGAATTGATAATCTCGACCGTATGGCGCGCCGTCATCAGGCCATCGAGGGCCGGCGCTTGATAAAAATCGAGATAGTGCTGCTCGGCCAAGTTATAGTGCGCTTCGCTGCGGGTGGTGTCGGTCTGGATAATGGCGTCAATTTTATCGCGAGTCAGCGCCGATGCCAGTGTCGAGCGCCGCAAACCCTTGAGTCGTGGCGGAATGAGCTCATCTTTGGATACAATAGCACTGAGGTGAAAGCCGGTTGAGGGGTGGGCACTGATAAATTCAGCTAGCGTCCGCGTCGATTCGGCATTGCCAACCAGCGCCACGCGCTTGATGCCAATGTTTTTGCGCAGCAGATGTAGCCTGACGATATTGGCAGCGCTACGCAGAATGAGCAAGATAATAAAGCTGATGATCAGCGCATAAATCACCACCATCTTGGCCGGAAATAGCGGTGTGTTGCTAAAGAAGCTAAAGGAAATCATCATCATAATGCCGCAAACTGCCGCCATGCCCAGCCGCCAAAACTCGCGCAGCGGATGAATGTAGTGCTCACGGTCGTATAGCCCAAAAAATGAGAACAAGACAACCCACAGCGGCAGCATTAGCACAATCGACGTGATAAACTCCAGTGCCCCGATTTGCACATGGAAGGGTCGCGTGTCGAGTGATACGCGCATGATGTATGCCGCCGTGAACGCACCAACTAGCGCCAGTACGTCCAGCCCGATCAACACCAATTTGAAGTAAAAATCAGAGTTCTTCTTCATGACCTTTGGGGTGATTATACAAGAAAATACCAATCCATGCAAGGCAATGTACCGAGTTGATCAAGCTGCCAAAAAACCAAAAGTGGATAGCGATAGCCGTCGTTAACAGTAAGGCAAATCGCCCCCACGGCTTTAGTAGCCATTGGCCGCTGCGCCATAGCGTGACGACGAGCAGTGCTAGTAGCGGTATCATGCCGACAACGCCGATATTACTCAGCAGCAACACGTAGAAAATATACACTGTATGGTCGGTCGACACCGGTTGATGCAGCTGATGTTGGATAAAACTGCCGAGATTGCCAAGGCCAGTCCCAAAGAGTATGGTGCGCGGACTTGACGCCCAGGCTCGGAGTGCCAGCTGGGCGGCATTGAGTCGATCATCAGCCGAAGCGACGACGAAACCCGATGGCTGGAAATTGGCTGATGGTGCGAGCGGGTTTGGCTGGGTGGTGGGCGGTGACGGTGATGATTGCGGTGCCGTGGTCTCGTTGGTTGGTGGTGCTTGCGGTGAGGGCGTGCTGCCCGGCGTTGGGATGGTATTTTTTTGCGGTAATTTAATGCGGCCGAGCGACAACTGGTCAAGCATGCTCACTGCAGTATTATAGGCAATATGCGGTGTGTTGTGATAGCGAACCACCGCTGATACCAGCAGTAGAGTGCATCCAACCACAAACCCGGCCGTGATGATGCCGAGCTGACGCCACGTATCACGACGAATAGGCTCCACGGTGTCAATAGAACGAGACCCGCTTCTACACCGCTGCCACCAGCGGACGATACCATACACGATACCCGCACCAATTATCGCGATAAACGCGCCGCGCGAAAACGTGAGGCTGATTGCCACGCTGCTACCAAAAACGCTCCAGCCAGCCAGCCGCCGTCGCTCTCGCCAGCACAGTCCAACGAACAGGGCTGGCAGTAAGCTGCTTGCTAAAAATTGCGGCTCAGCAGCAAACAGATTGATCCTGACAAAGCCAAACACGCCAGCATGACAGCCCGAGCAGAGCGTACCAAACGCCGTTGGCTCAACGTGAGCAAAGATGAGCTGCAGCACCGCTAACACACCAAACACGATGCCGCTCCACAAGCCAATTGTCATGAGGCGCCGCCGATTGCCCGCTGATAGTGACCGGTACATCAGAGCAGCACATACCGCGGCCACCAGCAGCAATAAAAGCGATGCCGTATATAATGCGGTACGCGCTCGGACATAAGATAATAACAGCCCAACGATACTGGTGACAGCCAGCATACCAATGCTCAGCCACCACCATCGCCCCCGAGGCCACAGTCGCTGGCGCACCATTATGCCAAGACCGCAGCCAACCACGCCGATCACCGCCACTTGATATAGTCCAATGCGGAATGATGGAAAATCGAGCATTGCCAGGCTGATGCTCGGCTGCAAGGACAGTGCGCCGCCAAACAGTACGGCGGCCAGCAGCCACACACGTATCGTCGATGATATTCGCTTCACCTCTTTAGTATAGCGCAAATAACTCGGGCGGGTTATACTAAAAGCATGCAACCAACGAAAAAACAAAAAATACTGCTGGATTTTATCGATGGATTTATCAAGGGCAATGGCTATAGCCCGACGCTGCGGGAAATTATGCGGGCGCTGGGGTATAAGTCGGTCTCAACGGTGGCCAAGCATGTCGATAATTTGGTGGCAGCTGGCATGCTCGATAAGCGTGATGGTGAGATACGATCGCTGGTGCTGCGGCAGGCGAAGCCAGCAGCGTGGTGGCATAATTTAGAGAGGGAGATTAAGCAGCGGGAAGCGGTGGATGATGAAAAGTCGCGCTCGGAAGCAGCAATCTTGAAAAAAGCCCTGGCAATCGTCCGCCAGTAACTTTACAACCGCTGTAAAACTCGCTATAATACGACAGGTATTCCGGGGTAGCTCAGCGGTAGAGCGGTTGGCTGTTAACCAATAGGCCGCGGGTTCGAACCCCGCCCCCGGAGCCATGAAAAGGCACTTCTAGGGAGGTGTTTTTTCTTTGTTCCTTGAAATACAATTCGGTACCACGCGAAATTCCACGCTGGGCTGACGCTGGTGGAGGCTAATTTTGCCATGATCAAACCAAAAGTGCTGGTTATCCCGAACAGTTGGACGAGCAGCCATATGACGACTGGCTGTAAAACCCATAGGCCGGTGAGGGTGATGCAAATAAACTGGACGATTGGCTGGCGGTCGGTTTTGAAGGTGAAGCACCTATTGAGAACATAACTACAAACCATTCCTGCGGTGGTTGAAATGATGACGGCCAATAGTAGCGGTGCGGTGAGCCATATCAACAGAGTGTATATTGCGATGTCAATTGCGGTGTTAAGAGCGCCGATGGCGGCAAAGGTGATGAGTTGCTTGCGAATAGTCATGCGGGTGAGTATAGTGGGTGGGGCTGTAAAATAGCTGTAAAGAACTAAGAGCCTCGACTATTTTAAAGTGTGACTCATGCTAAGTTATCGCTCTTCTGATTGATGTATAATCTAGAGAGAGGTAGATATGAAAAAAAGTGCACAAATACGGCTATTGAAAGCTCAGATTGATAAGATTGATGACCTTGAAAGGGCTGAAAACTATGATAATTATAAATCATGGCACACACAAACTAAGCTTTTACTAAGAGAGGTATTGGGTGAATCTAGTGAGGTTCAGGAATTTAATATGCTTAGTGATGGGCATGGAGCTGTCGTCAACTGTAATCCTGATATTAATGCTAGGCTAAGGGCTAAAACTTATTTTAGAAATTTAAAGAAGTGCCGTAGTCTCTTGATTGGTATTCTAGAATTTTTAGAGAGTAAAAAGGTGAGTAACACTGAGGAGCCGATAAGTACTCAAGCTTTAGGAAATCTGCATAAAAATGTTAAACAAAAGTGCTCTAAACTGTATACAGACGAGCATTATCCAGAAGCTGTCGAAAAAAGTTTTAAGGTTGTTCGCGATAGACTCCGCGAACTAACCACATACGAAACCGGGTCTGAAGCATTTGGTAAAGGCGGGCTGTATATTAAAGGCGCGTCAGCAGAAAATGTTGACAATGATTTCCAGAGTGCCGTCAAATTCTTGACTATGGCTATTGATCGGTTTCGTAATGAAAAGAGCCATACATCGGATGGTAATATAAATGATCCAGTACGTGCCTATGAGTATCTCACGTTGAGCAGCTTAGCAATGCGTCTATTGGGTGATAGTGAAGTGCGAAAAAAAATTGAGCAACCAAAAACGAAGCTAGATAGCACCAGTTCCTCAAAAAAGATACAAAAAAATGCTATGGATGAAACTCGAGTAACACTCGATGCAATTCAGATTTTAGCACTGAGGCTCTTTGGAGCCATGACTGACTACAAGGAGCTACTCGTTTTACGAACTATGGGTGGCAATTTCATTCGTCCGGTAGGAGAGATTAAAAACGCTAGTCTTATGGACGAATTGAATAAAGTAGATGCGGCCGAATTTGAAGCGAACCTTGACCAAATGGTTTTATGGGGACTGTTAACTCTTGAGCATAGCTCAAGGGGTACGCCACGTTATAAACTTGCAAAGCCCGGATATGACATCCTAAAGGAGCACTCTGAGCTCACTTCATGTTCAAGTGGTAAAACTGATGTCTAGAGTTTGTGTTTTTTGCGGTTCTAGTAAAAATATTTCGCGAGAACATATATTTTCCGACTGGCTATCTCAGAAGTTTGCGAAAGGCACTAAAGGTAATAATGAGGTAAGGGGTGATGATTTAAGCAGAAATTGGCAAGGATCAATTTTTCAAGACAAGATAAAAATTGTTTGCGGAAAATGTAATAACGGATGGATGTCTGATATAGAGACAAGAGCCAGTAAGCTACTCAGTCCGCTTATTTTTGAACACAGACCAGCTAGTTATTCTAGAGATGAACAGGCCATTATTGCATTGTGGGTGCAAAAAACCGTACTAGTAATTAGTAAGACAATAGGAGGTGTTTTTCAGATACCAAAAGAATTTTATTCACAACTATATAATTCAAGAATTGTACCACTAGACAATATGATGGTTCATATTGGCTGGCGACTTGAGTTTGGAGGTATGAAACACACCGAACAGCCGATTTCTTCATTTGAAATAAAACAAGTAACGAGAGCTGAAGTCTATAGATTATCAGTAAATAAGATAAAGGATCAGATTAATGATGGAAAAATGATTTGGGCTGCATCATTGGCTATAGGTTATGTGGTGTTTAATATATTTGGGTCTAATCTTGATGGTAATGTTCAAGTTGGTAACAGTGATGATCGCATTTTCGTATGCATACATCCCTACCTAAGTGATTTTGACTGGCCAACTGAATGGCCGATTAACGCTGTAGGGGGATTGATAGGTGTTCGCAAAGAACTTTATGGTGATTAAAATTGCTTAGCCAAAGTTATAGCTTCATTTATCGTAGGGAGTAAAGAAAAGACACTCCTATGGAGGCGTCTTTTCTTTACTCTGATTTTGTGATGGCTGATGATAGTTTGTTAAAAATTTACCTAAATTCACAGGTCTACTTAATTTGTGGTTGGCCAAAATATAATATTCCCCGAAAATGGCTTAAAGCATTTTTACAGAGAACTTATTTATAGTTGCTGGCATGACTACGAAAGCAGCAACCATACCCCAACCGCTGGCTCGGTCGCGATACCTCGCCGCCGCCCCGCCTCAGCCGCCATTTCGGGCGATTGCCCGTCCATTCATTGATATTGTCGTGCCGGTGCTTAATGAGGAGAATATCCTTCAAAAAAGCATCATGACACTTGATGAATATATGGCAAAACATTTGCCGTATCGCTACCAGGTTACCATTGCAGACAACGGCAGCCAGGATAAGACGCTGGAAATTGCCGAAAACTTAGCGAAAAAGCACCAATCGGTGCGGGTAGTAAGTCTGGCGGAGCGTGGTCGCGGGCGGGCGCTCAAACAGGTCTGGCAGAATAGCCCAGCCGATATCTTGACCTATATGGACGTCGATCTGTCGACTAGTTTGGATGATTTTCTGCCAATGATTCAGCCGCTGGTGGCGGGCGAGGCTGGCGTGGCGATTGGTTCGCGGCTGGCCAAGGGTGCCAAAACGACGCGTGGGCTGAAGCGGGAGTTTATCTCGCGTTGCTATAACAACATTATCAAATGGACGTCAGGTACTAAGTTTAGTGACGCGCAGTGCGGTTTCAAGGCGATTCGCCGGGATGTCGCCGCAAAATTCTTACCGAAAATCAAAGATAGCGAGTGGTTTTTTGACACTGAGTTGTTAATCAAAACCGAGCGGGCGGGCGTGCCGATTCATGAACAGCCGGTGACTTGGATTGAAGATACGGACAGCCGCGTGAAAATTGTGAAAACGGCCGTCGATGATCTGAAGGGGCTGTACCGCGTCAATAAGGAACTAGACAAACGGTCATGGTTTGAGAAGTGGACGCTACCGGTGCTGTTGGTTCTGACGGGTGCGCTATATCTGTTTGGCGCGCTCCATAACGGCATGGCGAACAGCTACTATGCGGCGGCGATACAGGCAGCCAGTCAAGATTGGACAGCGTGGTTGTTTGGTAGTCTGGATGCAGCCAATTACGTGTCGGTTGATAAGCCGCCGCTAGCAACGATGGTGATGGGGCTAAGTGCTCGGTTGTTTGGCTTTTCAAGCTTCTCGATGTTGCTACCAAGCGTGCTGGCGGGGGTTGGTTCGGTGTGGTTAGTGTATGGGGCGGTAAAACGGCAGTTCGGTTTCACTAGTGCCGTGATTGCTGGATCAGTATTGGCAATGACGCCGGTGGCAGCGCTAATGTTTGGTTTCAATAATCCTGATGCGATTTTGACATTGATGCTGACGGCTAGTGGCTACGCGTTTTTACGCTCGATGGAGGGTAAACGACCGCTGTTGTGGCTGGGATTAGCTGGGCTATTCACGGGGTTGGCGTTTAATACTAAAATGCTTCAAGGGCTGATGGTGCTGCCAGCAATGGTGGTGGTCTATCTGATATTTGCTAAGCCACCGATTGTCACGCGATTATTGCATTTAATGTTCGCGGGTATAATTACCACGATGTCGACTCTGTGGTGGAGCGTACTGGTCTGGCTAACGCCAGCTGGTAGTCGGCCGTGGGTGGGTAGCACTAACGATAACAATATTTGGAGTTTGATTTTTGGCTATAACGGCTTTGGTCGATTGCTCGGTGGGCGTGGTGGCGGTGGTGGCCCGGGTGGTGGTACGCCACCAGGTGATGGAATCGGCGGTACTACAAAATTTCAAACTGCCGGCACCAGCACGCAGACTATGGCAGATGGCGCTGGTATGATGCCGGGTGGTATGGGCGGCGGTCCCGGTGGCGGACACGGCCCAGGCGGCACTGGCTTTGGTGGGCAGACGGGAATTTCCAGGATCTTTAACAATGATTTTGGACCGAACATTGCTTGGTTGCTAGTCTTGGCGCTGGCGGGCGGTGGATTGATGCTATGGATTTTGCGAAAAACGCCCCGAACCAATCGTGGGCGAGCGGCAGTAATTTTCTGGATGCTGTGGCTACTGATTCACATCGTGATTTTTAGCATGACCAGCGGCGTGATTCACCCGTATTACGTGGTGGTGATGGCACCGGCGGTGGCGGCCCTCGTTGGCATTAGTCTACCGTTCCTGTGGGGCGCCTATACCAGGCGTAAACCATATGCGTGGCTACTGTCGGTACTGGTCGGCGTGACGGCGGCGATAGCGGTGATAATCCTCGGTTATGCCGGTACGATGACGTGGCTGATGTGGATAGTGGGTCTATTGGGCCTGGCGGGAATGATTGGATTATTAATCAACCTTTATGCGCCGCGGCGGTGGCTGCAAAACTTGGCAATCATCACCGCCCTAGCCGCCTGCACGCTTGCCCCGACGGTTTATACATTGGCGACAGTCAATGTCGCACACACTGGTAGTATTCCGACGGCTGGGCCGAGTTCCACAGCGATGCGGGGGAGTAATAATGAATCGTCGCAGGCGGACAGCCAGTTGGTGCAGTATCTCGTAGAGCATCAACATGGCGCAGTCTGGCTGGTAGCAGTAGCCAGCGCCAATGAATCAGCGGCGATTCAGCTGACCAGCTGCCAGCCAGTGATGGCGGTCGGTGGATTTAACGGTAGCGATACACCACTGACGCTGGAGCAGTTTAAGCAATTAGTGAAGGCCGGCAAGGTTAGATACTACACCATCAGCTCGCACAGCCGCGGTGGCGGCGGGCCAGGCGGCGGTAACAATGAAATCACGGCGTGGATCAAACAGACTGGCACCGTCATTAATTATGGAGGCAGCGATGTAACACTATACAAACTGTCTGCAACGTAAACTAACGAAAGGAGAAATTATGGCAATTTCACAAACTAAACAAGCACAGCTCACCACACCAGAAGCGGTCTATGATCAGCCGCCTGCGCCGCGCCCGAATGGCACGAATTCTGGCAAGAATGGGTTAAGCGCCGGGGCAATTACCGGCATGGCGGTCGGTGGCGTAGTGGCCTGCGCGCTCAGCTTTGTCGTCGGTATACAGGTTGGCGGTTCGCAAAATAGTGGCATGAATAATCAGGCTGGTGGCCCGCCGGGTATGAGCCGAAGCCAGAATAGTCAGCAAGTCGGGCCGGGTGGACAAACGGGTGGCACACCGGGTAGCGGCCAGAACCAGACTGGTCAAAATCCACAAACGCCAGCGGCCAAGAGTAATAACGGTGCAGGACAAAATAACCAAACTACCCCGTCGTCACAGACTGGCTCAGCACAGCCGCCAACCACCAGCACCGCGCCGCAGACCGATTAACCAGCGGCAAATCAGCAAAAAGCAGCGTCTGCCTCCTCGGGCGCTGCTTTTTGTGCGGTAATCTGGAAGATGACCGCGGGCGCTACCTGGGTGATAGCAATTCTCGGCCTCGGCGCGCGGGCGAAACTAGCTATTGAGCAATATCCGCGCCGCAACCCTTTACAGCTAAATTACAGATTGCTTGGCTATCATATACTCATCACTAACAGAAAGGATGATCATGAACAAAGTGCAAGTAAACGAAATTAACTTAACCACTAACGAGGCGCTGGTACTCCAGCAAGTCTATGAAGATGGCGGCGACGATGCAGTCATGCTGGCAGCGCAAATGGGCATGCCACGCCGAACGGCGATGAACGTGCTGGCGGACTTGCGGCATAAAGGTTTGATGGCAATCGACCAAGTGTATGGGGACGCTTGGGTGCGGCTAACCACGCGCGGCAAGCGGCTGGTACAGCGAATTTGGCCGGAAGCTCAGGCGATAGCTGCCTAAGTATCACCTATCGGCAACCCATGCAGTCATATTGACTACTTCAACCCCCGAAAAGTACTTGATTTGACGTTATCATACATCGCGTTGTCTCCAAGGAGTTTCTTCATCGTTTTCACATCGTCGGGCTGTCCTGCTACAAGATATTGAGCCTTGTTGCCATGTCCATCAATCGCCTGCTTGAAGCGTTCTTGGCTTTGAGAAAGGCTAGCACTGGTCTCATAAGTCATATTGGCTGTTTTGTTTGCTAGCTCTGAGAGTTCCTTGTCAAAGACCTTTACCCCCTTGTCTAGGTGATAGAGCATGATAGGGCGCTTACCGGCCCACTGCCTGACAATTGGTCGTATTGCTGAGATACCGACATCAGAGGCGAAGCAAACCAGCGGCTCGTTACCATCTGTAACTGACAAAGAAGATTCCAGCCAACTCATCTTGACCTGACTACCTGCTGGTAGGCTAGTCAAAGCTTTTTTATAAGGGCTACCGCTATTGTGGGTTAGGATAATAATTTCATTATCCTCAGGACTAGAGGCGATACTCAGCCAACGGCTTGTCTGTTCGCCCTTATGATCACTCTTTCCACCACCAGATGCCGTACTGGGTAGCGTGATCTTGGCATAAGAGCCCGCCTTCCATGTCATATTATCAGGCTTTGATAGGCGAATGACATGAAGGTCTCCGCGAGGGTTTTCGATAGATTTGACCGATAACGTTTGGCCTCTTCCTAAGTAGGCGATGACACCCCAAGCGATGAGGCCTGTAGCCGCAAGAATAGATATAACGATGATTACCATTTTTTTACTCCTTTTCATGATGTAAAAATCCCTTTAACAAAGTTAGTGGCAAGTATTTCCAGCGTCCTACTGATACCTGGAAAATCGCCTTCAGTGATATGTATATCCATGTAGTAAAACAAATTATAAACCTGTAAAATATCCTGAATCTTCTCCTCTGAATATCCTTCTGCTACCATGCGACCAGTAAAGGTCTCGACCAAAAATTGATGGAAGGTGTTCCTGGCTTTACCCTTACCCGAAGAATAATAACCACGTAGTGTGCGAGAGACGGCTGGATTATGCCATTCTGCTAGAATTTTATTGGACGAAACGAGGCTTCGTGACTGTTCAAAAATCTGTCTCACAAGTTCAACCAAATCTTGCTGCCAATCAATGTCGTCCATCATCGCTTGGCGAATGCGATTGTTTTCTTCAATGTACACATCCAGAAAGATAGTTTCTTTGCCGTCATAGTAGTTGTAAAAAGAACCGACTGCTACCCCGGCACGTTTAGCAATTTCTGAGATACCGGTCTCTTTATATCCCTTTTTTGAGAAGACATCATAGGCGGCTGTTTTTAATGCTTGTCTTTTGTCCAATGCTGGTAACCTCCTTCATGTTAACAATATAAATGAATAATTTTTTATATTCATTCATATCGTATCGAATTATGACCATCGTGTCAATAGGAGGGTGGCTGTTGGTAGATTCGTGATGTCTAAGGACTGATGGCAATCGACCGGGTGTACGGTGACGCTTGGGTGCGCTTAACCACGCGCGGCTCTAGTGCAGCGCATTTGGCCGGAAGCACAGGCGATAGTATACTAAAGAGCATGAGATATATCCTGCTGCTCCGGGGAATTAATGTCGGTGGTAAGAACAAAGTCTCCATGAAAGACCTCAAAGCAAGTCTCGAAGATTTGGGGTATCAAAACGTAGTCACGTATATCAATAGCGGTAATGTTATATTTGACACTGATGACGACTTGACGATAGTCAAAGAGAAGATTGCTGTCATGTTAGGGCGTTTTCCGTTTACCATCAAACACGTCGTTCTGACGAAAGATGAGTATCTTGACGAAGTATCTAATCTGCCAGAGTGGTGGCACCAGCCCCTGGCGCGGAAAGATGTATTATTCTATACCGATGACATCGACCCTGAATATATCAAGGAGCGGATCGGTCAAATGCCGCTTCATGATGAAATCGTTCATTTTGGTAAAAAGGCGGTGTTTTGGGGTAAATATAATGAGAAGGAATTTTTGCGTACGTCATATCATAAGTTACTAATGAAAGAAAAGTTTTACCCACTGATCACTATTCGCAATGGGCGAACATTTGACAGATTAGGCGAGATGCTTGGGTAGGGTATGCGAATTTTACAGATTGAACAGCATGAATAAAAATAGCACAAAAGCAGTAATTTTTGATGGTGACGGCACGCTTTGGCGGCCTACTGGCGCGGATAAAAATTCCCGGCCAGATAGTATCTATAAAGGTGATCAGGTTGAGAAACATAGCCATAACGACTTAAGCTTAGTCGATGGTGTGTATGATTTCCTGAAAAATCTTCGGGCTTGCGGATATAAAATATTTATTGTTTCAGCCCACCCCGTCCCAGGACCAGAAGCACTTGAAGAGTTAAAAGCTAAAATTGTTAATCTTAATATCAAGAGGCTTGTTGATGGATTTTTCTGTTCGGACGGTAGCGATAGAAATGGCAAAACGTATGTGATACGAGATATCGTGCGAGATTTTAATCTTGATGCTAGAAATGTATATATGGTCGGCGACAGCTATTATTATGATTACAAAGCTGACATTAACGCTGGGGTAAACAGTTTTTTCATAAAAAATGACTATTGCAAGCAGCCTGTACCATTACCAGACGATGTGCAGGTTATTGATAATGTTACGGATCTATCATATCGTTAAATTAACTTTGGTATAATATCTTACATGACGAAATTATTTTCACAACGTCACCATCTCTCCACGTGTAAGCAGGAGGTGTTTTATTGCTATTTTGTACCTCCTGCGGGAGGTTTTTTTGATTAATTAATTTTTAGGAAAGGGAACGTATGATACCAGATAAATTACAGTCAGGCGATGAAATTAGAATAGTTGCACCGGCGCGCTCAGCGAGCGATATTGACGAAAGAGTTTTAGATCGGGCGAAAGCGGCGTTAGAATCACTTGGACTAAAAGTTTCGTTTAGTAAAAATGCTTTTTTTCGGAATCAGCGAGGCTGTCCGACGGACGACGAAAAGGTTGATGATTTACACGAAGCATTTATGGATGAAAACGTGAAGTGTGTTTTGGCGACGATTGGCGGATTCAATTCAAATCAGATGCTGGGTAAAATTACTGGCAAATTATTAAAGACAATCCGAAGATCTTTGGTGGCTTTTCTGACATCACTGTTCTCAATCACGCGATTTTGGCCAAAACTGGGTTGGTGACCTATGCGATGCCAAATTTCTATTGTTTTGGTTTGCCACCAGAAGCTAATTATTCGTTAGAGTATTTTCGGTGGTGTTTGTTTGCAGATCAGCCGGCAGAATTTGTCGTTCAACAATTGGAGACATTTTACGATCTTCCGTGGAATTACGACGAAGCTTCGCCGCGCCAAGCTTTGAAAAATAATGGACCGCGAGTCGTGCAGAGCGGGTCGGCTGAAGGAGTAATGATTGGTGGCAATCTTTGTAGTCTAAACTTGTTGAATGGTACGGAATATTTTCCGGAAATTGAAGGCGATATTGTTTTGTGCATTGAAGACGATAGCTATGATTCAATTCCCGAAACGTTTGAGCGCCACGTGCAGACGTTGATGCAACAGCCATTTTTTCGTCAGGTAAAAGCAATTTTGGTTGGGCGTCTTCAGGGTGAATCTCGGGCGACCGACGATATGATTAGCGACATCATTCTTTCAAAGAACATCGATCCAAAAATTCCAGTGGTGGTCAACCTTGATTTTGGCCACACCGACCCGAAGTTCACGTATCCAGTTGGCGGTAAATGTGAGGTTGTAGCGGGAGATAATATTAAAGTTGCCATTCGTTGCGGCGACTAGGTGACTTTTGAACGGGGCGCTTTAAGCATTTTTTCAGATACCTGTGCTAAAGTTAAAAAGAGGATAGGTAGTTAATGAGAATTTTACTAGTAGAAGACGACACGGCGATTGCCCGGTCGCTGAAGGAAGGCTTGGAGGATGAGGCCTATGCGGTCGATGTGGTGCATGACGGCGACGACGGCTATCGAACGGCGACGACGGACGACTATGATGTGATTATTCTTGATGTGATGCTGCCAGAAATGGATGGCTATGAAGTGTGCCGGGAGCTACGTCAAGACGGTAATCAGACGCCGATTTTGATGTTGACGGCACGTGATGCCGAGCGGGATATAGTCGAAGGATTGGACGTGGGCACTGATGATTATTTGGCGAAGCCGTTTAGTTTTGAGGTGTTATTGGCGCGTCTTCGTGCTTTGCTGCGCCGTCCAAATGAGAAGCTGGAAGAAGTCTTGCGGGTTGGTGATTTGACGCTTGATCCGAGTTTGAAAAAAGTGACGCGGGCGAATCAGGAAATTAGCCTGACTGCCAAAGAATACGCTGTGTTGGAATATCTGATACGTAACGCCGACAAGGTTCTGTCTGTCCAAAGAGCAAATCATCTCGCACGTATGGGATTTTGATGCCGATGTCTTGCTGAACAATGTTGAGCTATTCATTATGTTCTTGCGGCGAAAAATCGACAAACCATTTGACTCAAAATTGATTCACACTGTCCCAGGCTTTGGTTATAAACTAGAGGACAAATCATGAAACAGCAGCGTGTCAGGCGGCTGGCGCTGAGTTATCTGGCGGTGATTATGACGCTGTCGCTAGCCTTTAGTGTGATTATTTATGCTATCACTTCTGCGCAATTAAATCGGCCGCTGCCGCCGGGCGAACATACTCAGCAGCCACCAGAGCTCGTCGAACGTCAGTTTAGTCGCCGCCTGGAGCAGCGCAATCGCGAGACGCGCGGGTCGGTGATTATCTCGCTGGCGGCATTGAACGGCATGATGTTGTTGATTGGGTATTGGTTGAGTTTGTTGTTGGCGCGGAGGACCTTGGCGCCGATCGAGCGGGCAATGCGGGCGCAGGTGCAATTTGTGTCGGATGCTAGTCATGAGCTACGCACTCCACTGACGGCGTTGATGACCACCAACGAAGTGGCGCTACGCAAAAAAACGCTGGATGAGAAAAAGGTGAGGGCAGTTTTCCAGCGTAACATTGACGAGGTTGAAAAATTGCGCAAACTGACGGACAATTTGTTGCAACTTACCCAGGTCGATAATCAGCAGATTGAAAAACAGGCCGTTGATATGGCGGAACTTATCCGCGACACGGTTGATCGCTACCAGCCAGTAGCTGACAAAAAACAAGTGGTGCTCGATATGCAGGTGACATCAGTAACGCACACAGTAGCGGTCGCGGCGGTTGCGCAAATTCTGGGTACGCTGATCGATAACGCCATCAAATATTCGCCGCCAGGCAGTACGGTAGTCATTCGACTGGACGGACAAACGCTGTCAGTCGTCGACCAAGGTATTGGCATCGCCAAAAAAGACCAAGCGAAAATTTTCGACAGGTTTTATCGTAGCGATGAAGCGCGCACGCGTGGGCATAATTCGGGCTATGGACTCGGGCTGGCTATCGCCAAGGCGGTGGCTGACAAAAACAGTTATCAATTGAGCGTTAAAAGCGAACCAGGCCGAGGCTCTACCTTCAGCTTACATTTCTGAGAACTGGTTGAGACTACTTACAATTAAAGAAAGTTACGTTTTGATCTAGTGGCGTAAACGCCGACCATGCGATATACTGAAACCATAGCAAATAATGACTATGAAAAGGAGTCGTTATGAGTGATAATTCGCCACTAATCTTACATGGGCTGACCAAGCGCTTTGGTCATAAATTGGCAGTCAACAATGTGTCGTTGGAGCTGCATGAAGGCGAGGTGTTTGGCTTTCTTGGACCCAATGGTGCGGGTAAAAGCACGACGATTCGGTCGGTGATGGATTTCTTAAGGCCAACGGATGGCTGGGTGAAATTGCTGGGTGGACAGAGTTTTAAGGAACGAACGGCGCTCCATGATCGGGTTGGGTATCTGGCGGGTGACATTGCGCTATATGAGACTATGACTGGTCGGAAATTGCTGAAGTTTTTGGCGCGGACAGGTCGGAAGGTTGATTGGCAATATGTTGATGAGTTAGCTGAGCGTTTTGAGGCAGTGCTGGATCGACCGATTCGTCAGCTTTCCAAGGGTAATCGTCAGAAAATTGGTCTAATTCAAGCCTTTATGCACCGCCCGAAACTGCTAATTTTGGACGAGCCGACCAGCGGTCTGGATCCGCTGATGAAGCAGGTATTTTACGACTTGGTGCGCGAAGTTTCTGGGCAGGGCGCCACAGTGTTTGTTAGCAGCCACGACCTGGCTGAAGTGCAAAAAATTTGCCACCGCGCTGGCTTTATTCGTGATGGAAAATTGATCGCCATTGAACACATCGCGACCATGAAGCACCTGTCAACACACCGCTACATTGTGACCTTTGCCAAAAAACCGTCCCTAGCGGCAGCCAGAAAACTACCGTCCATCACCGACGTTCAGCACCGTGGCGACGAATACGAATTTACCGTCAAGGGCGACGCAGCGGAATTTGTCTCGTTTATCGCCGAATATAAACCAAAACTATTGCGCGAATCAGAGTTAGAACTAGAGGAATTATTTATGCGCTATTATGAAGGCGAGGAGGCAAAGCGATGATGCGGCAGACGGTGCGGCAAAATTACAAACTGCCGCTGTTTTTGGGTATTGGTGTTAGTGTTGTGGCAGTGTTGTTTTCGGCGCTGTTCAATAAATTTAGCGATCAATTGAGTCCGTTCATCGATATGATACCGCCTGGCATGAAAGCAGTGGTTGGTGATTTGGCGATTGGCACCACACCAGAAGGCTGGCTGAGTATTGAGCTGTTTCCGCTGGTGGCGATGGTCGGCGTGGTGATTACAGCGATTATTTTGGGTGCTGGGGTAATTGGCCGGGAAGAAGATTCGGGAACGCTGGAGTCGCTGCTTGCTAGTCGGCGGACTCGCGTGATGATTGTACTAAAAAAATATGTGGCGATGGCAGGATTGTTGGTGATTCCTCCCGTGCTACTGTGTATGACCATTGCGTTCATCGGTCCGCTGTTTGATTTTCACCCAAACCTCACGCACGTTGCCGGGGCTTGTGTGAGTTTGTGGTTTTTGGGGCTTAGTTTTGGTAGCCTCACCTTTGTCACTCAGGCAGTGACGGGTAGGCGCGGGCTGGCTGTCGGCGTTGGTAGTCTAATTTTTCTAGGAATGTATGCCCTGTCAATTACCGCCAAGCTGATCGAAAGTTGGAAAGACTACGATGTCTGGTCGCTGATCCATTATTACAATATTCCGGGTACTTTGATGGACGGATTGGACTTAGGAAAATTGGTCGTTTTAGTTTGTGTGAGTTTGGTGGCACTCGGCGTGGCGGTGATCGGATTTTGTCGGCGAGACACGGGGGTGTAATACGGAGACTGTCGTTATAATCTATGATTTGTTGGAGCGTACATGACGAACTCTCATCCGCTGATAATTCTTCGTGGTAATTCTGGTTACGGTAAAACCAGCACGGCGCGCCTGCTCCAGTGTCAGCTAGGCTACGGCACGATGCTGGTGTCGCAGGATATGGTGCGGCGAGAAATGCTTCGCGTGAAAGACAGTGAAAGCAACCCGGCGATTCAGCTGATTTATGATCTGTGCATGTACGGCAATAACGTTGGTTATACGGTGATTTTGGAAGGTATTTTGAGTCGTAAAAAATACGGCGCGATGCTGCATCGGCTGCTGAATGATTTTCAGGGCGAAAAATTGATTTATTATTTTGACATATCATTTGAGGAAACGGTGCGCCGCCACGCCACTAAGCCAAACGCTCATGAATTTGGCGAATCGGAGATGCGCCAGTGGTGGAAAGATCAGGACGTTTTGGACGTGCCAGGCGAGCAGCGAATTGGCGAGAAGTTGGCTCAGGCAGAAATTGTTGATATGATTTACCGCGACATTTTGGCGTTACCAGAGGGAACAAATACTTCCGCCTCTCATATGTAAATAATACAATGTATTTTCGTTGACAAACGCTATATATCGCGTGTATATTCTATATTAAGCACTAGATATGGTGTTTTAGAAAATAAATAACGTTTTTTGCAACAC
>ERZ772973.202-NODE-202-length-35430-cov-9.50623_pt1 | contig 35430 bp, 33 predicted proteins | sample MGYA00580672_ERZ772973 | MGnify/ENA primary metagenome ERZ772973 (study PRJEB29015, sample SAMEA2737938) | human oral metagenome | biome: human oral; feature: human-associated habitat; material: dental | place: China | collected 2152 ...
GGTTTCAACTCGAGCCGCTCCTTCGTCGCGACCCGGCTCAACCAGCGTCGGATTGGAGATCAACCGGCTTTGGGTGGGACCTCACATGCGGTCGGGGGCCTCGATTCCGAGGAGATGGAGGCCCTGGGCCAATACCTCGCGGGTGGCCGCCGCGAGCGCCAGGCGCGAGGAGCGCACCTCCCCCTCGGAACGCAGCACCGGGCAGGCCTCGTAGAAGGCCGAGAAGGCCCCGGCCAGTTCGTAGAGGTACCCGCACAGTTTGTGGGGGGTCAGGGCCTGGGCCACCTCGTCGACGACCTCACCGAAGCGGCTCAGCACCAGCGCGAGGGTCTGTTCGGCAGGGTCCTCCAGCACCGCTACCGCACCCCAGCTGATGTTCTCGGCCTCTGCCCTGCGCAGGATCTGGCAGATCCGGGCGTGCGCGTACTGCAGGTACGGCCCGGTGTCGCCGGTGGTCTGCACCATCCGTTCGGCGTCGAAGACGTAGTCCTTGTGGATCGCGCCCGACAGGTCGGCGTACTTGATGGCCGCCAGGGCGATCTCGGGTGATGCCTCCTGCTCCGCCAGGTCGAGCAGGCTCGTCAGCGACACCGTCCCGCCGTCGCGGGTCTTGAACGGGCGCGAATCGGGACCGAGCACCATGCCGTAGCCGACGTGCTGCGCCTCGACGTCCTCGGGCAGGTAGCCGGCCTTCCGGGCGGCCTCGAAGAGTTCCTGGAAATGCTGCGACTGGCGCACGTCGGTGACGTAGATGATCCGGTCGGCCTTCAGCTCGCGCACCCGGTGCCGGATGGCTGCCATGTCGGTGGTGTCGTAGCCGTAGCCGCCATCCGATTTGCGGATGATCAGCGGCGCGTCGAAACCCTCGACCCACAGCACCAGCGCCCCATCGTCGACGACGGCGATGCCGCGCTCGGCCAGGTCGGCGGCCACCTCCGGAAGGGCGTCGTTGTAGGTCGACTCGCCCGCCAGGTCCGCATCGGTCAGCAACACCCCGAGGCGTTGATAGGCGGCGTTGAAACCGGCCAGGGAGACCGCGATCAGCTGCCGCCAGATCGCCAGGGTCTCCTGGTCGCCGCCCTGCAGCTTCACGACGCGCGCGCGGGCGCGGGTGGCGAAACCGGGGTCGTCGTCGAAGTGTTTCTTGGAGTCCTTGTAGAGCTGTTCCGCGCCGGCGAGGTCGAGGGCGGTGACGTCGGTGCCGGTCTCGATGATGTGTTCGACCAGCATCCCGAACTGGGTGCCCCAGTCGCCGATGTGGTTCTGCGGGATCACCTCGTGCCCCAGGACGGTGAGGACGCGGTTGAAACAGTCGCCGATGATGGTGGTGCGCAGGTGCCCGACGTGCATCTGCTTGGCAACGTTGGGCGCCGAGTAGTCGATGACGACCCGCTGCGGGTGCGACGTGCGGCTCAACCCGTGGTGGGGGTCCTCCAGCACCGCGGTGGCTGCCTGGGCCAGCACGTCGGCGCGGATCCGGAAGTTGATGAACCCCGGCCCGGCGATCTCCAGGGGTTCGCACAGGTCGGAGACGTCGAGCTGTGCGACGATGTCCGCCGCGACCTCCCGGGGGGGTCGTTTCTGCTCCTTGGCGAGGCGCAGCGCCACGTTGGACTGGAAGTGCCCGAACTGGGGTTTCGTGGCCGGCCGCATCTCCGGATCCACCCCCGTGACGGCGCGCAGACGGGCATCGAGCAGGGCAGGCAGCGATTGCATGGGGGACATTCTCTCACCCTTCGCCGAGGTTGGTGATGCCCCCTTCCGCCAGGGTGTTCAATTGGGTTCATGACAAGCGCTCCGCCCATCACACTGAACGACGGCAAGTCCATCCCCCAGCTCGGCCTGGGCGTCTGGCAGATGACCGACGACGAAGCCACCGCCGCCGTCAGCCACGCCCTGGAGACCGGGTATCGGCACGTCGACACCGCCGCCATATACCGCAACGAAGTGGGTGTGGGACGCGCGATCGCCGCGTCCTCGCTGCCGCGCGACGAGATCTTCGTCACCACGAAGCTGTGGAACAAGGACCAGGGCCGCGACCTGGCCCGTCCCGGCCTGGAACAAAGCCTCGAGAAACTCGGCCTCGACCACGTGGACCTGTACCTGATCCACTGGCCCTGCCCCGCGCGCGGCACCTACGTGGAGACCTGGGAACAGCTCATCGACTTCCGTTCCGAGGGTCTGGTTCGTTCCATCGGGGTGTGCAACTTCCTGCCCGAGCATCTCGACACCATCGTCGACGAGACCGGCATCACCCCGGTCGTGGACCAGATCGAACTGCACCCCACCTTCCAGCCCGACGACCTGATCAACCACTGCTCGGACCTGCGGATCACCGTGGAGAGCTGGTCGCCGCTGGGGCGGGCCGCCGATCTGGAGCATCCCGTCATCACTCGCATCGCCGAACGGCTCGGCGCCACCCCGGCGCAGGTCATCATCCGCTGGCACCTGGACCGCGGTTTCGTCGTGATCCCGAAGTCGAAGACCCCCGCGCGGATCGAATCGAACTTCGCGGCCCTCGAGATGAAATTGTCGGCGGAGGACCGGGCGGCCATCGACGCGCTCAGCGCAGGCAACCGCATCGGCCCCGATCCCGCCACTCTCGAGATGGTCTGACCAGGGGTTTAGCTGGCCGAGGCGCCACCTGTGAATAAGCCTCCTTGTACACGACACGTGGAAGAGAAACGGTTCAACGTCATGTGGCGACGTTGAACCGTCGAACCTCCGCGATTCATGCACGGGAAAGGACGGGAGTGGGGCGGAATGTGGGAAGAGAGGTTCGACACGACCCGGTTCGTGCCCGGCCACGGAGACCCTGGGGCCTCACCCGCTACCCTTCAGCGCATGCGGATTGCAGTGATCGGTTGCGGCTACCTGGGGGCGGTGCACGCGGCCTGCATGGCGGAGATCGGCCACGACGTCGTAGGACTCGACGTGGACGAGGACAGGGTTTCCCGGCTGGCGCGAGGCGAGGCCCCGTTCCACGAACCCGGTTTCCCCGAGATCCTGGCGCGAGGGATCGCCGCCGGCAGGCTGGGTTTCACCACCGATCCCGGACGGCTCGCCGACGCCGACCTGATCTTCATCGGGGTCGGCACCCCGCAGCTGTCGGGCAGGCTGGGCGCGGACCTCAGCCAGGTCGACGCTGCCGTCGAAACCGTCGCCGAACACGTCAACCCCCGGCCCGGCTCCTCGGTGCTGGTGGCGGGCAAGTCGACGGTTCCGGTCGGCACCGCGCAGCGGCTCGCTGAACGCCTGAAGGCCAGCGGCAAGAATTTCCTTCTGGCGTGGAACCCCGAGTTCCTGCGCGAGGGCCACGCCGTCGCCGACACCCTCCACCCCGACCGCATCGTCTACGGGCTGCCCGAGGACCGCTCGACCGGGGACCGCGCCAAGACGATTCTCGACGCCTGCTACGCGCCAATGCTGGCCGAGGACATCCCCCTGGTGGTGGCGAACCTTCCCACCGCTGAACTGGTGAAGGTGGCCGCCAACGCCTTCCTGGCGACGAAAATCTCCTTCATCAACGCCATGGCGGAGCTGTGCGACGCGACCGGCGGCGACGTCACCCGGCTGGCGGAGGCCATCGGCCACGACGACCGGATCGGGGGCAAGTTCCTCCAGGCGGGCATCGGTTTCGGTGGCGGCTGCCTACCGAAGGACCTGCGGGCCTTCATGGCGCGGGCCGGGGAACTCGGCATCGACCAGGCCCTCACCTTCCTGCGCGAGGTGGACGCCATCAACCTGCGCCGCCGCGACCACGCCGTCACGCTCACGGAGAAGGCGGTAGCGGGACGGCTGGCGGGCCGGAAGGTGGCGGTGCTGGGGATCACCTTCAAACCCGATACCGACGACCTGCGCGACTCCCCCGCCCTCGACATCACATCCCGGCTGTGGGCCCGCGGCGCCGACGTGCGGGTCGTGGACCCGGCGGCCGGACCCGAGCTGCGCCGGCGCCAACCCGAAATGCGGGTTTGCGACACCGTAGAGGAGGCCCTTACAGGGGTGGATGCGGTGCTGCTACTCACCCCGTGGAAGGAATTCCTCTGCCTGGATCCGGTGGAACTGAGAGGAATCGTCGCCTCCCCCGCCATCATCGACGGCCGGAATGTGCTCGACCCCAAACTGTGGCAGGAATCCGGCTGGAGGTATTACGGAATGGGCAGGGGGGTCTCAATCTGGTAACCAATCCGGAAGGTTCCTGCCGTCCGAACGGCCATATCTGCGGGTTTCGGTGCGTCTTGGCTTGACATCCCCCCGACATCGGCCAAAGTATGTTCGCATACTCAAAATGCTTTAAGGAGACATCAATGACAAAGCGTGAACTGATCCAGGCCATAGCGGCCAAGGCCGGGCTCACCAACGCGCAGGCCGAGGCCGCGCTCGACGCCTTCGGTGCCGTTATCACCGAAGCGCTCGTCGCTGACAAGAAGATCCAGCTTCCCGGCGTGTTCACCGCCTCCACCACACAGCGCGCCGAGCGCGAGGGCCGCAACCCCGCCACCGGTGAGGCCATGACCATTCCGGCCCGCCGCGTCGCGAAGTTCGCCCCGGCCAGTGCCCTGAAGAACGCTCTCTGAGCCTTCTTAAATCGAGCTGCATGAAACGCCGCCCCCATTTTGGAGGCGGCGTTTCAATTCTCGACGCCCCGGGCCCCGGGGATTCCGTCAATAGAGTTCGGCATAACGAGAAGCCGGTGCCGTTCAGGACTCCTTGAGGGCCACGCGGAGCATGTGACGACGCCGGCGAAGCCTGACGAGCCCGACCGCCATGTCCCAGACATCCGCGATCCTGATCCGGGTCCCGCCGCGTTCGTGACCGGCCTGGAGGACGACGGGAACCTCGACCACACGCCTCCGGTCCACCTGCGCGAGATGAACAATCTCGGTGCTCGCCAAGTAACCGTGCTCCCGGAGCAGGGGGATGTGGCGCTGCAGCCAGGTCCTGTTGACGAAGAGAGTTCCCTGGCAGTCCCCCACCGTCATGCCCAGGATCACCCTGCGCAGGAAACGGTATCCCCACGACATGACGGCCCGCAGCTTCGATCTGGGAACCACGCTTCCCGGATGGGCCTTCGAGCCGATCACCAGGGCCGACGGGTCACCGACCGACTCCCAGGAACGGATGTCCGTGACGCCGAACGGGAGATCGTCTGCGGTGAGAAGAACCACTTCGCCCCTCGCCTCCGAGGCTCCCTTCAGGTAGGCGGCACCGAGTCCCACCTCGGACCGGAAGATCCGGACGGGAAACCCCCAGGAACCCGGGGCGAGTTCTTCGGCGATCTCCCAGGTGTCGTCGGAGGATCCGTTCTCCACGATTATGACCTCGACGTCGTCGCGGTCCAGTTCCCGCACCAGTTGCTGCAGCGTCTCCCGCAGGCGCGGACCGCTGTTGTGGGCGGGCACTACGATGGACAGCCCCGGCATGATGTCACTCACCCGCGTTGACCTCCACCGGACCCGTCGTCCCCGTCGCGGGTGAACGCCTGGCATACACCCAGTGTTTGTAGGCGAAATAGTTCCACACGGTGGTGATGGCGGTGGCGACTAGCTGGGAGGAACCCAGCCCCAGGCCGAGGACGTCGTGGCACACGGTCACGACGAACGCCACGACGACGGAATTGAACGCGACGAGAACCGAATAGCGGAACAACGACGCACGCACCGAGGCCTCGGAACGGAAGGCGAACATGCGCTGCAGGGAATAGGTGAAGAAGAAGGAGGCCCAGAAAGCCAGCAGCGCGGAGAGGCTCGTGGGAAGCCCGAGGACCTCCCGGAAGACGTTCAGGAGCAGGACGTTGAAGGCGAAGGCCAGGCCCCCGGCCACCAGATAGCGCAACGCACCACTGTTCAAGATCCTGGAAATACTCAAATCAATCCTTCACCAAAACCCCAAGCCGCCCTCCCTGCGGAACGACGACCAAGTTTAACCCAGCCCTCCGTGGCACGGGATCCCGGTAATCCGGTCACGGGTTGGTGATGTGGAGGTCCTGTGACAGGTCGTGGTAGACCTTCAGGACCTCCTCGTAGCGGGGCATACGATGGGCGAAACCGCAGGACATCGCAGGCCTGCGTAACCAGCAGGTGGTAGTCACCGGACACGAACCACCCAACGGTGCAGCAACCACCATGCCAGCACGCTGACCCCGGCCGCTCTGCTACGAGCAACCGGGACCAGGAGCGGAACGCGTCAGGGTTCAGCGGACATCAACGAACTGGTTCGTGGCGGCCGATTCGATCATCGCCTCGCAGACCCGCACCACCTGGGCGCCCTGCTCCAGCGTGACGACATCGGAGTCGCGGCCGAGAATGGCGTCGCGGAAGTTCTCGTGCTCGGTGCGCAGCGGCTCCGGTTTCGCGATTGCGAACCGCGTCACGTCGCCCTCGGAGACGCCACGGAACTGGGCGATGTCGTCCCAGGTGGTGGCGATGCGACCGTTGGCGTAGAAGGTCAGGTCCGCGGTGAGGGTGTCCGCGATGAACATGCCCTTCTCGCCCGTCACGATGGTCAACCGCTCCTTGGTGGGGGTCAGCCAGTTGACGAGATGGTTGGACATCAGGCCTCCCGACAGCTGACAGGTGGCCGAGACCATGTCCTCGTACTCGCGTCCCGCTTTGAACATGGTGCGGGCCGCGACCAGTTCGTAGTCACGCTGCGTGACCCACGCGGTCAGGTCGATGTCGTGGGAGGCGAGGTCCTTGATGACCCCGACGTCCGCGATGCGCGCCGGGAACGGACCCTGACGGCGGGTGCAGATCTGGTACAGGTCACCCAGCTCGCCCGCCTCGAGGCGTTTCCGCAGCTCCTGCAACGCGGGGTTGTAGCGCTCGATGTGGCCGACGGCCCCGACAAGCCCCTTCGACGCGAACGCCCTGACGAGGCGCTGGGCGTCCTCGAAGGTTTTCGCGAGGGGCTTCTCGATGAGCGCGTGCACGCCGGCCTCGGCCACCTTTAGGCCGATTTCCTCGTGATACATGGTGGGAGCCGCGATCACGACGTAGTCAAGGTTCTGCTCCAGCAGGGCGTCAACATCGGGCAGGACGGGAAGCCCCTCGGCGACGCCGTGCGGGTCGCCCTGGGCGTCGGCCACCGCGACGAGGTCGACCCCGTCGATGGCGCGCAGGTTACGGGCGTGGTGACGCCCCATCATTCCGAGGCCAATGAGACCGGCACGCAGGTTACTCATCAGGCACCTGCCTTCGCGAGAGTGTTGACGGCGTTCACGATGCGCTCCAGGTCCTCCTGGGTCAGCGACGGGTGAACCGGCAGCGACAGGCACTCCTTGGCGGCGCGTTCGGTCTCCGGCAGCTCGACCGGCGACTGGAACGGCTTCAGGCGGTGGTTCGGGACGGGGTAGAACATCCCGGAGCCGACCTGGTACTCCTCCTTGAGGGCCTTCGCCAGGCCGTCGCGGTCCTCGGGAACGCGGATCGTGTACTGGTGGTACACGTGGACGGCGCCGTCGGCCACCGGCGGCGGGGTGACGCCCTCCAGGTTCGCGGACAGGAACGCGGCGTTCTCCTGGCGGGTCCTCGTCCAGGCGTCGACCTTCGTGAGCTGCACCCGGCCGATGGCGGCGTGGATGTCGGTCATGCGGTTGTTCAAACCGACGACCTCGTTGTGGTACTGCTGCAGCATCCCCTGGTTGCGGTACAGGCGGATGTTGCGTTCGATGGTGGCGTCGGCGCAGGAGACCATGCCGCCCTCACCGGAGGTCATGTTCTTGGTGGGGTACAGAGAGAACATCGCGAACTCACCGAAGGCCCCGACCGGGGTGCCGTCCAGCGAGGCGCCGTGCGCCTGGGCGGCGTCCTCGAACAGCAGCAGCGAGTGCGAATCGGCGATGGTGCGCAGCTTGTCCATCTGGGCGGGGTGACCGTACAGGTGAACCGGCATGATCGCCTTGGTGTGCTCCGTGATGGAGGCCTCCACGGAGGCGGGGTCGAGGGTGAAGTCGTCGGCGGAAATGTCCGCGAACACCGGGGTGGCGCCGGTCAGGGCGACGGAGTTGGCGGTGGCCGCGAAGGTGAACGACGGCACGATCACCTCGTCGCCCGCGCCGATCCCGCAGGACAGCAGGCCCAGGTGCAGGCCGGAGGTGCCGGAGTTGACCGCCACGCAGGCGCGGCCGAGCTTGAAGTGCTCGGAGAACTCGGTCTCGAAAGCCGACACCTCGGGGCCCTGGGCGATCATGCCGGAACGCAGCACCCGGTCGACGGCGGCGCGTTCCTCTTCGCCGATGATCGGCTTTGCGGGGGGAATGAAGGACTGGGTCATCGGGCTTCCTTTACGAGGTTGAGGGTCTCGCCCACCTGCTCGAACTCGTCGCCGGTGTGCGGGTCACGGAATGTGTTGGGACCGGTTTCCTCCAGGGGGAAACCGGAGCGGCCCACCCATTTGATGCGCCGGGCCGGAACCCCGGCCACCAGCGCGTAGGCGGGAACGTCACGGGTGACGACGGAGCCGGCGGCGACCGTCGCCCACTCGCCGATCGTGACGGGGGCGACGCACACGGCGCGCGCACCCACGGAACTGCCGCGCTTCAGGGTCACCCCGACCGGTTCCCAGTCGTGGGCGCTCTTCGATGTGCCGTCGGGGTTGACGGCGCGAGGGAAGGTGTCGTTGGTGAGCACCGCGGCGGGGCCGACGAAGACCCCGTCCTCCAGGTGCGCGGGTTCGTAGACGAGGGCGTAGTTCTGGATCTTGCAGTTGTCCCCGACGTGCACGCCGCTTCCGATGTAGGCTCCCCGTCCCACGATCACGTTCTCACCGATCTCGGCGCCGCCTCGTACCTGGGCGAGATGCCAGATCGACGAGCCGTCGCCGATCCGGACGTCGTCATCCAGGTCCGCCGACGGAAGAATGCGGGGTTCAGCCATGGGTCCGCCTCTCAATCACTTGGGTCCGGGTTGCAGTCTAGCCTCAGGATCGCTTTCCGATAACCACGTGAACAGTGCCGTAAAAACATCAACCTGCGTTCACCACCCGATACCCGGGAAACGACCCGGTGTCCCCATCCGGGTCGCGCCGCTCCTTGAAAGGAGCGCCACCGCGACCCACCCAATGAATCCTCACCGAAAACGGCCTGCCAGGACGCCGATCCTCCCCGGCGCCGTCGGGGCCCTTCCCGGTCCCCGACGGTGCCGGGAGATATGGTGGCTCCCATGCGGAATCTCAATGTGGCGGAGCTGGCGGCCAAGGTCGTCGAGGGATCCAGGGGCCATGTGGCGAGGGCCATCACCCTGGTGGAATCGACCAAGCCCGAACACCGGGTGCAGGCCCACGAGTTGCTGCAGCTGATCAATCCGTACACCGGGAGGGCGTTCCGCGTCGGCGTCTCGGGTGTGCCCGGGGCCGGCAAGTCGACCTTCATCAACGCGATGGGCATCAAACTGATCGAGGAGCACAACCACCAGGTGGCGGTGCTCGCCGTCGACCCTTCATCGACCCGCACCGGCGGTTCCATCCTCGGTGACCGCACCCGCATGGGTGATCTAGCCATGCGGGAGGAAGCGTTCATCCGTCCCTCACCGTCGGCCGGGCACCTGGGTGGTGTGGCCCGCGCCACCCGCGAGTCGATGCTGGTGCTGGAGGCCGCCGGCTACGACGTCGTGCTGGTCGAGACCGTGGGTGTGGGACAGTCGGAGGTGGCTGTCGCGGGCATGGTCGACACCTTCTTGTTCCTGCACGTCGCCCGCACCGGGGACCAGCTGCAGGGCATCAAACGCGGCATCCTGGAACTGGCCGACGTGATCTCCATAACCAAGGCCGACGGCGACAACGAAGGCGAGGCCCGGGTCTCGGCCCGTGAACTCAGCATCGCCATGAAACTAATCTCCAGCGACGAGTCGAGGCGGCGTCCCCCCGTGCTGACCTGCTCCTCCTACACCGGTGCGGGCATGGACGAGGTGTGGGAGGCGGTGACGAAACACCGCGCCGACCTGGAGAAGGCCGGGGAACTCGTCAGCCGCCGCAGGTCGCAGCAGCGCGCCTGGCTGTGGAACATGGTGGAACAGGAGATCATCCAGTCGCTGCGCACCTCCCCCGAGGTCCGCGAGATCGCGGCCCGCGTCGAGGCGGATCTCGCAGCCGAGAGGGTCAGCGCCGTCGAGGGAGCCAGCGACATCCTCGAGGCCTTCGCCCACACCTTCCGCCATCCCTCCCACGAACCGGCCGGGGAGTGACGGGCGGCGCGGGGACCCGGCTGCCGGATCCCCGACGGCAACGAGTAGGTTCTACATGGCCCTCGCGGACCGGCCAGACCGGCCGTGCAGGCCGCCACATGATGCTTCCGGACCCGTTTCACGGTCCGCGGGCAGGCGAGTCAGGTGACCACGATTGGCCTGTCCTCTAAGCTGGTTCCGTTGAGAGGAGGGTGAATGGGCGTGTTCGACCGCGCTGAGAAGAGGATCGGCGCCGCCGTTGACAAGGTTTTCGCCCGCGCCTTCAAGGGCGATGTGCAGCCCGTCGAGATCGCGGCGGGTATTCAGCGGGAGCTGGATTCCGAGGCCAAACTCCTCAGCCGCGACAAGCGGCTGGTGCCGAACGTTTTCACGGTCTCCCTCTCCCCCCACGACTACAACAGGCTGTTTCCCTACACCAAGACCCTGAACTCGGAGATCATCCCGGAGCTCAGGGCGCACGCCGCGGAACGTTCCTACGTGTTCAACGGTTCCATCCAGATCCTCTACATGCTGGAGCAGTCGCTGCCCACGGGACAGTTCCGGGTGACCAGCCAGGCCGTCGCGACGGCCCCCGACCAGGCCCCCGCACCCAGGCCACGGGCCTCGCAGCAGCTGGTGCTGGAGGTCGGCGGGGTGCGGCACCCACTGGTGCCGCCGGGCCTGGTGATCGGCCGCGGCTCGAACGCCGACCTGCGCGTCAACGACCCCGGGGTGTCGCGCCGCCACGCCATGATCTCGGTTTCCGGGCCGCTGGAGAACCGCACCATCCGCATCGAGGACCTCGGCTCCACCAACGGCATCGTCGTCGACGGCTCCCGGGTGCAGGCGGCTCAGCTCAGGGACGGTTCCCGCATCGAAATCGGCAACACGAGGATGCTGGTGCATTCGCCCTCGGAGGCGTGAGCCCATGTCAGATCTCGTCGCAGCGGCGATCAAGATTGTCTTTCTCGCCCTGCTATGGCTGTTCATCGGCATCCTCGCCGATGTGATCCGCAAGGACATGTTCGGCCGGAAGGTGTCGGCCTCCGACCTGCCCGCGAACGAGCAGGGACCCGCCAGGCGCGGCAAGGCAAGCTTCCAGCCCACCCGGTTCGCCATCACCCAGGGCGCCCAGCAGGGGCTATCCATCCCGCTGGAACCGACCATCAACCTGGGACGCACCTCCGACTCCACCCTCCTGCTCGACGACGACTACGCCTCCGCCCGTCACGCGCAGCTCGTGCAACGCGACCCAGAAACCTGGGTGGTGACCGATCTCGGATCCACCAACGGCACCTACTTGAACGGCAAACGCATCACCGAACCCACCCCGATGGGGGTAAACGACATTCTCCGCATCGGCCGCACCATGATGAAACTGGAGGTGTGAGGCCGATGTTCTCCCTCGACTTCCGCGTCCACTCCGAGGTGGGACGGGTCCGCAAGAACAACCAGGACGCGGCCTTCGCCAGCCCCAACCTGCTGGTCGTCGCCGACGGTATGGGGGGCGCTGCCGCCGGGGACCTGGCCTCCGCCGTCGCCGCGAAGGAGGCCAGCGAGGGAGACCGGCGCCTCGACAACGAACACCTGGTGGAGCACATGGCGGGTATCGTTCAGCGCGCCAACGACAAGCTCGCCGACCTGATCGAGAACAACCTGGAACTGGACGGGATGGGCACCACCTTCTCGGGTGCCGCCTTCTCGGGCACGATGCTGGGAGTCGCGCACATCGGCGACTCGCGCGGCTACCTGCTGCGCGAAGGCGAACTGAAACAACTCACCCACGACCACTCGTGGGTGCAGTCGCTGATCGACGAGGGCCGCATCACACCGGAGCAGGCGGCCACCCACCCGCACCGCTCGCTGATCCTGAAGGTCCTCAACGGGGCCGGGGACACGGACCCGGACTTCTTCGAACTACCGGTGCTGGAGGGAGACCGGGTGCTGTTCTGCTCCGATGGCCTGTCCGGCCTGATGAGCGAGGAGGACCTGCACGAGCTGATGTCCCTCGACGATCTCGACGAGTGCGTCTCACGCCTGTCGGCCCTCGCGAACGAGCACGGCGGCCACGACAACATCTCCCTGGTGCTGGCGCAGGTGGTGCCGCAGAGCGACGAACTCGACGCCGCCGAACCGCAGCTCGCTGGTTCCGCCCTGGAACGCGAAATCCCCACCATCACCCACGAGGAGGAGGGCCCGGGCTATCCAGAGCCGGAGCCCGCCGAGGACCCCGACCACGACTCCACGGAGCAGGCCCGCTACGCCCCCCGGGAGAGCAGGAACAAACGCCGCTGGCCCACCATCCTGGCAGCGATCCTGGCGGGGGCGATCGTCGTGGGTGTGACCTTCTGGGGGGTGCGGGTCTACAGCTCCTCCCGGTACTTCATAGCGGCCGCCGACGAGCAGATCGGGATCTACAACGGCCTCCCGGGTTCGCTGCTCGGCCACGAGATGAACACCCTGGTGGAGCGCCGCGACACCCGGATCTCCGATCTCCCGGTGTTCTTCCAACGCCAGGTGGCCAACACGATCGGGTTCTCAGACCTCGCCTCCGCCCGGGATGCGGCAAACACCCTGGACGGGTACGCGACCCGCTGCGCCAGGGCACGTCAGCAGCGGCTCGGTCCCGTGAAACAGCCGGGTGAACCGCAGCCGAGCGAACCGGAGGGCCCGGGCCTGCCGACGGAACCCGTCGCCACCGCGTCGCTGTCGAATTCACCGGGAGGACAGACGAACTATCCGACGATGCTCTCCCCGATGAGCCCGACGGCCGCCGAGGAAGCGGATCCGGAGGCCTGCTGATGTCGGTCATGCAGCAGCCCTCGGCCACGGGCGAGTACATCATCTACCGGCAGCGGCGCGGGGTCGAGTTGGTGCTGACACTCATCGCGTGCGCGTTCGGCGTGGTGGGTTGGATCGTCTCCTACCTGAACCTGCGGGGCGCCCCCCCGGGGGACCTGATACCCGGCACCCTCATCTGGTTCGGCATGGCGCTGGCCGCGCACTTCGTCATCAGGTGGCGCATTCCCTACGCGGACCCGGTGATCCTGCCGATCGTGTTCCTGCTCAACGGCCTCGGCCTGGCCATGATCGCCCGCCTCGACAACGCCAAGAACACGCACGCCGCCACGAACCAGCTGCTCTGGACGGGGCTCGGCATCATGCTGTTCGCCGCGGTCGTGATCTGGCTGCTCGACCACCGCAGGCTCCAGCGTTTCCCCTACCTGCTGTTCCTGGCGGGCATGGGGTTGCTGCTGCTGCCCCTGGTGCCCGGGGTGGGCCGGGAACTGAACGGCGCACGGATCTGGATCGGGCTCGGCCCCTTCAGTTTCCAGCCCGCCGAGGTGGCAAAGATCCTCCTGGCGCTGGCCTTTGCGGCCTATTTCTACGAGAAACGCGACCTGCTGGCCCTGGCCGGCAGGCGCTTCATCGGCCTTGAGTTCCCGCGCGCCCGTGACCTCGGGCCCATCGCGGTGATGTGGTTCCTCTCGCTGGGCATCATGGTTTTCCAGAACGACCTCGGCACCGCCCTGCTGTTCTTCGGCCTGTTCACCTTCATGATCTACGTCGCGACGCAGCGCCCGGCCTGGCCGATCCTGGCGGGTGTGGCGTTCGTGATCGCGGGGTTGCTGGCGTGGAGGTTCACCAGCCACGTGCCTCGCCGGGTCAATTCCTGGTTGAACCCGTTCAGCGACTACGACGCCAACTACCAGATCATCCAGGCCCAGTTCGGTTACGCCTGGGGCGGGTTGTTCGGGCGCGGCTGGGGACAGGGTTCGCCGTGGCTGACACCCATGAACGAGAGCGACTTCATCGCCGCCAGCCTCGCCGAGGAGGTCGGGGTCGTCGGCATGATGGCGATCGTGCTGCTGTACGGGTTCATCGTCGCCCGGGGCATGAAGACCGCGCTGATCTGCCCGGACGGTTTCGGAAAGCTCCTGGCGGGTGGACTGGCCTTCACCTTCGCGTTGCAGGTGTTCTCGATCATCGGTGGCATCACCCGTCTGCTGCCCCTGACGGGCCTGACGACACCGTTCATGTCGCAGGGCGGATCCTCCCTGATCGCGAACTGGATGATCATCGGCATCCTGTTGGTGATCTCCCATCGCGCGCGCATGCCCCAGCGCGCAACGGCCACCCCGCAGGAGTTGATGACTCCTGCCCAGTCGACGGCGGTGATTGCGAAATGAACGGTCCCCTACGAAAGGTCAGTCTCTTCATCTCGCTACTGATGGCGGCATTGCTGGTGAACATCACCTGGCTGGCCGTGGCCAGGTCGGAGGATATGCTCAAGGATCCGCGGAATGTGCGCGTCAGGGATGCCGAGTTCAACACCAACCGGGGTGCGATCCTGGTCGGCAACGACGCAATCGCGATGTCGACTCCCGCTTCGGGAACGCTCCCGTGGCAGCGCACCTTCCCCCAAGGCGAGACGTACTCCTCGGTGACCGGTTGGTACTCGTACTCCTACGGCAAACAAGAGCTGGAGCGCAACTGGAACGCGGAGCTGACGGGCACGGCCTCGTCGCAGACGTTCACGCGGCTGGTTGACCTGTTGGCGGGCAAGAAACCGCAGGGCGCGAACCTGAACACGACGCTGAATCCGAAGGCGCAGGCCGCGGCGGTCAAGGCTCTGGGGAAGCAGCAGGGGGCCGCCATCGCCGTCGACTACACCACCGGTGAGATTCTGGCCCTGGTCTCCACCCCCACCTACGACCCGAACCTGCTGGCCTCCCACGACACCTCGGTGGAGAGACAGAACTGGGACATGCTGGTCAACGATTCCGCGGAGCCGCTGAAGAACCGGGCAGTGCGGGAGATCTTCCCTCCCGGTTCCACCTTCAAGCTGGTGACCGCGGCGGCCGCGCTGGAGGCCGGGTACAACCCGTCGTCCACCGTCGCATCCCCGACCAGCTACCAGGCCCCGGGTTCCAGCCACGGAATCGGCAACTCCACGGATTGCGGAGGCACGGAAACCACCCTCGAACACGCGTTGGCGATGTCCTGCAACACCGCTTTCGCGAAACTGGGTGTGGATCTGGGACAGACGAAGATGCTCGATACGGCGCAGCGCTTCGGCTTCAACTCGGCTCCCGGCATCGACCTGCCGTCGTCGACGTCCAAGTTCCCCACGCAGATGGATCCCGCCTACCTGGCACAGTCCAGCATCGGGCAGTACGAGGTGGCCGCCACCCCGCTGCAGATGCTGATGGTGGCCTCCACTATCGCGAACAACGGGGTGTTGATGAAACCGCACGTGGTCAAAAGCGTCACCGGAAGCGACCTCAAGGTGATCCAGACGATCCAACCCGAGCAGGCCGGTCGTCCGATCAGCGAGGGCACCGCCAAGCAACTCAAACAGATGATGGAGAATGTGGTCAGCGACGGCACCGGCTCGCCCGCGCAGGCCAGGGGACTGACCATCGGGGGCAAAACCGGTACCGCCCAGTCGGATCCCAACCGTCCCCCCTACGCATGGTTCGTCGGCTACGCCGCCGAGCCACACGTCGCCGTCGTGGCCTTCGTGCAGAGCACGTCGGTCGAACGCAACGACATCTCGGGCGGCAAGGTCGCCGCGCCGGTGTTCAAGGCCGTCGTGGAGTCCCTCCGATGAGGACGGGCAGAAACCGGGCCGATGGGCCACAATGGTTCCCGATCAACCGAAAGGACCAGTGCGATGACTGAGCGCGGCACCCTGCTGGGCGGGCGTTATGAGCTCGACCAGATCATCGGGCGTGGCGGCATGGCGGAGGTGTGGCGGGCCCGCGACCTGCGGCTCGTTCGTGACGTGGCCATCAAACGCCTGCGCATCGACCTGGCCAGCGACCCCACCTTCCAGGCCCGGTTCCGTCGCGAGGCCCAGTCGGCGGCGGGCCTGAACCACCCGAACATCGTCGCCGTCTACGACACCGGTGAGGAACGCGACACCAAGTCGGACGTGATGGTGCCCTACATCGTGATGGAGCTCGTCGAGGGCGTGACCCTGCGGGAGGTGCTGCGCGACGGCCGCAAGATCGTGCCCGCCCGTGCGCTGGAGTTCACCGCCGGGGTGTTGGACGCCTTGTCGTACAGCCACCGGGCCGGGATCATCCACCGCGACATCAAACCGGCCAACGTTATGCTCACCCCCGCCGGCACCGTGAAGGTGATGGACTTCGGCATCGCCCGGGCCGTCGCCGACACCTCCGCGACGATGACGCAGACCGCCGCGGTGATCGGAACCGCGCAATACCTGTCGCCGGAACAGGCGCGCGGTGAGAAGGTCGACCAGCGCTCGGATCTGTACTCGGTGGGGTGTCTGCTCTACGAGTTGCTGTGCTCGGAGCCGCCGTTCAAGGGCGACTCCCCCGTCTCGGTTGCCTACCAGCACGTCCGGGAAACCCCCGTGCCGCCCAGCCAGCGCGACCCGGAGGTCACCCCGGCGATGGACGCCATCACCTTGAAGGCGTTGGCGAAGTCGCCGAACGACCGCTACCAGGACGCCCGCGAGTTCCGCGAGGACATCCTGCGGGCCCTGAACGGGCAGCCCGTGATGGCGGCCTACTCCTCCCCCGTCGAAATGCCGACGACGGTGATGCCGTCCCCCGCCCGGCGCGCGGCACCGACCCTCCTCACCACACCACCGGATGCCAACAGCGCAGCGGAAACAACATCCGTGAACGGCGCGGTCGGCACCATGAACGGCGTCGCCGACCCCGTGGAGGCCGAGGAGGAGCCGAAGAAGAAACGCAAAACCCTGGTGGCCATCTCGGTGCTGACCGTGTTGCTGGTGGCGGGTATCGCCACGGCCGTCTACATGGTGCTCAATTCGGGACCGCGACAGGTGCAGATCCCGAACGTCGTCGGGGCGCTCCAGGCCAGCGCGGAAGCCACTTTGAAGGAGCAGGGCTTCGCGACGAAGGTTGAGAACGTCGAGTCCGACGACGCCAACAAGGGCAAGGTGGTCGACACCGACCCGAAGGTCGGGACGCAGGCCACGTCCGGGAGCACCGTGACCCTGAAGGTGGGTGTGGGCCCGACCCAGCTGAAGGTCCCCGACGTGAAGGGCAAGTCCTTCGACGACGCCTCGAAGGCGCTAAAGAGTGCTGGTTTCACGGGCCAGATCTCCAAGGCCGACATGGATCCGGCCAAGGAGGCCGCGGACGCCGTGAAGGATCAGGCTCAGGAAACCGAACCGGCAGCGGGCCAGGCCGCCGCCCCGGACCAGGCCATAACCGTGCGAGTCGCCACGGGCAAGTCCGCGGTACCCGATTTCACCGGAATGACCGTCGATGAGGCCCGGGCGAAGGCCAGCGAGCTGGGGTTCAAGACGAGGGTGAGCGTGCTGGAGAAGGAGAGCACTGCGCAGGCTGCCGGGAAGGTATTCGCGCAGGATCCTGAGGAGGGAACCGCCTTGGAGCGCAAGTCGGGAAAGATCACCATCACCATCGCGAAGGCGGCCCCCACCACCGCGAAGATGCCGAACCTGATCGGCATGGATGAGAGCCAGGCCACCCAGGCCTTCAAGAGTGCCGGTTTCACGGGCAATCTGCGCATCACGAAGGTGACGACGACCGACCCCACCAAACCGGCCAACAGGATCTACTCGCAGAGCGTCGCACCGGACACGGAGCTGGACAAGAACTCCTCCGATGTCTCGGTGGAGATCGCCATACCTCCACAGGCGACGGCTCCGACCAACCCCTTCCCGTCACCGTCGCCATCCAAGACTGGCTGATCCGGTTTTGACCCGGCTGGCACAAGGGCCCTGCTTTCGCCCCGCCAGCCGGGTTGTTTCCGCGTCTCAGAGGTCGACGTCGGCGGCGACCAGCGGGCCGAGCCCCGATGCGCGAGTCGGGGCGTCGGTGTCGCCGCAGGTGACCAGCCAGTTTGCGAGCATCTGGTAGCCGCCCTCGGTGAGCACCGACTCGGGGTGAAACTGCACTGCTTCCATGGGCCATTCGCGGTGACGCACGGCCATGATGACCCCCGATTCGGTGCGGGCCGTGATCTCCAGTTCCTCCGGGAGCTTGTCCTCGACGGCGGCGAGGGAGTGGTAGCGGGTGGTGCGCAGCGGAGACGGCAAACCTGTGAAAACCCCTTTGCCGTCGTGGGTCACGGGCGAGACCTTGCCGTGCAGCAGTTCGCCGGCCCGGTCGACGACACCGCCGAGGGCCACGGCCATCGCCTGGAGTCCTAGGCAGACCCCGAACAGCGGTTTGCGTCCGCCGAGTCGCTGAATCACCTCGACGCACACCCCGGCGCGTTCCGGGGTGCCGGGGCCGGGTGAGAGCAGCACCCCGTCGAAGGCGTCCTCCCAGCCGGGTTCCGCGAACCGCGAGTCGTCGTTGCGCCACACAACCACGTCGGCGCCGATCTGGGCCAGGTAGGAGACGATGTTGTAGACGAACGAGTCGTAGTTGTCGATGACGAGGATGCGTGCCACGGCGGCAATTCTGTCACGCTACGGCAATCGATGCGCCGTGCGCCGCGGCGCGTTCCTCACCGGTCCCGGCAGGAAAGCCGTTGGGCCCGCAGGAAGGACCCAACGGCTTTGGCATCGGCTACCCGGCGCTGTACCCGGTTCGAGGCAGTCCGGGTTTGACCGGCGACCTACTGGGCGGGGCCGAGGTCGGTGAAGGCAGTCCCGTCGACGGCGGTGCCGTGGGAGTTGCCGATGGTGGCCGGGGAGGGTCCGGTGGCCTTGACGGAGCAGGCTTCCGCCTGCTCAGGCCGAGAACGAATCACCGACCTGGACGACCAACAACTGCTTGGAAACCGGACGTGGAGATTCCATCACCTCATCCGCATTCGCCGCCGTAAGGCGCAATACCCCGGATGCGGAAAACAACACCGCCGCCACAACCAGTCGAATTAATCTTTTCGAAACTCCTCCAAATTGTTCCACAGTTTTGAACTTACCCAGATTCCCCCCACCCCCACTCACGGCTCATCAAAAACCCTGAGCCTGATCATCAGGTCAGCCGCGTCATTGTCAGAAATGAAAACACCGCATTCACGCCTAGGGTTATTTTTTTGACCATTCCACACCATATTGGGCGGCAGACCGCTCTCAAACTCCTTTTTCCAGCCCGATTCCTTGGCGAAGGCAACCGCCCGGTCAAAGACCTCCTGACGATCATCATCACCCAAGGAGAACACTCTCCTCACCTCGGTGAACTTGGGCTTGCCCAAGGGACGCAGATACCCAGTTTCGGAGCCCTTCTTCAGGGTCAGGCCCAACAGATCCTCCGCTGCCATGGGATCCTCCAAGAGCACCGGCAACTGCGACCGATCCTCCGCCAGATCATCCACGGCACCACAACCAGCCAGCAAACCCACACCCACCAGCAACACACCCCGCCGCGACCACGAAACAAAGCCGCCATGAACCTCCCTGTCCACCATGCAACAATCCAACCACACCACACAGCCGGCCAGAAGCAAACCGAGCGAAAGACGGAATCCGGAAGTTCACGCAAGAGAGAGACGCGCCAGCATGGCCCATTCGGGCCGCCCCTCCGTCACTGCCATGCCGGCCTGGCTTCGTTAGGGGCAGCGATTCCCATTACTTGGGTTTTGCGTGGGTGATTCCCAAAGCGCCCTGAAAAGCCGGCAAAGACAGGGAGGATTCCTTGGTTTCCTTGTATCCCAGGCCGTATGCGTCGGCGTACTGCCGGTAGATGGTCAACGCCCGGGATTCCTTCAGGGCCGCGGCCATGCGGCCGGCGTCGCCGATCGCCTCGATCACGTAGGGCGGCGCGTAGGGAATACCGTGCAGGACGACGGAGTTGCCCACGCACTTGATTCCCGACGTGGTGATGATCCGCTGCCCCTGGATGCTGACCGCCTCCGCTCCCCCCTTCCAGAGGGCATTGACGACGGCCTGGATGTCCTGTTGGTGCACCACCAGGGCGTCGTCGTCGACCCCCGCGGGTTTCACGTCGGTGGGGGCGTCGGTGAGGGTCACCCGCATTCCGGGACCGGTCACGGGAACCGCGGCCGCCTGCTCCGCCACCGCGCGCTGCTGGCGCTCCAGCTCCGGGGATGCGCCCTGCTTGTGTCCGAGCTCCTCCACTTCGGAACGGACCTCTGCTACCTCTTTTCGCAGCTGTTCGTTTCGCTGGGCCTGGGTGGCGACCAGGCCACGCAGGTCGGTGTTGCGGTCGGAGCGCAGGTCAGTGCCGCGGGCCGCCAGGGCGGAGGCGGTGAGCATCGTACCCGCCAGGACGCAGATGATGCCCGTACCCACCCTGCCCCGAAGGCTCCTGGGGTTCTCATCGCTGCGGGGGCCCCTGATGCGTCTCAGGAGACGGGTCAGACGGGTCTCGCTCATGGGGCAACCCTACGCGGTGCGGGTGCCAGATGTGTTCCTGCCGTCCGACTCCACTAATCTTGGTCGGCAGAGGCGAAAGGAGGGGCGCGGTGCCCGAATCCAAGGTGCGTAAGGAAGCCAAGAGCAAAGCGCGCAAAAAGCAGTCCGAAGAGCTCGAGAAGGCTCGCAAGGAACGCAGGGATCGCAAACGCTTGGCTGCCAACACCGAACGCAGGTGGGTTCCTTGGGTTTTCATCCCGGTCGGGCTGCTGGGTGTGCTCTGGATGGTGACCTGGAACCTGGCGGGAAACTACATCGGCTTCATGAGGGCGCTGACTGAGTGGAACATCCTGATCGCCCTCGGCCTGATCATCGCCTGCTTCAGCCTGATGACGCTCTGGAAGTGACCGATGGGCTGGGAACGCGCCGGCGGTGAGGCCGTCGGCCTCTTCGACGCGGTGATCCTGGATCACGACGGCACCATCGTCGATTCCCGCGACGCCATGGTCCGCGCCTACACCCGCTGGGCCGGGGAGTACGGCGTCAACCTGAATGAAATGCCGAAGTACATGGGCATGCCGAGCCGCGCCCTGGCGGAGGCTTTGGTTCCCGACGCGAAGCATTGGGACGAGGCGGCGGAACGCATCGAGGAGCTGGAGGTCTCCGACACCGCGGGGGTGATCCCCATGCCGGGGGCGGTCGACGCCTTCCGGGTGCTGCCCGGCGACGCGGTGGCGGTCGCAACCTCCTGCACGCAAACCCTGCTCGACGCCCGGTTGAACGCCGCCGGTCTGCCCCATCCCCGGGTCGTGGTGACCCGCGACCAGGTGGAGCGCGGCAAACCCGCCCCCGACTCGTTCCTGCTGGCCGCGAAACGGCTCGGCGTGGAACCGTCGCGCGCGCTCGTGGCGGAGGACGCCCTCGCGGGCATCGCAGCCGCCCGGGCCGGTGGTTTCCCGACACTCGGGATCCTCAGCACCCACACCGCCGACGCCCTCCGCGCCGACGTGCACGTGACGGATCTGTCGCAGGTGACCTGGGACGTGAGCGACGAGGGCATCCGCGTGATCGTTCACGACGCCCGCTGACGATTCATCCGCTCCGGCCATGACCGGTAAAATGCCCTGCCGTGACTGAAGCACGTACGCAGGCAACCGACCCCATCGACTCGGAGCAGACGACGGTCCGCAAGGAGAAGCGGGCCCGGCTGCTGGCCGCCGGATCCGATCCCTACCCCGCCGACCTGGTCCGCAGCCACACCCTCCTCCAGGTGCGCGAGGGCTGGGGGCACCTGGAGGCCGGGGAGGAAACCGACGACGTGGTGCAGGTCGGTGGTCGCGTCGTGTTCATCCGCAACACCGGCAAACTGGCCTTCGCGACCCTGCAGGACGGCTTCACCCCCGGCGACAACGGTGAACGCCTCCAGGTGATGTTGTCGCTGGCGGAGGTCGGAGCGGAGGCCCTGGCGGCCTGGAAATCGGATGTCGACCTGGGCGATCACGTCTGGGTGGAGGGTCGCGTCATCTCGTCGAAACGCGGTGAGTTGTCGGTGATGGCTAAGCGGTGGCGGATGGCGTCGAAGGCCCTGCGTCCCCTCCCCGTGCTGCACAAGGAGCTGTCCGAGGAGAGCAGGGTTCGCCGTCGCTACGTCGACCTGATCGCCCGCGAGGATGCACGCGCCATGGTGCGCAACCGCGCCGCCATCACCCATGCCATTCGCGACACCCTGTACCGGCAGGGTTACATGGAGGTGGAGACCCCGCAGCTGCAACTCGTCCACGGCGGCGCCGCAGCCCGGCCGTTCACCACGCACCTGAACGCCTTCGACATCGACATGAGCCTGCGCATCGCGCTGGAGCTGCACCTCAAACGCACCATGGTCGGTGGTGCGGATCGCGTCTACGAGATGGGGCGGGTGTTCCGCAACGAGGGCATCGACTCGTCGCACTCCGCGGAGTTCACGATGCTGGAGGCATACCAGTCGTGGGGCGACCAGCGGACCATCGCGCAGCTGATCCAAGACATCATCGTCGCCGCCGCCGACGCCGTCGGTTCCCGGCAGGTCGAAACCGACCGGGGAACCATCGACCTCGACGGTCAGTGGCGGTGGCTGCCGTTCTTCGACGGGCTGAGCGAGGCCGCGGGCCGCGAGATCACCGTCGAGACCTCCCTTGAAGAGCTGAGGGCCGTCGCCGACGAACACGAAGTGGAGTACGACCCGAAATGGAACGCGGGCAAGTTGTCGCTGGAGCTGTTCGGGGATCTCGTGGAGCCCGGGTTGATCCAGCCGACCTTCGTCCACGACTACCCGTCGCTCGCGCAGCCCCTCGCCCGCCCGCACCGCTCCGAGCCCGGGAAGATCGAAGCCTGGGACCTGATCATCGGCGGCATGGAACGCGGCACCGGTTTCACCGAACTCATTGACCCGGTGATCCAGCGCGACGTGCTGGTGCGTCAGTCCCTCGCCGCGGCCGCCGGGGATCCGGAGGCGATGCAGCTCGACGAGGACTTCCTGGAGGCCCTCGAGTACGGGGCTCCGCCGATGGGTGGGTTGGGGCTCGGCATCGACCGTCTGGTGATGCTCCTCAACCCGGGAGCGGGCATCCGGGAGACGATTCTCTATCCCCTGCTGCGTCCCTCCGCGGGCTGAGGAGCCAGCGACCTCAGCGGAGCGCAGTCGAGAGCGCTCCGAAAAATATCACCACTCCCGCGCCGACCGCGAACCACTGCATCGGAATGAAGAAAAGGGTGTGGATATTCTTGAGCTGGCGGAGCACATCGGGGCTTTCGTTGGTGATCAGCTGTTCGACCTGGGCATAGCCCTCCTCCCGAGAGGAGGGAGCCTGGAGGCCGGGAGCCATCTAGAACTGGCCCGCATCAACACGGGCGCGCAGCTCGGCGCGTCGATGTTCTTGCCATTCGGCCACCTTGGCGCGGGGACGTATCACGTTGAGCCATCGCCCACACAGAAAGCCCAAGGCGCCACCGACGAGTGCACCGAGAGCAGCGACGATATTGGTAATCGCGCTCTTGCTCCCATACATACTCGCCGGTAGGGCGCCCAAGGCGAACGCGGTCAATGCAGGAAAGGCAGCCCCCAAAAGCCCCCAGCCACGGAAAATGATCATGCCCGAATGCTAGGAGGCACCCGGGTCAGACATCGGCCGGTCCCCATCAATCGGGCAAGTCGCTAGGGCCACGACATGAAGAAGGACGCAACGAAGTAGATCAGGGCTGCCGACCCGGTCCAGATCCCCTCCCAGTGGAGCGGAACCCAGTAGAGGCTGTGTTGGTTGGTCATCTTCGGGAGAACTTCCGAGGCCTCCTGCTGCACCTTCTGCTCCACCTGCGCGTAGCCCTCCTCCGCGCTGGCGGGAAGCGGAACACCGGGGGCCAGCTGGAACTGCCCCTGATCCACCAGGGAGCACAGTTCCTTGCGCCGTTCCTCCATCCAGCGCGCGAGCTTGACGCGGGGGCGTTTCTGGTTCAGCCACTGCCCCACGAACCAGGTCCCCACCGACCCGAGGACGACCCCAATCAAGGCAAATTTCAAGTACACCGCGTTGGAAGGATTGAACAATGAAGCAATCCCGCACATGAGCCCGGCGCCTAAAAGAGGCAGAAGTATGCCCAGTACGCCCCAACCTTTGTAAACGATCATGGGCAAACACTATGGGACGTCACAGACATATTCCGCCCGCTGGCGCCGCTCCCCCGTCGGCACGGTCAGGACCAGTACGGGCTTCCTGGGCTGCCGACGGGGCTTGGGTTTCCTTCCGGGTCAGGCGGGACGATGCTGGTGGACGCGATACCCGGCGGCGAACATGCCCTTCATGTTGACGCCGGCCAGGGCGCGGTCGAGCTGTTGCGGGTTCGGGGAGACGAACCCGGTGATGGTGTCGACACCGTGGTCGAACAGCAGCGGGTTGAGCGGAACCGACGGGCCGACCAGCACGGTGTGGGCGTTGCGCGACAGCTCGATCAGGCGCGGCGCGGTCTTGTTGACGAACGCGGAACCGGAGATGAACACGTAGTCGCATTCGGGTAGGAGGTATTCACAGGCGGAATCGGGGTAGTCGCCGGGCTGCGGGTTGCGTTCCAGGCAGATGTATTCCCCCGCTGCCTCGAGGGCCTTCTGGGCGAAGGGGAAATGCCCGACCACCGCTACCTTCTTGCCCGCGACGTCGGTGGCGTAGGGGTCGAAGACCATGCCCCAGTTGATGCCCTGCCCGGTGGGGACGAAACCGTTCGCCTCGGCGGTTTCCGGGCGGCTGTGCCAGGAGTTGATGGCGGCCTGCCCGATGGAGGACTCGGCCAGGTTCCAGCTACGGATCAGGCCCGCGGCCTCACGCAGCGGGATGCCGTCGAGGGTGACCCCGGGGAAGATGTCGGGGCGGGTCTTGACGTTCATGGTCCACGCCATGCCGATGCCACCCGCCGAGTTGATCACCCGGGTCCACTGGGCGCCGACGTTCACCGTGGTCAGAGTCACCTCCTCCGGGATCGCGTCGGTCAGGGCGTCGTAGATCTCCCAGGGGTTTGGCATGTCGTTCTCCGTCTGGCCAAGGTTAGGCTTACTCGTTGGAGGGTACACGGCAGATTTCGTCGCCAAAACCCCTTGGCATCATCGTCGCAAACCGCTATCATCGTCTTATGACGATGAAAGAGACGGAAACTTCCGACACCGAGATGGCAGCGACGCTGTTCCGGTCCCTCGCTGATCCGAACAGACTGGCCATCGTCAAGCACCTGATGCTGTCGGAGCACCGGGTGGCCGACCTCGTCGGGCACCTGGGGCTGGCGCAGTCCACGGTGTCGGCCCACGTCCGGGGGCTGCGGGACAGCGGACTGCTGACCGCACGGGTGAGGGGCCGCGCCACTTTCTATTCCTTGGCCGAACCAGAACTGACGACGAATCTGCTGGCCGCCGCCGATGACCTCCTGGTCGCAACCGGCGAGGTCCCAGTCATCTGCGAACCGGAAGTCGAAGCACCATGAGCGAACACCACGACCACGACACCCACGACCACGAGCACCACGACGAGTCCCACGACCACGATCATCACGGGCATGGCCACAGCCATAATCACGCGCACGGCTCGACGAACCGGAAACGCCTTGGAATCGCACTGGGCATAACCGGCTTGATCTTCGCCGCCGAGGTGATCGGCGCGATCGTGACGGACAGCCTGGCGCTGCTCGTCGATGCCGGACACATGCTGACCGATTCCCTCGGCCTGGTGGTGGCGCTCATCGCGGCGACGTTGATGAAACGTCCCCCCTCGGAGCGTCACACCTGGGGTTGGCAGCGCGCGGAGGTGCTGTCCGCCGGGGCGCAGTCCGCGATCCTGCTGTGCGTCGGAGGGTACGCCATCTACGAGGGTGTGCTTCGCCTGTTCTCTCCCCCGGAGGTGGAGGCGGGCGGCGTGGCCGTCATCGGTGTGGTCGGCCTGCTGGGCAACGTGGCGTCGCTGCTGGTGCTGCTGGGCGGCAAGGACAGCAACCTGAACATGCGGGCCGCCTTCCTGGAGGTGTTGAATGACGCCCTCGGGTCGGTGGCGGTGATCGTCTCCGCGGTGGTGATCGCCCTGACGGGGTGGACCCGTGCTGACACCATCGCCGGTCTTCTCGTGGCCGCGCTGATCGTTCCGCGGGCCCTGAAGCTGCTGCGGGAGTCAGGGTCGATCCTGTTGGAGGCCACACCGACCGAACTGGACCTGACCAAGGTGAGGCAACACCTGTTGGAAAGGCCCCACGTCAAGGAGGTGCACGACCTCCACGCCTCCGTGGTCTCCACCGAACTTCCAGTTCTGACTGCCCACGTGGTACTCGCCGACGAATGTTTCACCGATGGACATTCACAAGAGATTCTGGCCGATATCCAGGAGTGCCTGATCAAGCATCACGAGATCCGCATCGAGCACTGCACCCTGCAACTGGAGTCGGAAAAGGTGGCAGAAAAGCACAAGGAGCACCTGCACGCGTAAGAAGAACAGGGCAAGCAGGTCGCGATCCCATCGCGAGAGATTTCACGAAATTTGTTCATGTCCATCCTCAAGCCCACCTAACCAAGGGCGTCAACCGTCGATGAGCAGCCTGTAGAAAAACATCAGGGGGATCACTTTCACCCACACCTGCGAACAAGATTTCATATTTCGCATAAGAATCGCCGGGGAAACCGCCGACGGAGCAAGACCGCCGTTCTGGTTTCCCCGGCGATTAGTGCACAAAGGGGTAGGCGACACCGCTCTCCCAAAGAATGCCCACCTTGACAGTAATCAAGAAGCCACGACAGCTTCGCTTCAGCTTATCGACGGAATCCACCCTAGAAACCCGAAACAACCCGCGGCGCGGAAACAAGCACTGAACATGACCGGATGGTCTCAATGGAGTCCGATCCAGAAGGCCGGAACAATGCTGTGTCTGCTGAGCAGGCGCAAGCCAAAACCGTCCGTCTCAATGAAGTCCGACCTAGAAGGCCGGAACAATGATCGACGCGACCCGCGCACTGGACGGCATGCAGAGCGTCTCAATGAAGTCCGGCCTAGAAGGCCGGAACAATCCGTCGAAGGCAAAACCCTGGCGGACGCGACCCTGGTCTCAATGAAGTCCGGCCTAGAAGGCCGGAACAATCCCGGGCAACGATCACCTTCCCGGTAGCGCGATTCAGGTCTCAATGAAGTCCGGCCTAGAAGGCCGGAACAATCGACGGCAAAGGCTGTTACGGGTAAGCAGTTCATTGGTCTCAATGAAGTCCGGCCTAGAAGGCCGGAACAATACGCGCGATCAGGTGAATCTGCCGGGCCCACGGATCGTCTCAATGAAGTCCGGCCTAGAAGGCCGGAACAATCTGCGATTCATGCAGGAAGTTATTGAAAGAAGGTGGTCTCAATGAAGTCCGGCCTAGAAGGCCGGAACAATGCCCGATCGACTATTCGTATTACCGAGCCATGTCCGAGTCTCAATGAAGTCCGGCCTAGAAGGCCGGAACAATCGAATCCTGGTGCCATGCAGGTTGTTGCCATTGGTGTCTCAATGAAGTCCGGCCTAGAAGGCCGGAACAATCCGATCACCTGGTCGTAGTTCAGTTCGGGGTAGCCGTCTCAATGAAGTCCGGCCTAGAAGGCCGGAACAATCATGGACGCGGCGCTGGGGCGCCTTCCCCGTGCCGTCGTGTCTCAATGAAGTCCGGCCTAGAAGGCCGGAACAATGATTCGACGGGCCCGGTTTCAACATTCTCGGATGTATTGGTCTCAATGAAGTCCGGCCTAGAAGGCCGGAACAATAAGGGGGAAAAGATCGCAAAAAGAGTAAGAAAAAGCTGTCTCAATGAAGTCCGGCCTAGAAGGCCGGAACAATGTTGTGAGGGCCCGGAGGCAGTCCATTGAGGTGGCCGTCTCAATGAAGTCCGGCCTAGAAGGCCGGAACAATGTTGTGAGGGCCCGGAGGCAGTCCATTGAGGTGGCCGTCTCAATGAAGTCCGGCCTAGAAGGCCGGAACAATCAATTCGATTTGATTATTGTCGACGAGGGGCATGAGGTCTCAATGAAGTCCGGCCTAGAAGGCCGGAACAATTCAGGTTCGGCATGAGGTGAAGGTCACGCCGGAGGAAGTCTCAATGAAGTCCGGCCTAGAAGGCCGGAACAATTGGGAGGGCCGCGAAAAGAGCACTGTCGCAGGGGTGTTGTCTCAATGAAGTCCGGCCTAGAAGGCCGGAACAATAGCAGCGATCTGGGAAAGTGCTGCTGAGCTCATCGGGGTCTCAATGAAGTCCGGCCTAGAAGGCCGGAACAATAGGTCGAGATGCTGTGGCTGTTCAACCGAAACTTCTCCTCGTCTCAATGAAGTCCGGCCTAGAAGGCCGGAACAATGGCGGCGAGGACTTCTCTGATCGCACCACTCGCATGCTGTCTCAATGAAGTCCGGCCTAGAAGGCCGGAACAATCGACGGCCCAGAAACGCGTGTGTACTACTTTCATATGACGTCTCAATGAAGTCCGGCCTAGAAGGCCGGAACAATCCATTGCCGGGATCTTCATGCGTGGCACCACTATTTGGTCTCAATGAAGTCCGGCCTAGAAGGCCGGAACAATTCAGCCCTCAACGACCTTTCGGAGCTTGGGCTCCGAGTCTCAATGAAGTCCGGCCTAGAAGGCCGGAACAATCTGTTTGTAGCCATTAGGCAGCGAGATGTACCCCGCCTGTCTCAATGAAGTCCGGCCTAGAAGGCCGGAACAATGAAGATCAGCGCGCGTAACCAAAATCCAAAGACACGTCTCAATGAAGTCCGGCCTAGAAGGCCGGAACAATGAAGGTCACGTTCTCCGCCGACGTTCAGGTTGAGGGCGTCTCAATGAAGTCCGGCCTAGAAGGCCGGAACAATTCCAGGTTCATCAGGTGCTTGAGCAGATCACCATCGTCTCAATGAAGTCCGGCCTAGAAGGCCGGAACAATGTCTGCGGCTTGTGGCCCTTTGCCATCGGCACAGGTGTCTCAATGAAGTCCGGCCTAGAAGGCCGGAACAATCAGGTATTCCTGGGTGAGGCAGGCGGTCTGGTGAATGTCTCAATGAAGTCCGGCCTAGAAGGCCGGAACAATCGGGGTATCTATACCGCGGAGGGCGACATCAAGGTGATTGTCTCAATGAAGTCCGGCCTAGAAGGCCGGAACAATGTGGCCAAATTCGTACACCACACCGTGACGGACGATGAGTCTCAATGAAGTCCGGCCTAGAAGGCCGGAACAATAGGTCTCCAGATCCCATGCCAGCCCCGCAGATCTACGTCTCAATGAAGTCCGGCCTAGAAGGCCGGAACAATGGCCGCTCCCAAGGAACGTGGTGGGTGTCACGAGTGTCTCAATGAAGTCCGGCCTAGAAGGCCGGAACAATCGTGGCTGGGAAACCGTGATGATCACCGCCACCAACGTCTCAATGAAGTCCGGCCTAGAAGGCCGGAACAATGTCACCGACGTCACTGATGGGGTTCGATGGGTTCTCGTCTCAATGAAGTCCGGCCTAGAAGGCCGGAACAATTGCTCATCCACAGGTGTGGGATTCCGGGACTATTTTGGTCTCAATGAAGTCCGGCCTAGAAGGCCGGAACAATTGAGCTTTGGAAACAGTTCATGCTCACTCTGTCGGAGGGTCTCAATGAAGTCCGGCCTAGAAGGCCGGAACAATCGAGCCGCACATCATGGCCGACCGTGGCGACAAGACCGGGTCTCAATGAAGTCCGGCCTAGAAGGCCGGAACAATCGTTCAGCAGGGTGGGGACATGGATGCCGTCCTTGTCGTCTCAATGAAGTCCGGCCTAGAAGGCCGGAACAATAATTCAATCCCTTTGTAAGGAATGCCACAGAAGAAGTCTCAATGAAGTCCGGCCTAGAAGGCCGGAACAATATGGTCACCGGATTACCGTGCAGAAGCACCTCATGTCTCAATGAAGTCCGGCCTAGAAGGCCGGAACAATTTGACAATGCGAATTACTCGAATGTTCGTGAGTTCCGGTCTCAATGAAGTCCGGCCTAGAAGGCCGGAACAATTGGCCGGCTCTTGTTTCTTCGGTGAAGGTGGTATCGAAGTCTCAATGAAGTCCGGCCTAGAAGGCCGGAACAATCAGCGGACTTCAGCTTGACCGGATCCCCCTCGAGATTCGAGTCTCAATGAAGTCCGGCCTAGAAGGCCGGAACAATCAGCAAACACCCGACTCCAACAAAGCGTCATACCACAAGTCTCAATGAAGTCCGGCCTAGAAGGCCGGAACAATCGCTGTGCTGTTCTCACTGAGAAGATCAAGGAATGGAGGTCTCAATGAAGTCCGGTCTAGAAGGCCGGAACAATCCAGTACGACTGAATATGATCCAGCTGCCGGGATATAGTCTCAATGAAGTCCGGCCTAGAAGGCCGGAACAATTCTGCCAAGCCCTCGACGCATTCACCCCCGAGAAGGGGGTCTCAATGAAGTCCGGCCTAGAAGGCCGGAACAATTCTCGAAATTGTTCCGATCGAAGAACTCAATGATCTTGTCTCAATGAAGTCCGGCCTAGAAGGCCGGAACAATGGCTTCTTCTCACCGATCACACGCCGCTTCGAAGCGTCTCAATGAAGTCCGGCCTAGAAGGCCGGAACAATGTCCAATCCCACCACCAACTCCACTGATAAACCCGTGTCTCAATGAAGTCCGGCCTAGAAGGCCGGAACAATCTCAGTCATCTCTCACCACCCAGTCATCAATCATACTCGTCTCAATGAAGTCCGGCCTAGAAGGCCGGAACAATGCCGAACTCGCCGGAGAAAGTGTTGCAGACAAACTTACGGTCTCAATGAAGTCCGGCCTAGAAGGCCGGAACAATGGGAGCTGTATGTCTGGTCCGGGAGTGCCTGGGAGGTCTCAATGAAGTCCGGCCTAGAAGGCCGGAACAATAAAGTTCCATCAACAAATGTAGACAAGTTTTATACCCGTCTCAATGAAGTCCGGCCTAGAAGGCCGGAACAATTGGTCGTCTCGAAACCCGTAAGGAAGCGGGGGAAAATGTCTCAATGAAGTCCGGCCTAGAAGGCCGGAACAATACCGTCGCTGGGGTGATCGTGAACCAGCACGAGGAGTCTCAATGAAGTCCGGCCTAGAAGGCCGGAACAATGAAACGTATATTGTTCCGGGACCCACCTTCCGTAGCGTCTCAATGAAGTCCGGCCTAGAAGGCCGGAACAATCTGCCAATGAGGCAAACAGATGGAAGGGGGGCCAGTCTCAATGAAGTCCGGCCTAGAAGGCCGGAACAATTTTGTCTGGATCAGAGGTACTGTACCTCTGGTGAGGAAGTCTCAATGAAGTCCGGCCTAGAAGGCCGGAACAATGGGTGGGTGGCAGGACGTCCCGGCGGTTTCCGCCAGGTCTCAATGAAGTCCGGCCTAGAAGGCCGGAACAATCGAGGACGGCTTTCTCGAAGGGGCGTATGACCTTTGAGTCTCAATGAAGTCCGGCCTAGAAGGCCGGAACAATGAACTGCCCGAACCTGGTTTGGCGGACGGATTGCTCGTCTCAATGAAGTCCGGCCTAGAAGGCCGGAACAATGCCTTCATTCGCTACGAAGATGAATACAGCGTGAACTGTCTCAATGAAGTCCGGCCTAGAAGGCCGGAACAATTGGGAGACGGGAGTTGCGTGATGCACTTCGAGCCGTTTGTCTCAATGAAGTCCGGCCTAGAAGGCCGGAACAATCAGGAGTCGTGGCTGTCGACGTCGCCGCCGTTGGCGGCGTCTCAATGAAGTCCGGCCTAGAAGGCCGGAACAATCCGGATGTGGCTGCGCCGCGACGACCTACGGCTCCTGGGTCTCAATGAAGTCCGGCCTAGAAGGCCGGAACAATCGTACGCGACCATGTCGGAGGTCGTCATGAGTGATCTGTCTCAATGAAGTCCGGCCTAGAAGGCCGGAACAATGGCTCGCCTCGGAAGGCCGCCTTGACTAGGAACTTTACCAGCACCTGCGAGCTCTCCGCACCGCCGGATCCTATAAAACCACTCTGTTGAGTTGTCATGGGGTAAAACACCTAGTCAAACCCCTTCGAGCGCTCCCTAGGAGAGACGACATGACCGGAGGTCTCGCAGCGGCTCACACCACCACGGGTCCCTCGTCGGGCAACCTACGCGGTACCCCAAGCATACGGATGTCTGCGTCTTGCGGGGCGCCGAGGTCGATCACCACCACCGAGTCGTAGGCAAGTGCTATCACATCACGAATGTCCCGTTCCCACATTGCGAGCTCAGCCTTGCTCAGGTCACACACGAACACCGAGTACTGGAGCCACTTCCCGTAGCCCTTCATGAGGTTGAAGGTGGCTCGCAGCCGCTTGGGATCCGATATGTCATAGGAAATGAGATATCTTCGTCGGGCCATGGGTCACCTCGTCATCAATGGGGTGTAGGAATCCAGTTCTCCCGTGAAAGAAGCCGCCAGCACTCGTGCCTGAAGATCCAGCACCCTCCGGTACGACACCTGATACCCGAACAGCGGGTGTTTCAGCTCCGTTTCGAGGCGGCGTTCGTGCGCCTGGATGACGGAGCGTCGCCCATCCGCGGTCAGTGCCACCCCGAGATGTCCCCGCATGAAGCTTTTCTCGTTGATTTCGCCGTTGTTGAGGCATTGCAATGCGACGGATTCCGCCACGAGGGCGCGGAACTCCTCGGCCAGATCGAGAGCGAGGGCAGGTCTGCCGTAGCGGGGCTGGTGCAGCACCCCGAGGAAGGGATCCAGCCCCACCCCGGTCAGCACCGCGACGAGGTCCTTCGTCAACAGGCTGTAGCAGAACCCGAGCACCGCGTTGACGGGATCGGGTGGCGGACGTCGCGCCCTGCCGTGCGCCTGGAACTCGGCCGCGACCTCGAGTCGGGGAGACAGCAGCTTGTGGAACTGCCCAAAGTACAGTCGCGCTGCCGTGCCCTCGATCCCGAGCAGCGTCTCCAAGGACGCAGCGGATTCGGTTTTCGCTTCCAGTTCCTTGAGCTGCTCCAGAACCGAATCATCCAGCGACACCTTCGCGTTGCGGCGCAGCAGCACCCGCTGGTTGTGGATCTTTCCCCGGATCATCTGCTGCGCGAACCGCAGGCCATGGACGCTCGCCAGCACCTGCCGTCGCCTGAGCGTCACGTGACCGTTCATCGGGCCCTGCGACCATCCGTCGAGCCAGCCCCCGTAGCTGAGCCAAATCACCATCGCGCCCCTGCGCCACAATGCCCTGAGTGCCTGGGTGGTGATCTGCACGTTTCCCACCACGCACACCTGGGAGACGTCGAGGAGTCGACGCTCGGCCACCGTCTCACCTTTGACCGCCACCAGCAGGCGGCCACCGGACACCTTCACCGACGCCCCCTGCGTGTTCACGTACACGGGTCTGGCGTCGGGATTCTTGACGATGATCCGACGCGGCTGCTCGCCGGAACGTTCGAGCAGATAGTTCGTCTCATCGGGCATGCACAGCGGTGCCAGCGAGCAGCGGAGGCAGCGCGGGTCGTTCAGCAGCGGTGGGGGTGGAAGTTCCTGCGCAGCCACCTTCCGCGCCAACGCCACCAGCTCCCGTACCTCCGTTTCCGCGTCCTGCCCCACCTCGATAGAGGCCCTGTGATGCGATCCCAGATAGGAAATGTCGGCGCGGTTCACCGAATACCCGGCACGTCGCAGCAGCACCGCCTGGGTCAGGACCTGCACCCGGTCGGCAGGCCACATTCCGCCATCCCTGGGACCGGATCCCTTCTTCATGTCCACGGGACTCGACGATCCGTCCTCGTGGTCCACCCGGTCTATGACGGCCGTCACCCCGAGGTCCGGATCCGACAACGCAACCTGGATCGAGGTGAACGGTTTCTCCTCCTCATCGGGCGCGGGCATCCGCCCGGAACGACGATCCGTCGCATCGTGGGCCACTGAACCCTGGATCGTGTCGTCGTTGTGAGCCCAGCGGCCGTCCACCCATTCGAGGTGAAACAGCCGCTGGCAGTACACCAATTCGTTCAGCATCCTCGCGGGAACCAGCTGCGGTTCCGCCGAGTACTCCCCCTGCGCCGACATGGCTATCGCTCCACCGGCCGGAACAATCCGAAACCGAAATGCGAGAGGGACCCGAGCACCAGAGGCTCCGGGCGTTCCCCGAGGCCCTTCGGCAGAGGCTCGTCGAAATCCAGCCGCAACAGCATCCCGCGGCGACGTCGCGCCATCGATTCGTTCCAGCGGTATCGACGGAACCTCACCACATCCCGGTTCTCCCAGTCGGCTAGCAGCTTCACCCTCACCGGCGGCGTGCCCCCGGGGTGGCGGAAACCGAGTTCGCGTTCCACGAGTTTCTGCGCGAATTCCTCCCGCGGCTTGTTCAGCTTGGGGAAACGGTCGGTCAGGAACGGGGTCACGGAAACCCACGTGGTGGCATCGGCACTGGTGTATTCGTGCATCACCGTATCGACGGGTCCCATCAGCTGCAGGTGCAGTTCAGCTCCGGAGCGATACCCCTTGGGCGCGTTGCTCCAGCGCGGCAGGTACCTCGCCCCGGCCAACCGGGAAAGCGTGTCGGCGGGTATCCCGTCAGGCGCCCACAACACCAGGTCCTCCACCTGCCCCGTCAGCTCACCGCCGACACCCAGCATTGGCAGCCAGAGCCAGTGGGGATGCCGATGCTGGGGGCCGTCGCCAAGAGCGTCACGGTGCCCGGCCAGTGCCTCGACCCCGCTGCCCTGCTCCCGCAGGTCCGTGTTCTCCTTCTTAGTGCCTAGGATGCGGCCCCGGAGTCCGTGGGCAGCGAGAATGCCGTCCTCGACACGGAAGGGGGCGGTGGGTTCCAGCCGCCACCGAACGGTCGTTGGTTGAATAGCAAGGGAGCCGGACACCGGATACTCCTTTAGAACCATCTGTCAGCACCAGTCCAGGCTGACACAACTTATAGAGGATCATACCGGATAACAAAAATCCTGCAAGTTCATCATCCAGTTCTCACCGCTACTCGACCCAACTAAGATCTACACACATCAAGGGCACCAGCACCCGACCCCAAGCAAAATCCTCCGAATAATCGAAAAAATTCATTCAGAAGAAAACGCCAACTGGTAAACCCTTGGCCAGATTTAAGCTTGCCCCTACAAGACCCATTTGCAACCATCTTAAAGTCAGTTTGCTTAAACACAACCGGCCAGAAAACACCCCCGAACAAGTCCTCATGGGTCGCATAGAAATCTGGTCAATACTTCATCAATCCGAAATCACACCCTAAAGGCGAGACCTCTATTAACTCCTAATTCTCCCCCCTCTCCATCCGACCGCTCCTTCCCGGACAGCACAGATCACCCCCACTCTTGCGGGGAATACGCTCCGGTCGTGACCAGAATCGACGCGGCCGTCGGATCATCCCCGCCCTCGCGGGGAATATATGCGCCTTGCCGAGGAGGGTTTCCCCGACGCGGGACCATCCCCGCTCTCGCGGGGAATAC
>ERZ772973.206-NODE-206-length-35173-cov-7.52497_pt1 | contig 35173 bp, 49 predicted proteins | sample MGYA00580672_ERZ772973 | MGnify/ENA primary metagenome ERZ772973 (study PRJEB29015, sample SAMEA2737938) | human oral metagenome | biome: human oral; feature: human-associated habitat; material: dental | place: China | collected 2152 ...
GCGTCGCCAAGTGAGGCATTTGGCAATGAACCTGATAACGGGGTGCTTTTTTAAAGATTTGAAACAATGAAAATCATAGACCTATTCAGCGGTATTGGTGGCTTTTCGCTCGGGTTTCAGCGTGCAGGATACCATTTTACCGAGCATTATTTTTCAGAAATAGATAAACACGCAATTGCTAATTATAAGAACAATTTTCCAAATGCAAAATACATCGGAGATATTACAACTATTCAGCCCGCAGACATTGCAGGAGCAGACATTATCACTTTTGGTTCGCCTTGCGTCGATTTCTCAATTGCTGGAAAACGTGCCGGACTCGCAGGCGCAAAAAGTAGCCTTATCGAGTACGCAATTGCCCTCATTGCTCACGTCCGACCAAGTATATTTATCTGGGAAAACGTTAAAGGGGCGTTCTCCTCAAACGCTGGCGCAGACTTTTGGGCAATTCTCCAAGCCTTTACCCACATTGGGGGTTATAGACTTGAATGGCAATTGCTTAATACAAGCTGGGTTTTACCCCAAAATCGAGAGCGGATATACCTTATCGGACATCTTGCAGGACGAAGTGAGTGCGGAGTATTTCCTATCACAGAAAATGACATCAAGGGGAGATTAAATACCCCGAAAGACACCCACATACAAGTAGGTACTTATCGCACACACAACGACGGCAAGGGATTTAGAAAGGTAAAAAGCAATATTGCTCCTACTATCCCAGCAAGAGCACGAGAGGACGGTAGCGGTATGCCAGTAATACAGATAAACCCCTCTAAAGAATCTGGAGGTAAGCAACCATATCAGCAAAATAGAGTATTTGACGAAAGAGGAATTAGTCCAGCCTTAACAAGACATAACAGCGACTACGCAATTAGTAGAATGCGTCGTCTCACAGAGATAGAATGTGAACGATTGCAAGGATTTCCAGACAATTGGACGCAATACGGCAATTACGACGGCACAATAAAACCAATTGCCAAAACCCAACGCTACAAGCTCATAGGTAATGCTGTAACAGTGAATATTGTAGAATTAATAGCAAAACGATTAAAAAATAATAAACAATGACTAAAAACAGCAATAAGGATTTTAAACTAAGAAAATTTTCATTAGAATTTGAACGTGGTTATTCTTGGGAGAAAGAATCCGAAAAACAAAAAGACAGATACGAGGGGAGTGTAACATTTACAAATGACCTTAGAGAAGAGTTTACATTAAATGTAGATACAGAACTTTCATTAGAGATAATAAAACTCATCTCTAACAAGCTCGCAGAGAACACGAAAAGACTTGTAAAAAACATTAATGAAAGCATAAATATTACAGAACAATGAAAAAACAATCACCACAAGAAAGAGAAGCAGTGGAATTATTCGAGTACGCTGCACGCAACCTTATCAAGGAGTTTTGCGACAAGCAAGAATTACAATTTGAATTCGACAATTACGATGTAGGCATAGGAATTATATGCCTATCGGATTACTTCTTTAACATCGAGGACATCTACTTCGATATGAAGAACGACAAGCCGAAGGGGAAGATACTGCAATGGTACGATTATGTACTAATGAGGGAGTCCAACATCAATTATCGCTCCTACTGTATGGGAATGAGAGAAGAATTAAAAAAGAAAGACAAATGAGCACTTTACATTTAACTTTAAAAAAGCAGTGGTTTGATATGATACTATCAGGAATGAAAACAGAAGAGTATCGAGAAATCAAACCGTATTACAACCTTCGTCTTATTGGAAAAGAGTACGATACTGTTGTTTTTCGCAATGGCTATGCTCGTGATGCTCCAAGCCTCACCGTAGAATTAAAAACAATACGTTTTGGTACAGGCAAAACCAAATGGGGCGCAGAAGCCAATAAGAAGTACTTCGTATTATACTTGGGAAAGATTATTAACACTAAAAATATCGACAAATGAAAAAAGAAATTAAAGAGGGAGCGTTTATATATTGCTCTAAGGATAATGCGCCATATAACCTTATGGGGGTTATTACTGAAGATGGTTTGAACTTATTTCTAAAATTAATAAGAGATTGCTTCGTATTTGAAGGAGTAAGGGCTGACATTAGAGAAGTTTATGATGTAACTACATCACTTATTATGTATAAAGAAACAGAGTTTAAGAACTTGAAGTTTAAATTAGAATTCAAGTCAACAGAAAACAATTCAGAAAAGGCATGTATAAGAGAAACCTATCTTTTTACAAATAATTAAACAACAAATGAGAACAATAAAATTTAGAGGTATAGATATGTATACTAATAAATGGATATATGGTTATTTATCTTGGAATGAACCTTTCGAAAACAGTGCTTTATTTATAAATAATAGAATTGTACATAAGGAGTCAGTAGGTCAATTTACTGGGCAACACGACAAAAATGGCACTGAAATCTATGAAGGCGACATTCTTGCCCACGATTATGGAGATTACAGCCTTATTGTGTACCGAGAGGAATGTATGGCATTTTGCCGTATTGATGCCAAAGATGTAGGCAACATCAATGGGTATTACAATCTTCACGAAGAGGCTTGGCGTTCGTGTTTGCAACGTGCAAAAGTTATTGGAAACCAATATGAAAACCCCGAATTGTTAAACTATAAAGAAGAAGATTAAACAATGAAAACAATCCAAGAACTCGTCCCTCTTATCCAAGAGTGGGCAAAAGAAAGAAAAATCTATGAAGAGCTAACCACCTTTGATGAACTCCTCAAAACCCACGAGGAAGTAGGCGAACTCATCAAGGCGTGTTATGACAGCGACCGCATAGGCATACGCGATGCCATAGGCGATACACTCGTAACATTGATTAACTACTGCTATTTTAGGAGAGAAAATTTTAATACTATCTTTCTAAATGCATTATCTCTAAAAAATAATATAAATGATAATTGTGTAATATTATCATTTTCAGTAAATAAGTTACTTATTGAGTTACTCCATAGTGAATACAAAATGTCAAAGTATAATTATACTGGGAATTGCTATACGCATATACTCTACATTGTTAAGTGTCTCAATAACATTGCTGAATTAGAAGGCACAACCTTAGAAGCCTGCCTGAACCTCGCTTACAACGAAATCAAAGACAGAACAGGAAGAATTATTAACGGAAAATTTATCAAAGATGAAAAAGATGAATAAACAAGAATTATTAAGTTATCTGAAAGAGGCGCAAACACACCTCTCAGAGATTGAGAAACACACAGAATCTCATAATGAAATAATGAAAAAACTCTATTTACAAATTCCTCCTGAACTTAGTGAGGATAAAGAGATAGATGATTTACTAAAAAAATTGGACAATCGCAATGAAGAGGTTGCCATAAGTTGGTCAATGTACCTGTTTTAAGGATAAAGATATGAATAATAAATTGAATTACCCCACTTGGCTCGTTTCCTTAGAGATAGCCAAAGAACTCAAAGAAATAGGATTTGACAAAGAGTGCGCTTTTCTTTGCACCCTATCGGATAGAATAGGATTTACTTTGGAAAAAAGCAAAGGATATTATCACTATCTTGAAGAAGTAGATAAAGATAATCACAACGCAAGAGGAATGCTCTCTGTACCGACTTTTGAACAAGTCCTCGCTTGGTTCAGAGCGAAAGGCTACAAGATTACCTTCAAGGATATTAACATTGGTACGCAATGCGCATTCTACCACTTGGATATTAAGGAGGGGCACACGTTTAGTTACTTTGCGAAAAAGTACGAGAAAGCACGTGAAGGACTGGTGATGAAGCTAATTGAAGTACATAAGGAATTTGGTAATAACATTAAACGATTTGACTAATGAAGAATAGAAATAACAAAGTATTAGCGTGCATAATAGCACCCATAGTAATATTCGTATTATTGTATCTGATATTCGCTTTTATTTCAGCAGAATTTGATTTCAGAGAATGGGGGAGTCTCCTAAGGGCGATTATAGTTATAATTTGGCTTATATTATCCACACTAATAATAGTCACAAGTTTAGATGATTAACAAGATAATATTAGATGATTAATAAAAAAAACGAGAGACAAAGACATTTTTTCATTCTTTGCCTCTTTTTTTTGCAAAAAAATATTATACGTAAAACGCTGATTATATAACAGTTATATACTTTTGTTACAGATATAACAAAATAAAATGAAAAAAAATATGCAAAAAACTTGCGCAATTAAAAACGTTGCCGTATCTTTGTACCGTAAAATTAAAATAAGAACAATTATTAACATTAAAAACTCAAAGAAAATGAAAGTTACAGTTAAAGACATCTACAACCAAGTATCTTACATCAACCCAAGTGTATCAACTGTCAGCTCTATTGGTAGTTTTGTAGAAGAAAATAATCGCCAAGTTGCTAATTCTTTCAGAAGTAAATTAATGGCATTCTTACCTACATCATCATTAGCTTACAAGATTATTTCTGAAAATTTAAAAGATTTTTTCAGTGAAAAACAAATGTGGGTAATTGCTTACGAATTACAGAAGAATGCTGAATACGTTGCTAAGTTACAAGCAGAATTAGAAGATGAAGAAAGAAGAGCAGAAGCCAAAGCAGCAGCAAGTAAAGCAAAATTGAACGCTAACAAAGAAGCAAGCCAAGAAGTATTAAACTTTGTGAAATCAAGCAAAAAACTTTTGAAAGATTATTACGCTTTCGTAAAGAAAAACAAAAAATACTCAAAAGAATTTTATTCTAAAAAATTCACCTTAGAGAGTGCAACCGAATTTGTAAATTTAAAATAAGCATTAACATTTAAAACATTTAGAATGATGAAATTAGAATTTTACACCACAAAGCGCTACACCTATATTGTAGCAGGTAATGTTACTTTCAAAAAGAAAGAGCAAGGTTACCCACAAGTTAATGAAGTGCCTTATGAAAAGGTAGAGGAACAAAATTTCACCGAAAAACCATACTTTGTAACATTCATTGATGTAGATGGTGAAATTACCAACGAAAATTTGAATGAAGCGTACACTAAATTCTGCAATTTCTGCAAGAGAAAAAACGAAGCAAAGAAAATTCAGAATGAGAAAGAAGAGCAAGATTTAGAAGCTGACTTTCGCATTCTCGAAAATGAAATAAAAGAAGGTAAAGTATTCGAGGCTAATATAGATAATATCAGAAGAATATTGTATTATCTTAACTCTATGAATTGGGGGGTATGGCGATTACCAAATATGTCAGTAGGTTACAGTGCGCACCAATACGATTACAATGGGCGCAATGTTACCACAATTAGCCTTGATGAACCTATTAACTATTATGGCGAAATGGTTAGTAAATTCAAAGTAGGGGGCAGTCGCAATTTATTGCCTAAGTATCGCTTTATTAGATAAATTAAAAGCCCCTAACACTACATTAGGGGCTTACTTGTAAAATTAAAACAAGTCTAACGATTTAAAAACCCTTAGAAATGAGGGGCAAAAATACAAAATAATATGGACAATAACAAACTTTTTGAATTCAAAATGCCAAAATTCTTATTGGCATTACAGCCCGAGCCTGAGCATTTGCCTAATAACTTTCACTTCATCTACTCACCTCTCTACTTATCTCTGATATTGGTAATTAGAGAGCGCACACAGCAGATAGTTCTTAACAGAAAATTAAAGGATAAGCCTCAGAAGTTATATGTATTCAATGAATATGAGAAGTTTAAACTCATAATAATTCAGAATAACGTAAAGATAACAGGAGGGGAATTAGCCCCCAAAATATCCGAAACACAATTCTTAGATGAAGCGTGGGAATGGTATAATACTAATATGATAACACAAGGATAATTATGACACCGCACGACAAAGTAATATACATCATTCAGCAATTGGAGATATCCGATAGCAAGGTAGCACGTGCGATACAGAAGAGTGTATCAACGGCGACGCACAAGCGACTACGATTAAGAGATAACAAGTTCACTGAGGAAGATTACCAACGGATTCGTGATTTCTACCTCGAAAAACTCAGAAAAATAGAAATGTTATAAATATAACAAAATATTTTTCACCAATAAGACGGGCTTTTGCTCGTCTTTTTTGTTTTTGGGCGTTTTGATATTCAGCACTTTGACTTTAACAAACATCAAAACATAACGTTACTTTTAACGTTGCAAAACTTTGATTAACAAAAAGTTACAACAAAAAATATTAGGAATTATTTAATATGTTTTGTACCTTTGCAGCATAGATTTAAACATAAAAAATGAAACTCCAAGAAAGTACACTTCAATCCTCCTGTGTGCGTTGGTTCAGATACCAATATCCGCACCTTGTAATCTATGCAGTTCCTAATGGTGGAAGTCGCAACGTGCGTGAAGCACAACGGCTTAAAGCAGAGGGGGTATTAGCAGGGGTGGCTGACTTGGTAGTTCTACTCCCACAAGGGAAGAGCCTATATATCGAGATGAAAGTAAAAGGTAACCGACAAACCGACAACCAAAAAGAGTTTCAGAAGAAAGTAACCACATTAGGGCATACCTACGCCGTGTGCTATACCTTTGAGGAGTTTCAGAAAGTAATAGAAGATTTCATCAGCATACACGACTATTTTGCCCCAAAGATTGAGGGCTTTAAAGGAAGAAGATAATGTATAACCCCTAATTTATAATACTATGATTTTAAAAGAAATTCAACAATCTATTGAAGCTGTGACAGGAGAACCTTTGAAGGGTAGCCTTGATAATAAAAAAATATTTTGCGGATTGGCAAGAAAGCACGATAACGCCTCTCAATCCAAGATAGCAGAATATTTACAAATTCCCCTTTCTAATATATCTTATTACCTCAAACAGCACGCAATATTGAGCAAAACTATAGGATATAGTTACGTGTTCAAACAAATAGAAGCTGACCTTATTCATCGTTGCCAATAGTCTCTTTCATTAATAATTTCTTCATTTGGTTTTGCTACCGCCTCTAACGAATGTTGGAGGCGGTAGTTTTTACTAAATGACTTTATAAATCCTCTTCTACACTATCAAAGTCTATTTCAGTTTGACCATTATTTCTATTGACCATTTTATTGAAATTGCTTTTGAATTCACTCCAATTTTTAGAAATATTCATCAAACCAATTACCTTATAAATTTGTGCAGTCAAAGCAGGGTGCCCTATATCAGGTGTTAAACTTTGAAAGAAACGAGCTGTATAATTACCCTCTGAACTTTTAGGAGTCCTATTTTTCAACTCTTCTAATACACCTTTTGGCAACTGTTTGTATATAAGCTCATTTGTCCATTTTCCTATTACACCTGGACGCTTTTGAATCCCTTTTACAGTATAATCCCAATTATTTAATCGGAATATTTCATAATAAAAAATATCAGGAAATAACTTTTGCCATTTTAGAAGCTCCTCATTTATATATGCTTTTAAGATAGATTGCAAAGCATCCCGTTCCCTTTCATACTGATAACCTGTAGCCTCATCAACAAGAGCAGTAATCCCTACCCTTGCAAAACCTCTAATAAGAATTTCACATTGGTCAGCTATAACTCTTTGTCGTGTAGAAAGCTCTATATAGTTACGAGCTTCAAGAAAAGCCTCACATATATCCGCTAAAATAGTAGCCTCATATCCATTGATTTTTTGAGTACCCTTATAGCAAATTATAGGATTAAAGTGGTCCGGCTCCTTACCCTTGTAAATGAAAGGATTAAGGCTTTTTTGATTCAAATATCTGTTTAATCGTGTCCCTGCTGTTTGCTTACCATCTTCCGACTCATCTACCATTTTTAAAGCTTCTTGCATACCACGCCCTGACAATACCCTTGTACCGTCTTGAAGTACATAGCAAGGTATAGAAATACCTCCTAAATTTAAAATACCTTCGTGAGATATGTTATGTTTATTTTCCATATTAAAATTGTTTTATTTTTCAATCTCTTTTGTCTCCTCCTGCTGAAACTGTTCTTTCATCTGCATACTATCCGCCTCCTTGCGTACGAGGTACTCAATAAGGTTCGCTTGCGACATTCCTTTTTTGTCCGCTAATTCTTTGAGGAGCATCAAGAATGTTTCTGAAGCTCTTATCTGAAAAACTTTATCTTTTATACGCGCCATAATGTTAAGCATTATATTCCGTTGCAAAGATACAAAGCAATACCCAATAAAATAACCTATGTAATTACATTTAACAAAAATTTAACACAAAATATTTGCACGTAATTATAAATGTAATTACCTTTGCATCGTCAAACAATAAGTAATAACACTTTAAAACAATATCAAAAATGAATGCACAGATTAAACCAGTAATGTTTTACACCTTACCTTATTTCGAGTCAAGCACCAAAAGAATTATAGCAACTAATGCCCCTATAAAATTAGGTAGAGGCATTAAAGTAATTGACCCTTATACTAATTATAAGTTTACATACTTAGTTACTTTGAAGGCGTTTGAAGCATTAAGTACTACTCACCAATTAATATATAAAGAATTCTAAACAATCAGACCTAAGCAAGTCTTTAAACTGCTTTCAAACTCAATTTAATAACCTTTTAAATCAATAATAGAGATGATGACAGCAACAGAAAAAGTAAACGAATTAAGAAATGAACTTAAAAAATTAGGGTACAACAATCGCAAAGTATCTGTTAAGTTAGATAGAGGTACATTCGAAGATGCTATTTGGGTAAATGTAAAACCTGAACTTTCAAACACCGATTTTCTAACCATTAAAAACACATCAGAGAAGTATCAAAAAGTAGATTATCACAAAGGCGAAATTGTAACGGGTGGTAACGTATACGTATTCGTTCAATAATACCCCCGCCCTGAGCAAGGCGCAAAAAGGCTAAAATCTTAGTAATAATCTTAAAACACACTATCAAAATGAGAAATACCGATAAAAAAACAGTCTTTTGCCTTGCTTGGCAGTTTGCACGTCAAACGGGTCTATCATTCTCAGAATGCTTAAAAAAAGCGTGGGCAAATATAAAACTCAAAGCCAAAATGAAAACCTCTATTGTAGAGTTTTACTACAAAAAGATAAACGGCGAAATTAGACAAGCATTTGGCACACTGGCTAACACTCCTCCCACCACAAGCCACCGCAAACCTAATGATAACCTTTTCACCTATTTTGATACCGTCAAAGGAGAGTGGCGTTCATTTTACAAGTTTAATATTTTATCTATGTAAAAAATCAAAAAAAAGTACGCAAATTATTTGCACTTTCAAAAAATTGTTGTACCTTTGCAGTGTTCAAACCTTGTAAGGTAATTATACCTTAATATATTAGTAAATATATTATTTTCATATCTCACGGCGTGAAGGTGTCGCTATATAGTAATGTATAGCAAATTTGCAAAAGCAAGGTTTGAACAGCACCTACCCACGCCGTTAATTTTACAAATTATGTTCAAACCTTCAACACAAGCGCAAAGCGTGAACAACAGTAGCGTAGCGCAAAGCCAAAAGTTTGCGACCTTATTAAGGTCAATCAAACCAGCTGACGACTTGTTAGATTACAAGTTAAAGCACCTAATAGAGGTATTGAGAGACAGCCTCGACAGTCTACACGACGGTATTAATGAAGATGAGCCTCGTAACTACTTGCTAAACCAAAGCAATAAAGTAATGGCACTCTTTGAGATGTTAGTAGGCTTGTTACCCGAAGATAGCGACTACTTTCAGAGCGTTACCTTAGTTTGTGATGAATTATTAACTAAAAAAAGCGCATAAGTTATGAAAGAGTTAGTATTCAGCAATAACGGGCAAACAGTTACAAACTCTCTATTAGTAGCTGAAAAGTTTGGTAGAGACCATAAGAATGTAATTCAAGCAATTGAAAATCTAATTGGGTCGGCTGAAAATTCAGCGATAACAGATAATCAGAGGGTTAGCAAGGTGAGAAGTTTATTTGTACTTTCAGATTACGACGTACCTTTAAATAATGGCACAAGAGCGGTAAGAAAAGCCCCTATGTACATAATGAACCGCGACGGTTTTAGCTTGTTAGTTATGGGGTTCACTGGTCAAAAGGCATTAGAGTTCAAAATGGACTTTATCGAGGCTTTCAATGAGTATGAACGCAAGGCGCAATCACAAGCCCCCGCCCCCGTTCTACCAAAGACCTACAAAGAAGCCTTACAATCGTTGCTTATCGAGGTAGAGCATAACGAACGCCTACAAGCTGAGAACGAAGCTCAACAGGCCCAATTGGTAGCGCAAGCCCCCAAAGTGTTATTTGCCGATACGGTAATAGGCTCTCAATCGTCTTGCCTTATTGGTGAATTGGCAAAACTCATCACCCAAAAGGGCTATGAGATAGGCGAAAAGAGACTTTTCAAGTGGTTAAGAGAAAATCACTACTTAGGCACAAGAGGCGAGTACTACAATATCCCTAATCAAAAATATATAGAACAAGGGTTATTCGAGTTAAAGAAAGGTACGCGCTCTGGTAACGGTGGCGTAATGCACACCACAATTACGCCTAAGGTAACAGGCAAAGGGCAAGTGTTTTTCGTCAATAAGTTTCTAAAAAACTTACAGACTATCGCACAACCTACGCTTCATTTTGCGTAAATGTATATTTTTTCATACCGAAGCCCTCAATTAAGAGGGCTTCACTCTTCAAAAATAACATAACAAATAATTACTAATTTTTTACTAAACACGAAAAGCACTATATAGCAATAGTCGCCGTACCTTTGCCCTACCAGCGGGGTAGAGCAGTTGGGTAGCTTGCGTGTTTAACTTGCACGAGGTCGAAGGTTCGAGCCCTTCCCCCGCAACTAATAAAATATTACAATATGAAAATATTAACATTACAAATCAAACGCCCTTATTTAGAGGCTATACTATCAGGCGAGAAAACCGAAGAATATCGCGAAATTCGCCCTAAAAACGCTAAAAAGTTCGTCATTCAGAACCCTGAAGCAGAAGATGAAGACGAATGGCTCAAACCTGTGAAGTATGATGCAATTAAGTTTCTTAATGGGTATGATTCTAACCGTCCAGAAGCGCTTGTCGAAATCAAAGACACTCGCATTGAGCTTTCAGTAGATGAAAACGATGAGTATATCACCTACGAAGAAGATGGCGAAGAGTACATCGAATCTCAAATCGTGTATACATTGGGTAAAGTATTGAACACTAAAAATATTTAATAACCTTTTAAACATTCAGCTGAGTTAGAAAAACACAAATCCAAAAAAGAATTAACAGAACGTCGGGTATTAGTAGAGTAGCCCGATATGGTAGAAATCAGAAAGGTCAAGCGCTGTCTGTACGACAACGTAGACGAAATGTATATGCAGCTTTGCGAAAACAAGCAGGGCTTTCAGCAGGCTAACCTATGAATATCTACCAACACACACAGCAAGTTATAGACACGGTTAGAAAAAAAACTAACCGTGTTTTGCTATTTTACTCCTGTGGAAAAGACAGTATCGCATTATTACACTGGTGCGCTAAAAACTTCAGCGAGGTTGTGTGTGTTTTTATGTACTTTGTGAAAGATTTAGAACATATCAATAAGTTTATTAACTTCTCAAAAAAACAATATCCTAATATTTCATTTATACAGCGTCCTCATTACGCCCTTACTTACATCAATAAGTCAGGATTATTTTGTACTCCCCAAAATACACGCATACTCAAACTATCAGACATTATACAATCGGTACGCATTGAAACACAAATCGAGTACGTGTTTTTAGGAATGAAACAGTCTGATAGTATGAATAGACGTATAATGTTACGACAATACGAAATGCAAGCTATTTCACCTACAAAACTCGTATATCCGTTTTCTCTATGGAAAGACAAAGATGTACTTCGATACATCAGCAACAACCGATTACCTAAACCTATACAGTACAGCAACAAAAAAAGTAATGGGATAACTTTTGACCTTGATGTATATCTATACCTACGTGAGCATTACCCTAATGACTTGCAAAAAATATTAGATGTTTATCCTTTATCTGAGAAAATACTATTCGACTATGACCAAAAAAACAAAAACACCAAAGGAACTATACAAGCAAAGTGAGACCGTCACCATACACCGCTCACAAATAAACTTTGCTCCTTTCAACCCTAAAAAGCATACAGATGAGCAAATCGCACAAATGCGTAAAAACATCAAAAACGTAGGATTTTTAGGCGGCATAATTTGGAATGAGCAAACCTCAAACCTTGTAGATGGACATAAGCGGGTAATTTCCCTTGATATTATCCATAAGTACGATGGTACGTCCGCTACTGACTACACAATCAAAGTAGAAAAAGTGTCTTTTGACCTTAAAACAGAAAAGGAACAAAATATATTTCAGACACGCTCACGCACCGAACTTGACGAAGAGCTAATGCGCTCACTGATTCCTGATATTGATTACCTCAATGCAGGGCTTGACGATTATGACCTTAACCTATATGCGGTCGATTATTCTTCTTTTGAAGTACCCGACCTATCGCAAGCTATAGAAGATACATATGCTCCCATAAAGCAAGAAAAAGACATTGAGCGAGAAATATCCAATGAAGAGAAAAAGCAGCAAGTTAAAGAAACAAAAGAAGCTATTAAACAACAAGCTATTGAAAAAGCCCAAAACTTAGACGCCTATGTAACGCTTTCCTTTGATAACTGGAAAAACAAAGAAGCCTTTATGCTCCGTATGGGGTTTGACCCTGAATTTAAAATGATAAAAGGAGAAACACTATCGGCAAAGGTAGAACGCATAGACTAATAACATTTAATAACTTTTGATATGAAACCCCGTAAGAAAATAGATAACGAAAAATACACCGATGAGGAACTCAAACAAGCATTAATACAAGCCAACGGACAACCTACTAAGGCAGCTGAAATACTTGGCGTTACTTATTCATCTGTATATAGTCGCACTCGCAAAAAACCTGAACTATTGGAAGTCCAAAAAGCATATCGAGCACGTGTGTTTAACGAAGTTGCTAATACAATGACCCTTATTGCTATGGCAGGAATTATTAAAGAGCCTCTCACCGATGAAGACGGCACTGTAATACAAGGCAAATTCCGTGAAGTGACTGTTGATTACAAAACACGTATGCAAGCAATGCAAAGTATAATGAGCACTTTCCGAGTAGAAGATGGTATAACCGACAAGCTCGACCTTACCACCGCTGGCAACCCCCTATCATCAAACATCAACATCGAGATAATCGACAAACGCGAACAAGTACGCACCGACGATGACGATACAAACAACTAACATATATGCACAAGTTGATAAAGCTATTAAAAAGGGTTATACCACTGTATCAGCACAAGGCTCCAGCCGTAGCTCGAAAACCTACAATATCCTTATTTGGCTTATCGTCTATTGCTTATCGCACCATAAGACACGCCTTTCTATCGTCCGTGCCACACTACCAGCAATCAAAGGCTCGGTATTTATTGACTTTAAGGAAATACTATACAAGTTAAATGTATTCGATGAATCCTGCCTCAATAAGTCCGAAATGATATACACCTTTCCTAACGGCTCGTGGGTAGAGTTCTTTTCGACCGATAGCGAACAAAAGTTAAGGGGGCGTAAGCGCGATATATTGTACGTCAATGAAGCCAACGAACTCAAGTTTATCGAGTTTCAACAGCTAAAAATGCGTACTACCCAATTCACTATTGTCGATTATAACCCCTCATTTTCCGATGACCATTGGCTGTGTGAACTCAACAAAGACTCTCGTACCTATCATTTCATTTCCACCTATAAGGATAACCCTTTTTTGGAACAAACGATTATTGATGAGATTGAGAGCTTACAGCACAAGAACAAATCACTTTGGCAGGTATACGGATTAGGACAACAAGCGATGATAGAGGGGCTCATCTTTGAAAAGGTTACCCTTATTGACGAAATCCCTATTTGGGCAAAGAAACGTTTTATAGGGCTCGACTTTGGTTTTACTCACGACCCTACCGCTATTGTGGAAGTAGCTTTTTTGGATAACAAGGTATATATTGATGAAATATGCTACCAAACGCAAATGCTCACCACTGACATTATCGAAGCCCTTCGACCTTATCGTAACTACAAAATCATTTCCGAAAGTGCCGACCCTCGATTAGTGAAAGAAATAAAAAATGCTGATTATAGTATTGTGGCGGTAACCAAAGGACAAGGTTCGGTAATGGAAGGGCTAACCAAAATGTTAGAGTACGAAATATGTATCACCCGCCGAAGCGAAAACATTATCAAAGAGTTTAAGAATTACACCTATGCACAGGATAAAAGTGGAGCTTTCCTTAACGTGCCTATTGACACCTTTAACCACGCTATCGATGCCACAAGGTATGTATTCTTAGAAGAAATATTAGGGCGCAACCGCAAACCTAAAGACCTAACTGGTATATTTTACTAATGAAAATCAATAATACCGACATACAAACCATAAATGCTAAACTTGTAGAAGGTTCAATCGCAAGCCTCCTCTCATACCCCGCCCTCAAAATACCCAATAAAAATGATTGGGCAGAGGAAAACGGTACAGAGTATGACCTTGCCAGTCCCCAACTGTCGGCAAAGGAGCTCACTCTACAACTATTACTGCCTGAAAGTAAATACAGCCAGTTAGTAACGCTCCTTACTGCTAATACGTATGCCGATTATACCTTTAAGCAGTTACAGCATACCTACAAGCTCCGCCTCGTAGGTCTCAATAAAGTACAAACTAATGGTAATTATATAGTAGCCGATATTCGTCTTTCAGACGATAGTCCGTTACAGAATTACACCTACCAAGCCCCAACCCTAACCGCTCACAATGTAGAAACCTATATTGACGGTAAAAATCTAACTCAATACGGTATAACCCTATTAGAAGGCACTCAACAGGAAATCATAACAGCAGGTAATGCCAAAACGTATTTCACCGCACAAAACAGCACAATGAATGGACTTGTTTCAGTGAATGCACCTGTTACTATTCAGGAGCGAACAGCTACTCTCAAATGCTTTATATACCTACCTATTACCGACTTTCTCAAAGGGTATTACGCCCTACTTTATAATTTAGTGCGACCCAACGCCCGAACCCTAAAATACGACAACAAGGAATATCCTTGTATCTATAAAGACGGCAAAATAACCGAACTATACATTGATACACCCCTAATATGGTGCAAATTCGACTTACAACTAACAATTGTCTAACAACTAACAGCTAAATAATATGCAAATCAATTTTAACGCCACCCATATAGATATTCTCCCTACTGATGAGAGCTATCGTTACCGCTCTATAATGGGCGAGCATACGCTTACCTTATATTTTTCGTTATCCACCTATACCGAAATTCCTACGGGTGCGTGGTGCGAGTTTGCTAATGAGCGTTATACACTCAACCAACCTGCAAAAATCGTAAAACATAACACACGCAACTTTGAATACACCCTCACTATGGACAGCGAGGGTGCAAACCTCAAAAACTACAAGTTTCGGAATCCTAATGATAAGACATTAAAATTCCCATTCACCGCCTCACCTCGCTATCACGTTCAAATCCTTGTCGATTGCCTCAATATGATAGATAGCGGGTGGCAAGTAGGTAACTGTATCGAAGCCTCTGAGAAGCTCGTATCATACAGCCATAACAACTGCCTCGAAGCGTTGGAAATGATAGCCAAAGCCTTTGAAACAGAATACGAAATCATAGGCAAAACCATTCATTTGCATAAGGTAGAGTATTTTAAAGACAATCCCCTACCACTTCAATATGGCAAGGGTAAGGGATTTAAGACAGGTGTAAGTCGTAATACTGAACAAAGTCGTATCACTCGCTTATATGTACAAGGGGGCGAACGCAATATCGACCGTTCCAAGTACGGCAATAAAGAATTATTACTACCTAAATCACAAGAGTACGTTTACGAGGGTGTAACATTCGTTTCAGATGACAAAGGGCTATCTATAGCAATTAAGAACGCCCAAAATAACGGCTTTGTAAATGAGCAAAGCCTCGACCTATCACATATATATCCTAAACGGAAAGGCACAATTACAGAAGTCTTTGAAGTCGATAAAGCCAAACACTTTTACGACTTTACTGATACTTCCATACCACAAGCCCTTGATTTCAATGCTATGCAAATCAAAGGTGAAAAAATGCTTATCTACTTTGAAAGCGGAATGTTATCAGGTAGAGAGTTTGAGGTACAGAAATACGACCATTCACAAAAACGTTTCCAGCTTGTGCCAAAAGAAGAAGACGGCGTTACTATGCCTAATGATATATTCAAACCTGCCATAGGCGACCAGTATTCCGTGTATAATATGCAAATGCCCAACGCCTACATCAGCGACAACACAACCAAGTCAGGTGCAAGTTGGGAGATGATGAAAGAAGCGTGCAAATACCTATATGAAAATCGCACAGACCTATTTACATTCACCGGTGATTTAGACGGTATATGGGCAAAGAAGAAATGGGCAAACATAGGCGGGCGAATCAAAATGGGCGCATATATCAATTTCTCCGATACCGAGTTCCAACGTACACCCGTGTCTATTCGTATCGTTGGGCTCAAAGAATATGTAAATAACCCCTATAGCCCACAAATAGAATTATCCAACAAGGTACAAGGACACTCTTTTGCCTCCGAAATGCGAAAACTCCAAAACCAAGAAGTGTATTTTGGAGAACTCAATAAGCGCACTATATCTGAGACTAAACGAAGCTGGAGAGACGCACAAGAGACTATCAAGCAAATAGAAAAGGCATTCCCTGAATATACCAAAAGCATTGTCCCTGCCACCGTACAAACGATGATGGCTCTTATTGGTAATAAATCTACCCAGTTCGATTTTGTAGTCTCAAAAACTAACCCTATAAAAGCCCCTCACACTCTCTATTTCGATAAAAATACCAAGCAAATCAATGCAGGTAGCGGGTGGCTCAAACATTTTACGCTCGGCACTACCGATATAAACCCCAATCGTGACGCTAACAGCTATAAATATTGGAATATCCCCGCTTTCGTATCAGGGCGTTTGGACGATAAAGCCAAAACCTACTACCTATACATCAAAGCAAGTAAAACCGATGAAACCGCTGAATTTATTCTATCAGAAAACAAGATAGATTTAGAACAAGAAGCGGGTTTTTATCATTTCCTATATGCCACCGTCAATTCAGAATACGAAGGTGAGCGAGGTATTGCTAAACTCAACGGCTTTACGGAAATCACAGGTGGACAAATCAAAACCGATAAAATAACATCAGGGAACGGACAGCAGTATATACAACTCTTTGATGATAGGATAGAGATAAAAGCAAACCTTAAAATAACAGACGGCAACAAAACCGAGATAAAACAACTTGTAAGCCCTGATTTGCTTTCATTGAAGAATAGACTAAAATCAAGTATCAACAATATTCATATTGGAGGAAGAAATTTGTTAAAAAATAGTGGCATAAAAATAACAAATAATAGCTATCTCATTGCTGCTTATGATATTACTACAGAATTAAAAGAGGGGGAAACAGTAACTGCAACTATCAAAGGTAAATTGGGCACGGGGAAAGTAGCATTTGCATTGTATAATAGTGGTAATAGTGTTGAGATAAGCACCTTGAAAGATGTTGGTAATGGTATATATCAAAATACATTTTCTTGGAGGATTGGTGTCACAAAAAATAAAAGTTTGTGGATTTGGACTTATCAGTCAAATATTGTAGTAGATAGCACCATAGAATGGATTAAACTCGAACGAGGCAACAAACCCACTGATTGGTCTCCTGCACCAGAAGACGTATGGTATACAATGGTAGATTTGGGTATCATTGATAAAAATGCAATGAACCTGACAGAAGCCGAAAAAGCAAACGTTAAGTTTATCAATGGTATGTTTAGCAAAGGCACTGACTACATCAATGGCACAGAGGTAGTAAAAAATACAATTACTACTGGTGCTTTAACTGTTGGTAATACGTTAGGAGGCAATGCTGGTATTAATGGGGCAGGGTTATCGGGTGAGTCTATACGTTTCTTTGCTGGAAGTGGATACGACAAAAAAGAAGAAGCTCCTTTTAGAGTCCAAGATGATGGTGTTCTTTTCACATCCAAAATCAAAGCTAAAGGAGGAGAAATAAGTGGTGATTTAGTTTTTACTGGAGGATTGTATTCAAAAGAATGGGATAAAGAAAAGAATCACGTAAAAGGAGGAACAAAGTTTGGAGGTACTGGATTAATATATCGTGATGACCCTAATGGACTAATGGCAAGGTTCGGTTCTATATCTGGTTCTGTATTTGGAGCTAATGGAGCTTTAATGAGAATAGACAGAGATGCTAAATACCCAAAATCAAGTTCAGATTTAAATAATTTCACTGGTCAAATAATATCAGTACCACCTCACCCTAACGATGAAACAGATACTCTTTTTGGTTATAGAAACAATCGGGCTCAAACGCTTTATGGTGACACATTATCATTTGGTGCAAACGCTCATTTTGAATACTCATATTATGGAGTAGCAGGAAGAGACACTATTATGGATTGGATAGGTGTTACTCATAAGTTCGTTTTTACTGACGTATTATCAAACTTTAATGAAGTATGGTTGCCTAACTATAATACTATAGCTAATAAGTTAAACAAAATGGGAATACCCGTTGTCTCACGTAATAGGCTATACCCTTACTATGAACTTACAATAATAATGGCGTATAAAGACCAAGTTGGGAATAAAAGAATACGTGTACAAATAGAGTCAGCAGGAGGCGGAGGGTTAATAACCAATGATGGAGATATTTTAAGTTACATAGATATGGGAAGTGGAGATGTATTAACACTTGCTTGTAGTCCTGCTGCATATTACATAAAAAGTCATAGAAGTTAAAAATAACTATACAAATATAAACATTATGCAAATCATTCAAAAAACAATCCGCATTACAGCACAAGAAACCGTGCAAGGAGTTACAATAATGTACTCTTACGAAACAGAAAATGACAACAACCCTATAGCTGTCGCTTTCTCAGCAACTCGTGAACAGTCATCTAACTATCCAATAATTCAGGGTACAGTTACTGCTAACGATTTTAACGTTCAAAACTCCAATTTTCAAGGAACAGACATTGAACTCTACAAGCACATTCACGAGGTTTGTGTTGCCATTATTAATGGTGCAGAGGAACAAAAGTAATTATTAACACAAGGTAAAAGGTAGGCAATCACAATCTTACCTTTTACCTCTTATATCTTACCTAAAAATGACCTTACAAGAACTACTTGCACTACCAGAAGCCGAGCGTATTGCCGAGCTCAAAAAATATCCAGCTAATCGTCCCGATACCCAATTACTCCTAAAAGATTGGGACTATACTAAGCACGATATTTTCGACACTGAATTGCGCCCAAAACGAAAGGTGCTTACCCAAGAGGCAACCTATAATAAGGACGACACAATTCATACCCCAGCAAAATTCAAAGATGAAGAAGTCAATCGCCTCGCTCTACCATTAGAACAGGATATTGTCAATATTCATACCGCATTCACGGTAGGTACACCTCCTAAAATCACGGCAAACACCGATAAAACAGAGCAAGAAGAATTATTTAAACTTCTAACTGACCTACACAAGCGCAACAAACTACAATACGATAACAAGCGTATAGTTCGCTCTTGGTTTTCTGAATGCGAAGTGGCTGAATATTGGTACGTAAAACCATCAAAGGAAGATGACCCTAATCCTACTTATCGCCTTAAGTCTATGATATGGTCGCCCTTTCGTGGTGATACCCTATACCCATATTACGATGAGTACGGCGACCTTATAGCATTCTCCCGTGAGTACAACAAAACGGATAGCAAAGGCATACAAACCTCACGCCTAATGGTCATCGATAACCAAAATGTAACAATTTACAGCAACGGCACACAAAAAGAGAAATATCAACACGGATTTTCCAAAATACCTGTTATTTATATGAAGCGTGAGCGACCTCTTTGCGACAAAATACGTACACTCCGTAATCGTCTTGAGTTGCTCTTGTCCAATTTCGCCGATTGTCTCGACTACAATTTCTACCCAAAATTAGTAGCTTCAGGCGATGTGAAAGGCACTCGTAATAAAGGAACGGGAAGCGAGATAATTCAACTTGAAAACGATGCACAAGTGTCCTACCTCACTTGGCAACAGTCCCCCGATATGGCAAAATTAGAGTTTGATAACCTCACCTCTCGCTGTTATGCCCTAACTAACACCCCACAAATTACGTTTGAGGCTTTGCAAGGTATCGGTAACGCCCTCAGCGGTAAGGCATTTAAGTTTATGTTTATGGGTACGCATATGGCAGTGAGCAATCACGCTGAGACTGTAGAAGAGTTCTTACAACGCCGTATCAACTTCCTATTGTCTGCAATAGTAAGCCTTATCCCTAAATACGCCAGCATTGCCAAACAAACACAAGTCAGTATAGAGATTGTACCTTATATGATTGACAGCTTAACCGAAAAGATAGCCGACGCCGTTAGTGCTGTGCAAGGAGGGGTTGCTTCACTTAAAGAAGGTGTTATTTTGGCAGGTATCACTGACCGTGTAGATGAAGAACTCGCTCAAATAGAGAAAGAAAAAGGAAAGGAAGTGTTTAAGGATTAGCAAAAATGAACTTAGAAAAGTGGAATGAATATCACCAGAACCAAACCGAAAGGGACGTTTCTAAGCTCCTTCATCTATTTGATGAGGTGCTAAAAATGGTAGTGATGTACTATGGGTTGCAGACTATCAAAGAGGAGTTCTTTTCCTTTACCTTGTACCCTGTGCTGAACAATAAGGTAAAATCACTCTTTAAAAAGTTTAACAACGTATTTTCTCAAAAGATGAATTACTGTATAGACAAGCACTACCAGCTATCTAAGGACAAGTTTAAAGATGTGTTTACTAACATTCATCATTCACAAAAAGGAGAAGATACCCTACAAAGCCTTGTGATGAAAGAAAAGAAGCGTATGCTTTCAGGTAGGGTGTGGAACTTAACCCAACAGTATCGCACCGAAATAGAAATGGCATTAGATGTAGCCATACACGAGGGAACACCAGCTAATCAGCTCACATCTGTACTAAAGAAGTACCTACAAAACCCTGATACCCTTTTCAGAAAGTACCGAGATAAAAACGGTATTTTACAACTCTCGCAAAAAGCAAAGGAATATCGCTCAGGACAAGGAGTATATAGGAGTGCGTACAAGAATGCCGAACGCTTGGCACGTACAGAGATAAACATAGCTTATCGCACCGCCGATATAGAACGCTGGCAAAGTATGGATATGATAGTAGGCTACGAAATCAAGCGAAGCAAGCACCCTCACGGTTGTGAAATATGTGATATGATGAAAGGTATATACCCTAAGAGCTTCGTATGGGTAGGTAATCACCCAAACTGCCGTTGCTATATGACCCCTGTATTCAAAAAAGATATAGCAGGGAAAGAAATCACCATAAACAACAAGCTCACCGAGTGGATATCAGACAACGAAAATAGAATAACCAACGCTAAGGGTATACCTATGTTTCTATGGGGCATAGATAACCAAAGTAAGGGCGTTTCGCAAAAGGTTATACAAGCAATACAGTTTTTTTCTAAGAAAAAACTACCCTGAATTTATGCACATTCAAGGTAGTTAATGAGCTTCGGGATACTATACCGCCATTACGCTCTGGTGGGCGTTGCCCCCTGCAAAAGTTCAATTAAGCCCTTTTGCATTGCAAAGGTACAAAAATATTTTCACTAAAAAGCCCCTTAATTGGGGCTTTTTTTATTGAATGATAGCACGCCCTTTTCAGTCTAAGCCATAGAAAAACTTGTAAAATTATCTATAACAAAAAAATACTAACTTTTTCACAATACACAAAGATACAACCTAACACCTACCCCCTTATCTTTGCATTATAAAATAATAGTACTAAAAATCAATATTTTATGTTTAAAGAAAAAATTCTCCAATTGCTCAAAACTAAGTATGCAGCATTAGGGTTGAGCGCGCAAGTGCTTGAAGGAGTAGCTACTAATTTAAGTACTTTCGTAACCGAAGAAGCACAAGTAGAACCAGCTGTTGCTGGGGCTGAATCTATGCTAAAACATCTCCAATCGTTCGCCGATAGTCGAGTAAACACTTTCAAAAACGAAAGTGAAAAATATAAGAAAGAAGCTGAGGATTGGAAAGCTAAATTTGAAAAGGGTAACGAGTCCGCTGACACGCAACCTACACAAGGGGGCAATCAGCAACAACCTAATTCCGAACTCGCCACCGTGCTCGAAAAACTTAACGCACTGCAAGACACATTTGCAGAGTTCCAAAAAGGTCGTACCTCCGAAACCCTCAAAGAACAATTCGTTAGGGCAATGAAAGAGAAGAACATACCCGAAAGTTACTACACCCCAGCACTCGCAGGGCGTGAATTTGCTGACAATACTGCCGTTGAAACTCTTACTATAGAAGTAAGCAACGGCTTTGAAAAGCAAAAACAAGAACTTGCTGACTTAGGTTTCTCTTACTCTAAAGCTCCTGACAACCCAGACACTCCTCTTAAAGAGGAAGAGGCTCTTGCTAAACAAATCGAGCAAGACACTCAAAAAATAGTGGAAGCTCAAAAAGCAACTGCTACAAATCACTAACATTAAATAATAAACAAAATGCCAGCAGGAATTAAGTATGACCTTAAAGGTCAAGAAGTAGAGAAAGAACTCTACAATGTAAAAACAGGCTACCGATTGGCAGGAGGTTTTAATCTTGAAGACAATGATATAGCAGAGGGTACTTATGTACCTGTATTAGCTCCTTTGTCTGTGGATTTTAAAACCCGTATTGCCAAAGTGTCAAAGGCTGTAAAAGCTACTGAAAACATTGACGATACTACCCTAAAAATCCAAAAGGGAAGCCTTGTTAAAAAAGGTATGCATATTGGCAACGGTACGAAAGGCGCAACCATTTCAGCCATCGACACTACCAATGCCAATTATGACACTCTTACCTTGTCAGCTACCATTGATGGGGTAAAAGCAGGAGATGTCCTCTTTGAAGCCAAAACTGTAGCAGGTAAAGAAGTCAAAAATCCCGCTAATTTCCTTAACTATGCAAGGGTAAAGAAAGAAGCAGGGGCAACTGTTACCGCTCTCGGTCAGGCGTATGAAATCCAAACAGAAAAGCTCTACACCCCCGTATCGGAACAAGATAAGGCAACGCTTGGGGCAAGATTTATGTTCATTTAAAACTCAAACACTATGATTTTAACATTAGAAAAACTTTTTAACAGCCCACTTATCATTAAGGCGGTAATTGATAGGGTAATGCAAACTACCCTTGACACTATCGTATGGAAACGATATTTAGATTTTGAGGAAACCAAAACACGTTTGTTCAAGACCTATCTTGGTACCGTTACGGGTGTGGTTATGGGTTCAGTGATTGACAAGAACTCTAACAAACCTATCCGTGAGCGCAAAACGCTTGGCAGTGGTACTGGTGAGGTTGCCGACTTAGGGAACTCTTTCCAAATGGACAATGAACGACTTAGTATCGTGCAACAACTCATCGACAAGTACAACCAAGCAGGGGCAGGACAACCTGCTGTACTTACCGAAATCATCAACTACCTTGCAGATGATATTCGTCAATGTACCCTTGCGCCTCATAAGCGTATGGACTATGTTGTGGGACAACTCATATCTACAGGAGTAGGAGAGGTCAAATTAGACGACAACAAAGAGGGTATTACCCTTATGAAAATGGAACTCCCTGTAATGAAGTTTGACCCTACAACTGCCGAAAAACCTAATTTCATCGCCTACTTGCAAAAGATAGTCGAAGAAACTCGTGCTAAAGTAGGTACATTTGCTCTTATGGAAATGACACGTAGCACTTTCAACAAGCGCATTGTAGCTTCTGATGAGTTCAAAAACACCTACAAAATGGTATTAGGCAATGCACAAATAGGCGTTGCAGGGGGTATCATTACCGAAGCGATGGCGAACCAATTACTTACCGGTATAGGATTACCTCCTCTTCGTATTGTAGAAGACTACGTGGTGAAAGAAGATGGTACAAGTACTAACATCTTTGCCGATGAGCGTATTGCCTTGTTGCCAACTACAAAAATAGGTAAGATGATGTGGCATCAACCTTACGAGCTTGTTGACCGTGTTCCCGATAGAACCTACACTGTATTAGAGGGTGGTCATTTTATCACCACTAAACGTACAGAAGAAGGTCGTTTTGTGGAATATGGTTGTGAGTGGATACCAAACATCACCGCTCCTCAGCGTATGGCAATCATCAACACTTCTAAAATGGGATAATATGACAAAAAAGGATTATTTCCGTCAAAGGTTTGCCTCTTTGGGGCTTTCTCTCACTGAGGCTGACCTTTTAGATTTAAATGTCCCAAATTTAGAAGGCGAAGCTAAAAGCGAAGAGCAGGAACAAATGTACATTGCTTTTATTAAGTTTATACCGCAAATACTCTTGCACCCAACCTCAATATCTGAAGGAGGCACAAGTATATCACGAGCAAACAAAGATGATATTATAGCATTCTATGGTAACGAATGTAAGCGGTTAGGACTTAAAGACGAACTTTCTAAGAAACCAAGAGTGATATTTTTATGATATTAGATAATGGCACAATACAAGTACAAACCATAGTAGGAGGCGGACTTGTGGACGGCATACCTCAATCGGGGGTATCTGAATGGAGCGAGCCTATACCTTGTCATATTGTAGCAAACACTCTTAATCAGCGAGGAGTGTTTAAGGATAGTACTTTTACACAAAGCTCTTTTACTGTGTGGTTTGATTATGGTTTGTATGTATTCAGTGCTAAGAGGGTGCGTCTCATTAACAACAAAAATGAGGTATTAGGAGAGTTTGAAGTACAAAGCATTGAGCACGCCGATTTAGTGGGTAGAACAAAAATCACTGTATAATGATAGAAGGAAAGCTAAACATTACCTTTGATAAAATCAAAGAAAAGTATATCAATGAAGCTACAAATAAATTCATTGAGGTTGGCGAACGATGTATCATTGAAGCACGAGATAATGGGGCATATACCGATAGAACAGGCAACCTTCGCAATTCTGTAGGTTATGTAGTACTCCTTAATAGTGTAGAAAAATCTAAAAGTAACATTTCTGCACTAAACCAAAAACTTATAGAGGAGCTAAAAAACAAATATCCTAAAGATTTGGTGCTTATAGTGGTTGCAGGAATGAATTACGCTGCTTACGTCGAAGCTAAAGGTTTTAATGTGCTTTCATCTGCCGAGCTAATGGCTAAAAACATCTTAACAAAACTCTATTCATAATGAAAAAAGGAGGTACACAAATTGAAAAAGATGTCTTTGACATATTCAAAGACGAAATAAAAAGATTCATTAAAGGCGATGTGTATCTGCAAGGTACACGCCCTCACAATTCTAACAAGGAAGATTGTGTAATAGGCTATCTTACGGGTATCAATAATGATATACAACAAGGCAAAATAAATATCAACTTCTATGTACCTAAAATCAATATAGGAGCGCAAAAGAATGTGAAAAATATTGCACGTATCTTAGAGATTGAAGATTTTATGAGCCGTCTCGTACAGCGCCCCCCTGATGAATATCTTTTTGTACAAGAACAAACCATCAATAGCTTTGAGGAAGATAGCAATCAAAACCTTGTAAACGCTCAAATCCTCTATAAACGTTTTAGTATTAATAATTAAAAAAACAAAACATTATGGCAAATATTATAAGCTGGGGGAAACCCAAATTAGAATACGTCAAGTTGGAGAATGGCGAAATGCCACAAACACCCACTTGGAAAGCGTTTCCTACACCTGTTGAAAACTCGACAAAGTTAGAGACAGAAGAAGGAGATAGCAAAGAAGCTAAAGTAGAAGGTGGTGAAATTATTGCTACCCGTAAGAACGCCAGCAAGTATAAGTTGGAGTTTGAAATCTACGAAACAGACGACCTTGTTATACCTATTCCAGATGAAGATGGTATTATCCTTGACCAGTATGCTGTGAGACTTTCACCTGAAAACAGTAGCGCAAAAGGTTTTATAATGGATAAAACCAATGTCTCATCTGTAAAAACGTGGGATAGTGAGATAGGAGGTAAAATAAAATATACCTTTACGGCTCTCAAACCCAAAACAGGCAAAATGCTCAAAGAGTATAACGGATAATCAAACGTTAGGTACAGGGGTTAGGTAACAAGCCTAACCCCAAAACCTACTCTAACACACTTAAACAATGGACATACAGCAAAAAACTGCAGAAACCATACTACAGCAAACGCAACCTGTAACTATATTAGGAAGCACCTATCACGTACCACAACCTACCCTTGCAACCCTTATTCTTGTGTCTCAGGAAATCTCCCATATACCAATGGAAGAACTTAATAGAGAAAAGGCATTAGGGGAAGCTTTTCAAAAAGCACCATATGGGAAACACATCGCTCGTGCTCTTGCTATAATGATACTTGGAGCTCCCAACCCTAAAATCACCTTGTGGGAACGACTCAAAAAACTATTCAGCAACCACAAAAAAGAACTTCAAGTCCTCACTAATAAAATACTATATCAACTAAGCATACAAGATACAGGCACACTTTTAATTCAGCAACTTGGAAAAATGCAGACTACCGATTTTTTTATGCTTATCACTTTCCTCAACGAAGCGAATCTGCTAAAACCGACAAGGAAAGTGAGCGAAACGACAGCGTCTGGGCAATAGTCGGTGGATTCCTAAAACAATATCCTAATATAACTTTTAATGAGGCTTTGTATGAAATATCCTTTGCTAATATAATGCTCTACAATAGTGTAATACCTGAATATTATTCTGTTGATGAAAAGGACAAAGGAAAGATTGTTACAGACAAAAGCCCTGAATATAACAAAGAATTAGAAAAACTAATAAATCAATCTTAATAAATGAATAAACTACTAAAATGGCTACTCAAAGCCAAGATAAAGATAGCAATATGGGCAACGCCGTTGGTTTTGCTCTTCTACTTTGATGACAAGATACATCTAAGAGATAGGGTGTACTATTTCTTTGTTGCTTTCTTCAAGAGCATTCCATTGCTGTTGTTGTATGCTTATTTTTCGACTGATAGAGAACAAAATGCTATATTTTATGCGAGCATAGGGGTTTTGTTACTCCTCGATATGTTAGCTGGTGCTTGGTATCACTTTAAGAAGGGAGATTTCGATTTTGTAGACCTCTTTAAGGGGACAATTACTAAGATGTTGCTTATTGCAATAGCCTTTATATCTTTATCGCTTTTAAATATACCATTAAGTAGGTCGGGGTGGGGTAATGCGTTTGAAATTACTATACAAATGATATCTTTATTATACCCTGTTAAGGATATTGTAAAGAATGTTTTTGTGCTTTCAAAAGGTAAGTTTCCTCCTGAGTTCTTTATGAGAACCTTATACAACTATGAAAAGAGTGGGAAGCTAAGGGAGTTTTATGAAAAGGTAAATAGTGGTATTATTCCTGAAGAATTAAACAATAACGATAAAACAGACGAACAACAATGACACCAAAGGAATTTATAAAGCAGTACAAACCTTTTGCACTCGAAACAGAGCGAAAAACGGGTATCTCTCACCTCTTCATTTTGGCGCAAGCGGCATTGGAAACTGGTTGGGGAGAGCGTGGCGTTGGTAATAACTTTTTCGGTATAAAAGTACCTAAAAACCTTGTTAGCAGCACGCCGAATGAAAAAAAGCAATTGTTACGTACTAATGAAGTGTTATCGAGTGCAAAAGCTGTATTTCCTAAGATATTCAGCATTAAGAAGCGAGCAGACGGCAAATACACTTATGTCGTGTTAGACTGGTTCAGAAAGTACGACTCCCCAGAAGAATGTTTTACTGACCACGCACAATTCTTTTTCAAAAACAAGCGATATGCTAAGGCGTTGTTAGTAAGAAGCGACCCGTACAAGTTTGCTGAGGAGGTAGCAAAGGCAGGGTATGCAACCGCTACCAACTATGCTGATAGTTTGAAGAATATAATTACAAAAATTATTAATCTAAATGAAAAAGTATAATTACATAAGAATACTAAGAGCTTTCGGAGTTATCGGATTAGTGATAGTGCTTCTTGGTCTATTAGGTTGCAGGACTCGTAAGGTAGCTACTACCGAGCAAAAGCAGGTACAAAAAGAGCGTATTATAAAGTACAAGGATAGTACAGCTCTTTTTCAGCAAAACGCCCAAACCTTGCAACTCGATACACACGCCTCGCAAGAGTACGAGGTGACAGTAGAGAGCGATAAGGATAGTATAGGCAACAGTAAGGAGCTTACATATACTCGAATTCGTGACGGCAATAATGAAACTATAAGGGTAAGAGGTGGAAAGGTGAAGATTACTACTAAAAGTAGCCTATCCAATAGTCAAATAGTGGCGAATACTACCCTTACAAGCACCATAAGCACAACTAATAATGAATTACGAAGTACAGAAAGCACAACGGCTTTTTCTCATAAAACAAAAGATGTGAAAAGTTCCTATTTATACCTTATTGCTATTATCATAGCACTATTGGTAGTCTTTTACTTTATGCGGGACAAATTAAAACGCTTTTTGAAGTGATTTTTTCTTAATTGCACGAGAAACGCCTCTTTATAGGGGCGTTTTTACTACAACCTTAATACACTATAACAATGAACACCAGCGACGGAACTATGGACTTTGAAGCACGTTTACGACTTGATAATTTAGAACGTGATTTAAATAAAATGCAACGACTTTTCAATGAGTCTATGCAAAGCTCACAGCGAGAAACCAATAAACTACAACAGTCTATTGATACCCTCGCTAAGGGAGCATTAGCATTTTTTACTTTTTCACAAGCAAAGGCTTTTGTCAATCAAGTAATCGAGGTGCGCTCTCAATTCCAGCAACTCGAAATATCTTTTGGCACTATGCTCAAAAGCAAGGAAAAGGCTAATGCGCTAATGGCACAAATGACAGAGCTTGCTGCTAAAACCCCATTTAGCTTGCAAGAAGTATCAGAGGGTGCAAAACGTCTGTTAGCTTTTCAAGTGCCCGCTGAAGAAGTAACCGAAACGCTTAGGCGTATGGGAGATGTAGCTTCAGGGCTTGGAGTACCTATGGGGCAACTTATTCACGTATACGGGCAGGTGAAAGCACAAGGGCGTTTACTCACTAATGACTTGTATCAGTTTATGAATGCTGGTATTCCTATCATAGCCGAATTGAGCAAGGTAGTAGGCAAGAGCGAAACCGAAATCAAAGAAATGGTTTCTGCGGGCAAAATAGGATTTACCGAAATACAAGCCGTTATCAAGAATATGACCAATGAGGGAGGTCTATTCTATAACCTAATGGCAGAGCAAAGTAAATCATTAGGCGGGCAAATATCCAATTTAAAAGATAACTTTCAACAGGTACTTAATGAGATAGGAAAGGCGTCTGAGGGTATAACTTCAGGGGCTATTTCTGCGGTTTCTTTCTTAGTAGAGAACTATCAGACATTAGGGAAGGTAATAGCGGGGCTTATCGGCACTTATGGTACTTACAAAACTGCTATTATTGTACATAATGCCATTATAGCTTTAAATACCCAGCTTACTAATGGTTGGACGGTTGCACAACTTGCCCAATACAGAGGGCTTTTGCTGCTGGAGAAAGCTCAAAAACTTCTCAATGCTACAATGCTTGCTAATCCTTATGTATTAGTTGCAACAGTTATAGGGGGACTAATAGCAACTATGTGGATATTAAAAGATAGTACCGACGCTAATGCTGAAGCAACCGAAAGACACAACCAATTGCGCAAGGAACAAGCAGACCTTATTGATGACGAAAAAAACAGAATTAATGGACTAATATCTACTATTCAAGACGAAACTAAATCGTGGGACGAAAGAAATAAGGCTTTTTTAGCGTTAAAAAGTAGCACAGGTAGCGTGCTTGATAAATACACATCTCTCAATCAAGTATTGAGAGAAATGTCCCAAGTACTGAAAGACTTAAATGGACGTTATGAGACAATGAATGAAAATATGTCTCGTGACGCAATAGGGAAAACTCAAGAAGCAATCAAAGCTAAAGAGTCACAAATAGATAAGTTGATAAAAATGCAAGCGTATGACAGTCGATTTGCTATGAGTACTCAAAGAGAAATCAACCGTCTAATAAAAGAAGTTGAAAGAGACAAGTTAGTACTCCAAAAACAACAAAATGTTGTAGTAGGTATTGACGTGAGTCAATTTGCAAACTCTCTCAATGGTAAAAGTAAAGCGGAGTTAGACAAGATAAGAAAGCAAATTGATGACGCATATAATAGTAAAAAATCGCCATCAACAGGTAGTAATTTCAAGATAACAGACAACATTCAAAATCCTTTTCTTAAATACGACTTTAACGAGTTGGGACGTTTCAATCAGGCATACAAAGAACATATAAAAATGATTGAACAAGCTAAAAAGCAAACTACTGATTTCGTTGCAAAGAAGAATGAGATTTTAGTCCTACAAAAACAAATAAATAAAGCAGAGGCAAGAAATAAAAAAGGCAGGGAAGTAAGTACTGAGGAATTAAATAAATTAGACGAAAAAAGGGCTAAATTAAAAACACTTCTTGAAGAGTACAAGAAGGGGACAGGAGATGATTTATCAGCCAAAAGCAATACCCCAAAAAGAACTACTAAAAAAGAAACCCTCCCTGATTTCGACACTGAAAAAGCTCAAAGAGACCACAACCGCCAAATTCAAGACGACCTTTTTGCTCGTGAAGAGTCTCGTATCAAAATAATGAAAGACGGAGCGGAAAAACGCCTTTCTATCATTCAATTGGAATACGACAAGCAAGAAGAGGAAATTAGAAGGCGTTCAGAAGACCAGCTAAACGCATTCATCGAAACCGAAAAACAAAAAGCAGAAGCACAAGGCAAATGGAAAAAGGGACAAGCCTTTGATACCAATACTCCTGCTATCAATGCCGAAAAAGCACGCCTTGCTGAAAACGAAAAGGTGCTTTTAGCTTCTAATGCTGAGTACCAACGTATTCAGCAAGAACAAGTGTATAAAGACTTGTTAGAAAAGTACCAAACCTACACCGACCAACATAAAGCTATTGAGGAGAAATACAATGCCGATATAGCCACCTTACAAGCCAAATTAGGGGCAGATGCTCCACAAGTCAAAAAAGCACAAGACGAAAAAGCACGAGAACTCAAAAAGTTGGATATACTCTACAAAAAAGAGGGTACAGCTATTGCTAAACTCTTTGAGAATATGCGCAAAAAGACCGTCAAGGAAATACGCCAAACCATAGCAGAGGCAGAAGCTGAAATAGACCGGTTGGCGAGCAACCTTGATATGGGCGATAAGGATAATGTAGAATATATCCAAAGCCTACGCCAGCAACTTGAACAAACAAGAGAGACAGCCGAGCGCAGCGATACCGTTTTTGGCAAACTCGGTACAAACATCAAAAATCTATTCAAAGCCAAACCTAATACCGCTGAATGGCAGGAAGCGTTCAATGGTATGTTGTCGTCGGCACAATCAATCACAGGACAATTTGGACAGTTAGGGCAAGAGTTTGAGCGATTAGGACAAAGTACAGGTAACTCATCATTAGAGAAATTAGGACGTACTTTACAAAACACAGCAAACTTACTTAATAAAACTCTTTCTTTTGCTCAAATGGGTGCAAGTGTAGGAGGGGGCTGGGGGGCTCTTATTGGTGCTGTTGTAGGTTTAGGAGTAGGAGGTTTAGAGGGGGCTGCAAAAGAGCGTTTAGCTCACGAAAAAAAATTACAAGAAATAGCTCAGTCAAAAATAAACCAACAGAATGAATACAATCGACTACTTTGGGAAGAGAAGATGTTACACAAAGAAAATACATCTATATTCGGCACGGAAGACATCAATAACGCTTTGAGTGATTTAAAAGAATACAACATACTGTGGAACGATTTAGAGCGCAGGATGGGTTTTAATCTAAAAAAACGTTATGAGGACGCTGGCACAAGTTTCCGTAGTTATGGATATCGGTCACCTAACAGGGAAGGCGATGATTATCTTGGGTTAGAGAATATTAAAATTGCAACAGGTAGTTATACTACAGGAGCTTGGTTTTGGAAAAAATCTCATACTGAATATAATAGTCTACTTTCAGTGTATCCACAACTAATTGATAAAGCAGGAGAATTTGATGTAAACTTAGCTAAAAGCATTGTCAATAACAAGGAGTTTGAAGGAACAGGGAAACAAGCTCTACAAACTATCATACAACAGTATGAACAAGCATTAGAAGCACAAAAAAAGTTTGATGAATATCTTAATAAAACCTTTGGGGAAATGGGCACTTCTATAATAGATAGTGTTGTCGATTCGTTAAAAAAAGGAGAAGACGCTTTTGAAAACTTTTCTAAGTCAGTAGGCAACATTATTAGCAAACTCGGTAAGCAGTTAATGTATGAGTTGTTTGTTGCGAAAGATTTTAAGGAATTTCAAAAGAAAATGCACAAAGTAGCGGGAGATGGGAATGTTAATAGTGAAGAATATGCTAATGCTACTGCGAATCTTATAGCAGAATTTTCCAGTAGGATGAAAGGCAAAATCGGTGAAATGCAACAATTCTTTAAGAATTGGAACGAGATGAGTAGTAATTTAGGTTACAACTTTCTAAATGAACAACGCCAAGCTGTCGAAAAAGGTTTTGCAAGAATGTCTCAGGATACTGCTGAGGAGTTAAGCGGGCAGTTTAGATTAATGACAGAGCTACAAAAACAAACAAAAGATGGTGTTGTTCAAATATCTGAGCGCACAAGGTTTCTTTCTGAAGATTTGAAGAACTTACACGCTATGTCGGCTCAACAGTTAAAACATCTTGCGGGAATTGAAGTAAACACTTTTCAGTTGCACGATATGCGAAAAGACCTTACGGGTGTTAAGACAATATTAAGTGATATGCAGACAAGAGGAATTAAAATGAGATAATAGAAAAGCCCTCAATTAAGAGGGCTTTTCTATTATCAATGCGTAAGTGTAATATCGTTTGTCTTTGGAATAAATAGGATGCTACGAAAATTATATAATGTTAGTTCGTCTCGTTTTTCATTAATAATTCCTCTTATTTCAACCCCTAAACTACTTTTTAGTGTTAGATTAGGGTAGCTATATGAAAACTTTCCTTTTTCAGTGCGTGATACCTTTTGAAATTTTCCATTTTCTAATCCTGTTTCTATGACAATTAGTAAATATTCATCGTACGTAAAGGATAGATTAATATATTTTTCTTTATATTCATCCCCTTTGTCTTGTATATATGTCCAAGAAACTTTCAAATCATCAGGAACTATTTTCTCCTCACTTTTCGAACACCCCACAGCGAGCAGGGCAATCAGTAATAATACTATTCTTTTCATTGGTATATTAATTTTAAAAAATTATTATTCACGAAATGGATACCAAATAAGGCTGTTTGTGTCAAATGACAATGTTGCAACAAAATGATTTGCTTTCTTGGTTTGCTCTTCTTTTGGCAACCACGAAAAATTATCCATAAACGGCTCAATATCCTTTGAGTCTATGATATGAATATTACATTTAACATCTTTTTGTTGTTTCCTAAAAGATAAAGCAAATTTACAAATATCCTCTTTTACGAACTCTTGTTTCTTGTAAAAAATGTAGTAGTTAGTAACGGTAGGTCTTACATCTTTCTTTATAACCTCAAAATCTGTATCAATGATTATATTTTCCATAATACTAAAATATTTAGGTTGCAAATATACAACATTATTTTTAATTAATGACCATTTTCGTGACTTTACGAAAATGATAATTATATCTGTATATTCAACTGCTTTAACCGCTCTCTCTCCCTTTTAGCCTTGTTCACTTGGTATATAGCCGTTGTGTTTTGGTTAGTGTGCGAAGCTAAAAGCATAGCCGTATCACTGTCCAAGTTATCAAGCATATAGTGTTTGAGGGCGTAAAAATCAGCTTCAATGCCTAATTTATCCTTTACGTGTCGCTTCCAAAAGCGGGTAACAATCTCGGTATGACCCATTTTCTTGTTAGGAACAAAATCAAGTGCAAAAAGATAGTCGTTATCGCTTTTACACTTGTTACATATCTCTTTCCAAAACTCTAATGCAGGAGACAATATCACCTTTGTACATCGTTTGTACTGCCCGCCTTTTTCAAGCAGTATTACAAACTCCTGTTTGTCCAAATCTACATCTTTGCGTTGTAATCTGAAAAGCTCGGTATTACGTGCACCTGAATATAGGAATATCATCATATACCTATAAAAATCAGGATTAATAAATCGAACGTGGTTTTTTACTTTTATGAGTTCATCAGCGGTAAGTATAGTACGGACTTCTTTAATCACCTTTTTAGGGTAAATATCCCTTGTGATATTACTTTCGCAGCATTCGTACTCTATCAACTCACGGTATAGACTTGAAAAGTATATCACGAACCTATTATAGTATTTGTCGGATAATCGCAACCAGTCGAGCATACGCTTCAAATCTACCCTGCGCAAGTCCTTTATTTTAACTGTCTGCAAATCGAGGGCTTCACACGCCTTTTCAAGTCTATTAATAGCGCATTGTATTTCGTATAGGTGCTTTTTAGTACCTACTTTTATTTCCAATGCACGCCTAAAAGCCTCAATAAAGTGCAATTCAGGATAAAGTCCCTCCTTGTGAACTTGTACGTACTTTTTTAATATCGGGTTAAATCCATTATTAAGTTGATGAGGAATGTTTTTAAGAAGAAAAGAAATCATCGCTTTTCGTTCCTCTATAGTATTAGGTCTGTTAGCCTTTTTTCGATAGGGGAAGCCCTTAGGGTATTTCTTTTCAAAACGAGGGTCAAAGAAAACGCATTGCACGTACCAATCTTTATCCAAGTCTTTTTTAGTAGCTTTTTGCCAGTTGGCAGGGGACACCCATAGTTCGGAGTAGCTACACCCGTCCATTGTTTTTGTAACCATAATGTAATTATTTTAGATTGACGTTTACCTTGTCGTTTTTGAATAATTACAAATGGGATTACCGTACTAAAAATAAAAGGTAACGCTTTGAGTGGAAGTGCGTTACCTATTAGTGACCTCGACAGGATTCAAACCTGTAACCTTCTGAGCCGTAAACGGAAACGGAC
>ERZ772973.209-NODE-209-length-34644-cov-24.5184_pt1 | contig 34644 bp, 35 predicted proteins | sample MGYA00580672_ERZ772973 | MGnify/ENA primary metagenome ERZ772973 (study PRJEB29015, sample SAMEA2737938) | human oral metagenome | biome: human oral; feature: human-associated habitat; material: dental | place: China | collected 2152 ...
CCAAAGAATAGCAGCTACTTTTAATTTGTTCGAATAGTTGCGACTATTTTCGTCTACACAAAAATCCTTTAAAAATTGATTCCATTGACAAGCCGAATTATCATACTTGGCATAATCCGACTCTTCATAATAAACTTTCAGCATATCTTGAACTGTAAAACTCAAATCATTTTCTCTTTTTACTTTCCTCCAAGCTGTTGCCATATCAGCGGTAAATTTAAATGGTGAGATACCCGTTAAAGCAGAAAAATATTCTCTGAATTTTGCGTTAAAAGAAAACCCACATTCAAGTAATGGCATATCTAGAGTAATATTTTCAACTTGCTTCTTTTCATTTTTTATTGATGATTTTTTAATCAAATTACCCTTAAAGTACTGTTCAATAATGTGATTAAGTTCTTGTTTTGTACCTCTATATTCTAATCCTAATGACTTGCATATCTGTGAAATTTCTTCACGATACCAATAGTATTTATTAAACTCGTCAAACGATGTAATTTCATCAAACTCAGGCCTACTTTCTATCAATATTTTAGCTCCTCAAAACTAATTTATTTTGCATATCTAGTATCTACAGCTCCTCAATCTTCACCCGCCGCTGCTCCGTCGTATCCCGCTCACGTACGGTGACGGTGTCGTCCTCCAGTGTCTGGAAGTCGATGACCACGCAGTGCGGGGTGCCGATTTCGTCTTGGCGGCGGTAGCGTTTGCCGATGTTGCCATTGTCGTCCCACATCACCCGGCCGGGGTTAGCCTTGGCGAGGCTAGCGTAGACTTCGCGAGCTTTTTCCACCAATTCTGGCTTGTTTTTAAGTAGCGGTGAAACAGCAAATTTAACCGGCGCCAAGTGCTCTGGCAGCGCCAAGTACACCCGCTTTTCACCATTCTGCTCATCCTCGCGGTAGGCACTCGACAGCACCGCCATCAGCGCCCGCTCCACACCAAACGACGGCTCGATAACGTGCGGAACAAATTTTGTGTTCGTCCCCTTGATGGTGTATTCCATGCTCTTGCCGCTGGCGCGCTGGATATTCATCAGGTCAAAATCGGTGCGATACGCGATACCCATCAACTCCTCACGACCAATCGGATAATCGTACTCAATGTCGATCGTCTTTTTGCTATAGTGCGCCCGATCCTCCGCCGGCACGTCCAGCTCGTGAATGTGTTCTGGCTTCAAGCCTAGTTCTGTCAAAAACGCATGCGTCGCCGCCAGCAGCTCGTCAAATGCCTCCTGCCAATGCTCGGGATCGACGAAATATTCAATCTCCATCTGCTCGAACTCGCGAGAGCGGAAGACGAAGTCGCGCGGCGCAATCTCATTACGAAACGCCTTGCCCTGTTGAGCGATGCCAAACGGCAAATTTGGATAAAAGCTATCGACGACGTTTTTGAAATTGGTGAAGATGCCCTGGGCGGTTTCGGGGCGGAGATAGGAAATACTGTCCTCGCTTTCAGTCGCGCCAACGTGCGTTTTGAACATCATGTTAAAGGTGCGCGATTTGCTCAGCGGATTGCCATCAGGGCTTTTGATGCCGCGCTCGGCAATTACCGCATCCATCTGCTCCATGGTCATACCATCGACATCAACATCATTATCCTTGAGAATATGGTCGGTGCGAAAACGGCGGTGATTGACCGTATCTTCGCACAGCGGATCGACGAAGGTATCGACATGCCCGCTGGCCTGCCAGACCTTCTGATTCATCAAAATCGCCGCATCAACGCCATAGATATCGCCGCGCTCGTCGACAAACCGGCGCCACCACAAATTCATAATATTACGCTTCAGCTGCACACCCAGCGGGCCGTAATCCCAGGTGCCGCTCAGGCCGCCATAAACGTCCGACCCCTGATAAATAAAGCCGCGGCGTTTGCACAGGCTGATAATATCTTCCATTTTTGCTTGACTCATCACACAACCTTTCCCCATGTTGGCAACATGGCGATTCATTAACTAAGGTTTATTATAGCATGCTTGACGGTCGCTATTTATTGTGCAACAATCGCACATAGGGAGTATCAATGGTGTTATGAGTCAGGAACAGTACAACACATCGTCTACAGATAAAATTTTTCCAGATTCCCCTGTAATACGTCACCCCCAGGAATACTCATTGGAGGAGGTCCGTAGATTACTAGAGATTTCTGATAAATACGAAGGAGCGGATGATAGAGCTAGAAGCATAGTCGCCGAAGGGATCCGCGTCACTGGTTTCGCTGCTTTTAGCTCCACAAGCCCGCTAACAGCTCAGGAGCAAGGTAAAATTAGAGAATACTTTGGGCAATGGATGCTACTCAGAGATCAACTCTCAGGACTCATCACCCCCTATGAACACAATACTTTTCTCTCGGCAAAGCGTAATTTTGACTCTGCCTGCACCAGTAAAGTGTCCGACCAAGTAAAGGTGGCCTTCCTAGATCAAGCACTAGAAGATGCTCACAGTGTTTACGCCAGTCAGACCAAAAGAACAGATATTTCTTTTAGTTCCGTCCTCAATAAAATATTCCTAGCGCGCACGTTACGCGATCTCGCCGCGATGGGTCGATTTGATGACGACGCTAAAAGAAGCGCGGTTGCCCTGCTCTGGGAATGTGCCGATGAGATTATCAAAATAAGTAAGCCAGATCTCGAGGTGGAATATTGCAAGGAGTCCTATTTACATGAGATTGAATATTTCCGTGGCCAATACTCGGAAGAGATAGAGATTAACCCCGAAGAGAACCCCGATATTTCAACACATAACATACTCACCAAGCTTAATCAGCCGGATATTGAGTCCGAGCAAAACCCTAACACTTTCATGGAATCTGCCTTCTCCCCCTACGGAAAGCAATTGTGAAGCATGCTCTACAAGACACAGTTACACCGCCGCATGCTGCCTAGTCACCAGCCAGCAACTAGCGATGACCGGGCCGAGGCCGCCGATGTGGGTGAGATTTTCTAGCGGCTTGGCTTGGATGAGGCGCAGCAGCTTGATATGATCGGCCGTTAGGTCGCCCTGCTCGCTTGGCCTTAGGGCCTTTTCGCTTGGATCGTACATGTATGATTTATCGCTCGTCAGCATCCGCCCGGCCACGTCAGTGCGTAGATTAAGCTCGTCGCCCAGCAGCCCGGCGTACTGCATATAAAACCACGTCTCGACCAGTAGTCGATCAACCACCGGCCGATCAAGCCACGCCAACACCTGACTGAGCACCGCGAACCACTCCGGCCCATCAACGGTCTCAGTCGCCTGCGCCACCAGCTTGAGCGCCTGGTAAGCGAACTGCATCCGCTCATAATCCTCGAGGATATGCCGATAAAACGCGCTGAGCCTGGCACTGGTCAGCAGCCCCAGCTCGCCGCGACCCGAACGAATCACCACGTCACACAGCGCCAGGAGCTCAATGCCGCCAGCCAGCTTGCTCCGCTCGCGACGCACCCCCTTGGCGATCACCGCCCGCCGCCCCTGGGGCGTCAGTAGCTGTAACACTCGATCGGCTTCTGCATAGTCCGTCCGCCGGAGCACGATCGCCTTGAGCCGCTCACCGTCTTTCATTCAGCCTCCTCGCCTAGCACGCTGAGCGCGGCTCGCACGTCGTCGGGCGTCATTCGCGCCTTATCGAGCACCGCCCGCACGCCAAACGACCGCAGCTGATCCAGATCAAGCACTACGTTACTACACACCACCACTGGCAGCCGCGCCAGATCCTCGTGGCTTTGCAGTTCATTCAGTAGCGCCATCCCCGTCTCACCCGCCAGCAGCATATCGAGAATCAAGCCATCCGGCCGCCACTCATCAAGCATCGCTATCGCCTGTCCAGCCGCCACCACTATTCGGGCCGTATACCCCGCCTCCAGCGCATACCGCTCCAGCACTGCCGCCCACTGCGGATTATCCTCGATGATCAGGAGTTTTTTCATAATAAGCTCATCTGCTCGCTGAGCGGCACATCAACATAAAACGTCAGTCCGTCTCGGTGGCGTATCAGCCCGATCTGCCCGCCCATCGCCCGCGCGAACGTTGCAGCGATATACACTCCGAGACCACTGCTATCCGGCCGGGTTCTGACTGATTTACGCGTAGTCATCTCATCCACCAGCCGCCGATACTCAGCCAGACTCATCATCGGCCCAAAATCCCGTACGCCCAGCCGCACCATCGTCCCTGCCTGGCGAACAGTCACGCGAATTGCGGCCCCAGCCTCGCTATAGCGCATCGCATTATCGAGAAAATTCATCATGATCCGCCCGAGCAGCAATGGATTAGCCACCACCAGCCGCTTTTTGCCCGTACGCGGCCACGTCACCCGTCGGTCATACAGCCGCAGCATGTCGCGCGACTGGTGCGCCAATTGGGCGAGTAGCGCTAATGGATTAACCGGCTCCAGTGGAAACAGCGTCGGCTGTACATTCACGGTACGCGCCAAATCCTGTACCAAAGCCAGTGAGCGCTCCGCCGTCAACGTCAGCCGCCGCTGCATCTGCTGTGCCTCGGCTGGACTGAGCTGGCCATCCTCGATCAATAAACTCATCTGCCGAATCAATGCCAGCGGCGCCTTCAGCTCATGCGCTGCCACCGCTATGCTCGGCATTGCGGCAAACTCCTTATCACTCCACTGTGGCTGCGCCATATACCTCTAGTATAGCAAACCGAGGCGCCAAAAAGAACCGCTGCCGCTCCGTATCATTTCACGCACCAGCCGCGACCAAGAAAATTACTGGACAAATTTCACTGTCTTGAGAATAGCCTCAAAATCTGGCTTAAACGTATCAGCATCGGTTGAAAAACGCAGCGTCTTGTCGCGCACCTTCATCAGCACCACGGAGCCGCGCAGATCCTTACTAAATGCACCGTCAATGCGCGTCGCGGTATTACCGTTATATTCGACGCTACTTGAGGTCAAATCACCCTTTTTCAGCAGGCTGGCGTACTGATCTAGCGTCTTGTTGAAGTCACTGTTAAGAATCTCGAGGCGCAGTGCAAACTTGTTTTGGTTGCTACTATGCGTATTCGTCGGTGGCACGATAGCCGGGTGGAGATACGCTTTATAATCACCGCGATCGCTGCCGTCAGCCGCTACGTAAACACTCCAGGTTTTTGGATACATAAATGAGACGCGGCCGTACTGCTCGGGGCCGACAAATTCGATGCGCGGGTTTTTGGCTTCTTCATTAAATTTCTCGCGATCAGCCTTTGATTGCTCTTCGCGCGCCTTGGCCGAAGCTACCGCCATCCGACTCTCGACCGCAGTTTTTTCCTGTGAATATGCCAGGTACGCCCAGATTGCCGCGCTACCAGCCGCCACGAACAGCACGATCGCGCTAATCGCCACAATCATCCAGCTATTGACATATCCCTGTTCCATCTCTGTTTTTCTACTCATATGCATCAGTATAGCTTATGCTTCGGGCGATGTAAAGCCTCCCGGCAGCTGATAGAGAAAATAGCCGTGGTATTCTTTTGTCGGTTGCGTGCCGGGGACAGAAAATCCGTAGCTCACGAAAGTCAACGGCTCGGTCTGGGCGGCCGCTTGGCGCCCCGCTAGCTGAAACATTTTTGCGATATCGCGGCCATCACCAAAGGCATACATCACCGTCACCTTGTCGAGCACCGGCTGCCGCCAGATATTCGCCCAGTGTACTTGGGCGCCCGGTAGTTTGCGCAGCCGCCAGCGCGATATTAGCACCAGGAATGGATTAATCTCATAGCCAATCGCCCGCGCACCCTGCTGGGCTGCCACCATCAGCACCACACCGTCGCCCGACCCGATATCAAGCACCACATCGCCTTTACCGAGCGGCAGCGCCTCAGCAAATAGCCGCTGCACTTCGCGCGACCGTGACGGCACATACGGCGCACCGATCAGTGCTGGCAGTGCAAAGATCATCAGAATCGCGCCACCAAGCCACAGCAGCCATATCACGCGCTAAAATCCTCGCTGAGCACTGTAATGTCGTGCTGCATATCGTCAAGTACCGCCGTAATGTCTTGCGCCAGCTGCCGCGCCTCAACAAACCGCTGCTTGGCCTCATCCAGGTTAAAGTCATCGCCCTGAAACCACGCAATTCTCTCGTTTAGCTCCGCCATCATCTGCTCAATCGTTTTTTCGTTTGTGTTATCGTTTTTCACTACTCTCAATCCTCGCTTTCATAATCATATCTTTTGTTGTAATCTTTGCAATACTACCAATTTGACGATCGCCGCTAATCATCGCATAACCGCGCCGCAGCGCCATCTCTGGGTCGTATTCAGCGATAATCCGTTGTTGCGACAATATCGCATTTTTAGCAATGTCAACGCGGTGCGACCACTGTTCGAGCGCCGCTTGTTGCGACATTGTTACGTGAAGGCGCCGCTCCTGGATCTGCTGCCGAATCACTTCCGTCACGCCACCCAGCCGCAGCTCCAACTGCCGCCTCACCTCGTGTTTATCCGGAAACAATATCTGAGCGGCGTTGCTCGGTGTGGCCGCCCGCACATCAGCCGCCAGATCGCACAAACTCTCGTCAACCTCATGCCCAATGCCAGTCAGTACCGGCACACGACTACCAGCCACCGCCCGCACCAAGCATTCGTCATTAAAGCTCGCCAGGTCCTCCGCGCTACCGCCGCCGCGAATCAGCACAATCGCCTCTGGCGGCTCCGCCAGCTGGTTACAGTGGGCAATCGCCCGCGCTGCCTGATCGGCCGCACCGTCGCCCTGAACCTTAACATGAGCCACGATAAACCGCACCCCGCCCCAGCGCTCACCAGCAATTTTCATAAAATCCGCGTAGCCCGCCGCCTGGGTGCTGGAAATAACCGCCACGCAGGCAGGATATGGCGGCAAGGGGCGCTTGCGTTCCGTATCAAACAGCCCTTCGGCCGCCAGCTTCGCCTTGAGGAGCTCGGCGCTGCGCTTGAGGTGACCCGCACCCAGCGGCTTGACCTCCTGTACCGTTAGGCTAAACTTACCCTTGGCGGTTAGCTTGGCTGAGGCCCGCACCACCACGCGCATCCCTTCCTCGATCGGCGTTCTGAGCTGCCACGCCATCATGAAACAATTGACCGCGCTCTCGCTGTCCTTGAGCGTAAAAAAGATAAATTTCTGCTGACGCATGGTGAACTCGGCAACCTCACCTTCGACCTCGACGACCGGGACAGCGGTCTCCAGCACCTGATTGACGACCGCTACAAAATCGCTAACGCTAAACCGCGGCGCCATCGTCATCATCTGGCCGCCCATATTTGATCAGCGCGTGCTGATAGAACATATACCCAAAGACAATCGTCCCCGTTAGTAAAATCACCCGCGTCAGCACAATCCCAGCGATAGCGACGTCCGGCGCCACGCCGGTCATACTCAAGAAAACGATCATAATCGCTTCGTACACGCCCGCACCGCCCGGCGTAAAGGCCACCAGACTAGCCAGTCCTGCCACGCCGTAGCCGATGATCAGCACTGCTGGATTGACCGACACGCCCAGTGCCCAAAAGGCTACGATGAACATCAACACATCGAAAATGGCATAAATCGCGCCCCAGACCAGCGGCTTGATGAGTAGGCGCCGATGTTCTGACAGCTCCACAAAATCATCATGCATCTCAGCAAAAAACGCTTCAATTTTCGTCGAAACCAGCAGCCGCTTGATTTTGCCCAGTGTCGCCCACCGCACTACCGCGTTGATCAGCCGCGACACCCGCACCGCCGTGTTGTGCATACGCCTTCGTGACGAGAACATAAAAATCAGCCCAAATGTTAGCGCCAGCACCACTAGCACTAGAAGGAAACTTGACGTCACGATGTAGCGATTTACCTGCCCGTCAATTGACAAGATTAACACCGCCACAATCAGCAGCACCATCAGTGACAAAAAGCCCGTCACATAACGGATCACTTGGGCAAAGGTCGAGCGCGCCGAGCTGACGCCGAGCTTGTGCATCCGCCACGTCGTGTAGGAAATACCGCTGACGCCGCCTGACGGGAAAATGTGATTAACCAGATTCAGTTCCAGTGCAATCCGTGTCTGCTCAAACCGCGAGATATGCCCGATCAGTTTTTTGTCGCGAAGATAGGCAAAAATCATCTCGCCGCCCGCGAAATAGACGATAATTTGAAACGGTAGCAGCAACATCAATAGCCAGATATTTGCCCGGCCGAGCAGCTCCCACGCCCGCACCAATTCCGCGCGCGACAGAAAAATAATCAACACCAGCACTGCTAGCGTCACGATGCTCATGATCGTCCGTGGTGACTTACATGCTTCCAAAAGTTGCCGTATCCCTTTTGATACCATATTGCCCATTATATCACGCAGTTTTTGCTATAATCAAACCATGTATATCGCCCTGCTTGGCCGCCAGCCAGAGATCTCGCTCGCCGAACTTGCGGCGGTCTTTGGCGCGGACTGCGTCAACCGTATCAGCCAGCAATTTGCCAAAGTTCAAACATCTCAATTTGACATTACTACATTGGGCGGCACCATCAAATGCGCCAAAGTAATCACCGAGCTACCAGCCAGCCGCACCGACAAGGCCTCGCTCCTCGCCACTTCGCGCTTCATCATCCAGCATTATCAAGCCAAGTGGGCGCACTCGCCGCATAAAATCACCCTCGGTCTCAGCGCTTATAACCTAGCCATTACCGCCCGCGATGTCCAGAAAACCGGCCTCATCCTCAAATCATCCCTAAAAAAATCTGGTACCAGCCTCCGTCTCATCCCCAACGATCAGCCCGCCCTCTCTACCGCCACTGCACACAATAACAAGCTTGGCGGATCACCCCATAAAGTCGAGCTGCTACTTGTTAAAACGACCGGCGCCGGCGGCCGCCTGATCATCGCCGAAAGCCGCGGTGTCCAAAACATCACCGCCTATACCCGCCGCGACCGCCATCGTCCCAAGCGCGACGCCTTCGTTGGCATGCTGCCGCCCAAATTAGCGCAGATTATGCTGAATTTAGCGCTGGGTGCCGGGCCGCTAGCTCGTCACAGATCGTGCGGCAATTCTGTGATGAGTAGGATTCCAGCCATCTCCTCCAAGTCGAATGCATCCGGCAACGCCGTCCGCAGAACTATCGACTTGTCAGAGAGGCTGGAATCCGACCCTCTCACGGAGGTTGGCAGACGGCACCCCTTGATACTCGACCCCTTCTGCGGTACCGGCACCGTCCTGCAAGAAGCCCTACTCGCTGGCTATGATGTCGTTGGCACCGACCTCAGCCAGAAAATGGTTGATTACACCACTGAGAACCTGTCGTGGCTGCAATCAACCTTCACTGTGCCCGGCAACGTCATTGATATTCACCAAGCCGACGCCACCACGCACCGCTGGCCAAACAGCACACACCTCGCTGCCGTCGTCTGCGAAACTTACCTTGGCCAGCCCTTTTCCGCACCGCCCGCACCCCAAAAACTAGCGGAAGTTGTCGGTAACTGCAACCACATTATCACCAGCTTCCTCACTAACATCCGCTCGCAGCTAGCGCCAAACACGCCGCTGTGTATCGCCGTGCCAGCGTGGTACGACGCATTTGGCCGAGCCGCTCACTTGCCGCTAATAAAAAACCTTCAACAGCTCGGCTATCACCAACTCAACCGCACACCGCTCATCTATCGCCGCCCTGATCAGGTCGTCGCTCGCGAGTTACTGATCCTGCAAGCTACCTAAGCACCGGACGACTGAGTTGTAGCGCCGGATCATAGTTTGCGAGCCGTCCCAAGCGACCCACCAATTCCTTTTCCAAAAGATCAAGCTGCGCTTGACGCGCCTCTGCTGCTTGCTTGGCCGCAGAAGGAGCGATCGCCTCCGGATGATACTGCTGACACATTGCTAGTAAATCCCTAGCGCCCAGACCGATCCGCCGCTGATTCAACGCCACAAGTAAAAATGCCAATGTTGGCCGCGCCTGCTTCGCCATTTCCATCGTCATCTGTTGATCGGTATCGGCAAACACCTCCCGCCCGATCTGGCTCAATAGTCCGTCCACCATATTTGCCCCAATTGACGCATACGGCCCCTCGCCCGCAGCATAGTGCGCCAGCGGCTCGGAAAGCGCCACCTCAATCTTTACCATTGCACCACTCTCACGCTGCATCATCGCTGCGATCGTCTCTTCTGAGGTTGTCTGGCCATTGACGCCGCGCTCAGCAACCTCTGCCGCCGCCGTCTGTACCGCGTGCAATGCTTGGAGTGCCTCTCCGTCACGAGGCCTCTCTTGAGATTCGTACACAGCACCACCGAATGCCACTGCGCCAACAGTACCCAACAAGACACCCAGTAGTGCCGTTCTTCTATCCACTTGTCTGTTGAAAATAGCTTCCATTGTCGTCATATTCTGCTCGCTCATAGCCCCTAGTTATATAACACTTGGCTAATCAAGTAAAGCCCCTTGACTTTTTATCAGCCGTCACTTATACTGGTACGGATTAGGTTTAGAAAATTTAAGGAGTTTCAATGTCAAAAGTCAAAGCTGGTGGCTCAAGTAAGAACATCCACAACAACCCTGGCCAACGCCTCGGCGTCAAGCGTTTCGGCGGCCAAAAAGTTAACGCCGGCGAGGTACTCGTCCGCCAAACAGGCGCTACGAAAGTCGCTGGTGAAGGCGCATACATGAGCCGCAACTACACCATCCACGCTGCTCAGTCCGGTGTCGTCACCTTCAAACGAGTCAAGAAAACCAAGTTCACCGGCAAAACCGAGCGACGAACTCAGGTTTGCGTCGGCTAGTCAGCACTATTCTCTATTCTATGACGCCGCCATCCCGGCATCCAGATTACACCCATCTATTTAGCTGTCTATTCCGCTACGCTAGTAGTATTTGAGCGGCTAGTTTCTCCAGGCAGCTACGACACACCCAAATGATGCTTTACTCGCGCTACCACGTCGCCAATCACCACCTGTGACTTGACGAGGTATTCGTCTACGCCCAGCGCCTCCGCCCGCTCTCGATCTTTTTGCTGGCTGAGCGCCGTCAGCATGATCACTCGCACATTGGTCGTTTCTGGCGTATTGCGCAGGATATCGAGTACGTCAAAGCCGCTAATTTTCGGCATCATAGCATCCAGCACGATCAGATCCGGCCGAAACGCCACCGTTGCCGACAGCGCATCCTCGCCATTATGCACCTCACGAATCTCAAAGCCCTCCAGCTCCAGCCGCGACCGATAGACTGCCGCCAGTGCCGTATCGTCTTCAACTAATAGTATTTTTTTTCTGTGTTGCATGTCCCTTACCCTCCCTTTTTAAGCTAGACACTCTTTGCTTTCTCTAACTGTGGGTCACGCCCATTATCCGCCGCCCCAGTCGTCATCTCGACCTTGACATCCGGCTCGATACCCGACTTATCAATATTCTTGCCATGCGGCGTATACCAGCGCGCCTCGGTCACTTTTAGAACCGAGCCGTCCGCCAGATCAATCGGCCGCTGCACACTGCCCTTACCATAGGTTTTTTCACCAACCAGCGTCGCCTTGCCGTAATCCTTGAGCGCCCCCGCCACAATCTCACTAGCGCTAGCACTACCACCGTTAATCAACACAACCGTCTTGATATCACCGAGGAGCGGCTGGCCGGTTGATTTCTCGGTCGAGATAACCTGCTCGCCGCGCCGCTGCGTCATCACCACCTGATGATCAAGCCACAGCCCTGCTAGCGCCTGTGCGGCCGCCACGGTACCACCAGGATTTCCCCTGAGGTCGAGGATAACTTTCTTGACACCTGCCGAGCGAAACTCCTCGGCGGCTTGGCGCGCTTGCTTGCCGGTGTCATCATTAAAGCGACTGACTGTCAAAATACCGATCTCACCATCAATCTTCCACTCGGCAGCCGGCGCGACGACTTTCTCGCGCGTCACTGTCACGTCTTTACGTTCGCCACCACGCGACAGCACCAACTTGACCGTCGTGCCGACATCACCGCGAATGCGCTGCACCACTTGATCAACCGGCATATCAGTCACCACCGTGTCATTAACCTTGACGATGACATCACCAGCTTTGATGCCCGCCTTTTCGGCTGGGCTATTTTTGAGCGGTCGGATAATCGTCGGCACGTTATGCCGCTTGGCAATTTCCGCCCCGATACCGCCACCAATATTACCCGACAAGCTCTTTTCAAACTCCTTGGCTTCATCCGGATCCATATACGCCGTGTGCGGATCGCCCGTCGCTGCCACCATACCGCGCGCCGCCCCACGTGTAAGTGCTTGCTCATCCAACGTACCGTCATAATGAGCCTTTAACTCACGGTACACGCGCTGCACCGTTGATAAATCCAGCGATCCCGTCGCTGTTCTGAGGCCAAACAGCGACCCGACCTGCGCCATAATCAGATCCGACCGCGTCCCGGCCGCAAAACTCACAATCGCGATCAGCAGCCCGCCCAAAAACAAGCGAGCCCGCGTTCCTACCCTCCGTTGCTCTGTCATGTATCTATTGTACACAAAAACCCCCGCTGATGCGAGGGTTTTATTGACTCATCGTGCTATTAAAAATATACGTAGGTTAGGCCCGAGGCTGAACGCGTATACTTCCGATACAGACCGTCCCACGCCAAGTTATAGTCACTGACCGTAATTGTGCCGTCACCATTAACCGACTCGACGTACATCACGTGTCCATAATAGCCAACATTCATGACCGCTGCCGCACCAGCCTTTGGTGTCGAACCGCTCTGAATGCCGTATCGCGCCGCTGTTGATGGCCACTGATTAGCGTTACCAGCCCCACCAAAGTGTGGCACAAACCGACCGGTACTGTGGATCTTCCACGCCACATAGCTCACACACTCACGTGTATATAAGCCCCATGGATCGACGTAAGCATCTAGTGGTGCATTCGCCCAGACGCCTGGATAGCCACCACCGCCCGGGATACCACCCGGAATTGACACCCCGCCAAGTGCTCGTCGGTTAGCCGCCGCCTGCTCTTCACGCAGTTTCGCTGCTTGGTTATTCCGCTGCGTCGCCAGGGCCGCGTAGGCATTTTGGTCATTCTTGGTGTCATTAACCAGCTTGGCCTGCTCCGCCTGCTTGGACGCCAGTTGTGTCTGCTGAGCTTTCTGGTCTTTGAGCACATTCTCAACTGATTTTTTATTTTCTTCTAATTTAGCCTGCAGCGCCTTAATTTCCTTGATCTTGTCGTTCAGCGATGATCGCAAGCTACTACGTTGCTCCTGCTTATCGACATAATCGCCGATTGATTTGGAACTAGCCAGCATCTCGAGCGGCGAAATCTGATCATCGAGGTAAATATCCGACAAGATTTTGCCCATGACCTTGCGGTTCTTTTCAATCGCTAGCTTATTCTTAGCAATTTCGGCAACCAATGCGTCGTGCTTTTGCTGACTCTTGGCAATTTCCGCCCGAATTGAATCGATCTGCGCGTTAATGCGCCCCAGCTCCTCCTCCAACGTCGCCGCCATCGTCCCGAGACGATTGGCCTCGTTCTGCGCCTGTTGCGCCTGTTGGTTGAGAGCGTTAATTTCCGCTTCATAGTCACGCGCGAATACGTGTGGGCCGAGCTGGAACACGCCAGCGCCCAAAACAACAGCACTAACCGCCACGAGAGCTGCCCGTGTGGCTCGTGATGTCGAAACTGGTGTGGTGGACCGTATCTTCATTGCTTTTTATTTTAGCACAAGCGACATATGGACGTCAAGCGCCTTGGCTCAGTAAATATTCAGGGGTCAGCGACAAAATAACTTATAATTTTAAGTATTTGCGCGTCGCAATCAATGACGAGACGATACCGATCACCGCACCGATCATGATCATCGCCAACACCACCAGTCCGGCATACGTGGTGCCAATATTCATCAAATTATCCATCGGCAGCCGCACCGCCAGCTTGTCATGCGCCGAGAACAACAACAAATAGCCGACTCCTGAGGCCACCAGCGCCGCGATAAATCCATACATAACTGCCTCGACGATAAACGGCCCGCGAATAAATCCACGATCAGCGCCGATCAGCTTCATCATCTGGATCTCGTCTTTACGGTTAAAAATTGCCATCCTGATGGTGTTAAACACCACCAGTGACGAAATCACCACGAACACCACCGTAGCGATCGAGCCAGCGATACTGGCAAATCGTACCCAATCACCGATGGCGTTGATCGCCTCACGTCGATCGCCGATGAACGACGGCTCTTTGGTCGGGTCTTTATGCTTTTTATACAGCTCGTCGTTTTTCGTAAACTCAACCAGCGCCCGCTGATCGTTCAAATCCTTGAGCGAGGCCCGGAGCGATGCTGGCATTTCATTGCTTGATTCCTTGATCGCCTCAAGAGTCGCTGGATCATTCTTATACTTCTCGATTTGCTCCTGACGCGCCTGCTCTGCCGAGATATACGTCACCTTTTCGACATTGTGCAGCTTACTCAGGCGCGACGTCAGCTCGTCGATCACCTTTTGCTCGGTTGAGCCTTTGAGGAAAATCGACATATCGGCCCTGCGCGAAATCGTATCGACCGAGTCAACCAGTACCTGGCGAGCAGCCATAGTAATGGCAATAATGAGCAGCGTCACCGCCATCACCGCAGTTGCTGCGATCGTCAACCAGGTATTGCGGCTAAAATTATTGATACCATACCGACACATCCGCCAGAACGTCAGCACCCGGCGGCGGCGTTGTCGCGTGCGCTTGAGGACTTTAGGATCGACACGCGCCTTGGCAGCGGCTTTACGTGAAATATCGGTCATTGCTTGTAACTCCCCTTGGCTTGATCAGAGGTGATTTTACCGTGATCAATGGTGATCACCCGGCGCTTGAGCTTGTTGACAATATCAACATTGTGCGTCGTCAGCAGCACCGTGGTGCCGTATTTGTTAATTTTTTCCAGCAAGCGCACAATATCCCAGCTGTGCTTGGGGTCGAGGTTACCGGTCGGCTCATCAGCGATCAAAATCTTTGGCTGCCGAACCACCGCCCGGGCAATCGCCACCCGTTGGCGCTCACCGCCAGACAACTGGTTCGGGAAATTCTTTTCCTTGCCCTTCAGTCCCACCAGCTCGATCACCTTTGGCACTGTCGATTTGATCTCGCGGTTGGTCATACCGGCAATCTCCAGCGCAAAAGCCACATTCTCAAACACCGTCCGGTTCGGCAGCAGCTTGAAATCCTGAAACACCACGCCGATCTTGCGCCGTAGCAGCGGAATATGCTTGTCCTTGAGCGTATCATAATCAATCCCACCAACGACAATCTTGCCACCAGTCGGCTTTTCCTCGCGGGTCAGCAGTTTGAGCAGCGTCGACTTCCCCGCGCCCGATGTCCCGACCAGGATAACAAACTCGCCCGGTTTGACATGAACACTCACCCGGTTCAAGGCCGGCTTGTTGTCCTTGCCATATGTTTTGGTAACCCTATCTAACAAAATCATTGCCATTAGTATAGCAGATTTTTTACGATGGCGCGAATCAGCGCAGCAAACTATGCTACACTAGACATATGAAACCTTCAGCTACATTACTCAATCGCCTCAGCATCATGTTTATCGCCCTCAGTATCATCGGAGTCGGATTAATAATTATCAGTAATATCAGCGCGCCATTCCTGCCAGATACATTTGATGCGGCGCGACCGCAAGACACCTGGTCATGCTGCGAGGCTCATCGAGAAACTGCCAATGCTTTACGCTGGCCACTCTTCCTGACTGGCGGTCTAATCCTGTTTGTTAGCATCGTCTGGGGTATATATTACCTCGGACGTGGACTACGACAGCTCGTGGGGCAATCACCTGATGAGTCAGCGCAACCTGTACGGCGCACCTATAGGATACTGGAGATTGGCTTGCGACTATTGGCGCTACTTATGGTCATGTCGCTTGGCGCCACGCTTATATGCCTATTCCTCACACCCCACGTCACGCTACTACAAGACATAGCACAACACAGCGGTATTTTCGTATATATTATGTACACTGCGACTGGGCTGCTCCTGGCTACCGGCTGTCTCGCCTTGCCGCTTTATACGCTTATTGGCACCAACCGCTGGCAGAACAAGGCAATTACCGATAAAAATCGATGGCTCGCACGCCACACGTCGACATTGGTATGGTACGGCCTCGCCATGGTGTGCTTTCTGGTAGGTACATGCGCGTGGCTCTATTACATCATCGGCGATGACACTAACCGAAAATATCCGATCGACGTTCTCGTCAGGCAAGCTGCTTGGCCATTCGGCGTGCATTTCCTGTCCGTCATGGTCATCAGCCTCATCGCCTTTGCCGTGATGATCACCATTGCTGTCTTCCGTCAGCCGCGCGACTCACGTAAATAAGCCATCATAAACTCATCAATATCCCCATCCAGCACCCCCTGGGCATTGCGGTTCTCGTGCTTGGTGCGAGTGTCCTTGACCAGCGTGTACGGATGCAATACATAATTTCTAATCTGGCTGCCCCAGTTGGCTGACTCGCCGGCCCTGAGGTCAGACAGGGTTTCGGCGTGCTGCTCCAGCTTCATCGCCAGCAACTTGGATCGCAAAATCTTCAGCGCCGTTTCTTTGTTCTGAATCTGCGAACGCTCATTCTGAATCGCCACGGTAATGCCCGTCGGCACATGCGTCACCCGCACCGCCGAGTCAGTGGTATTCACGCCCTGGCCGCCCTTACCGCCCGAGCGATACACATCAATCCTCAGATCATTTGGGTCAATCGCAATTTCATCCGGCGTATCAATTTTTGGCAGCACCTCCACCAGCACAAAGCTAGTCTGGCGCAAACTATCAGCATTGAACGGACTGAGGCGCACCAGCCGATGCACACCGTTCTCTGAGCGCAATTTTCCATACGCAAACGGCCCAGAAATCTCCAGCACCGCTGTCTTTATTCCAGCATCATTATTGGTCGAGCGCTCCAGTGTGTCGGCTTTCATCCCCGACTTCTCAGCCCAGCGCAGATACATCCGCTCCAACATCGCCGCAAAGTCCTGAGCGTCCAGCCCGCCCACGCCGGCCGAAATCCGCACCACCGCCTCACGGTTGTCGTATGGGCCACTGAACAGTAGATCGGTCTTGCGCTGGGTAAACTCCTGCTCTAGCGCCGCCACCTGCGCCTCAAACTCCGGCAACAAATCGTCATCGCCCAGCTCCATCAACTCAGCGATATCCATGAGTTGAACGCTGAGCGTTTGCCACGGCTCAACCGTCTGGCGCAAGTTAGCCGCCTTTTTTGCTAGCGCCTGCGCCTCATCCGGATTATGCCAAATCTCCGGCTGATTAAGCCGCTCATCCAGCGCCGCCATCTCTTGCTCCAGCGCCGCAAAATCCAGCGCCGCCTTGGCTTGTTCTACTTCTGACCACAGGGTTTGAATGCGTTTTTTGAGTGGTTGCATAGATATATTTTAGCAGATATTAACATACATTTTTTCAGCTAAACATAAGACTACTTCTCAATAGTCTGCGCATTACGAAGATCGGACAAATATTTGCCTATTATTTTATTGGTCTTTAAGAATGCCCTGCGTTCTTTGACCATTTCATTAATCTTATCCTCTGCATAGATTATCCACGATAAATAGGGTATTATTTTCTCCTGTGTCTCTGTTATAAATTCCTTGCACTCTTCAATACGCTTTCGTCTTTCTTCCAAGCAGTCTTTAACTGCTGCAATAACTATCCCAAGTTGACTAGGGCTATCAATACGCCGTATACTATCTAGTAATTCTTGATCTACACCATCTAATACATCTACCAGATGGCTCTTTAGGTCCTGAATATCACTAAACCTCCACCCGTCAGCATCTATTTTCTCCACAATAAACTCCGCTTCATCTTTTCTGTCAGTATATCCTTGGCTCCAACCTTTCGCAAGCATATTCATAATCACCCCTTCTCTCAACACAAAACATGTTATACTACCCCTATGAATCAAGATATCGCTACCATCCTCGTAACTACTGAACAAATTAATGACGCGGTGGCGCGGCTGGGCCGAGAGCTGACTAACGAATACCGGGACAAGAATCCGCTGGTCATCGGCGTCCTGCGCGGTGCGGCACCGTTCATGATCGATCTGGTGCGCGCCATGGATTGCTATCTGGAAATCGATTTCATTGACGTCTCTAGCTACGGTGATGCAACTGAATCATCCGGCGCGGTCACCGTTCTCAAGGACATCGATAGTGACGTTACTGGGCGGCATATTTTGCTGGTCGAAGACATCGTCGATACCGGACGAACGTTGGGAAAATTGCTAGAATTATTCGCCGGTCGCGGTGCGGCCTCAGTCAAAGTCTGCTCACTACTCGACAAACCCGAACGACGTATCGCCAACGTTACCGCCGATTACGTCGGCCTGTCAGTCCCTAACGAATTCGTCGTCGGCTACGGTCTAGACTTCCGCCAACAATACCGAAACCTACCGTATATCGGAGTGTTGAAGCCTGAGGTATATCAGGGATAAAGTTTCTCCACCGCCGCCACAAATTGCTCGCCACGGTCGACGTAATTTTTGAACATCCCGAAGCTAGCGGCCGCCGGGCTGAGGATGACAACATCACCTGGATGAGATAACTGACTGGCTTGGGCAACGACATCCACTATCGTTGTCTGGCCAAGTACCACTGTCGTCGCCGTGACCGATGCTTGGCGCAGCGACTGTTCAATCTTTGCCGCATTTGCCCCGATAATGATCACCGCTCGCACCGTTTGTTTGGCAATCTCCGTGGCCATTTCATCATAATCCGCCCCCTTGTCGTACCCACCGACGATCAGCACTTTCGGCGCTTCAAACGCCCGCAGCGCCGCGATAGCACTGCCCGGCGTGGTAGCGATACTGTCATCGTAATACTTCACACCGTTTTTCTCAGCAACGAATTTTAATCGATGCGGCAATCCCGTAAAACTCTCTAACCCAGCCGCGTACTGCTCGTCAGTCACTGTGATCGGCAATTCTGTCACCGCGCTTATCGCCGCACACGCATTCTCGAGGTTGTGTGCGCCCGGTAGCCGCAAATGATCAATGCGACAAATCCGCCGATCTTGCACACAGAAGTAGCCATCCCGGACATACACCTGATCCTCGTCGGGAACGGCATAGCGGTGCGCGAAATCTAGCGCATCATCTCCACAATACTCACACGTCGCATGACCCTGCTCATCCAATAGTCCATTAAAGGGCGTAGCAGCTACTTCCTTCGAATATTTATTCGTTGGATGATATAAACATGTATCAATAATGCCCTGGTGACGACGAATATTCTTCTTGGCATCAAGGTACTCAGCAAAATCCGTATGTACCTCCAAATGATCCGGCTCGATCATCAACACCACGGCAATAGTTGGCGATTTCTCGAGATCCCACAGCTGAAAACTCGATAGTTCATACACAACGAAGTCATCCTTTGTGATGCTTGGCAGCGCGTCCAGTGCCGGCACACCGATGTTCCCAACCAGATGCACCGTCTGACCGGCCGCCCGCAAGATCGCCGCGATCAGACTGCAGGTCGTACCCTTGCCTTTCGTCCCCGTCACGCCAATAATCGGCGCTGGGCACTTGTCGAAAAACTCATTGGTCGCCGACCATATTTTGCCCGACGTTTTAAGCAGCCGCGGTGGCACACCCGGTGCTCGCACCACCATGTCGGCATCCTGCAGCTGCTCGGCGAACACCGACTCACCAGTCCGCACCGTCACGCCATCCGGTGCATTCTCGACCGCTTTATGGTCAGCAATCACAAATTCAGCATCAGGAAAAGCCTGCTGAAAATATCTCAAACTTGATATACCCTCAAGGCCATAGCCAGCGATAATGATCTTCATAGCTTCTATTATACCATCAAGAACTTCGAGATATTGGAACATCTAGCGCTGGATTGACTACATCTCTCTCCTGCAGCTTCTTGCCCCACTCTTTACTAAGAGCATCAAAACTAACTCGGGCAACCACATACGATTCCGCTTTATGCCGACATAGCTCCACGTTAACAGCAACTGGAGGGATTAATCCGGAATCTATATGGGGTTGAAGGCGATGCAAAAGATCGTCTCGGATAAAGTCGACGATATAGTCACCAGTAACCTGCGGCACAAAATCATAGCGTAGCAAAGGCCTGCGTGGGAACCGGGATGGAATTGTTGGGTTTTTGTCATCGCTGTTTTGATTAACAAATATAGCCCGCTCTTGACTGGCAACACTAGGGTATATTCCATCCTCGTTCTGCCGATTATCTAGGGCGTCCTGGCGTACAATTCGTGCAAACTCAGCAATTCTGGAGCACCAATGCAATATAGCGAGGTCATCTGGCTGTAAAATAACCTCATCGTTCTCTGGAGCTAACTTTTCAGAACCAGCGGTACTATGCTGCGGAGCATCACTCCGAATCGCGTGTTCGCCTATCACTCGCAACACTGCATCACTAACGGCCTCCTCTTTAACCCCTTCATCAATTTGTCGTGGATATACGTTAGCCCTAAAAATTACCGAGCCATACGAAAGCATCGGGAGCGGGTCATAGCCGCCATTAGTATCCCGTCTGATTGGATGTGCCGTGATAGTGATATCTTCGGGAAGAAGTCCAGAGTCTATATGTGGCTGGATTTGCTTCATCATATAGCCCTCAATCCAGCTCTTCTCACCCTCTGTATCCAACGAATTCCTATCAACATGAGCTTCTTCACACACTTTCAGGAGAAAAATTGCGTCCTCCATATGCTGTACGCCACTGTATGTATATGCATCGGTATTTTCAAGAGGCATTGATACCTCAACCCGACCACGAGAAGGATCGACAGGTTGCCGTCTATCTATAATACTCGTACGCAGATCACGTACTGCACGATACACCGTACATACGAGCGGCAAGACATCCCGACCCTCTAGTATCTCATGATTTCTAAGAGCCTCCCGTATTTGGTCGGCAACTGCATCACTGCGCGCCTGATCAGCAGCCATTTGATCAAGCAATCTCGCTCGCTCCTGCTCCGATATTGCTGGATCAAGATCGGTCCCTACTAGATTATGTTCACACATGTTCCGCTCCTCTCGCATTGCGACTAAATAAACCGGCTATTCCAAAGACAGTCCACTCACCTCAGTCCAACTGAATAACCCCATAGTAATGGTAATACACAAGGGTTATCTTTCTCAAGCATGAGCAGAAAGATCCCGCCTAAAACAACCCCTCGAGCTTCTTCTGCAGTCGCCCGAGCAGCTCTTTATCGCCGCTACTCACGCCAGCAAGCACCCAGGTATTTGCTGCAAAAAACTCTCGTGCCACCCGAACGATCTGATCAGCGGTCACCGCCAAAATTGCTGTCGGCACGCCCTCATAATCCTTGACGAAATCATCAGCAAAATAACGCCCGGTATAAAAATTACTGATTTGGGCCACCGTCTGCGCCCCCATCTGATAGCGGCCCAGCGCATACGACTTGGCATTCTCGATGTCCTCCGAGGTGATCGTCCCGTTCAGCACTCGGCGCAGCTCACGCACGATGATATCGAACAGCGCCTCTGCTGTCTCGAGGTTAACCTGGCCGCCAAAGTCCCACGCCGAATCATAAAACCCGACCGAAGTGTCACTGAACACGCCGTAAGCCAGCCCCTTCTTGCGTGCCGCCCCGAAAATCCGCGAGCTCATCGTCCCGGTCAAGATATGATTCAAGCAGCCCATGGCGTCAGAATCCTCATCGCTCAGCTCGCGCGGCAGATTCATCGACCAGCCAAATGTCAGATTCGAGGCCTCCTTGCGGCGGATAAAAATCGGTGCGGCACTCGACAGTTTATCGTGCGGGATGGCAAATCGCTCGCCCGGCTCTAGCTGCCACTGCTCCAGCGATTCACGAATCGTCGCCATCCGCCCAGTCAACTTACCAGCCACCACAAACCGCATATTATTGAGCGTATGCGTCCGCCGATGATGCTCCTTGATATCCTTTAGGGTAATCGCGTCGATCGTTTTCAGCCGCTGATTATATGTCAAAATATCCTCGCCCAGCGCTTGTTGTACCCGCGGCCACATCACGCGGTTGTGATTATTAAGATAACCGGTCAGCTCACTCCGGACATTGCCTTTCTCGGCCTCTAGTTCCTCGGCGTTAAAGCGCGGCGTGGTGATCGCCAGCCGCTGTAATTCCAAAATCCGATCCCATTCAAAATCCGCACAGGCCGCCTCGTATACCATTGAGTAATCAGAGGTGAATGCATTATGATAGGCACCATTCTTGGTAAACTCCTGCTCATAGGCGTGCTCCGAACGAAACTTCTCATTCGCCCCAAACGCCATGTGCTCCATGATGTGCGCCGTCTCGTAGATGTCCTTGTCGCGGACATAGCGGTTGCCTGCCCGGAACTGTACCTGAAAGCTCATCACCGTCGCGTCCGGCACGTCAATGAACAAGCCTTTCGCACCATTTTTCAATTTTATTTCTTTGACCGTATGTTTCATCTGTCTGTCGCTCTCTGCCCACTGGTTTTAGATTTATTTGCGATTCTTTTTGCGGTTTTGGCGCTGCGCCTTTTTCTTCTTGCGTGCTTGGTTTTTAGCGCGGTTCGACTCGGCGTTTGATTTGCCCTTTTTCACCGAAAAGTCACCGTCGCGATTTTCCTCGCCCGCACCAACTTCATTAACGCCACGCTCGACTGCGCTTTCGGCTAGGCGCGTTAGCTCGGTGTCGTACTCATCATCCTGCGACTGGCGAATTACTGCGTCGGATTTATGAATGTGAAAAATTGTGTTCAGAACTTCGTTACGCAGATTTTCCTGGAGACTGGTGAACAATTTTTGTGACTCCGCCCGATATTCTACCAACGGATCGCGCTGCCCAACGCTGCGCCAGTGAATACCTTCGCGCAGGTGCTGCATGTTCTCCAGGTGCTGCATCCACAAGGTGTCGAGCACCGCCATATATACCTCGCGCTCCACACCACGCAGCTCCTCAGCACCAATTTCTTCATCTTTTTCCTGGTAGGCCTGACGTGCTAGTTTCAGGGCTTTTTGGAAGCGTAGCCGGTCTTTTTTCTCGAGGCCAACCTTGCGCACGGCCGCTTCATCAACCGGAAAGGCCGACGTAAATTCCTCGATAAACTTCGGGTTATTTTTGGTCGGTAGCGTCACTAATTCTTTGACTCTGTCACGCAACAACCGCTCAATTTCCGGCTGGATATTGTCGCCTTCAAGGATTTTTCGCCGCATCGTGTAGACCACACGGCGGTGACGATTAATGACGTTGTCGTACTGAACAACATTTTTGCGCGTATCAAAGTTGTAGCCTTCGACACGCTTCTGCGCTGCTTCCAACGTCTTGGACACGGCGCGGTTTTGAATCGGCGTTTCTTCGTCGACGCCCAGCCGGTCCATCAGCGCCGCGATGCGCTCGCCCTGGAAAATTCGCATCAAATCATCTTCGGTCGACACATAAAACTGTGTCTCGCCTGGGTCGCCCTGACGACCGCCACGACCGCGCAGCTGATTGTCAATCCGGCGCGACTCGTGCCGCTCTGAGCCGATCACCACCAGGCCACCCAATTCCTTGACGCCCTTGCCCAATTTAATGTCGGTACCGCGTCCGGCAATGTTTGTCGCTAGCGTAATCGCGCCCTTCTCACCAGCCTTCTCAATGATGGCCGCCTCGCGCTCATTATTCTTGGCGTTCAAAATCTCAAACTTGATGCCTTCTTTTTCCAGATATTTGGCAATCTGCTCATTCTTGGCAATCGAGCCAGAACCAACCAGCACTGGCCGGCCTTGCTTGTGATAATCTTTGATGGCTTCGGCCACCGCCTTCAGCTTACCCTTTTCAGTCTTGAAGATCAGGTCTTCTTTGTCGTCGCGAATCACTGGCTTGTTCGGCGGAATCTGGATAACATCCAGTGAATAAATTTGTTGAAACTCTTCCGCCTCGGTGAACGCCGTACCAGTCATACCGGAAAGTTTATTGTACAAACGGAAATAATTCTGGAACGAAATGGTTGCCAACGTCATGCTTTCTTCTAGTACCGGTACGCCTTCTTTGGCCTCAATTGCCTGGTGCAAGCCCTCGTTGTAACGGCGTCCTTGCATCAAACGACCGGTGTGCTCATCGACGATAATCACTTCGCCATCATTGGTCACCACATAATCTTTGTCGCGCTTGAACAATGTTTGTGCTCGCAGCGCCTGGTCCATATGGTAAACGCTGCGCACGTGGTCTGGCGTGTACAAATTTTTTATACCCAGCAGTTTTTGGACTTTCTCCACACCCTCGTCGGTCAAGGCCACACTGCGGCGCTTTTCGTCTAGGACGTAGTCCTCTGGCACTAATTTACTGGCGACTTTAGCGAACGTGTAGTAATTATCTGGATTCTCGGCTGCTGGCGCCGAGATGATCAGCGGCGTACGCGCTTCGTCGATCAGAATGGAGTCCACCTCGTCAACGATGGCGAAATTCAGCTCGCGCTGCCTGAGCAAATCAACGTCATTAACCATATTGTCGCGCAAATAGTCAAAGCCAAATTCATTGTTCGTACCGTAGGTGATATCGGCCGCGTAGGCTTCTTTGCGAGTGACCGGACGGAGCTTGCGCATGCGCGGATCGTCATGATGCTCATTATCATACTCTTTGTCATACACAAATGACGCTTCGTTGATAATCACACCAGTCGTCAAACCCAAAAAGTCATACACCTGGCCCATCCAGCCAGCGTCGCGCTGCGCCAGATAATCGTTGACAGTCACCACGTGAACACCCTTGCCTTCCAATGCGTTGAGGTAGGTCGGCAGCGTCGCCACCAAGGTTTTACCTTCACCGGTCTTCATCTCAGCCACATTACCCTCATGAAGCACCATACCGCCGATTAGCTGGACATCGTACGGACGCTCACCAATGACGCGCTTGGCTGCCTCGCGCACCACCGCAAAGGCATCTGGCAAAATCGTGTCCAGTGTTACATTCTTCTTCGTCAGACGCTTTTTCAGCGCTTCTGTCTGTGCTCGTAGCTCCTTGTCCGACATTTTTTCATATTTCTCAGACAGACCGTTGATTACGTCAACTTGTTTATGTAGCCGTTTCAAAATCTTCTTCTGCGGATCGCCAAAAATCTTACTCAGCGCCTTTTGTTGTGTCATTGCCATAAACTCAAAACTCCCTCACTTTCAGGCATTTTCAAAAACTGTATACAATTATACCGTGCAGGGCTGGAAAATTAAAGGGTGTTAATTAAAATCCCTTCTACTGCTCGCGTTGGAAGCCGCGCTTGAACCGTGCCAGTACGCCGCGGCTGCTGCCAACGTGTGTCAACACATCATCCTTGTATTTGCGTAGCTGCCCGTTCAGCTTCGCCTCAACGATATCTACCGCGGCTAGTACGTTCATGGTCGAATCTTTAGCGGTGATTTTCTTGTCTGGCACATTGATAATTACTTCAACCTCGTACTTGTTGCCGCCAGGATTATCAATCTGCTTGATCTTGACATCAGCGGTGGCACTCTTGCGGGCATGTCGCGGCAAGTACTTACCCAGCGCACCAATTTTGCGCTCGACGTATTTCTTTGTGGTGTCCGTCAATTCGTATTTGACGCCGGTAATGGTAATATCTTTAATCATTTCTTCCTCCTATTATTATATGCTAGCGCGGTAAAACATAACATCATAGATCTCTTTAATGTCGTTCGTCAGTGCCATACACCCTCCTAGGCTCCATTATATCATCTCGCGGCCATTCATATACGGACGAAGTGCTTCTGGTATCACGACATCACCCTCTGCGGTCTGGTAATTTTCGATAATTGCCACCATACAGCGCCCTAGCGCAAAGGCCGTCGCGTCATTCGTGTGGATCAATTCAACCCCGTCATCCGTACGTACCCGCGTCATCAAGCGGCGCGCCTGATAATCCGTCATGTAATCAGCAGTATGCGTCTCGCGGTACTTGCCCTGACCCGGTAACCAGACTTCCATGTCAACACCACGCGCATTTGGCTTACCGATATCACCGGTGCATTTCATCAGGACATGATACGGTAGCTTGAGTTGAGTCAAAAGCCATTCTTGAATCGCGATAAAGAGCAGGTGTTCGTTATAGCTATCCTTTGCCTCGGTGAAGCTCTCCATCTCGAGCTTATCGAACTGATGCATCCGAATCAGCCCCTCCATATCCTTGCCGTACGTCCCCGCTTCTTTGCGGAAACTGGTCGCAAAGCCTAAGTACCGAAGCGGCAACTGCTTGGCGTCAAAAATCTCACCGGCATGCATACTGCCGAGCACGTGTTCAGCGCTCCCCTGCAGCCACAGCTCCTCACCCTCAATCTTGTAGCGATCGTCGCTCGGCTGAAGGCGATCCATCTGATCATACGGCTCGGTACGGATCATGAGCGGCGGCAGCACTGGGATAAATGGCTTGGTATCAACGTCAAGTCCAGCCTTCTCGGCAATCTCTTTGATCACCGCTGGGTCGGTGAGAGACGTGATCACAAACTGGATAATCGCCTGTTGCAACAGTACCAAATCACCCATGATATAGGCGAAGCGAGCGCCAGCAACCTTGGCAGCGCGCTCTTTGTCGAGCCAGCCTTTTGCCTCGGCGATTTCGTAGTGATTTTTTGGTGCAAAATCAAAGGTCGGAATATCACCGACGACCTTTACTTCAACGTTTTCATCCTCGCTGAGACCAACTGGTACGTCGGCGTGCGGCATATTAGGAACCTGCTTTAGCAGCGTTATGTAGCGTTCCTCAACCTCGCTCAGCCGAGCCTCGAGCCCGCTCAGCTTGGCCTTGATGGCCTTGCCCTGCTCAATCAAACCCGGCTCAGGCCTACCGCCCTTCATCTGCGCAGCAATCTCATTACGCTGCTGGCGCAACTCATCAACCTGCCGCTGCGCCTCACGACGCTCGTCGTCTAATTGCAACAATGTCGCAATAGACACGTCACACCCCTTGTGTTTCGCCGCAGCCTGCACTGCCTCGGCGTTATCTCGAATAAAGCGAATATCTAACATGGTTTCATTGTAGCAGATATACGATAATTTATCTCGCTAACTTGACCGCTAACTTCACTAGTTTGAAAGCTTGGTAATTGTCAGGCTTGCATCGCTGAGTTGCACACCCTGGAGGTCTGATACGACGATCAACTTTAGCTTGGTACCAGCTGTCGCCCGCATCATCCGTGAATACGGCAGTGTCGAACGACGAACACCGGCTTGGTTAGATGACCACGCGCCCTCTGGGCGATCACCATTCACGTCATTAACAATTTGGTAAATGTTACGCATCGGTGAGTTGTCAACGGTACGAATACTGGAACGGATGAAATATACACCGTCGCTTGGAATGGTATACGTGTGATTCACTGGATCCCAGGTGCCACCACCGGTATTCGTGGTGATCGTTGTCATCGGAATGGCTGTATAAGTGTCAGCATTAACATTCACCGCCGTGATGTTACCATTACCGACGCCGATGGAACCGGCAAACATTGTTTCCTGCGGCAAGCTCCTCCACGCAACATCACAATCTGCTGCTGATTTTTTCATCAGTACCTGACCAATTGACCCACCAGCCGGAATATTCGATCCGGTAAACGTTAGTCCAATATTCGGCGTACCACTGCCCGTGACAGTAAGGCCAGTCGAACATGGCTGAGTACTATTCGTCACATTAACTGTTGCATTTGCACCAGCTTCGCCCTTTTCACCTTTGTCGCCTTTTTGACCTTGGGGACCAGCGTCGCCCTTCGGGCCTTTAGCTCCAGGTGCACCGGCATCTCCCTTAGCTCCTTGCGGGCCGGCAGGGCCAGTGTCGCCCTTGGCTCCTGGCTCGCCTTTCTCACCCTTAGCGCCCTGTGGGCCGATGGGACCTTTATCCCCCTTAACACCTGGTATACCCTGGGGGCCGGGCAGGCCCTGAGGACCTACTGGGCCAGTGTCACCCTTGTCGCCCTTTTGGCCTTGAGCGCCTGTCGCTCCGGTGTCGCCTTTAGCGCCTTTGAGTCCTTGCGGGCCAGCGGGACCGACTGGACCTACCGGACCGGTATCACCTTTGGCTCCCTGAGGACCTGCAGGACCTTGTGGACCATCATTACCTTTTTCACCTTTCTCACCTTTTTGGCCTTGGGGACCAGCTGGGCCCTGTGGGCCGGTATCACCTTTGTCACCCTTCGGGCCCTTTAGATCAGACAATGCAATGAGGTTATTCCAAGTAGCATCACCCCTGTAGCGCCACTGGATATACAACGCAGTTTTCTGTAACTCAATCTCTCGCCCATCGTTACCAGCATCACCCTTTTGGCCTTGTGCGCCCGTCGCTCCAGTATCGCCTTTAGCACCCTGTTGGCCAGCATCGCCCTTCTCACCCTTGTCACCTTTCTCACCCTTAGCGCCGGCGTCTCCTTTATCTCCCTTGGCGCCAGTATCACCTTTGTCGCCCTTATCACCTTTTTGACCCTGTTGGCCAGTGTCACCTTTGTCGCCTTTGGGACCCTGTGGGCCAGCCGGACCGACGACACCATTGGCATCGCCCTTCTCGCCCTTGTCACCCTTTTGGCCCCGTGGACCAGCTGGACCCTGAGCACCGGTGTCACCTTTTGGCCCGGTCGCACCGTTTTTACCATTCGCTCCATCCCGACCGTTAGCTCCACGCTGTCCTGTACTTACGCCGTTTTTACCGTCTTTACCAGCGGCTCCGGCCTCACCAGTGTCACCTTTGTCACCCTTGTCGCCTTTCTCGCCCTTATCACCTCGCAACTCAGAAAGAGAGACAATATCCTGCCAGTCGCCGTCCATAAACTGCCACTGCACCTTGCCATTGCTTTGGCGCAGGCTAATCTGATCTGGACGAACCCCCTTGTAAAAGCGATTACCGCCGCCCCACGGCCACCACCACAGCAGTAGAATGATTAGTATCGTGACGATAAATAAACATATTACCAGTTTACGACTCGCATATGTTTTATCTGAGCGCTCGTTCATATTGTATTATATCCCCTATTTGATCTTGCTATACGCCTATCTACCGTGATTATAGCATGAGCATATTCTAAAAGCCATAATTTTTATCAAAAATCGCGGGTAATTACGACAGGTCAGCCACAATTACGTAGTATGAGCCAGTCATTCCGTACGCAGCGCCTCAATTGGGTCAAGCTTCGCGGCCTTGCGACTTGGCAAGAATCCCGCAATGATTGCTACTAACATCAGCCCAACAACGATGACGAGACCGCTAATTGGTACGAATATCAGGAGTGAATGTTCTCCTAAATTAAGCGCCCCGGAGATCATTGGGTTACACAGCTCACCAATTCCCCACGCGCCGAGCACGCCAAGTGCACCACCCAGGAAGCCAACCCATGCTGCTTCGTAGCGAAACAGCCTGGCGATGTCACGCCGACTAGCACCAAGTGCCTTCATCAGCCCAATCTGTTGCGTCCGCTCCAGCACCGAAATGTACTGTGTATTGACGATACCAAATATACTCACCACCAACGCCAACACGCCAAACCCAAACACGATCCACTGTAGCAAGTTTACGAACGTAAAGAGCAGCTCCTGGATATCTTTTGAAGTTACCGCTGATAGGTTCAACTCATCTTTAAGAGCTTTCTTGACGTCTTCGGGCTTTTTACCGTCAGCCACCGTTGCTGAAGCGGTAATATACTTTTGGTACTGCGGCGTACCGAGCGTCGCAAATTCAGTCAGCTCCTTGGCAGTCTCTGGGCTGACATAGGTATTTGGTGTATTCGTCGCTTGCTCCGGCGATTTCTTTGATACCGCCACAATGGTCAGCTCTTTGTGCTTCAACTTACTACTTGTTAGTTCACGCACGCCAGCCTCGCCGCGCTGCCGATACGCCTTGGCAATATCCTCTTCACTGACTTTCTGCGGCGCCTGCTCAACGGTGAGCGTCAACTTGCTACCAATGATCTTGTCCGCAGAGATTCCCAATTCCTCAAGGTAGGACTCTGGTATCATCACTTCATTATCCCCCAACTGAGTACCCTTAGACACCGCCTTGCCCGCCACTGTCTCGACACGAATACCGCTATCGCGCATCGCTACCTCGCCCGTATACTTTTTATCAGACTTGGTACTAAACGTCAGGTATTTTGGGTTCAATTGATATAGCGGCGTCACGTCTTTCAAGTCACTGCGCGCCTTCAATTTCGCTATATCGTCAAGAGTTAATAGCTCAACTTCCCCGCCACGATGCGCGCCAGTATCCGGCTTATATTCTTTGAGTGACTTACTGCTGCGACCAGTGAATGTCTCGCTGGCCTTACTAACCATCAATCCTTGAGGATTAAAATTACTGCTAATAATCTGATCAACATACTGCCGCGCCCCTTCGCCGGCCATCAAACTCGCGGTAATCGCAAAGCCACCCACCGCGATAGCGACACTGGTGAGCAAGGTGCGCAGCTTAGCTCGCCGCAGATTCCGCCCAGCCCGACATACGATATCTAGCGTTTTCATTTCTTCGCCTCCTTCTTGGTAGCTTTCGTGGTTCTTGACTGTTTCGTCTGGCGACGAGGTTTCTTTGGCTCAGGTAGAGGAGCTGCGGCAGCAATTGTCACGGTGGCGGCATGACGATGAGCCCCCGAGGCCACCATTTTACCTTGAGCGATCCGAATTGCATCTTCAATCGCCGAATCAGATTCAATTCGACCATCTTTGATGCGAATAATTCGCTCACATCGTTTCGCCAAATCTTCATCATGCGTCACGATAATCAAGGTTGCGCCATGCTGTTTTTGATACTCAAATAACAGATCTTCAATCACCGCCGATGTTACCGAGTCAAGATTGCCGGTCGGCTCATCGGCGAACAAAATCGCTGGTTCACCGGCAATAGCCCGGGCGATCGCCAGGCGCTGCTTTTGCCCGCCAGAGAGATGTTTAGCACGCACCTTGGTCTTATCAGTCAAATCAACCGCTTTTAATGCCGACTCGATGCGCCGCTTGCGCTGAGCACGAGGGACGCCAGCAGTCTCCAGCGACAAACTGACATTGTCATAACACGTTTCACCACCTTCGACGAAAAAACTCTGAAAAATAAAGCCTATCTTCTCAGCGCGGAACCTATCCGTTGCCCGCGTCTTGAGGCGCAAAATATCCTCGCCATCAACCAACACTTCGCCCCGCTCAGGCTTATCCAAGCCTGAGATAGCATGCATCAGCGTTGATTTTCCGGAACCAGATTTGCCTAAAATCGCCACACTCGCCCCATCAGCAATCTCGATATTAACATCATCCAGCGCCACGAAAGCATTTTTCTTGCCGCCGTACGTCTTGGTAATATGTTTGACTTCTATCATTCTCCCTCCTAACTCCTGCAGTTTCTCGTCATAATAAGGACAAGATGTCATGACCACTGACCTCTATATTACAATCGTATCATAGAATGAAGAATGCGATCAAAACTTATAATTTCCTAGTCGCGTCCGTAGTCGCCCAATCCAAAGAACACGAGGTAGCAGCATAAAAAAGTGACCATGTGCTTTTAACGACAACTAAACCGCGCTGATCGCACCGCTCATCAGTAAAACAATGATTAGGCCACCTAGCCCGACTCGATACCAAATAAATAACGAGAAGTCATTCCGTGCCACGAATTTGAGTAACCACGATATCGCAATGTAGCCGACCACAAACGACACGATGGTCGCAAGTCCCGTTGCTGTCCAACCAACGCCGCCAGCAATGTGCTTTGAGGCGGTCAGCATCTCCAGTAATCCAGCCGCCACCAGCGCCGGGATACCGAGGAAAAAGCTCAACTTCGTCACCGTCACTCGGTCAAATCCCCGCAACAGCCCCACCGAGATCGTTGCTCCCGACCGACTGATACCCGGTATCAAGGCCAGACATTGCCCCACGCCAATCGCCAGCGTATCTCGCCATGTCGTTTGTCGCTCGCTGCGGTGACTGGCTTTCTCTGAACGCCTATCAGCCCACCACATCACCAGGCTCCAGCCGATCAACGCCACCGCCACAAACCACAAACTACGCAGCACCGTCTCGACCTGATCCTTAAAAAGCAGCCCAATCACTGCGATCGGCACCGAACCGATAATAATCGCCCAGCCATACACATAATCAAACTGTCGCCGCGCCCGCTTCCACCACAGCCCACGCCACCAGGCGCTTAGCACCCGCCAAATATCACCCCAAAAATAGATGATCGCTGCCAAGATCGCGCCAATCTGAATTACTGCCGTGAACGCCGTCAGGCTCGGATCATCAATTCTCATCCCCATCAACTTCTCGACAATCGTCAAGTGCCCCGTCGAAGAAACCGGCAGAAACTCCGTTACGCCTTCAATGATGCCGAGGATAATCGCTTGCCACCACGCCACTGCTTAATAGCTCCTTCTCATCCTTTCAGTGTAGCAGCTCAGTAAGCATTCGCCAACCTTCACGCTCACTATGCGTTGCTTGATTGTGGTACGGGCGATGGCGACAGCGGCCCAGACACGTGCAGCCGCACAAACCCGAAGCAGTCGACGTCAAGCTCTGGCGAGAGGCCAAACCACGTTGTACGACAGCGACTACGCTGACTTTCAACTCTGAGTACAAGCTTATCACCGTCACGTACCGCCGACACCTTTGGCTGCTGGCGCTTACCCTTGAGGTCTATATAGCGCAGTTCAACCTTGACATCACCTCGGGTCGTATCCCCAAAATGTAACGGGACATTCCCACCCTCGACCTGGACATACTTCACGCCCTTCATATCACTTGGCAGTTCAACCGGCACGATTTTTGTCAAGCGCTCCTCATCACGTGTTAACTCATTCGCCATACCTACACCAAACAGCGTCATTCCCGAAACCGATAGTGCTCCCACAACTAGCGCCACCACCGTCATAATCACCGATAGCCGCTTTAATGTCCACGTAAAGGCGCTGTGGCTCAATATCGCGCCCAGCCATACCGCCGCCACGCCACCAACGAGTAAGGATACCCACAGACCCCACGCCCACGACTGTGCATAGAATCCATCAAGCAAACCAATCACCGCGATGCCACTGACCGCCCCCACGATGAGTGCAATAAATAATCCCAGCGTTACCATGAGAATACCAACACCAAGAATAAATCGAAATACTTTTGCTGCCGTATAACCCGTGTTACTATTCCGCCCTACGGATGGCTCATTCCGACTGGCCTGACGCTTCAGCGAATCAAACGTTACCGCCTTGCCGCGCATCTGGAGCTTATCAGAGGCAGTCCGCGCCTCTGGAACTGACAGCCACATCACGATATAAATCAGCACCACTGCACCAAAGGTAATAAATGGCGAGAAAATGAACAATAATCGTATCCACAAAGGATTGGTTCCCCAATAAGCAGCAATGCCTGCACATACGCCACCAATTAGCGCATGTTCCGTATCGCGCATCAGCCGTCGCTCTGAACGCTCGGGCTCGTCATCGGTCTCCACCACCTCGTCATCATCCGAAAAATCACGCGGCTCGCCCATTTGTTTTTGTACCGCCACAACATCATCATGACTAATCACGCCATCTTTTGACACGCCGCGCTCCGCCAAAAGCTCCACCATTCGCGCTTCAATTTCTTGCATGGCTTCCGGCTCGGCATGCATGTTTTTCTGAATTAAATTCAGGTACTTTTCCAATGATTTTTTAGCATCAACCTCCACACTAAACGGCGTTTTTGCCAAATGAATTCTGGTTATTTCTTTCATCGCTTTGCTCCTTTCTCGAGATTTTTCAGCGAATTGTTTAACAGTTTTATCCGATCTTTCAATTCATCCACCAATTGCTTGCCATTGTCAGTCAGCGAATAATATTTGCGCGGCGGTCCTTGTTCACTTTCCTGCCATTCGTGCTTGAGATAGCCATATTTCTGCAAGCGGCTGAGTAGCGGGTAAATCGTACCCTCCACCACCATTAAGTCCGAATCGCTCAGTTGCTTGACGATATCACCAGTGTACTGTGGCTGCTTAGCGCACACCAGCAGTACACAGTAGACCAAAAAACCTTTGCGCAGCTGAATCGCCAGACTTTCCGCGTAAGCACTAGCGTCCATGTTTTATCCCTCCTGGCACGGTCGATTTCTCAACCCGCCCGTCTTTAATGATAATTTGATGATCGCATTTTTTCGCTAAATCAGCGTCGTGCGTTACCACAATCAATGTTACGCCCTTTTGCTTGTTATAATCAAACAATAATTCTTCTACTTTCGCGCCCGTTTCGCTGTCCAGGTTACCGGTCGGCTCGTCGGCAAAGATGATTTGCGGATTACCGACAATCGCCCGGGCAATGGCCAGGCGCTGCTTTTGCCCACCCGACAGGTCTTTGGCGCGATTCTTGCGCTTATCGTACAGATCTACTGCCTTGAGTGCCGTGTTGATTTTATGCGCTCGCTTTTTCCGTGGCAGCCGCGCAATTTCCAGCGGCAAACTGACATTGTCAATCACACTCTCATTGCCCTGGACGAAGAAACTTTGGAAAATAAAGCCAATTTTTTTAGCACGGAATTCATCGACATGCTTTGACTTTAGTTGTAAAATATCTTGTCCATCGATAATCACTTGACCTTTCTGCGGCTTATCCAACCCTGATATAGCGTGCATCAGCGTCGATTTTCCAGAACCGGATTTGCCGAGGATGGCCACGCTGGCGCCCGTCGGGATGGTCAAGCTGACATTTTTCAGCGCCGTAAATTGGTTTTTCTTTTTACCGTAAACTTTTGTCACATTTTTCAGTTCAATCATGATATTTCTCCTATTCCGTCCTTAA
>ERZ772973.211-NODE-211-length-34593-cov-173.373_pt1 | contig 34593 bp, 24 predicted proteins | sample MGYA00580672_ERZ772973 | MGnify/ENA primary metagenome ERZ772973 (study PRJEB29015, sample SAMEA2737938) | human oral metagenome | biome: human oral; feature: human-associated habitat; material: dental | place: China | collected 2152 ...
GAGATCAACGACCCCGCCGTCACTCTCGGCCCGATACGCCACCCTCGGCGGCGGGGGTCTCAGCGGGCCTGGCAGGTCGGGCACCAGAACAGCCGCCGCCCGGCCACCTTCCTCTCCCTCACGGGGGTACCGCACCGCAGACAGGGCCGTCCCGCGCGGTGGTAGACGTACCAGCGTCCGGCCTCCTCGTCGCCGGTGGGCAGGGGCTCGGGCACGTCCTCGACCTCGACGGTTGTGATGAAACCGGTGGCCACGCCGTACTCCATGAGCGGGACGAGGTCGTCCCACACGGCGCGCACCCGCGCCTCGTCAACCCGGTTGCCGGGCAGGAACGGGCTGATGTCGCAGCGCAGCAGTGTCTCGGCGCGGAAGATGTTACCGATCCCGGAGATGATGGACTGATCCATGAGCAGCTCGCCGATGGTCCTGCGACGCCGGCGCACTCCCCTTACGAAAACGTCGGGATCGGCGTCGGACCGCAATGGGTCGGGCCCCAGGCGGGCGCGCACGGCGGCCACGCCCTCGGCGTCGAGCAGCTCGCAGGCGGTCGGCCCGGTGAGGTCGGCGACGCCATGCTCGCCGAGCAGACGCAGGCGCACGGCCCCGCGCGGCTGCGGGGGCGCCCATCGCCCCGGCTCCGGGGCCGCGGGCGTCCGCGCGGAATTCTCGGAAGATGATGCGGAGGCGTCATCGCCGTTCAGGCCCGCGAGCGCCGAACCGCCGCCGTGCCGCAGCGCGTGCTCCCCGCGCTCGCCCACGCGTCGGCGCGGGGCGCCGATGGCATGTGGAGCGGTGAAGGCCGAGTCGCCGTCGAAAGTCCACGACCCGTACAGGCCCAGGTGGATGCGCAGCCAGGTGACGGCCTCGTCGTCCAGCGGCATGCCGGGCTGCGGCCCGAAGGCCAGGAACAGGTGCTTACCGTGCGCCCGGGCTCCCAGGAGCACCCCGCCGTCGAGGCGGGCGGCCCCGTCGGTGAAACGGCCCTGCGGCGAGCTCACCCTCAGGCGCTGACCGCCGTAGAGCTCGGCGAGGGCGCCGGCGAGACGGTGGATGGTGTGACCTTCCGGCATGAACGGGACAGTACTCCGGCCGGAGCCTACCGACGGGCCTCGACCTCGTCGGCGCCGGCATCAGGCCCCATCGTGGAGCCCGCGGTGGGCACGTTCGTAACGACGCACCTGGCCGATCCGGTTGCCGTGACGCTCGTCGCCGGAGAAGGACTCGGCGATGAAGGCATCGAGGATGGTCAAAGCGTCATCGGCCGAGTGCTGGCGCACGCCGAAGCCGGCGACGTTCGCATCATTGTGCTGGCGGGCGAGCACGGCGGTCTCGACGGACCACACGAGGGCGGCGCGCACGCCGTCGACCTTGTTGGCGGCGATCTGCTCGCCGTTGCCCGAACCGCCCAGGACGATGCCGAGGCTGCCGGGGTCGGCGATGACGCCTTCGGCGCAGGCGAAGCAGAACTCGGGGTAGTCGTCGGCGGGGTCGTACTCGTAGCAGCCGTGGTCGACGACGTCGTGACCGGCCCTCGTCCAGTGATCCTTGAGAGTGTTCTTGAGCTCGAACCCGGCATGGTCGGTACCGATGTGAATACGCATGGCCGGATTGTGCCTCACGCGAACAGGAGGATGCGGATCCGAGCATGCACGGATGTGCGGATGAGACGCCATTAGCGTGAGCCCATGACGACTCCCACCTCCTCTCCGGCCGCGTGCACCTCCGCCGAGGATCCGCAGTCCCTTCAGGACCCCGTTCTGGGCGGCGTGCTCGAGACCTCGGCAACCGACTCCGCCGTCCGCCCTCAGGACGACCTGTTCCGCTACGTCAACGGCACATGGCTGACGACGGTCGAGATCCCCGCCGACCGATCGTCGACGGGGACATTCCTCATTCTGCGCGACGCCGCGGAGGAGGCGTGCGGCGACATCCTCGCCGAGTTGGCCGCCGACGTCGATCCGACTGCGGTACCGACCACATCCGAGGCGAAAATCGCTCATCTGTACTCCTCCTTCCTCGACGAGGAGCGCATCGAGGAGCTGGGCGCCCATCCGCTGGAGGCCGAACTCGCCCCCGTCCTGGGCGCGCGGAGCAAGGAGACCCTGGCGCGCACGCTGGGGGCCGGGATCGCCGCCGGGTTCACGGGCCCGGTGGACGTGGACGTCGAGGTCGACCTCAACGCCCCGGAGCGCTACATCGCCTGGATGGGTCAGTCGGGCCTCGGACTGCCCGATGAGTCTTACTACCGGAAGGATTCGAAGACCAAGACCCGCCGGGCCTACACGGGGCACGTCGGTCGCATGCTGGAGCTGGTCGCACTTCCCGAGCGACTCGGCGCCGACGCCGACTCCCTGGCCGGACGCGTCATGGCCGTGGAAACCGCGCTCGCCGCCGGCCACTGGACCCGCGTGGCCTGCCGCGACATCGAGAAGATCAACAATCCGCGCACGTGGGCCGAGTTGACGGCCTCGGCGCCGGGATTCGCATGGAAGGCCTGGCGGGAGGGGATCGGCGAGGCGGCTCTGCGCGCGGGTGCCCGGAGCGAGTCTTTCCTCGCGGAGGCGATCGTCGAGCAGCCCGATTACCTGGCCCACTTGGCGCGCGTATGGGAGGAGACCGACCTGGAGGATCTGCGGGTGTGGGCGGCATGGCATGTGGTCCACGGCCGCGCGCCCCTGCTGCCGCGAGCCTTCGTGGAGGAGAATTTCGATTTCTACGGCCGTGCTCTGCAGGGCACGGATGAGTTGCGGGCGCGCTGGAAGCGCGCGGTCGGTCTGGTCGAGGGGACCATGGGCGAGGCGCTGGGCGAGATGTACGTGGCCCGTCACTTCCCGCCGGAGCACAGGGAGCGGATGGACGTCCTGGTGGGGCGTCTCATCGAGGCCTATCGGGAGTCGATCTCCTCTCTGGAGTGGATGAGCCCGACCACCCGCGAACGGGCCCTGAAGAAGCTGGACCTGTTCACTGCCAAGATCGGCTACCCGCACACGTGGCGAGACTACTCGACGGTCACAGTCGTCCCCGGAGACGTCATCGGCTCAGTGCGCTCGGTCGAGGGCTTCGAGCTGGCCCGGGCGCTGCGCAAGCTGGCGGGACCGGTGGACCGCGACGAGTGGCACATGACGCCCCAAACCGTCAACGCCTACTACCGTCCGACGATGAATGAGATCGTCTTCCCCGCCGCGATCCTGCGACCGCCCTTCTTCGACCCCGCCGCCGACGACGCCGTCAACTACGCGGCCATCGGCGCGGTGATCGGCCACGAGATCGGGCACGGGTTCGACGACCAGGGCTCGACCTTCGACGGAACCGGCAAGGTGGCCGACTGGTGGACGGCAGAGGACCGCGATGCCTTCGAGGCGCGGACCGGAGCGCTGATCGACCAGTACAATGCCTACCGCCCGCAGCTGCTCGTGGCCCGGGCCGAGGCCGCGGGCGAAGCTGTGGACGAGGTCCCGCACGTCAACGGCGAGCTGACGATCGGCGAGAACATCGGCGACCTGGGCGGTCTGGGCATCGCACTCAAGGCCTACCGCCTGGCGCTGGCCGAGGCGGGGATCAGCTCGGTGGAGGAGGCCCCGGTCATCGACGGGTTGAGCGCCATGGAGCGCTTCTTCTACTCCTGGGCGCGCATGTGGCGGAGCCGGAGCCGCGATGACTACGCCGAGCTGCTGCTGACCATCGACCCCCATGCGCCGAACGAGTTCCGCTGCAACGGCATCGTGCGCAATGTCGATGCCTTCTACGAGACCTTCGACGTGAGGCGGGGAGACGCCCTGTGGCTGGAGCCGGAGGACCGCGTGTCCATCTGGTGAGGAGGACCGGCCCCGGACGGCCCGGACACGGAAACGGGAGACGACGGCCCCGCCATGCGACGTGGCGGGGCCGTCGACATCAATGACCTCGAGCGATCGCCCATGGGTGATCCGGATGAGCGCCGTGCGAACCACACCGGAAAGATGGGACTTGTGTCTCATTTCTACGAGACGTGAGTGACAGTTGTGACGACTGTTGCGTATGGTAGTGCTGTGCCGGAGCCGGTTCGGCCTTATGTCTCACTTGTGTCTCAACTTCGACTGAGAGAGAGTTGGCCTGAAGCCGGTGCCGAGCACCGTGACGGACAACCACCCACTATCCCCTGGAGGATTCCATGCGTCTCGGACGCTCTGCTGCCACCCTCGGTGCCACCGCCGCCCTCGTGGCCGCCGGTGCCGCCGTCTCAACCCCAGCCTTCGCCAACGGCGACTTCACCTACACCAGCGACTACACGGGCGTCGCCAGCCCGGACGAGACGCTCACGATCTCGGGCACCGGGTGCGCCTCCACCGACGGCAACCCGACCTCCGTCGTGTGGTCCGTCGCCGCCGACCAGGAGAGCCTCTCATCCGGGGCATCCCAGGCGACGGGCGCCTTCGGCAGCATCATCCCGAACGATGACGGCACGTGGACTGCCGCCATCGACTTGCCGACGGCCACCGAGGCTGCCGGTCTGTCCGACCAGCAGCGGGGAGTTCTCGGCTTCGCCTGCTACAACTACGACAACAAAGTCGTCGATTCCTTCAACGTGAGCCTCGCGCTGGACTCCACCAAGCCCGATGGCAGCTACACGCTGACCACTACGGCAGACGGCACCCAGACGATCGAGACCACCATCACCGGCTTCACCCCCGAAGAGACGATCCGCTTCGGCGTCGTACCGGCGGACTCCCACGGCACGGGGACCAGCCCGACCGGTGACGACTTCACCGAACTCACCACCTTCACCGCCGACGCCGACGGAGGAGCCACGGGCTCCTTCCCGGTCCCCGCCGACCTGCCCGACGGCAGGTACAGGGTGGGCGTCGTGGGCGACTCCCACGGAGAGTACGGTTACTTCCAGAACCTCCTCGTCAAGGACGGCACCTACTCCATCACGAGCGAGGACGGCTCGACGACGGGCACGGGCTCATCCGACTCGTCCTCCTCCACCGACGACGCCTCCGCCGCACCCACCCCGACGACCGACGCCTCCAGCCCGACCGACGCCTCCGCGGCCCCATCGCCCTCAGCGACCGACGCCTCCGCCGCACCCACCCCGACGACCGACGCCTCCAGCCCGACCGACGCCTCCGCGGCCCCATCGCCCTCAGCGACCGACGCCTCCGCCGCACCCACCCCGACGACCGACGCCTCCAGCCCGACCGACGCCTCCGCGGCCCCATCGCCCTCAGCGACCGACGCCTCCGCCGCACCCACCCCGACGACCGACGCCTCCAGCCCGACCGACGCCTCCGCGGCCCCATCGCCCTCAGCGACCGCCACGGCGTCTCTGAGCGGCAGCTACTCGCTGACCGCCGAGGAGGACGGGACGCAGACCATCACACCCGACGTCTCCGGCTTCGATTCCAATGAGGCTGTCTCCTTCCGGGTTGTGCCGGTCGACTCCTACGACTCGGCGACGAGCCCGCGCGACGCCTCCTCCACCGTCCTGAGCACCTCGTCGGCCGACACCGACGGCGCCTACTCGACCGGCTTCACCGCCCCCGCCTCCCTGCCCGACGGCAGGTACCGGGCCGGCGTCGTCGGCGAGTCGAGCGGTCGGTACGGCTACTTCGAGCACTACCTCGTCAAGAAGGAGGGCACCTTCTCCATCGAGACCGAGGACGGCACCGACATCACCGACATCTCGGATGGCGCCGAGACGACTACCGTCGAAGCGCCCGCCGCACCGACTGCGGATGACTCGACCGACTCGTCCACAACGGGGACGTCCACCGGCGAGACCTCGACCGGCTCGTCCAGCCCGTCCACCACGGCATCCCTGAGCGGCAGCTACTCGCTGACCGCCGTCGACGAGGAGGGCACGCAGACCATCACACCCGACGTCTCCGGCTTCAACGCGAGCGAGGGAGCCACCTTCCGGGTTGTGCCGGTCGACTCCTACGACTCGGCGACGAGCCCGCGCGACGCCTCCTCCACCGTCCTGAGCACCTCGTCGGCCGACACCGACGGCGCCTACTCGACCGGCTTCACCGCCCCCGCCTCCCTGCCCGACGGCAGGTACCGGGCCGGCGTCGTCGGCGAGTCGAGCGGTCGGTACGGCTACTTCGAGCACTACCTCGTCAAGAAGGAGGGCATCTTCTACATCGAGACCGAGGATGGCACCGACATCTCGGGCGGCGCCGGCGCTCCCGCCGTCGAGACGCCCGCCACCGGCGGCGGCCCCGCCGCTGCGGCTCCCGCACCGGCCGCCGCAGACACCAAGGCCCCGGCCGCATCCTCCAAGCCCTCGACGCCCTCCAAGAGGGAGCTGGCCCGCACTGGTACCGGCCTCGGCCTGGCAGTCGTCGCCGCCGGCCTCCTGGCCTCCGGCGCCGTCCTCGTCGCCCGTCGCAGGGCCTGAGCCCCGCAGGCGCGCGGGTGGCGTGCGGGTGATGATGAGTCACTCGGACGGTCCGAACGCGCCGGCGCGCATGACCACCCCGTGAGCCCGGGGCGCCCAGCCTTCACCGCTGCGCGCCCCGGGCTCGCTCACGCGGGTGGCGACGCCCCTTCCTGACCGGGCTCGTCGTCCTCCCTCGTGATGGCCCTGGCACTCATCGGCGACATCGGCCTGGCGAGCGTCCGTCTCAGCCGGGTCGATGTCGCCATGCCCTGAGCCGTGGAAGCCTCCGCATCCGCGCAGACGTGGCTCGGCGTCACCACGACCCACCTCCTGACCGTCGACATGGCCCAGTTCGCCACAATCATCGACTTCATGGGCAGGCTGAGCATCACCGTCGATGAGCCCTTCCGGGATGCGAACGCCGGACTCGACATCCCCGGGCCGGCGCCCGCAGACTCACGGGCGTCAATGCGCTCGCCCTGGTCCGTTCCCGGCACCCCGAGGTCTACCGCGACGGCGCATGAGTCCTCGAGGCCGAGGGGGCGCAACGGCGCAGCCGGTACACCGGCGTCGTCATGAGGGACCTCATGCGCGCCACGGGCGAGCGGGCCCGCAACCCGCTGGCCGTCCAGCGCCTGGCATGGGCTCTCACCGGCAACCTCGACGTCGATCAATCCACCGGCGCGCGACCTCGCGTCCCTGGGCGACGCCGTGGCGAGGGCCGGCGCCGACACCGGGCTCCGGCTTCGTCGCCCTCCCCACCGACGAGACCTACGCAACGCTCACCGGCAACGGCTGCGAGCGCGGGCGCTGCACCCCGGCCGACTGACCACAGCGCCTTTTCCGCAGCGGGGATGACCGGTGAGAAGATGGCCCCAGCCCCGAGCCGACCCGGACCGGGGCCCCCGCACCCGATGCGGGGCCCGTTCCACCGCCCTCACAGCAAGGAGCACCCACCCATGCCAGGTCAGAACCTGACCCGCGACGAGGCGGCCACCCGCGCCGGACTCGTAACCGCGGAGAGCTACGACGTCGTCCTCGACCTGTCCGGCGCCGCCGACCCGGAGCAGACGACCTTCCGCTCGACGACGACCGCGCGCTTCTCGGCGGAGTCGACCGGACCCGCGGTCACATTCATCGACCTGGTCGCCCCGCGGGTGCACTCCATTGTTCTCAACGGCCGCCGGCTGAACCCGGCCGAGTGCTATGTCGACTCCCGCATCGTGCTGGGGGATTTGAAGGCCGACAACGAGCTCACGGTGGTCGCCGACTGCGCCTACATGCACACCGGGGAGGGCCTGCACCGCTTCACCGATCCGGCCGACGGAGAGACCTACCTCTACACCCAGTTCGAGGTGCCCGACGCCCGTCGCGTTTTCGCCGTCTTCGAGCAGCCCGACCTCAAGGCCTCCTTCACTTTCACGGTCACCGTCCCCGAGGGCTGGACCGTCTTCTCCAACTCCCCCACCCCCGACCCCGCCTCCCAGGACGGCACGAGCACCTTCGCCTTCTCTCCCACCCGGCGCATCAGCTCCTACATCACCGCCGTCGTCGCCGGCCCGTACCGGGGGGCCACCGGCGAGTATCGGGCCACCGATGGGCGCGTCGTCCCACTGGGCGTCTACTGCCGCGCCTCCCTGGAGCCGTCCATGGACTCCGACGAAATCCTTCAGCTCACCAGGACGGGCTTCGCCTATTACGAGGAGCTGTTCGCCACCCCCTACGCCTTCGACAAGTACGATCAGATCTTCGTGCCCGAGTTCAACGCGGGGGCCATGGAGAACGCCGGGTGCGTCACCCATCGCGACGACTACGTATTCCGCTCCCGACCCGTCGAGGCGCGCGTGGAGCGCCGCGCCGTCACCATCCTCCACGAGCTCGCCCACATGTGGTTCGGGGACATGGTGACCATGACGTGGTGGAACGACCTATGGCTCAACGAGTCCTTCGCCGAATACTGCTCCACGCTCGCCGTGGCGGAATCCACCCGCTTCGCCGACGCCTGGACCACCTTCCAGACCATCGAGAAGAACTGGGCCTACAACCAGGACCAGCTGAGCTCCACCCACCCGATCGCCGCCGAGATCAACGACCTGCACGATGTCGAGGTCAACTTCGACGGCATTACCTACGCCAAGGGCGCCTCCGTCCTCTCTGCGCTGGTGGCCTACGTGGGTCGGGAGAGCTTCTTCAAGGGCATCAAGAACTACCTGGCCGCCCACGCCTACGCCAACGCCACCCTGGACGATCTGCTCGCCGAACTGGAGCGGGTCTCGGGACGCGACCTGAGCGCGTGGACCCGTCTGTGGCTCCAGGAGGCGGGCGTCACGACGCTGCGCATGCAGGTGGATGCCGACGCCGACGGCATCATCACCTCCGCCGAGATCGTCCAGGAGATCCCGGCTGATTCCCCGGCCTCGCTGCGCCCGCACCGCGTGGCGATCGGCTCCTACACGCTGACCAACGAGGGCGGTACCGCCGCCCTCGTGCGCACCGGCCGCGTCGAACTCGACGTCGACGGGGCGCGCACCGCCGTCCCGGAACTCGTCGGCACCCGCCGCGGCGACGTCCTGCTCCTCAACGACGACGACCTGACATACGCCAAGGTGCGTCTGGACGCCTCCTCGCTCGCCACGGGGCTGGAGCACGTGGACGCCTTCGCCCAGTCGCTGCCTCGTTCAATCCTCCTGGCCTCCGCATGGGATATGGTGCGCGACGGCCGGCTGCCCGCCTCCCGCTTCCTGGCCGCGGCGCTCGCCGCCCTGCGCGTGGAGACCCGATCCTCCGTGGTTCAGGGCCTGCTCGCCCGGGTGTCCACCTGTCTGAGCCGCTTCCTGCCCCAGACGGACCGGGAGACGGCCATCGCCGCGACCGCGGATACGCTGCTGACACTGGCCCGCGCCGCCGACGCAGGCGGCGACACTCAGCTCCAGCTGGTGCGCGCCGTCGCCGCCCACGCCGTGACCGAGAACCAGACGGCGGCCGTGGCCGCCTGGCTCGACGGTTCGGAGACCCTCGACGGACTCGTGGTCGATCAGGATCTGCGTTGGGAGCTGCTCATCGGACTGGTGGCCGCGGGCCGTGCGGGTGAGACCGAGATCGCCGCCGAGGAGAGCCGAGACCTGACGACGACGGGCCGCGAACGCGCCGCGCAGGCGCGGGCCGCCGTGCCGACCGCCGAGGCCAAGGCCGCCACCTGGCGCGAACTGATGGAGAACACTTCTATGCCCAACGAGACCCAGGTCAAGACGTTGCGCGGCTTCGGCGACGTTGAGCGCCGTCCGGAGCTGCTCGCCCCCTTCATCGCGGAGTACGTGCGCGAGGCCGACGCCATCTGGGACACACGCACCTTCCACATGGCCGAGAACCTGCTCACCGCGCTGTGGTCGACCGCAACAGTCGGGTTGGAAGGCGTCGACCCGGTCGGCGCCCTGGAGGGCTGGCTGGCTTCCCACGCGGACGCGCCAGCGGCCTTCCGCAGGATCGTGGCCGAGAACCTCGACGACACCCGTCGAGTGGTCGGCGCCCAGGCCTGTCAGGCCGCGGCCGCGAACAGCGATGAGGAGCCGCGATGAGCCTAACCGTCCGAGCTCCCGCGGCCGGGAGGGTCGTGGCTCTCGACGACGTCCCCGACCCGGTCTTCTCGGGCAGGCTCATCGGGCCCGGGCTGGCCATCGATCCCAACCGCACCGGCCGCGAGGGCAGCGACACCGCAGCCCTCGCACCGATCACGGGCACACTCTCCAAGATTCACCCCCACGCCTACGTCATCGTCTCCCCCGAGGGCCGCGCCGTCCTCGTCCACCTCGGTGTGGACACGGTCGAGCTCGACGGGAGGGGCTTCACGGTCCGCGTCGCCGCCGGCGACCGAATCCGTGCGGGCGACCCGGTCATCTCCTGGTCGCCCGCGCGGATCGAGGCCGGTGGGCGCAGCCCGTTCGTCCCGGTGATCGCGCTGGACGCCAAGGAGGAGGCGCTCACGCTCCCTCCGGCGGGCACGATCCTCGCCGCCGGGGACGCGGCCTGCACTTGGGCCTGAGGTCGTCGCGGGACCGCGGGCCCAGGCCCGGAACAGTCCCGTGACGGCCCCGGCGGCCGGGTCAGTGCCTCAGCTCGTCGCGGACGGCCGCCAGCAGGCTGCTCAGCCTCACGTTGCCCGGCAGATCCTCGACCAGGACGACCTCGCCCGAGCCGTCAGCCAGGGGGATCTTCCAGTTCGGGTACTCCTGGTCGGTGCCGGGCTGATTCTGGGTCCGCCGCTCGCCGACGCCGTCGACGAGGGCGATCCCGATCAGTGCGGAGGGGGTGCGCACGATGTAACGGTAAAGGGCTTCGACGATCTCCCGCTCGGAGGGATCGTTCCTCAGCAGCCCGTGCTCGCGCAGGCGGGTGAGCATCCGCTCGCGTTCGACGCGCGCTTCGGCACGGACCTGTTCGACGGGCTCGGTGAGCAGACCGAGACGCTCGCGCAGGGTCACGTGCTCATCCGCGAGGTATCCGGCGGTGGGCGGCAGGTCGTGAGTGTTGACGGTGGACAGGGACAGGTACCGGTAGGCGTCGGGCTGCAGCGGCCAGCCGTCCTGCTGCTTCTCGAACCACAGCACCGACGTCCCGAGCACGCCGCGGCTGGCGAGGTAGTCGCGCACCCAGGGCTCGACGGTGCCCAGGTCCTCGCCGATGATGACGGCACCCGCACGGTAGGCCTCCAGCAGGACGACGCCGACCATGGCCTCATGGTCATAGCGCACATAGGCGCCCTGGTCCGCACCCATGCCCCTGGGGATCCACCACAGACGGAACAGGCCAATGATGTGATCCATCCGCAGCGCGCCGGCGTGGCGCAGCACGGTACGCATCATATCGCGCAGAGGCGCGTAGGCGCTCTCGGCCAGGCGGGTGGGACTCCACGGGGGCTGCGACCAGTTCTGGCCGAGCTGGTTGTACATGTCCGGCGGGGCGCCGGCCTCGATGCCCGCGGCGAAGGACTCCGGGTCGCTCCACGCGTCGGCCCCGCGCGGATGCACGCCGACCGCGAGGTCGCCCATGATTCCCAGGCCCATGCCGGAGGCCCTGGCCTCGGATTGCGCACGGCCCAGCTGCTCGTCGACGATCCATTGCATCCACGCGTAGAAGTCGATCCGCTCGGTCAGAGTGCGGGCCTCATTGGCGACGAAGGCGTTCGAGGCGTCTCTCAGCGTCTCGGGCCAGTCCTGGAGCTCACCGTACTTCTCCGACAGGGCGCACCACAGGGCGAACCGTTCCAGACCCTCGCCCTGCTCGGCGCGGAACCGCTCGAAGTCGCGCTGACGCGCCCGGGAGCGACCAGCGGCGAAGATGACCTCGAGGGCCTCGCGCTTGGCCTTCCAGACGGCGTCGCGGTCGATCGGGTCGGCCGACAGGTCGGTCTCCGAAACCTCCTCGAAGGCCCACTGGACCAGCGAGCGGCGCGGCCCCGACAGCCGGGCCACCTCCGCGATCGCCTCGGGACGGATGTAGATCGGGTTGACGAAGCGCCTGGTGACCGGCAGGTAGGGCGAAGGCGTCATGGTACCCGCGGGTTCGGAGGCGTGCAGCGGGTTGATGAGCAGGAAATCGGCGCCCTCATCGCCCAGGAGGCTGGCGAGCTCGGTGAGGTCGTCGGCATCGCCGATGCCCCACGAGCCGCGCGAGCGCACGGAGTACAGCTGGGCCATGACCCCCCAGCCGCGCTCGCCCAACGACGCCGGTAGTTCCAGGCGATCGGGGGTGACCGCCAGAGGGGTGGTGGCCGAATGGGCCTCGCAGGCGGGCGAGGCGTCGATGTCGGCGACCAGCGCGTGCCACCCCAGGGGCAGATCGGCCGGCAGGGCGAAGGTGGCCCGGCCCGTCAGGACTCCGTCGACGTCGTGCGGGAGCGTCCAGTCGTCCGTCTGGGGCAGCTCGCGCCTGCTGCCGTCCTCCAGGTCGACATGCACACGCACACCTGCACCGTCGGGCACGTGGACGGGCACGCGGACCTCTTCCCCGGCGCGGGCGACGACGGACGGCGGCAGGGTGCGCCTCCAGGGAGTGATTTCGACCTGCGCCAGCGAGGTCTCGATTTCCTCGTCCGTGCCAGCCTCGACACCGAGGGCCGCCAGAACAGCGACGAGCGTGGCTCGGGACGGGGCGGCGAGATTGCCGTGGTAGTCCCAGTACTCGGTGGAGACTCCGTGCGCTTCGGCGAGCTGCTTGAGGCGCTCGCCCGCGGGCTCGGATGCGGCGATGGACTCGGTCATGGCGTGGATTCAGCCTCGTTGGTCGGTCGCATGGATGCGAAGGATGGCCCTGTCGGAATGCCTGTCGACATGATGACGCGGGTGACGTGCCCGCTCAACCGCTGCGGTGCGACAGTGCGAGTGGGCGGTCGAATGAACATCATCCGTTGCTGCAAGCGTTTCACATGTAGTCGCACATTACCATCCTCCGAACGTCGCGCCCGCGAGCGACCTCGCGGTGCCCGGAGGATTGCGGCTCATGCGCTCACCCCGCCGTCCCGCCGGACGAGCGGCGGATGACGGGGCGGCGGGCCCGCGAGCGCCTCGGACCGGTCAGTCCAGCGCCGTGATCTCGCCGGCGAGCTCGTCCGCCGTCGGGCCGACGACAACTTGGACGACCCGGCCCGACCGCACGACCCCGAAGGCGCCCGAGGCCCGCAGGGCCTCCTCATCGACCTTCTCCTGGTCGACGACCTCGACGCGCAGCCGAGTAATGCAGGGCTCGAGATCCGAGATGTTCTCCCGCCCCCCCAGGCCGGCGACAATCTGTTCAGCAGTGCTCATCTGTGCTCCTCGTACTGTCCTCGTAAGACCCCGTAAGGCTCAGTGCGGCGGCGCCCGAGGGCGCGCGACGACTCATCGCCTCCGTGTTCAGCATCACTTTACCGTAGGTGGGCGGGCCTCCGCCCCGGTGGCGCTCCAACAAGGGCCCCGCGCCGCGGTCGAACGGGCCGACATGCCCTCCGCGGGCCCGCCGTAAGAGAGCGCGACCCGCCGCAGTCATGTCAATCGTCTTTCATCCAACGGCGGAAAACCTCCGGACGACGCCGGTACGGGGCACAATGGACCGCAACACGTGATACCCGCCTCCATCGTTGTAGGAGCACCGTATGGTCCCGTCCGACGCAACCCCAACCTCTCTGACCGGCATCGGCGTGAGCCCCGGGCTCGTCGCCGGCCCCGTCGCCCGCATGGCCCCGGGGATCACCGAGCCCGAGATCGCCACCCTCGATTCCAGTCGGGATACCGAGAAGGAGTGCGACCGCATCGCCCAGGCCGCCCAGACAGTCAAGAAAAGTCTGGAGCTCTCGGCCGCCGAGGCCAAGGGTGACGGCCGCACCCTCCTGGAGACCACCGCGCAGATGGCGGCCGACCCGACGCTGACCTCCTCGGCGCAGGCCATGGTGCGCGAGCGCCGCTTGGCGCCCGAGCGCGCCGTGTGGGAGGCCGCGGACACCCTGGCGTCCATGCTGGAGTCCCTGGGCGGCTACATGGCCGAGCGAACCCGGGACGTGGCGGACGTGCGCGACCGTATCGTCGCGGTGCTGATCGACGCCCCCATGCCGGGCATCCCGCGCCTGCCCGAGCCCTTCGTGCTCGTGGCCGAGGATCTCGCCCCGGCCGACACGGCCCTGCTCGACCCGGAGAAGGTCGTCGCCTTCGTCACCTCCGAGGGCGGGCCGACGTCGCATACGGCGATCCTCGCCCGCTCGCTGGGCATGCCCGCGATCGTCGGCGCCGGAACGGCCGTGATCGACCGCCTGCACGACGGGGACATCGTGCTCGTCGACGGCACCAAGGGCGTCATCACGCTCGACCCCTCCGAGGACGAGCTGCGTCGCGCTCGCGAGCTGGCCAACCGGGTGCGGGTGTTCAACGGCGACGGCGCCACCAGGGACGGCCACGAGGTCCAGCTGCTGGCCAACGTCGGCGACGCGGCGGGCGCGCGCAGCGCCGCCGAGGCCGGTGCGATGGGTATCGGCCTGTTCCGCACCGAGTTCTGCTTCCTCGACCAGCCCGAGGAGCCCACCGTCGAGGCCCAGGTGGAGGCCTACCGCGGAGTGCTGGAGGCCTTCCCCGGCAAGAAGGTCGTCGTGCGCACCCTCGATGCCGGCGCCGACAAGCCGCTGCCCTTCCTCACCGACGCCACCGAGGCCAATCCGGCCCTGGGCGTGCGCGCCTACCGCACGACGCGTCGCGACCCCGAGGTCCTGGAGCACCAGCTCCAGGCCCTGGCCAAGGCCGAGGCCGCCACCGACGCCAAGGTGTGGGTCATGGCCCCCATGATCTCCACTGCCGACGAGGCCGAGGCCTTCACCGACAAGGCCCGTTCCTACGGACTGAAGACCGCGGGCATGATGATCGAGGTGCCCTCCGCCGCGCTCATGGCGGACAAGCTCTTCGAGCACGCCGACTTCGCCTCCATCGGCACCAATGACCTCACGCAGTACGTCATGGCGGCGGACCGGCTGCTGTCGTCCCTGGCGGACCTGTCGACCGGCTGGCAGCCCGCCGTCCTGCGGCTGATCAAGGCCGCCTGCGACGGGGCCAGCCCTCATGGCCGCCCAGTGGGCGTGTGCGGTGAGGCGGCCGCCGACCCGGCCCTGGCCGTCGTCCTCGTCGGTCTGGGGGTGGCGAGCCTGTCGATGACCGCCCGTGCCCTGCCCGACGTCGACGCCGTGCTCAAGTCCGTCGATCTCGCCGACTGCCAGCGCCTGGCGGGTCTGGCCACCAGCGCGCGGACCGCCGACGACGCCCGCGGCGCCGTGCGCGCTGAATTGCCGATCCTGGAGGAGCTCGGCCTGTGACGAGACCGTACCCGGTCCCCGTCGCCACCGAGGAGCCGCTGGGCTCCGTGACCCGGGTCCTCGCCCTGAGCGAGGCGGGCGGCGGCGAGGATCGGGGCGACCCGCCCGATGTCTTTACGGGCGCGTGCCTGCCCCAACTCTCGGGACGCATCTACGGCGGCCAGGTGGTGGCCCAGGGGATGCTCGCGGCGGCGGCCACCCTCGCCGACGATGGTGACGGCGAGCGCCCGCCGCACTCGGTGCACGCCTTCTTCATGCGCGGCGGCAGCCCGGGCGCACCGGTGGACTTCGCCGTCGAGCGACTCCACGACGGTCGGTCCTTCTCCCAGCGGCGGACGACGGCGTCCCAAGCCGGGGTGCCGATCCTGACTATGCTTTCCTCCTTCCAGGAGCGTCAGGAGGGCGCGGACGTGCGCATTGAGGCGCCCGAGGTGCCCCGCCCGCAGGAGCTGCGCAGCGCGTTGGAGATCTTCCGGACCATCGACCATCCAGTGGCGAAGTTCCTGGGACGCACGGCCGCCTTCGACCTGCGGCACGTCGAGGGCGATATCTATCTGCGTCCCGGCGCCCGACGGAGCAGCCAGCGTCTGTGGGCGCGCTCACGCGGACGAGTGCCGGCCGAGGCTTCCCAGACGGTGCACCGGGCGCTGCTGACCTACATGTGCGATCAAGTGATGCTGGAGCCGGCACTGCGCAGCCAGGGCCTGAGCTGGCGCAGCGAGGGGATGAGCCTGGCGACTCTCGACCACGCCCAGTGGTTCCATCGGGATGTGGACGTCGGCGACTGGCTGCTCTTCGTCCAGGACTCCCCCAGCTCCCAGGGCGGGCGATCCATGGCGCGGGCCGAGGTCTTCGACTCCTCCGGGCGGCTCGTCTCCACCATCGCCCAGGAGGGCATGGTGCGCATGCCCACGCGGACCGCCCACGGCAGCGGCCGGTGGGGAATCCGCATGGGCGAGGGCGACGACGGCAGCGCCCTCCCCGGCTGAAGCCCCCTCCGCCGTTCTCTTTTCTCGGGTGATTCACGGTGCCGATCACCGTACTTCAGGTTCTCAACGCTATCGCCGCAACAATCAGTGCGATGTCATCACTGCTGGTCATCTTCCGACCTCAGATCATGAGTAAGTCGCAAAAGGTCAGCGCCGGCGAGAGGTTCTTCGCTCAGATGTATGCGGCTCGAGCGGTTCCGCTCGGCGTCGTCACCGCGGTCGTACCTTTTATCGCCGCTTCAGATATCACTACCGTGAGGCTGATCCTCATGGCTGCGATGGTGGTCCAGGTCGCCGACGCCGGCATCGGTATCCGACGCAGAGAGCCTGCCATGATCGCCGGTCCATCGATCGCGACTATTGTTCACGGCACTATGGCATGGTGTGCCTGAGACCGCTCAGAACTCAGTCGCGCGTGAGCTTGCGGTAGGTCACCCGGCGGGGGCGGGCGGCCTCAGCGCCCAGGCGCTTGACCTTGTTCTCCTCGTAGGAGGCGAAGTTGCCCTCGAACCAGTACCAGGAGGCGGGGTCCTCATCCGTGCCCTCCCAGGCCAGGATATGGGTGGCGACGCGGTCGAGGAACCAGCGGTCGTGGGTGATGACGACGGCGCAGCCGGGGAACTCCAGTAACGCGTTCTCCAGCGACCCGAGGGTCTCGACGTCGAGGTCGTTGGTGGGCTCGTCGAGCAGGATGAGGTTGCCGCCCTGCTTAAGGGTCAGCGCCAGGTTGAGGCGGTTGCGCTCGCCGCCCGACAGGACTCCGGCCGGCTTCTGCTGGTCGGCCCCCTTGAAGCCGAAGGAGGCGACGTAGGCGCGCGAGGGCATCTCGACGTTGCCCACCTGGATGTAGTCCAGACCGTCGGAGACGACCTCCCACAGAGTCTTGCCCGGGTCGATGCCGGCGCGATTCTGGTCCACATAGGACAATTTGACGGTCTGGCCGATCTTGAGATTCCCGCCGTCGAGCGGCTCCAGCCCCACAATAGTCTTGAACAGGGTCGTCTTGCCCACGCCGTTGGGGCCGACGACACCGACAATGCCGTTGCGCGGCAGAGTGAAGGACAGGTCATCGATGAGCGTGCGCCCGTCGAAGCCCTTGCTAAGGTGGCTGGCCTCCAGGACGAGGCCGCCCAGACGCGGACCCGGCGGGATCTGGATCTCCTCGAAGTCGAGCTTGCGGGTGCGCTCGGCCTCGGCGGCCATCTCCTCGTAGCGGGCCAGACGGGCCTTGGACTTCGCCTGACGGCCTTTGGCCGACGAGCGCACCCACTCGAGCTCCTCCTTGAGGCGCTTGGCGAGCTTGGCATCCTTCTTGCCCTGGACCTCCAGGCGCTTCTCCTTGGTCTCCAGGTAGGTGGAGTAGTTGCCCTCGTAGGGGTAGAGGTGGCCGCGGTCGACCTCGGCGATCCACTGGGCGACGTGGTCGAGGAAGTAGCGGTCGTGGGTGACGGCGATGACGGCGCCCTGGTAGCTCGCCAGGTGCTGCTCGAGCCAGAGGACGGACTCGGCGTCGAGGTGGTTGGTGGGCTCGTCCAGAAGGAGGAGGTCCGGGGCCTCGAGGAGCAGCTTGCACAGGGCCACGCGGCGGCGCTCACCACCGGAGAGGTGCTTGACCTCGGCGTCCGGCGGGGGGCAGCGCAGGGCGTCCATGGCCTGCTCGAGCTGGGAGTCGAGGTCCCAGGCGTTGGCGGCGTCCAGGGCGTCCTGGAGGGTGCCCATCTCCGCCATGAGGGCGTCGAAGTCGGCGTCCGGGTCCGCCATGGCGGCGCTGATCTCGTTGTAGCGGTCCAGCTTGGACTTGATCTCGGCAACGCCCTCCTCGACGTTGCCGAGCACCGTCTTGTCCTCGTTGAGCGGGGGCTCCTGAAGGAGGATGCCGACGCTGTAGCCGGGGGTCAGGCGGGCCTCGCCGTTGGAGGGCTGGTCGATGCCGGCCATGATCTTGAGGATGGAGGACTTGCCGGCGCCGTTGGGGCCGACCATGCCGATCTTGGCTCCGGGGAGGAAGGCCATGGTGACGTCGTCGAGGATGACCTTGTCACCGTGGGCCTTGCGCGCCTTGATCATCTGGTAGATGTACTCAGCCACTGCTCGTCTGCGCCTTTCGTCAGGGTGTGAGCGGAGGTTCTGCGCGACGACGGACCGCTCGGCCCCGTCCGTGCGCACCGTGGACAAGCCTAAGGGAGCCCCGGGGTAATGGCGACAACGACGGAGGTGAGACGGTGCACGCGGATCCGCGGCCTCTCGCAAGGTGTCCGCACGGTTTCGCACCAGTCCCCTGGCGAGCCGGGTAGGAGCAGAATCAGCGCCGAACGTGCCACCATGAGCAGGAAGAGGAACGAGAAGGGGGAACCGATGCCCTACCTCAGTCACTATGACTCACCCTTGGGCGCCATGACCATGGGCCGGCGACGGCGAGCACCTCACGGGACTGTGGTTCGACGGCCAGAAGTATAACCGCTCGACGATCAACGACGACGCGGTACTCCGCCCCCATTTGCCCGTCTTCACACAGACGACCCAGTGGCTCGACACCTACTTCGAGGGCGCCGACCCGGGTTTCACCCCCACCGATCAGCATCGAGGGCTCCGACTTCAGGAAGATGGTCACCTCCATTATGCTCTCCATCCCCTTCGGCACCACCAACACCTATTCCTGCATCGCTGCCGAGGTCGCCCGGCGAACCGGCCGGAAGCACATGTCCGCCCAGGCCGTGGGGGCGCGGTCGGGCGCAACCCGATCACTCTCATCGTGCCGTGCCACCGCGTGGTCGGCGCCAACGGGAGTCTGCGCGGTTACGCAGGCGGAATCGACCGGAAGGAACGGCTCCTGGAGATGGGGGGCGTCAACATGACTGGCCTGTCAACGCCGCCAACCGCTGACGACGTCGGTGGAACACGAGAATGAGGAGACCGACCGCAGCCCAGATCAGACCCTGGAGCACCCAGGTGACCGACCCGACGGGGAGTTGCAGACGATCTGTTAGCAGGTCATCCGCCACGTGAAATCCACCGTGCACGCCGATCGCCGCCCAGGTCGATCCCGATACCATCCGAACGATCAACGCGACCACCGCGAAGCCACACGGTATCGTGAGATATATGATGTGATCCAGCAGGTTCTGCTGGCCCCCTTGGGAGACGAGGTGAAGAACGGTGAATACGAGGACGCTGGATACTGCTGCGAAACGCGTCTCACCCAATGAGGAGAAGAGCCAGCCTCGCCAGATTATCTCTTCAGGAATACCCTGCAGAAGAAAGCCCTGAGAGAAGATCGCCGCAGCGATAAACCACCAAGGCCCATTCGGCATCCCCTCATTCCCACCAGCAAGACCGAGGGCGTGAACAATACCGGCAACCGCGAGATTCACCGCGATTGCAACGAGAACCATCCCCACCATCCACAACAGGGCTCGACGATCTAAACGCAAATGCAGACTGACGCGACGGCCGCGATCAAGAGTACGACGCAGCGCATAGCACAGCATGAGAACCAGAATCGTTGCCACCCCATAGAACAACAGCATGAAAACGGCCATGACTACGTCATCGGCATTACCCTGGGGATGCGGGTGCGCAAGAAGGAAGGACTGGATGGCAGGAATCTGACTCAGTAAAGACGGCGCGAGCGCGCAGGCGAACATCATCGCAACCGCGATGACGATGCGCAGAACCTTTCCGCCCGCGGTCAGGCGACGATCTTGAGCCGATCGATCCCCACTGAGATCCGAGGACTCGAGAGACGAGGGTGTTGATGATATTTCCACCGACCGAGATTTTCCATGTGATGCGCTCATGAAATTCATGGTACGCCCACCATTTTGCGACCTCAATCGCACCTCGGAGAAATCAGGGGCACGTGGAAAAGAAATCAGGGATCCCTCCGGGGGATCCCTGACTCCGGTGACGCTTCTGATGAAGCGAAGCTGATCAGGCCTCGGCGCCCTCCTGCTGCTTGCGCCAGCGGATGCCGGCGTCGATGAAGCCGTCGATGCCGCCGTCGAAAACCGAGTCGGGGTTGCCGACCTCATATCCTGTACGCAGGTCCTTGACCATCTGATACGGGTTGAGCACGTAGGAGCGCATCTGGTCCCCCCAGGACGCCTTGACGTCCCCGGCGAGCTCCTTCTTCTTGGCGTCCTCCTCCTGCTGCTTGAGCAGGAGCAGTCGCGACTGGAGGACGCGCATGGCGGCGGCGCGGTTCTGGATCTGGGACTTCTCATCCTGCATGGAGACGACCAGGCCGGTGGGGATGTGAGTGATGCGCACCGCGGAGTCGGTCGTGTTAACGGACTGCCCGCCCGGCCCGGAGGAGCGGAAGACGTCGACGCGGATGTCGGTCTCGGGGACATCGATGTGGTCGGTCGACTCGATGAGCGGAATAACCTCGACGGCGGCGAAGGAGGTCTGGCGGCGACCCTGGTTGTCGAAGGGGCTGATGCGCACCAGGCGGTGGGTGCCGCCCTCCACGCTCAGCGTGCCGTAGGCGTAGGGGGCGTGAACCTCGAAGGTCACCGACTTGAGCCCCGCCTCCTCGGCGTAGGAGGTGTTGAGGACTTTGACCGGGTAGTCGTGCCGCTCGGCCCAGCGGGTGTACATGCGCAGAAGCATCTCAGCGAAGTCCGCGGCGTCCACACCGCCGGCACCGGACCGGATGGTGACGACGGCGTAGCGCGGGTCGTACTCGCCGCTCAGCAGGGTGCGGATCTCCAGATCGCCCAGGTCCTCGCAGATGGAGACCAGGTCCAGGGCTGCCTCGGCGAGCAGCTCCTCGGCGTCCTCGCCGGACTCCTCCCCCGCCATCTCGACCATGGCCTCGAGATCGTCGATACGCCCGCCCATGTCCTCGACCCGCTTCAAATCGGCCTGGGCGTGGGAGAGGGCGGAAGTCACCGCCTGGGCGGCGTCCGGATCGTCCCACAGGTCGGGGGCGGCCGCCCTCTCGGACAGGGAGGCGATGCGCGCGCGCAGAGCCTGCGGATCCGTCACCGCCGCGATGGAGGCGTAGGTGTGTCGGAGTCGTTCGATCTGCGCGGGGAAGTCGGTGGCCACGCCGAGAGTCTACGGCAGGACGCCTCCCCCGCGGCGGGCTCCCGGTCGGCGGCGCGCTCGGGCACCCGACCCGGAGCGGTGCTCACGGCGCCGTCGACACCCGCGCCGACCCCGTGGCGCTGATGGTGAAGCCCCTGGCGGGGATCACGCCCCACGGCAGGAAGGGCGGGCGCGACCTGGCGGTCAGGGTCACGACGGCGGTGACCCCGTCCGGGGTATCCGCCTGGATGAGACTCAGCGCCTCCAGACGCTCGGGCTGGGCCTCCATGTCATCCAGCGCCGCGGCGCGCACGCCCGCATCGCTCAGGGTCCCCGGCACCCCGTCCACCTCGACGCCGCCGAAATAGCTGGCCTCATCCACACCGGTGGCGGCCGCCGCCGCGGCCGAGTCGGCCAGCGAAGTCAGGGTCTTCAGGTCCAGGTAGACGGCGGTGGCGCTGGCCACCACGAGCACGAGCACGGCCACCACCGAGATCATGCCGACCCCCAGCAGCAGGGCCTGACCGTCCTCGGTGCGCCCCGGGTCGCGCGCGAGCCGGCCCGCCGCGCGCATCATCCCGACCTGCCGGAACCGGCCAGCGTCACGGCGCGCTCGGCGTCGAGCACGACGACGTCGCGCCCCACCCCGGCCGGGCCCAGGATCGGCAGGTCGACGCCGGCCTCAACGCGGACGACACCCGCGGTGCAGCCGGCGTCGGAGCACGTCAGACTCAGGGCGCCGGCCGGATCGGCATCCATGTGCTGATCCGACAGGGCCAGGCCGACCGCGACCCGGGCATGCGCCATCGCCGCCTCCCCCTCCTCGACCTCCAGGACGCGGCCGGCGGCGTCGGCGGCGGAGGCGACGGCGAAGGACGCGGCCTGGACCTGCGCGAGAGCGACGAGCAGGTAGACGACCGGGACGACCAGGACCACGGTCCAGCCGATGAACTCCACCGGCGCATTGCCGTCCTCGACGCGCGAGACCCGGCCGGCACCCGCCGGCCGGGGCCCCGCCGCCCGCATCATCGGGCAGGATCCGGCGGGCCCGCTCATGGCGTCTCCCGCGTGACGGCGTCGACGAGTGCGGCCTCATCGACGGCGTGCCCGGTCACCCGCAGCGCGCCCGACGGGCCGAACAGCCCCAGGACGGGCAGGGGCGCCGTCACCTGGGTCTCGACGACGGGCATGCCGTCGATCACGACCCGCGACACCGTGACGTCGTCGATGTAGTCGTCCGCCAATGCCGCGCCGGTCAGCGCGGCGACGCGATCGCGGGCCTCCGCCTCGGTGCCGCCCGACAGGGCCGCCCTCCGTGCGCCCTCACCGGCGGCGTCGGTCAGGATGTTGCGCACGTACAGGCCGAGGGCGAGCTGGAGGAGGGCGGTGCTCACAGCGAGAACGAGCACGCCCACCAGCACGAAATCCACGACGGCAGACCCGGCCTCGCCCCGTCGCGGAGAGTCAAGGACCGCCGCCGCCGGCTCCCCCGTGGCCCGTCCGGGCGGGACGGGCCACGGAAGCGCAGGACGAGCGGCGCGATCAGATGGCACCGGTGACCTTGGCGATCGCATCGGTGAACACCTGTGTCAGCGCCGGCCCGGCCACCGCCCACAGGGCGACGACCAGGCCCGCCGTCATAAGAGTCACCAGCACCCAGCCGGGAACGTCGCCCCGCTCCCGGCCCGCGGCGGCGCGCAGAGCGGGAAGGCGACGGCCCGGGCGACTCCGACGGGCCGGGCGGAGCGGGAAGGGGGGATGGATCATCTGACTGTCCTTTCAGTGGTGGGTGAGCGGGGTGGGACGGTCGGGGCGGGGCGCTCGGGCTCACAGCCCCAGGCGCAGGACGAACAGGCCGGGGAACAGGGCGAAGACGACGGTGATCGGCAGGACGAGGAAGACTACGGGCACCATCTGTGCGATCTCGCGCCTGCCGCCCTCCTCCATGAGGGCGCGCCGGGAGGCCTCCCGTGCGTCGGCCGCCTGGGCGCGCATGACGTCGGCCAGCGGCGTGCCCCGCTCGAGGGCCACGGCGATGGCCTCCGACAGGCGTGTGACGTGCAGGGAGTCGACGCGATTCTCCAGCCGGGCCAGGGCGGTGGTCAGAACCGTGCCGCTGCGCACGTCCGCCAGGGTCAGGGCGAGCTCGTCGACCAGCTCGCCGCGTCCGAGGCCGACGACCCGTTCGATCGCGGCCACGGGCCCCTGCCCGGCCCCGACGACGAGGGCGAGCAGCTCGACGACGTCGGGCAGCTGGGCCTCGATGCGCCGCCGTCGGCGCTCGACCTCACGGCTGAGCCACCAGTCGCGGCAGGCCGCGCCGCCCACCAGGGACGTCAGTGCGGCGACCATCAGCAGGGGCGCGCTCACATGGCGCACCATCGAGATGAGCAGGCCGGCCCCGACGGTGGCCCCGAAAGCGCCCGCGGCCCACAGGAGCTGCTGGAGGCGAAGCTCCTCGTAGGTCAGCGCACCGCCCGCCCGCAACAGCCTGCGCCGCACCGACTCGGCCGAGGATCCCAGACCCTCGAACAGGCGCCCGGTCGAGCCGACGGCCGACAGGAGCACAGCTGAGATCGTGCGCCCGTCGGCGTCCGGCACGCGGGCGCCCAGCAGCCCCGAGGTCGCCGGACGCTCGTGGACGTAGGGGGCGAGCCGCTCGCCCAACGTGGGGTGGCGCCGCCGCAGCGCCGAGACGATCAGGAGCATTCCGCACCCGAGCATGAGGCCGGCCAGGGCGCCCAGAGGGACGTTGTTCATCGCAGGACGCGCTCCTCCTCCGGCAGGCGGCCCAGCCGCAGCATGAGACGGTAGGCCGCAACGCTGGCCACGGCGCCGACGACCAGCACGAGCGCACCGCTCGGCGTCGCGTAGGCCCGGGCGGCCTGCGGACGGGTCGACAGGAGCGCCAGGACGAGCCAGGGGGCCGCCACCGCCACCTTCGCGCCATTGACGGTCCAGGACTGTCGGGCCTCGAGCTCGCCGCGAGTGCGCAGGTCCTCGCGCAGCATGCGCGATAGGGCGCGCAGCAGCGTGCCCAGCTCGGTGCCCCCGACCTCGTGGGCCAGACGCAGGGCCTCCACGATCCGATCGGCGACCGGGTCGGCGAAACGCGCCTTGAGACGGTCCAGGCACACGGTGAAACGAGCCGTCGCCGCGTAATCGGTGGCGAATGCGCGGAACTGCTCGCGCACGGCCTCGGGGCCGCGCTCGCCGAGATTGGCCAAGGCCTCGGGCAGGCTCATCCCCGCGCGCACCCCCGACACGAGGGTGTCGACCGCCTCCGGCCACACCTCCCGCAGGCGGGTGCGCCGGGTTCGGGCCCGGTTGGAGACCACGACGTAGGGGGCGGCGGCGGCGATGGTGCCGAAGGCCACAGCGATGGGCCAGGCGCGCGAGGCGCCGAGGAATCCCAGGGCGACGACGGCGCCCAGCACCGCACTGCCCATGACGAACAGAGCGGGGCTGGTGCGTCCCGCCCCGGCCTGGACCAGGAGGTCGGCCAGGCGGCGCTGCCGCTCCGAGCGCCACCGCGGCGGCTCGGTGGTCAGGGCGAGCCACACGAGGACCAGGCCGATCCCTCCCATGAGTCCGGCGATCGCGCCCATCAGATCCGCTCCTCGGTGCGACGCCCGACGGCCTCCGGGGCGAGGAGCCCGGCCAGATCGTGGCCAGCGCGCGCGTACCGGTCCGGCGACGGCGGGGTGCCCGAACCGCGCACGAGGCGCCCCCGCGCGTCGCGATGGAAGACGTCGGCCAGCTCGATGACGCCGTTCTCGACCCGCCCGGACAGGGCGGCGATCTCGCGCACGCGGCGGCGGCCCCCGGTGTCGAGGTCGAGATGGACGACGATATCCACGGCGCCCGCGACCGTGGGCACCACGAAGGCGGCCGATACGTTCTCCCCGCGAGCAGCGGGAGCGTGCAGATCTTGACCACGGCCTCGCGCGCGGAGTTCGCGTGGAGCGTGCTCATGGCCGGCAGCCCGGAATTCATGGCGATGAGCAGATCCAGGGCCTCGGCCTCGCGGACCTCTCCGATGAGCAGGCGGTCCGGACGCATGCGCAGCGCCTCCTTGACCAGACGGCGCAGGCTGATCTCGCCCACGCCCTCCAGGTTCGCGGCCCGGGTCTGCATGGCGACGCAGTCCCGGTTGCGCACGGAGAGCTCGAAGACCTCCTCGCACGTGATCACGCGCTGGCCGGCGGGAATGGCCCCGGCCAGCGCGCGGACCATGGTGGTCTTGCCGGCCTGGGTGGCGCCCGAGACGATGATGTTGAGGCCGGCCTGGACGGAGGCGTCGAGGAAGGCGGCCGCACGGGGGGTCAGGGAGCCCAGGCGAACGAGATCCGCCGTGCGCGAGGCCCGCGAGGAGTGCTTGCGGATATTGACAGCCCAGTGGCGGGAGGTGATCGGCGGGATGACGACGTGAAGACGCTCTCCCCCCGGCAGCTGGGCGTCCACGAAGGGGGTCGACAGATCCAGCCGGCGCCCCGAGACCCGCAGCATGCGCTCGACCAGGACTCTCAGCTCCTCGTCCTCCAGGATCGTGGTGGTCAGTTCAGGCCGGCCGGAGCGGGCCACGAAGACGCGCCCGGGCGCGTTGCACCAGACCTCCTCGATCGAGTCGTCGTCGAGGTAGCGCTGGAGCGGTCCGAGGCCCGTCAGGGCGTCGACGGAGCGGGCCTGGGCGTCGGCGGGGTCGTGCAGGGGCGGGACGAGGCCGGCGTCGGCGCGGGTCACGTAGTCGGCCGAGGCCTCGGCGACGAGGCCCTCCAACGCCGCGGCGTCGGCGAGCGGGTCGATGCCTCGACGGCGGACGAGTTCACGGATCTCATCGTGCAGCAGCGCTGCTGCGTCCATGGTGGGCCTCGCAGTGGTCAGGGATGGGTGGGGCGGGTGGGGATGCTCGGGGGCGGCCGTCCGAGCGGCCGTCGCACGATCGGGTAAGCAATCGGGGTCGTGTGGCGCGCGGATGACACCCGCGTGGGTGGGCCGCGTCACGCTCCGGAGCCTAGAGCAGACTTCTCTCTCGCGCCAGCCCCTCGTCACGCCCCGTGGATGATTCCGAACCGACGTCCCGGCCGAACGCACCACAATCCACAAGTGAGTCTTGAGTTCTACCGATCTCAACAGATTTTTCTACCGATCTCGATGCAGGCCATGTGCATACGGACCCCTGCGAGCCTCTCAAGAGGCTTCAGTCACATCGATTCGGGCGCGCCAGCGCCCCGGCAACCCGCCGCTCGCCTACGGTTGAACCATGTCGCAGCCGCCCACCGGACCATCCGACCCCGCCGCACCGTCGAGCGCGGAGGATGCTCCCGGTGCCGCGCCCGCCCCGGCCCCGGGCGGGGCGCGGAGGAATAAACGTTCGACGCTGGCCCTGGCGGCCCTGGCCGGTGTCGCCGTGCCCGGCCTGGACCCGGCGCGTCTGGCACTGCCGCAGAAGGAGTCCGTCCGTCTGCGCACGGTCGGCGTCATCGACACCAGGGGCCGTCACTGGGAGGTCCTCGAGGCCCACGACGACGCGATCGGCGCGAGCCTGGACGCCGAGGCGGACGTGCTGCGCCGTATCGGTCGGATCGTCGACGACGGCCGCCTGACCTTCGACGTGCCGCGCGTGGCCGGCACTCTGCGCACCGACGGAGCGCACATCCAGATTCGCACTCACCTGGAGGGGCGCCCCATGGACGTCTCCGCCCTGCACCCGGGCCCCGGCCTGTCGGCGGGGATGGGCCGGGCGCTCGGCGAACTGCACGAGCTGCCCACCTCCGTGGTCTCCGAGGCGGGCATGCCGGTCTACGACTCCCAGGAGGTCCGCGACCGCTGGCTGAGCCTGATGGATGACGCCGCGGCGACGGGGAAGGTGCCTCCGGCCCTGCTGTCGCGGTGGGAGACCGCCCTGGAGGACTCCGCCCTGTGGCGGTTCCGCCCGGTGGTGGTGCACGGGGACCTGGACGCGGAGAACGTGCTCACGGCGGGCGGGGCGGTCGTCGCCATGCGCGGCCTCGGCCAGGCCCATGTGGGCGACCCCGCCGAGGACATGGCATGGATCTACGCCTCGGTCCCGGTCGACTGCCTGGACTCCATCGAGACCGCCTACGACCTGGCGCGCAGCGAGGGCGTCGACAAGCATCTGAGGGACCGCGCCGAGCTGGTCAGCGAACTGAGTCTGGCCCGCTGGCTCCTGCACGGCGTGCGCGCCGACAAGGAGAGGATCATCGAGGACGCCGTGGCGATGCTCGCCGACCTCGCCGACCAGGTCGGCGACGAGCCCCTCGTCGAGCCGCACGAGCCCCGTCTGGCCCCCGTGCCGGGGGAGCGGACGACGAGCGCGCCGGACGCCGACACCCACGAGGTCGCCATGGCCCGCGTCGACGACCAGGAGGACGAGGACGCCGACGGACGTGAGAACGAGGACGGAAACCGGGAGAATGCCCGGCGCGCCGGCGGAGACGGCCCGGACGACGGTCCCGGCGACGGTCGCCCGACGCCTCGCGGCGCGGGCACGGCGACAGCGTCGGTCACGCCCCTGCACCCGGCCCACGACGCCGGCCGCGTCTCCTCTCCCGACGGGGCTTGAGCGGGCCCGCCGGACACCCGCGGGGAGGCGCACGGAGCGCCGCGGAAGGTCAGCAGGCGATCGGGAAGCAGATCTGTGTGCGCCACGCGGCGGCGTCGGGATTGTGGACCGGCCCGACGAAGTAGCGCTCGAAGGAGGGCCCCTCGATCGTCAGGCCGCGCTCCCCGATCTCGCGCACAAGCAGCGTGTAGGCCTCCGATATCCCCGCGTAGGGACCCGCGTGCTCGGTGGAGATGACGGTCCGCTCCCCCACCGTGCGGCAGCTCAGCGGCGACCCGACCCGGACCGGGGCGTCGATGACCTCCCAGACCTCGATATCGACGTCGTGATCAACGTGCCCCTCCTCGAAGAAGGTGGCGCCGCAGGGCGCCCCGGTCAGGCGGGCGGCACCCGCCTCGAGGACCTCGCGGACCTGCGGGAAGAAGTCCGAGAAGAGGGCGCCCTCGTCGTCGTAGGTCGGGATGATCTCCCGGCGGGCGACGATGACGTGGGCGGGGATCGTCTCGATCGTGGCGCGGACGGACCGAATGCTCATGGTCTGCTCCCCTCGATGATCCAGCAGTGCGAGCGTGCGCTCGCGTCGACGCCCGAGCTCCTCCGCCTCGGCGCCCAGACGGCTCAGGTGCTGCTCGAGCACGGGCCGCCAGACCATCTCGTCCTCGGCGAGAAGGGCGGGCAGGACGCGGCCGATGTCGTCCAGGCCGAGACCCGCCTCCCGCAGGCGCAGCAGCATCACGGCCGGCTCGAGTTCGTCCCGGGAGTAGTACCGGTAGCCGCTGCGCGGATCGACCTCGCCGGGGCGCAGGAGGCCGAGGCGGTCGTAGTGCCGCAGCATCCTGGCGGTCAGACGTGTCATCCGGGAGAACTGGCCGATGGTCCACCGGGGCCCGCGCCGCTCACCGGGCCGGGTGTCGGGCTGAGTGTCGGACATGATCCCATTCTCCTGGTTGTCACTGTGTCAGAGTCACTCAGAGTCACTCAGAGTCACGGTCAGGGTCGAGCCGATGCGGGGACGGGCCCGCCCCCGCATCGGCGCCCACGGCCAGCGAGGCCTCGATCTCGCTCAGAGTCAGCAGATCCGCACCACCCAGCTCGTCGACGAACCCGTCCGGGTGGTCGGGGAGATCGACGTAGACGTAGGCAGCCCGCACCGACTGCGTTCCCACGCCCCGGGAAGCGGCCAGGGCGTGGACGTAGACGCTCAGCTGGTCGACGGGCACCGGCCGTCTCCCCGTCTTCCAGTCGACGATGAGCCAAGTGCCGTCGGACCCTCGGAACACCGCATCGAGTCGGCAGCGCAGGGTCGTGGCGCCCAGCGTCAGCCCCAGCTCGGTCTCCGTGTCCTGGAGGACGTACCCGGCCAGGAGCGGCAGGCCCTCAACCACCTCCAGCCACCGCTCCAGGCGCCGGCGATCGGCGTCGCCCAGCGTGAGCGGCACCCCGGCCCGGGCGAGGCTGAGCAGCTGCCCCTGCTCCGCGAGCCGCTGAGCGACCGCCTCGTGGAAGACGGTCCCCAGCCGCCCGGCCTCGCGCGGCCGGGGCGGCAGCGGACGGCGCAGGCCCAGGGCGAAGGCATCGGGATCCGCACGCAGGTCGTCGAGCCTGGTCGCCGGCAGGTGGGAGGGCATCCGGACGACCGGCAGCGTCTCGCTGCTCCGGGTCCGCTCCGCCAGAAGCAGGACGGCCTCCTCCCGCCAGCGGCGCACGACGGGGTCCTCGCTCGCCCCGGGCGGGTCGGCATCGCGGGCGGACCGGCCCGCGGCCGCCGCTGCGCGAACAGCGTCCGCCGCGGCGGCGCGGGCCCGGGCCATGTCATCGTTCGCAGCCGCCTCCGGCCACCGCGCCGTCACCGTGCGATCCGCCAGCCGGTTGACGGCGTCGGGGGCGAGCTCGGTGAATCCCTCCCCCCACGGCTCGACGAGCCCGCGGCGGCGCAGCTCGGCCAGGAAGCGCGAGACGGGGCGGGGACGGCTCGCCCCACCGGAGAAGTGGCCGGCGGCCAGCAGAAGGTCGTGGCGGGCCCGCGTGATCGCCACGTAGGCCAGACGACGCTCCTCGGTCAGGGTGTGGCGGCCCAGGGCGAGCCGGTAGCTCTCGAGCAGGTCCTTCGCCTCCTCCTTGGCCACGACCGCGGGCTCGAGTGCGCCGAGCTCGAAGGGCGGCAGTGTGCCGGCGTCGGCGCGCAGCGGGTGGGGCAGCTCGTCGAGCCCGGTCAACCACGACCAGTCCCTGACGGATAGATCGTCTACCGGCCTGGCCGAGTAGCCGGGGAAAACCCCCTCGGCCATGCCGACGACGGCGACGTGATCCCACTCCAGGCCCTTGGCGGCATGGATGGTGAGGATCTGGACGGCCCCGGGCTCCGGATCGACCTCGGGCGTCTCCAGGCCGCGCTCATGCTCGGCGGCGGCGTCGAGCCAGCCGAGGAAGTCGGCGACGCCGGGGGTCTCCATATCCGCGGTGTAGCGCTCGGCGGCGGCCCGGAAGGCGTCGAGGGCGCGGCGCCCCAGCCTGTCGCCAACGCGCGCCGCCAGTTCGATGTCGAGCCCGAGGGCCTGCTCGGCGGCGATCACAACCTCCGCCAGCGGAAGCGCCAGGACGGCGCGGACCCGACGCACCGCCCGGGCCACACGGTCGGCGGCGCGCACTCCCGCCGATGTCAGACCCGGGATCGTCACCTCGTTCACTCCCCCGGGAGCGGCATCGGCACGCCGTGCGATCTCCTCGATCGCCTCGGCGAGCAGCGGTGCGGCCTCCTCGTCCTGCGCGTCTGCGCTGCGGCCCGCTCCCGGAGCGGGTGCCGACCCCCGCACGATCGCCGCGGCCAGCGAGCTCAGCGCCCGTAGGTCGGCGGCGCCGATGCGGGCGGCGGTCAGCAGTCGCATAAGCCGATCTCCGCGCTCGGGGTCGGCGGCCACGGTGATCAGGGCGCGCACGTCGGCCACCTCGGGCACGGTGAGCATCCCGCCCAGGCCGACGACCTCGCAGGGGATGCCGCGCGCCTCCAGCGCCTCGGCGAGGACCGGGAAGGCGGAGCGGACGCGGGCGAGAACCGCCAGCTCGGCCGTGGGACTCCAGCGCTCCGCCATGAAGTCGGCGACCGCCTCCGCCTCCGCCAGCGGGTCGGCCACCCGGGTGGCCAGGACGCGCCCCTCGGCGAGACCGGCGCAGGCGGGGCGGGCGCGCAGCTCCTCGACGGGCACGTGCGCGACCCGGGCGTCCCCGGCCTGCGGGAGGTGGCGGCGCAGCGGCTCGGAGACGGCGTTGGCGGCCGCCAGGACGGCGCGGTCGTTGCGCCAGGCGGTCGACAGGGGCAGGACGGGCGTGCCCGCCGGGTCGTCGGCCTCGATCGCGCCCGAGCGCACGGCGGCAGCGCCGTCCGGGTTGAAGCGAGTGTGGAACTCGTCGAGGGCGCCGGCGCTGGCCCCGCGCCACCCGTAGATCGCCTGATTCGGGTCGCCCACGGCGGTGACCCCGCCCCCCGCGAAGAGGGCGGACAGCAGGCGCGCCTGGGCGACCGACGTGTCCTGGAATTCGTCGAGGAGGACGGCCGAGTACTGGGCGCGCACCTGCTCGGCGGCCTCGGGCACGCCCTCGGCGATGCGGCAGGCCAGGGCGATCTGGTCCCCGAAGGACAGCAGGCCGTGACGACGCTTGTGCTCGCGGTAGGCGGATACGACCTGGAGCATGCCCAACCGCTGGGAAGCGATTGTCGAGGGCCTGCCGAAGGACGTCTTGAGTCCGCGTACGGCGGCGAGGCCCTCGAACAGGTCGGCCAGCTCCTCAAGACCCTCGGCGGCCCGGTCGACATCGAGGAGGTTCTCCGACAGGGCGGAGTCGAGGGCGAGAACGGTCCTCACCGCGGTGGAGAGGGTGTCGACCGGGAGGGGCTCGGTACGGGCCTGGAGCATGTCGGAGACGATCTGCCAGGCGCGCGCCTCGGTGATGAGGGTCGAGTCCGGGTCGACGCCGATGCGCAGTCCGTGATCGCGCACGAGGGAGCCGGCGAAGGCGTTGTAGGTGGACACGGTCGGCTCGGGGGCCTCCTCCGGCGCCGGCGCGAGCCCGGAGGCGGCCAGGCGGCCGAGCCTGGCGGTCACGCGCTGGGCCAGCTCCGCCGTGGCCCTGCGGGTGAAGGTCAGGCCGAGGACCCGGTCGGCGGTGACGTCCCCCCGGGCGACGAGGTGGACAACGCGCTGGCTCATGGTGGCGGTCTTGCCGCTGCCGGCGCCGGCGACGACGAGGAGCGGGGAGAGCGGGTGGGCGATAATGCGCGCCTGCTCGGGGGTCGGCGGGTGCAGGCCGAGGGCCCGGGCGAGCGCCTCAGGCGTCGGCGCACCGGCAATCGGAGTCGCGCGGCTGCTCACGGTGCGGTCCTCCTCCCCTCGGCCACGGCCGGACAGGAGTCCTTGACGGCGCAGCGGACGCAGTGCGGCCCGGTGCGGGCGGTCAGGCGGGCGCCGCGGGCATCGGCGGCGGCGAAGGCGACCAGGTCGCGCGCCCAGTCCTCCCCGGTCCCGGGATCCGGGCTGGGATCGAGCGCGGCGCCCTTGGGCGCCAGGACGGTCAAGCCGTCCCGCAGCGGCGCAGCGCCCAGCAGGACGAGGGCGCCGCCCTCGACGACGTAGCCTCGGCTCTCCAGGGCGAGCCGATAGACGGCCAGCTGCGGGTTGCGGGCCGCCTCCTCCTTCGTCGGCTTCCCGGCTCCGGTCTTGAGGTCGATCAGGCGCACGCGCCGACCGCACCCGTCGGGCAGGGGGGCGTCATCGGGCGGTTCCTGCCCGCCGGCGGGCGGCGCATCGAGGTACTCCAGGCGGTCGATCCGCCCGCTCAGCCGCACCGGGATGCTCTCGGGAGCGGCGGCTCCGTCCGCGCCCGGCCCGCCGGAGGGTGCGGCGGGCGGATCCAGACGCACATCGAGGCGCCTTTCGACGTCGACACGTCCGGGCACGCCCGACAGGTAGGAGTCGAGCCGACCAACGAGCTCGCGGGCATGGTCGGCGGCGAGCCCGCCCAGCCAGGTATCGGGGTAGGACAGTTCGGGCAGATGCTCCTCGAAGCGGGCCCGCAGGGCCTGACCGCGCAATCCCTCCCGCTGGGCCTGCTCGGCGAGGGCGTGGATGAGCGTGCCCAGGCTCTGCGCCTCGGAGAAGCCGGCATTCCCGCCGTGGCGGGTCAGGAACCAGCGCAGCGGGCAGGCGGTGATGGCCTCGACGTCAGAGGGGCTGATGCGCACCGGCTCATTCCCGCCGACGAGCGGGGCGCTCGACGTCGGCTCGGCCGCCCCGGCCCAATCCTCGGGCAGGGCCCCGGCCACCCCGCCGCCCGGCCCGCCCAGTTCGGCCAGGAGCCGAGCGGCGGCCCGGGCGCGCCGCCGCTCATCGGGCGCGGCCCCGGTCAGCATGCCGGCGACGGCGGCCCGGCGCAGCTCACCGACCAGCCCCCGCAGGGTCAGATCTCCGGTGTCCGGGGCGAGGAGCACGCCGCCGTCGGCGTCCTCGACGGGCACGTGGGCGGCCCGGGCGATCTCGACCAGGAAAGAGGAGGGGGCGTTGTCGCTGTCGGCGACGGCCGTCACGAGGAGCCGCCGCCTCGCGCGGGTCAGGGCGGCCAGAAGCATGCGGCGCTCATCGGCGCGGACCTGAGAGCGGGCGGCGACCGGGTCGGCGGCGGCCGCGCGTGCGGACGGGTCGACGGGCAGGCGCCCGGTGACGGCGTCGACGAGGAGGCCCGTGCGGGTGATCGTGTCGCGCAGACGCAGGTCCGGCCACGCGTCCCGTCCCACCCCCATGACGGCGACGACGTCCCACTCGCCGCCGGCCGCGGCCGCGGGCGTCAGCACCGCGACCCCGGCGGGGCGCACTCCTTGCGGGGCGACGGAGTCGGAGGGCAGAGCCTCATCGAACAGCTCGGCGAGGAAGGATGAGGCGTCCTCGCCGGGGTGCCGCTCGGCCCACACCTCAGCGCGTTTGAACAGGGCGGTGACGACGTCCAGGTCGTGCTCGGCGGCTTCGGCCAGGACCGCGGCCGGGCGCGCCCCCCGCCCCCCGGCCGCGGCGCCCAGGGCGGTGTCCCGCCACCTTCGGGCGCAGCCGGAGGCCTCCCACGCCTCCCACAGGAGCTGCTCGGCGTCGACGCGGTCGCGCCCGGCGGGCCCCCGGACGCCGGCGCCCGCAGCAGCGTCATCCGCATCGTCGCGGCCCGCGGCGGGAGCCTGCGCCTGCCCGACGACGCCGCGCAGGGCCGCGACGACGCGCGCCGCTCGCGCCAGGAGTCCGGCCTGCTCGGCCAGCGGCCCCTCATCCAGCTCCTCGGTCAGGGCATCGGCCTCCTGCGGGGAGGCGAGAACGGACAGGAGAATCTCATCCGGGACGCTCTCGGCGGGGCGATCGGCGCGCAGACGCCTGCGCAGCCTGCGCAGGTCGAGGGCCGACAGGCCGATGAGCGGACTGGTGAGCAGGGCCATCGCGCTCGGACGCTCGGGAAGCCGATCGGCCTCCCCCAGACGGCCCTCGAGGGCGGCCCGCGCGGTGGTCAGCAGAGCCCCGGAGGCGGGTTCGGCGCGCAGGAGGACGGCGGGGCTCGTGCCGGCGAGCGGCACGCCGCGCCGGCGCAGCTCCCGGCAGGCCGCCTGCATCCGGCCCGCCGATCTCAGGATGACGGCCATGCGGTCCCACGCCGTGCCGTGCAGGACGTGCTCGCCCCGCAGCATCCGGGCGACGTGCGCCGCCTCCTGCGCGGGCGAGGAGGCCACTCGCACGGCGACCTCCTCGCCGGCGCCCGGGGCGCGCCCGGGTGT
>ERZ772973.212-NODE-212-length-34367-cov-137.892_pt1 | contig 34367 bp, 23 predicted proteins | sample MGYA00580672_ERZ772973 | MGnify/ENA primary metagenome ERZ772973 (study PRJEB29015, sample SAMEA2737938) | human oral metagenome | biome: human oral; feature: human-associated habitat; material: dental | place: China | collected 2152 ...
CTGCGGGTGCTGGGTGCTGACCATCCCGGCACGCTGACAACGCGTCATAACCTTGCCGGGGCGCTGCAGGACGCGGGGCGGGTGGAGGAAGCCATTGAGGCCTACCAAACGGTGCTGACCGATTATCTGCGGGTGCTGGGTGCTGACCATCCTGACACGCTGGCAACGCGTGGCAATCTCGCTGGGGCGCTGCAGGACGCGGGGCGGGTGGAGGAAGCCATTGAGGCCTACCAAACGGTGCTGACCGATTATCTGCGGGTGCTGGGACCCGACCACCCCAGCACATTGAAAACTCGGGATAATCTTGTGGAGGGACTCCATGTCGCGGACCGGTTTGACGAGGCCGCCTCGGTGTATCGATCGATCCTTGAAGCGCGGCTGTCGAGCTCTGATCCTGACGACCCGGATGTCCTTGATGCGCGCGATGATCTCGCCTGGGCACTCGGGCGTGCCGAATGTTTTGATGAGGCTCTCGCCGAATATCTGAAACTCATCGCTGACTACGAGCGTGTCATGGGAGTCGATGATCCAGACACGCTCACGGCGCGCAACAACTACATCTGCACCCTGAAGAACTCGGGCAAGATCGTGGAAGCCGTGGCTCTGTACCGTGAGTTGCTCAGCGATGTTGAACGAGCTCTGGGAGCGGACGACGAGTTCGCCCAGGAGATTGCACAGCGCTTGGGCGAGTGGGAGTTATAGTTCTAGCCGCCTCGGCGGATGCGGAACCTGTGGGCCTCGGCGTCGAGGGTGCGCTTGCGTCGTCGGCCCCACCGCCTGCCGCTCCAGAGGCCGAGCAGCACCACGGCGCCGACCAGCGCACTCGTTGCCGTCAGTGCGGGCATGGTCGTCTCCCTTCTCGAGCCTCCTCGTGTCAATTCATGACAATTCGCGTGTGTGGCGGGCAGCTCAGGATCGGGAACGTACATCGCGGACGGGGACTGCGTTCTCCTCCAGACGACTGGGGCCGGACCGCAGTCATCTGGAGGACAACGCAGTCCTCGTAGGAAAAGTACGTTCTCGACGGCGCTCATGGGTAGAGACCGCGTGTCGCAATCCAGTAGTGGTTTGATCGGGGCTCTTACATGAGCGCTCTGGTGAGTGCCGCCGCGTTGGTCCTCAGATAGTGGACGTCACGCAGATAGACGGTGTCGTGGCCGTCGTCGAGATGGGACTGGAATGCAGTGTCGCCCTGCGCCGCCTGAGAACGCATGTACCGGACCAGATCGAGCAGCCGTCGGCACGTGGCCTCGATGATCTGAGACCGATTCACCTCCCCGTACTCGTCGCAGAACAGCCGAGCCCGCCGAGCCTGCTCGGCCAGAGAGCCGAATCCGGCGGCGTTCTCTGGTGCGGTCAGTGGGGCGAAGCGATAGATCGCGTAGGCGATGTCGCGGATGCGAGGACCTGGGTGCGCGGTGTCGAAGTCGATGATGCCAACCAGCCTGCGCCCGTCGAACACACAGTTGTACGGAGCGAAGTCCCCATGGCAGATGACCTCGTAAGGCTCAACCGCCTCCAGCATCCAGCCATCCAGCACCTCGGTCGCCAGGTCGCTGGTCACCTCGTGCAGTAAGCGCAGCGCCCGGGCCGCTGAGATGAGCGCCTCATCGTGGCGCAGCTCCTCAGGCAGCGGGTAGACGCCGGCCTGGCCCTCAATGAACTCGAGGACCTGCCGGTCGTCGTCGGACAGGCCCACAAAACGCGGGGAGTACCTGAACCCCCTGCGCTCCAGCACGGTGAGCAGCCACTCAACATTGGTGCTGCCCTGGCGCCGAGCGCGAAGGACTCTGCCGCCCACCTTGGTGACCTCGGTCGACCCGCCCCGAAGATCCTCGGGAACCTTGCTCATGCTACGTGCCCCATCCCTCGTCATCCTACGTGGCTGGACGGCGCTCGTGGCCGGTGGAGGCCCCGGTGCGCACGCCCCGCCGTGAGACGCTGCGACCACGCTGTGTGAGACGCCGCCGCTTCGCGCCCGTGTCCGCCCTCCCAACCGGCCACTGGGACGTTAGGCTCAATACCGGCGCCCGCCCGGCCGACGTCGGCCCGCGCCCTCAAGCCATCCACATGCCCCGAGAGGATCAGCTGCATGGATCTCTACGAGTACCAGGCCAGGAACCTGTTCCGCCAGCACGGCGTCCCCGTGCTCGACGGCGCCGTGGCCACGACCCCCGAGGAGGCGCGCAGCGCCGCGCAGTCCCTCCTCGACGCGGGCAGCGAGCTGGTGGTCGTCAAGGCCCAGGTCAAGACCGGCGGCCGCGGCAAGGCCGGCGGCGTCAAGCTCGCCCGCACCGCTGAGGAGGCCGAGGCCCGCGCCCGCGACATCCTGGGCATGGACATCAAGGGCCACACGGTGCGCGCCGTCCTCATCTCCGACGGCGTCGACATTGATGCCGAGTACTACTTCTCCATCCTCCTGGAGCGCGCCGAGCGTCAGTACCTGGCCATGTGCTCGCGCGAGGGCGGCATGGACATCGAGACCCTCGCCGCCGAGCGCCCCGAGGCCCTGGCCCGCATCGGCATCGACCCGCTCGAGGGCATCACCCCCGCCGTCGCCCACCGGATCGTTCAGGCCGCCGGCTTCGAGGCCGGCCCTCTGGCCGACGAGGTCGCCGCCGTCATCGAGCGCCTCTGGGAGGTCTTCACCGCCGAGGACGCCACCCTCGTGGAGGTCAACCCCCTGGTCAAGGCCGCCGACGGCCGCATCATCGCCCTGGACGGCAAGGTCACCCTCGACGACAACTCCCGCTTCCGCCACCCCGCTCACGCCGAGCTCGTCGACTCCGCCGCCACCGACCCCCTGGAGGCCCGCGCCCGCGAGGCCGGCCTCAACTACGTGCGCCTCGAGGGCCAGGTCGGGGTCCTGGGCAACGGCGCCGGCCTGGTCATGTCCACCCTCGACGTCGTCGCCGGTGCCGGCGAGCGCCACGGCGGTATGAAGCCCGCCAACTTCCTCGACCTGGGAGGCGGGTCATCGGCCGAGGTCATGGCCACCGGCCTGGAGGTCGTCGCCTCCGACCCCCAGGTGCGCGCCATCCTCGTCAACGTCTTCGGCGGCATCACCTCCTGCGACACCGTCGCCCAGGGCATCGTGGCCGCCGTTGAGGCCCTGGGCGGGCTGCCCAAGCCCGTCGTCGTGCGCCTGGACGGCAACAATGCCGACACCGGTCGCGCCATCCTGGCCGAGGCCGCCATCGAGGGCGTCACCGTCGTCGACACCATGGACGGGGCCGCCGACGTCGTCACCGCCATCGCCGAGCAGATCAGCGGTCAGCCCGCTGCCAAGGAGGCCTGAGACATGAGCATCTTCCTGACCGAGACCGACCGCGTCATCGTCCAGGGCATGACCGGCTCGGAGGGCCGCAAGCACACCACCCGCATGCTCTCGGCCGGTACGAAGGTCGTCGCCGGCGTCAACCCCCGCAAGGCCGGCACCGCCGTCGCCTTCGACGTCGCCCCCATCGGTCCTGGAACCGGTGAGGTTCAGGCCGGAACCGTTGAGGTCCCCGTCTACGGCACCGTCGCCGAGGCCAAGGAGCTCACCGGCGCCGAGGTGAGCGTCGTCTTCGTCCCACCCGCCTTTGCCAAGGGCGCCGTCGTCGAGGCGGTCGACGCCGGGGTGCGCCTCGTCGTCGTCATCACCGAGGGCATCCCGGTGGCCGACGCGACCTGGATGCGCGCCTATGCGGCCGAGCACGGCGTCCAGATCATCGGCCCCAACTGCCCGGGCATCATCTCCCCGGCCCGCTCCAACGTGGGCATCACCCCGCCCGACATCACCGGCCCCGGCCCCCTGGGACTGGTCTCCAAGTCCGGAACCCTGACCTACCAGCTCATGCACGAGCTGTCCGACCTGGGCTTCACCACCTGCATCGGCATCGGTGGGGACCCGGTGGTCGGCACCACGCACATCGACGCCCTGGCCGCCTTCGAGGCCGACCCCGACACCCGCCTGGTGGTCATGATCGGTGAGATCGGGGGCGACGCCGAGGAGCGCGCCGCCGCCTACATCCGCGAGTACATGACCAAGCCGGTGGTCGCCTACGTCGCCGGCTTCACCGCCCCCGAGGGGCGTACCATGGGGCATGCCGGGGCCATCGTCTCCGGCTCCTCCGGCACTGCCGAGGCCAAGAAGACCGCTTTGGAGGCCGCCGGCGTCCGGGTGGGGCGTACTCCCAGTCAGACCGCCGAGATCGCCCGCGAGCTCTACCGCGCCCTGTCCGATGAGGTGAGCGCTTGAGCCTGGAGCGGTCGCGAGTCACCAGCCTGACGTCCTGGATCCTGTGGTCCCTGCGTGTGGGGGTCGAGTCCGTCGGTGTGGTCTGGCTGGTGGTGGTGCTGTTGACGGTCGCCGTGTCCATGGCGTCCTCCAGCCTCAGTGCCGCGGCCGCCCTGAGCGCAGGTGAGGCCCTGCGTGCCGGAACCGCGCTGTGGAGCCTCGGCTTCGGGGGAATGGTCACCTCGTCCTCCGAGGACCAGGGCACCCTCAGCCTGCCGTTGCTGGGACTGACCCTGGCGCAGGCGGGCTGGACCTGGATCTGCGTGCGGCGTGCCCGTCCCACCCGCCCGGCGGCCGGGGTGGCCATCATCCTCGCCGCGACCGCCGTCGCAGTCCTGGCCTGCCTGACCGGCCCCGCAGGACTGGAGACGTGGCCGGCCGTCGGCGGTATCACCGTCATCACGGGCATCGTCGTCGCCGTTCAGCTCCAGCGCGCCGGCAAAGGCTGGGCGGACCTGAACCGCTGGTGGGACCGTCGCCCGCACTGGGTAGAGCCGGCTCTGTCACTGGCCTACGGCGCCGCGCGCGCCCTGGCGCTGCTGAGCCTCCTGGTGGTGGTCGCGGCCGTCCTCGTGGGGGCCGGCCGGGTCTCGGTCCTGCACGACTCCCTGGCCAGGGGCGGATTCGTCTCCATAGCCGGCCTGGTTCTGCTTCAGGTCGGCTGGGTGCCGACCCTGCTCATCTGGGCCTGCTCCTGGCTCATTGGTGCCGGCTTCAGCGTCGGCACCGGGACTGTCTTCGCGCCCGACCGTGTGGTGGCCGGTAACGTTCCCACTCTGCCACTGCTGGGGCTGCTGCCGGCGACGCCTCTGAGCACCGTGGGCCTGTGGCTCCCGCTCGTGGTGACGGCCGGCGCCATGGTGGCCGCCTGGCGACGTCGAGCGGTTCTCAACGCCCTGCGGGTGCGTTACGCCGTCAGCGCCGCTGGCCTGGCCGCCCTCGTCGTGGCCGGCGGTGTGGGCCTGCTGTGCGTGGCCGCCTCCGGCTCCGTGGGGCCGGGCCGGATGACCGACGTCGGCCCGCAGGTCCTCTACACCGTGATCCTTGTCTTCGTCGAGGTCGGGGTCGGTCTGGCGGCCATGGCGGTCCTCGCCCACCCCTATACGCGCGCTTGGGCCCGGGGCACCTTGCCCGAGTCGGTCCTGCCGGCGGCCTACCGCCGTCGAGATGCCGATGCGGACGAGGACATCGACGAGCAGGACGGCCGGGCGTAGCGCCGGTGCTCCCCTCGAGGGCTGTTACGGTCCACGCGGAGCGGGGGACGGCAGTGCGCTGCGCTGATCGGGAACGTACCTGTCGATCGAGGACTGAGTTCTCCCGCAGACGACTGAGGGTGGACGTCAGTGGTTTGCGGGATGGGTACGTTCTGGATGGAGAACGCAGTTCCCGATCCGCTTGGCCGTCTACCTTGCTTTGCGGCCGAGGCCGGCCAGCGATCACCACGGTCCCTGTCAGCCTCTGCGGGCTCGCGCCACAAACCTCGTGGCGCCCACAGCGCCTGCTGGTGCGAACTCTGAGGATGCCCGTCTGGGAATCAGCGGGCCGGAGCGTCCGCGCCGCTCAGAGCGCTGATCGCCGTGTCCATGGACTCGACGAGCTCGGGCGTCACCGCAAGGACCGCCGACCCCGCCCGGTAGGTCATTCCGGGAATGGGGGTGTAGAGGACATTCGCCTCCAGGCTCGTGCGCCCCTCCTTGAGGGACTGCCACAGCTCGGGCGCCTCACGGAAGAACCGGGTGACGCGCTCGTCGGAGGCCAGGTGCTCCAGGACGTTGTCGGCCGACTTGTGCGCGGCCCGGCCCGGCAGCCGGCGAGGAGGAATGTCGGTCTCGTCGTCGTCATCGATGGTCGGGGCAGCCCCCTGGTACTCGATGACGACCAGCTGGGCCCCGCCGGGGGAGAGTGCCAGAGCGTGGACCGGGCTGTCGACCGGCCGCTGGTCGATGGCGCCGCCACGGAAGGCGTCGGTGATCCGGAATCCCTCCAGGATGGCGAACTGCTCGCCGTTGCTGGTGTTCAGTCGGCGCGAGATCTCCAGGATCTCGGCCTGCTGCTCGGCCACGGAGGCGGCCAGGTCGCGCATCTCGCCGACCACGCGTGAGTCCGCCCCGGAGGCGGCCAGGTCGGCGACGGTCTCATCAATCCGGCTGGGCTCGAGAGAGTCGACGCCGACGACGCCCAGGGACTCGGCGAGCTTCTGAAGACGGGCGATGTCGGCCTCGACCGCCACCTGCCGCTTGGTGCGTGCCGTGAACAGATCCTGGCTCTCGGAGAAGCTCTCGGCGGCCCTGATCCGCCGGTTGACCGAGAGCTCGGCGGCCAGGTCCGTGCCACCGCCCGCAGGGCTCGCACTCAGGGCGGAGCGCGGCATGTAGGTCATGGCGAAGTCCAGCAGGGCCAGGGCCGCCTGTCCGGGCGTGAGGGTGATCAGGTAGCTCACGAGGCCGGTGGACGAGGGCGCGGTGCTGATACGGCGCCTCGGCGTCCCCAGAGTCAGGATCAGTGAGAGGCTCATGGCCGCAGCGGCCAGTACACCGATCGCGCACAGCAGCCCCTGGGTACCGTTCAGGGAGCTCCACCACTGGGAGAACATCCGTGGCAGGGCCGAGAGGAACAGGTCGTCCTCGGTGTCCTTGAGCTCGGGGGCGAGCTGCCAGACGGTGCGCACCTCGTACATGCAGCACAGGAGGAACAGCACGACGCTGACCACCAGGATCCCCAGACGGAAGCCCTGACGGGCGTTCGGCTCGGCGCCCGGCGTCGTGGCCTCCATGGCATCGGCCCGCACGCCGCGCACCTGCTCGGCGGTGGCCCGCCCGGCCCGCATGGCGTAGAGACGCCCCTGGCGCAGGTCCCCGTAAGCACCCCAGGTGACGGCCAGGTCGCCCCAGGTGAAGTTCGCCAGTGCCACCACCGAGACGATGAGAGCCCGTACGAACGGCGGCGCCTCGGTGAGGTTGGGATAGCGGGGAGCCGGTGCCCCGGCCACCGTCCAGCCGTGCACGCCCGCGTAGGCGCGGCGGTGGGCGTCCAGGAGCAGGCAGGCGGCCATGAGGATGACGGACAGGGGGATGGCGCTCAGGCCTCCGCCATTGACCCGCCACAGGAACATGAGCAGCGCCGGGAAGCCGCCGCCGGAGTCGCTCTGGCCCAGATGCTGGGCGATCCTGGCGATGTAGGTGGCGTGGTCGCTCACTGACTGCAGGATGACCAAGGCCGGCAGGATCCAGGCCACGACCCGCAGCCACACGAGGTTCTTGGCCCCCTCGAAGGCCGGTGAGTCCTTGAGACGCCACAGCGTGATCGCCACGGCCACCGCCATCGTGATGCTCGCGGTGCTCACCTGGTTGCTGACCGCCAGGACGTTGCTTCCCTCCTGGGTCATCGACCCCGAGGTCCACGGATTGAAGGAGAACGGCAGACGTCCGTTGCCCAGGACCGAGGAGAGCAGGCCGTTCTCCTCAAGAGCCCGGATGCCGTCCTTGACGGCCGTCAGGCCGGCACCGGCGGCGAAACCCAGCAGGGCCCAGTCGGAGGCCGCCAGGCGGCGCATCCTTCCCGGGGCCAGGAACACTATGAGGACCAGGGGTACCAGGGGACTGAGCACATCGAGGGCAATGGTCAGGGCAATGCTCATCCCGTTGCCCATGACGGACAGCCCTGCACGGGTGCGTACCGCGCTCATGATCATGGCCACGATGAGCGACCAGGCGGCGCCGACGCCGTACATGAGGATCACGGAGCGCCAGCCGATGGTCCTCGTGCGGGCCAGCAGGGCCACCACCATGAGGCACACGGTCATGAACGCCGCCGGCACGACCGCGTAGGCCAGCCGCGGTACCGTCATCAGGGCGGCGATGAGCAGCAGGATCATGAGGGCGTAGGCTCCGCGCACCACCAGGTTCAGAGCGCTGGACAAACCCGAGTGGCGGCTCCACCAGCGCCGGTAGGCGGAGGCGGCCTCCTGCCACCGCTCGGGAGGAACCCCGCGGTATACCGGTGTTGCTGCGATGTTAATGGGCGCAGTCATGTTGTGGACTGTATGACGTATCTAAAGGCGCCCGCAAGGAAACAGGCCGATCGGTCGGCTGATTCACCGGTAGCGACATTGCGCGGGTCAGGGGCGGGCTGCGCTCGGTTCTGGTGGCTTGGCGGACACCAGCCGATAGGATGGGGGCGGCCGCAACTGGCGAGGGTGGGGCACCACCGGGGAGTGGCCGAGGCCGTCCATGAACGGGACGTCGTCCGCCTGGGCGTCCCGCACCTCCTCACGCCGAACCAGGAGCGCCATGTCCCCGTCGTCGTCCCAGTCCCCTCAGTCCACGAACCAGACGGTTCCCACCGCCCACGTCCCCACCGAGGGGCTCGTCAGCCCGGACCGCGTGCCCGTGCGCCGCGCCCTCGTCTCCGTCTACGACAAGACCGGCCTCGTCCCCCTGGCTCAGGCCCTGGCCGACGCCGGCGTCGAGATCGTCTCCACCGGCTCCACCGCCGCCACCATCGCCGCCGCGGGCCTGGCCGTCACCCCGGTGGAGGAGGTCACCGGCTTCCCCGAGTGCCTCGAGGGCCGGGTCAAGACCCTCCACCCGGCCGTCCACGCCGGCATCCTCGCCGATCGCCGCAAGCCCGACCACCTCAACCAGCTGGGGACCCTGGGCGTGGCCCCCATCGACCTGGTCGTCGTCAATCTCTACCCCTTCTCCGACACCGTCGCCTCCGGAGCCCCCTTCGACGCCTGTGTCGAGCAGATCGACATCGGCGGGCCCACCATGGTGCGCGCCGCGGCCAAGAACCACCCCGCCGTCGCTGTCGTCACCAGCCCTGATCACTACGACGACGTCACCGCCGCCGTGCGCGAGGGCGGATTCACCCTGGCCGCCCGCCGCCGGCTGGCCGCCGAGGCCTTCGCCCACACCGCCGCCTACGACGCCGCCGTGTCCACCTGGTTGGCCGCGCAGGTCGAGGCCGACGGCGCTGTGAATACTGCCGACGCCGCAGACGGGACCGATTCGGGGGAGCCTGCCGCGCTGCCCGCCTACGTCGGCGTCGGCTACGAACGCCTGGCGGGCCTGCGCTACGGGGAGAACCCGCACCAGCGCGCCGCCGTCTACCGCACCGCCGGGGCGAGCGGGGGAGTGGCCGGGGCCCGCCAGCTCCACGGCAAGGCCATGAGCTACAACAACTACACCGACACCGACGCCGCCGTGCGCGCCGCCTACGACCACGGCCAGGCCGTCACGGTCGCCGTCGTCAAGCACGCCAACCCCTGCGGCATCGCCGTCTCGGCCGCCGGAGACGTCGCCGAGGCCCACCGCAAGGCTCACGCCTGCGACCCGGTCTCCGCCTACGGCGGCGTCATCGCCACCAATGCCACCGTCACCGCCGAGATGGCCCGCCAGATCAAGCCGATCTTCACCGAGGTCGTCGCCGCCCCCGCCTTCGACGAGGAGGCCGTGGAGATCCTGTCCACCAAGAAGAACCTCCGCCTGCTCGTCGTCGAGGCCCCCCAGCGCGAGGGCTACGAGATCAAGCAGGTCTCCGGCGGCGCCGTCATCCAGGAGCGCGACGTGCTCAGCGCCGACGGCGATGACCCGGCGACCTGGACCCTGGCCGCAGGGCCCGTCGCGGACGACGCGCTCCTGGCCGAGCTCGCCTTCGCCTGGCGCTCGGTGCGCGCCGTGCGCTCCAACGCGGTCCTCCTGGCCCACGACGGCGCCACCGTCGGCGTGGGAATGGGGCAGGTCAACCGCGTCGACTCCTGCAAGCTGGCCGTCGAACGCGCCAACACCCTGGGTGCCCGCTCCACCGGTGACGCCGCAGTCAACGGCACCCAAAAGGAGAAGGGGGCCGTCGGCGGGGCCGACGCCTCCGAGGTCCTGGGGGACTCGTCCGGTGACGCGGCCGCCGCACCGGAGCGCGCTCGTGGGGCCGTGGCCGCCTCCGACGCCTTCTTCCCCTTCGCCGACGGCCTCCAGGTCCTCATCGACGCCGGGGTCCGCGCCGTCGTCCAGCCCGGCGGATCCATCCGCGATCAGGAGGTCATCGACGCCGCTCAGGCAGCCGGAGTCACCATGTACCTCACCGGCACCCGGCACTTCGCCCACTGACCGCTTCGGCCCCACGCCCGTCGGCTCCTGTGACGGGCGCGGGGCTGACTCGTGAAGAAGGTCGTGGACCGACGCCCCCGTGCGCCGATAGGCTCGCTACCGTGACTCACGACCCGCATCCCCAGCAGGCCGAGCACAAGGAGCCCTACCGCACCATCTGCGTCGTCCTCGTGGCCCTCGGCCTGGCGGCAGTCCCCGCCTTCGCGCTGCTGGGACACCGCCGCATCGCCGTCCTGTGGGCGGCCACCGGGATCCTGGCGCTGGCCATTGTCAGGATCCAGCGACCCGACGGCACCTGGCTGGCGGCACGCAGCCGCCTGTTCGACGTCATCCTCGGCATCGGGCTGGCCGCCGTCCTGTTCCTCCTGTCCCCGTACGCCAATCTGCCCCGTGTCCTGTAAGGGGCGATGTGAGCCGTGCACGGAATGAGCTCTCCTGCCGACGGCGCGCGTCGCTCCCTGTGATCTGGGTCCTCGGAGTGCTCATTCCTCGGTCCGGTGCGACGCCGTGACCGAGCGGTATGGCACGCTGGCCCCATTCAAGACGTCTTGTCACCTCCTTTTCACACTCTGAAGGTCCCTTATGTCACGTAGTCCCTCGACCCGACCATCCCTGGGCCACCGCCTCAGCCACAGCATCCTGACCTGGGTCATCGGCGCGATCCTGCTGGCCCTCATCGTGGGGTCGCTCCGGATCGGCGGTCACCCGATCATTCCCAAGCCCGTCGGCAACGTCTTCGCGACCTTCTCCGACCTGTTCAGCCAGTTCCTCAGCTTCGCCATCCCGCTCATCATCATCGGCCTGGTGACCCCCGCCATCGCCGACCTGGGGCGCGGTGCCGGCAAGTGGCTCGGGGTCACGACGGCCCTGGCCTACACCTCCACCCTCTTCGCCGGCTTCCTCACCTTCCTGGTGTGCGCCGCCACCTTCCCCCGTCTGCTCGCCGGGACCTCTCTGGCCGACGTCGCCAAGCCCGAGGGCGCCCTGAGCAGCTACTTCACCGTGGAGATGCCGCCTGCCGTTGAGGTCATGACCGCCCTGCTGCTGTCCTTCGTCCTGGGCATCGGCCTGTCCATGGTGCCCCGTGGGGTCCTGCGCAAGGGCTTCATCGAGTTCCGGGCCATCATCACCCGCCTCATCGAGCGGATCATCATCCCGCTGCTGCCCCTGCACATCTTCGGTATCTTTCTCAACCTCACCTACACCGGGGCGGCCGGAGCGGTGATGAAGGCGCTCCTGCGGGTCGTCGTCGTGGTCCTCATCCTCGAGGTCGTCATTCTGGGCATCCAGTTCGTTGTCGCCGGAGCCATCGGCCGTCGCAACCCGCTCAAGGCCCTGATCACAATGCTGCCGGCTTACCTGACGGCCCTGGGCACCTCCTCCTCGGCGGCCACCATCCCGGTCACGCTGCGTCAGACGAAGAAGAACGGCGTGTCCGACGCGGTCGCCTCCTTCACCATTCCCCTGTGCGCCACGATCCACCTGGCGGGGTCGACCTCGAAGATCTTCTCCTTCGCCTTCGCGATCGTCCTCACCCAGGGCCTGCACGTGAGCACCACCCAGTGGATCGGCTTCATCTTCATGCTCGGCATCACGATGGTGGCAGCACCAGGTGTGCCCGGAGGCGCCATCATGGCCGCCACCGGCCTGCTGTCCTCCATGCTCGGCTTCAACGACCAGCAGGTGGCCCTCATGATCGCCACCTACATCGCCCTGGACTCCTTCGGTACCGCCACGAACGTCACCGGTGACGGCGCCATCGCCATCATCGTGGACCGTATGGCGGGCGGATCCGTCAATGACGAGGGCGACCCGGAGAACGTCCGTGAGCTCTCCTTCGACGGCATGGCCTACCTCCACGCCGTCAGTGTCGAAGGGGTCGTCAGCCCCGAGGAGCTCGAGGCCTCGGCCGCAGCCACCCGCTCCGGCGAGTAGAGCCGAGCAGAGCAGGCACCCGATCGGGCGCCGGGAGTCACAGCGACTCTCAGCGCCCGATCGTTGTATCCGCCTGAGTCCCCAGTACCTGCCGGTATTCTCAGCGACCGCGGGCGGTCAGCGTGCGCAACGGTCCGGGCTCGGCCAGGAGCTTGGCCGGCGGCCCGGCCTGAACGACCGTCCCGGCATCCATGACGACGACGTGATCGGCCTGCTCGGACCACTGCAGGCGGTGAGTGATCTCGATGATCGTGGCCTGTGGCAGATAGGTGCGCACCCCGATGCGCACCCGCTCGTCCAGGTCGGGGTCCAGATGGGAGGTGAACTCATCGAGGATGAGCACTCCGGGGCGAGCGAGCAGGGCCCGTGCCAGTGCCAGCCTTTGTCGCTGACCCCCGGACAGGGACTGGCCCCGCTCACCCACGAGAGTGTCGTAGCCGTCCTCGAGAGCCTCGATGTCCTCATCGATGCAGGCCGCCCGGCAGGCCCGGACCACCTGGGCGTCACTGGCCGACGGCGCCGCCAGACGCACGTTGTCGGCGATGGTGGCCCGCATGAGGTGGACTCGCTGATCCACCATGCCGATCTCCTGATAGAGGCTGATGGCGCTCAGGTCGGCCACGTCCTGGCCATCGATGAGGATGCGGCCCGAGTCCGGCTCGTCGAAGCGCACCGCCAGCTGGGCAAGTGTGGACTTGCCCGAGCCGGAGGCTCCCACGATGCAGGTCCACTTGCCGGCCCTGGCCCTGACGCTCACCCCGCGGACGGCCTGCGCGGCGGTACTGGGGTAGGAGTAGGTGACGCCCTGCCACAGGACCTCGTGGGAGATACCACCGGTCAGCTCCTGATCGCCGTCGTGCACCTCCACGGGGGCGTTGACGACCTCCCACACCCTCTCTGCCGAGGCGAAGGAGGCGTTGAGCGCGCTGGCGAGCTCCTCGACGCCGCGCACGGTCTCGGTCATCCGCAGCACCGCGGCCGCTGCGGCAGCCAGAAGGGGGATGCCCGCACCGGAGCTGGTGGCCGGAAGCATCGCCCCCACCATGATGATGACGATCGGCGCGGTCAGGCTCGCCAGCTGGTTGATGCCCCGGCGCACGGAGGCCCACTGGCCGGTTGGCCGCGCGGCACCGGCGATCTCGGCGTCGATCCTGGCCATCTCATCAAGACGCTCCTGGCTGCGTCCGTATCCGACGACCTCGCTCATGCCCTGAACGGTGTCGGTGACGTGCTGGGTGAGGTCCGCCCGCGCCGCAGAGGCCGACCGGGAGGCGTCCAGGGAGGCGGTGAAGCCCAGGCGGGGCACGATGAGCAGCTGGAGCACCGCGAAGGGAAGCGCCGCCAGGGCCACCGGCCAGGACACCTTGAGACCGATGACCGTGAGCACCACGATCGGGGCGACGGCGGCGGAGACCGCCGGAGCGAAGGTGTGGGCGAAGAAGACCTCGATGCGGTCCACGTCCTTGGTGGCGCGAGACAACAGGTCGCCCGAGCGTGACGTTGCACTGACCCGTGGCGAGCGGGGGATGAGGGAACGGAAGATCTGCCCGCGCAGCAGCTCGAGGGCCTTGAAGGCCACCAGATGGCCGAGGAACTGCTCGGCGTAGCGCAGAGCCGCCTTGAGCAGGGACAGCCCCACCATGACGGCCAGTATCGGCCAGATGGCGGGTGCCGGCGCGCCGGTCGCCATCGCCAGCCCCGTCTGGGCCACGGCATAGACCCCCAAGGAGAACAGGGCGACGCCGCTGAGCATGTCAGTGATGCGGCACAGCGTGGAACCCAGCAGTGGTGACAGAACCGGGCGGGTGATCTGAAGCAGCCAGCGCACCAGCGTCGCCCGCGAGGGGCGCCGCTGCGTGGAGGAGCTGGCCCGACCGGTGGTGCTGCGCCGACCCGATCCGCCGTCCTCGTGCGGTCGGGACCCAGATGGGCGCTTGGACGCAGTCATGCCCGCTCCTCCCCGTCATTGCCCGTCGCTGCCCCCGGGGCGGTGCCTCCGGCCTCGTGGGGTTCGGTCCCGGTACCTGCCCGACCACCTGACGTGTGGGCGGGCCCGGGATCCTGGGCAAGGCTCACCTCATGGACTCCGCGGGCCTCGACCCTCACCGCCCGGTCGGCAGTGGTCAGTGCCCCCGCACGGTGCGAGACAGTGATGACGGTGCGGCCCTGGGCCAGCTGCTCGATGGACTCGACGATGGCCGCCTCGCTGGCCAGGTCCACCTGGCTGGTGGGCTCGTCCAGCAGCAGCACGGGACGGTCGGCCAGGAACGCGCGCGCCAAGGACAGGCGCTGAGCCTGCCCGCCCGACAGCCCCAGCCCGGCCTCACCGACCTGCGTCTCCAGCCCCTCGGGCATAAGTGCCACCTCCTTGTCCAGACGGGCCACCTCCAGGGCGTGCCACATCTGCGACGGCGTCGCATAGGGCTGAGCTAGACGCAGGTTGTCCGCGATCGTTCCGGTGAAGAGCCATGTCGTCTGCGCCACCAGCGCGGAGGCTGAACGCACCTGGTCCTGGGTGGCGGCGCTCAGCTCGGTGCCCTCGACGCGCAAGGACCCGTCACTGGGCAGCAGGTTGCCGGCGAGCATCGCCATGAGCGTCGACTTGCCTGCTCCCGAGGGGCCCACGACCGCCAGGTGCTCGCCGCGACGCACGGCCAGGCTCACGTCCTCCAGCACCGGGTCCTCGCCCCAGGCGGCCTCGACGTCGTCGAGCACGACGCTGGCCTGCGCGGCGGAGGGCTGAGTCCGGGCCCCGGGTCTCGCGGTGGAGCGGGGCAGGGGCCGCGACAGGATCTTACGAATGGCGCGCTGGTTGGCCATACCACCCATGCCCACGTAGAAGAAGGCGCCCACGTGGTCCAGCGGCTCCAGGAGCACGTAGGAGGTCAGGATAACCGCCAGCGCGTCACCGACGTCGATCGCTCCGGTGCTCAGGCGCACCAGGGCCAGTCCCGCGGCCGCGGTGATGAGGAAGAGCGAGAAGAGGCCGTCAGTGAGCAGGATGACGAGCTGGTTGCCCGCCAGTAGGTCCATGACAGCGCGTCGGTTCGTCTCTCCCTCCAGGCGCAGACGGGCGCTGGTGCGCTCCGCGGCCCGGGCCAGGGTGAGGGTGCGCAGCCCCTGGATGGCATCGAGGTACTCGGCGGCCAGCCGTGTGCGCGCCCGCCGGGAGCCCGACGACGACGCCCGCAGCCGCGAGTGGGCGAAGACGATGAAGGCCGGCACCACGACTATGGCCACGCCCAGCACCAGGGCGGGGACGACGTCGACGGCGGCCCCCAGCTCGATGAGCACCAGCAGGGGCGCGGCGGCCGCGGCCAGGGTGGGGGCCAGGAAGGTCTGTCGGTAGAGGGCCACGCGCTCGGCGCCGTCGGTCAGCAAGGAGGCGGTGGCGCCGCTGCGGATGTCGGCGGCGCGCGCGGGCCCCAGGCCCAGCAGATGGGCCAGGGTGAGCCGGCGCAGATGAGCCTCCTCGCTCACCGCGCTGGAGCGGGAGACCCGTTGGGCGAGCAGCTGGCAGGTGGCGCTCAGGACGGCCGCGGCCAGCGCCTGGGCGAGCGGGCCCGCAACCGACGAGGAGCTCAGGAGCGCACCCAGGGCACGTCCGGCGGAGATGAGGCACCAGCCCGATCCCAGGGCGCCCAGCAGCGTCAGACCGAAGGAGATAGCCCCCGCACGGCGCCCCGCAGGCGAGGAGACCGCGGGGCGGGACGGGTAGCCGCGGCGCAGTGGCGCAGGAATGGGCACGGGGGATCGGCGTGAGCTCATCACGGTCCTGGAGGCGAGAAACGGGCTGGGGGAGGCCCCCAGCGTATCGATCGGGACGGGCGTTGTCAGGGGCGGTGAGTATCTCGTTGAGATCACTGGGGACCAGGAGGATCTTCACCTCTACGACCCGGGGGAGTGGTGAGAGTCACGAAATGTGGTGGACTGGTGTGTTCACCTGCGCGGACGTCATAGCGTTGTCCTGCCGGGCTGCCGCCTGCGGCCCGCGACGACACACGTCTCGAAGGAGTCCTCGATGGCAAACGCCCCCGTCAACATCACCGTCACCGGTGCGGCCGGCAACATCGGCTACGCGCTGCTGTTCCGCATCGCCTCCGGTGCCCTGCTCGGTCCGGACCAGCGCGTCAACCTCCGCCTCCTGGAGATCCCGCCAGCGGTCAAGGCCGCTGAGGGCACCGCCATGGAGCTGTTCGACTCCGCCTTCCCGACCCTGGGCAGCGTCGACATCTTCGACGACCCCAAGGCTGCCTTCGAGGGCGCCAACATCGCCTTCCTCGTAGGTTCCATGCCCCGTAAGGCCGGCATGGAGCGCGCTGACCTGCTCTCCGCCAACGGCGGCATCTTCGGTCCCCAGGGTGAGGCGCTCAACGCCGGCGCAGCCGATGACATCAAGGTGCTCGTCGTGGGCAACCCCGCCAACACCAACGCTCTCATCGCCGCGTCCCACGCCCCCGACATCCCCTCCTCGCGCTTCACGGCCATGACCCGTCTGGACCACAACCGCGCCCTGGCCCAGCTGGCCACCAAGGCCGGCTGCCACGTCACCGACATCGACAAGGTCACCGTCTGGGGCAACCACTCCTCCACCCAGTACCCCGACCTGACCCAGGCCACCGTCAAGGGCGCTCCTGTCACCGACATCCTGGCCGATCGAGCCTGGGTCGAGGACGACTTCATCCCGACAGTCGCCAAGCGCGGCGCCGCCATCATCGACGCCCGCGGGGCCTCCTCGGCCGCCTCGGCCGCCTCGGCCGCCATCGACCACGTGCACGACTGGGTGCTGGGCACCTCCGGGTCCTGGACCTCCTCCTCGGTCATGTCCGACGGCTCCTACGGCGTGCCCGAGGGCATCATCTCCTCCTTCCCCTGCACCTCGGAGAACGGTGAGTGGAAGATCGTCCAGGGACTGGAGATCGACGACTTCTCCCGCGGCAAGATCGACGCCTCGGCGGCCGAGCTCGTTGAGGAGAAGAACACCGTGGCATCCATGGGACTGATCTGAGCGCTCTCAGCCGTCCGGCTCAGAGCACGGGCTCGGCCTGAGGATCTGCTGGGACCGCCTCGTCCGCGGTCTGGTATGGACCACTCGGAGCCGTTGAGCCTGTTCAGTGCTCACCAGGTCCTCGCCGCTCACTGAGCGGCGAGGACCTTTTTTCATGCTCGCGGTGCACATCGCGGTCGACGAATCATTGACATTACTGGTATAGACCTGCGGCGATTGACCAGAATAATGATTGTTTGCGCAATATATGTTTGAGTTTCGCTCAACTTAGGTCTAATCTCTCCTGCTGAGGTCAGATGACTAGACGTCATCTCTTCCCGCTGCCCACGGCAATGATGCCGTGGGCATGAGACACCGTCGTTTCTAAGGAGCAGTCCTATGCGTTCCACCCACTACCTCTCCCGCCGCTCGGTGCTGGCGGGACTGGGAACCACAGCAGTCGCCGCAACCCTGGCCGCCTGCGCGACCTCCGGCAGCTCCGGATCGAAGTCGGGCGGAGCCGCCGGTGAGGGGGACGCCAGTCAGGTCGACGTCGTCACCTGGTGGTCGGCCGGCTCGGAGAAGCTCGGCCTGGACGCCCTGGTCAAGGTCTTCAACGAGCAGTTCCCCAAGACGAAGTTCGAGAACAAGGCCGTCTCCGGTGGCGCCGGCAGCCAGGCCAAGCAGAAGCTCGCTGCGGACCTGGCCGCCAAGAATCCGCCGGACACCTACCAGGCCCACGCCGGCGCCGAGATCAAGGACCACATCGAGGCCGGCTACCTGCTGGACGTCGCCAGCCTCTACGAGGAGTTCAAGCTCAACGAGGCCTTCCCCGCCACCCTCATGGACCGCCTCAAGGACTCCGACGGCAAGATCTACTCAGTGCCCTCCAACATCCACCGGGCCAACGTCGTGTGGGCCTCGGTGCCCGCGCTCAAGGCCGCCGGGCTCGACCCGAACAAGCCGGCCACCACCATCGACGCTTGGATCGCCGACATGGAGAAGGTCAAGGCCGCCGGCCTGACCCCCATCACCATGGGCATGGCCTGGACCCAGCTCGAGCTGCTCGAGACCATCCTCATCGCCGACCTCGGGGTGGACGCCTACAACGGGCTCTTCGACGGCAAGACCGACTGGGGTGGCGCCGAGGTCACCAAGGCGCTGGGGCACTACAAGACGATCGTGGGCTTCACCGACTCCTCTCTCTACACCGAGGACTGGGAGCCTGCCATGAAGCCCATCATGGACGGCAAGGCCGCCTTCAACGTCATGGGCGACTGGGCCGTGGCCGGCTTTGACGCCGCCGGGAAGAAGGCCGGTCAGGACTACGTCTACTTCCCGGTGCCGGGCACCGACGGCGTCTTCGACTTCCTGGCCGACTCCTTCACCCTGCCCGACGGCGCCAAGCACCCCGGCGGCGCCAAGAACTGGCTCAACGCGATCTCCTCCAAGGACGGCCAGATCGCCTTCAACACCGTCAAGGGCTCCATTCCCGCCCGTACGGACCTCAGCGATGAGGAGAAGGGCAAGTTCTCCGAGTACCAGCGCTCGGCCATGGAGTCCTTCGCCAAGGACAAGATCGTCTCCTCCATCGCCCACGGTGCGGCCCTGCCAGCCAAGGCCACCAACGCGATGAACGACGCCCTGACCAAGTTCGCCCAGGGCGCCTCCGATGTCACCGCCCTCCAGTCCGACCTCAAGGCCGCCGCTGCCTCCTGACCGGAACCCCGGGAGTGGGGTGGGCCGTGCGTCCGCTCCGGCCTGCTCCCGCTCCCGGGCCTGACCTCTCGCGATCATCCGGCCGTGGTCGTCCCACTACGGGCGGATCCCTCCATCACCTATGCATCAGGAGAACCTTGTGAGCACCAAGAGCGTCCCCGTGCGGCGCCGTCGGGCGAGCTGGAAGCAGTGGGGGCCCGGCCTCCTTCTCATCTCGCCCTCGATCATCCTCGTCGGCATCTTCGTCTACGGGATGATCGGGATCAACATCAATACCTCCCTGCTGGACATGCACACCGCGGGCCAGGTCTCCGGGCGCAAGGGGACCACCGTCGTCGGACTGAGCAACTTCACGGCCCTGTTCGGCAGCCCCGACTTCCGGCACTCCTTCGTCAACCTCATCCTGTTCACCGTCACCTTCCTGGCCGGCACCCTCGTGGTCGGCTTCCTGTGGGCCTGGCTCCTGGACCGCCCCATCAAGGGGGAGGGGATCTTCCGCTCCATCTTCCTGTTCCCCATGGCCGTGTCCTTCGTGGCCTCCGGTGTGGTGTGGCGGTGGCTGCTCAACTCCGCCCAGGGCGAGCAGGCCTCGGGACTCAACCGCCTCTTCGAGATGGTGGGCCTGAGGTTCCTGGAGAACTCATGGACCCAGAACACCACCTGGGGGATCCTGGCCATCGCGCTGCCGGCCGTGTGGCAGCTGGCCGGATACGTCATGGCTCTCTTCCTGGCGGGCTTCCGCGGCATCCCCGACGACCTGCGCGAGGCCGCCCGGGTCGACGGCGCCAGCGAGTGGCAGCTCTACAAGTCGATCATCTTCCCCCAGCTGACGCCGATCGCCCTGAGCGCCGTCATCATCATCGGGCACATGTCCCTGAAGTCCTTCGACCTCATCATGTCGATCACCGACCAGCGGACCTACTCCACCAAGGTCCCGGCCATCGACATGTTCAACTTCATGACGGACAACGACTACTCCAACGCCGCCGCCGTCGGCACGATCCTGCTGGTCCTGGTCGCGATCGCCGTCATCCCCTACCTCATCCATGACGCCAAGGGCAGGAGGTGAGCGGCCATGACACAGACTCTTCCGATGCGAGCGCCGCGCCGTCCCGGCTGGGGGCAGACCGTCCGGTTCATCCTGCTGCTGGCCTCAGTGGTCCTGGTCCTCATCCCCGTCTACGTCCTGCTGGTCACCTCCTTCAAGGGGTCCGCCGACGCCGACCCCTCCCGCACCTGGTTCCTGCCCGAGGTCTGGGTCACCAAGAACTGGTCCAACGCCTGGAACCAGCTCAGCGGCGGGCTGCTGCGCTCGCTGGCCCTGGTCATCCCCTCCTCGATCATCTCGGCGATGCTGGGAAGTGCCAATGGCTTCGTGCTGTCCAAGTGGCGATTCCCCGGGGCCAACGTGGTCTTCACCCTCATCCTGTTCGGCATGTTCATCCCCTACCAGGCCGTCATGATCCCGCTCATGAGGCTGGTGACCAGCGCCGAACTGGGCTTCGGGATCCCTACGCTGATCCTCATGCACGTGGTCTACGGCATCCCGATCACGACACTCATCTTCCGCAACTACTACGAGACCATCCCGAACGAGCTCATTGAGGCCGCCCGGGTCGACGGGGCCGGCATGCTGCGAACCTATGCCTCGGTGGTCCTGCCGATCTCGGTGCCCAGCTTCGTCGTCGTCCTCATCTGGCAGTTCACCTCCGCCTGGAACGACTTCCTGTTCGCCCTGTTCTTCGGCGGAGGGGCACAGTCCGGGCCGGTGACGCTGGCACTCAACAACCTGGCCCACGGATCGATCCTGGCCGACTACGGGGCCTCCATGTCCGGCGCCCTCATCGCCTCGGTCCCCACCCTGGCGGTCTACATCCTGCTGGGCAAGTACTTCGTCGGAGGACTCATGGCCGGTTCGGTCAAGGGCTGAGTCCGGCCCGGTCTGCCGCTCCAGCTCTCGCGGGGGCTCGCAGACCTCCGCCATCGCATCCGGATCCCGTCCCCGGCTTGGGGGCGGGAGCCAGATGTGATGAGATCGGGTTATGGCACGCCGCAGATCCAAGCGCCCCTACGGGCAGGGGCACATCCCCTTGAGCATGGACCGTCTCGCCTCCGTGCCGCGCACCCAGACCGGCCCTGGCGGGGCCGACTTCACCGTGCGCTACCTGCGCGGTGGGGACAAGCCCTATACCTGCCCCGGCTGCCACCGCGTCATTCCAGCCGGTAGCGCGCACGTGGTGGCCTGGAGCAACGAGTCGCTCTTCGGAGCGGATCGGGGCCTGGAGGAACGGCGCCACTGGCACACCTCCTGCTGGGAGCGTCGCCTCTGGTAGCCGGAGCGCAGGAGGAACGCCGGCAGTCATACCAGTGGCTCGGCAGAGCGCTCCTCCCAGCCCGGCAGCAGACGGTCCAGCGCGAAGCGCAGCGGCACGATGTCGCCGTCGCGTCCGCCCTCACCGATGGTCATCGGCACCGGCTGGCTCTCCGGCCTGACCCCGCGCAGCCGCTGGGACAGGTTCAGTGGCATCGACAGGATGTAGAAGCGACCCAGGGTGTCGATGCCGACGGTCTCGTCTGCCCTCAGGTACCAGCCGCGTAGCGGAGTGCGGGCGCTACCGCCGCTGTACCCGCGCACCCGCAGCGGAACATCCTCAAGTCCCTCGTCGCGGGCGACTCTGAGGAAGAGCTCGACGATGCGCGCTGCTCGGGTGTGCTCGGCGTTCTGACGCTCCTGGAGCATGCGGGCCCGCTGGGCGGCTGCCCGACGACGCGACGCCGCCCAGTCGGAGTCCGCTGAGTCACCAGAGCCGGAGCTGCTTGATGACTCCTCCCCGAGCCGGGCGGCGTCGTCGGCTGTCATGAGTGCGCCTCAGCGGCGTCCCTTGCCCTGCCGGGGGTGGCGGTTGCCGGCGTTACCGGGTCCGCCCGAGCTCTTGCCGGGAGGCGGAACGTTCTCGATGCGGCCGGTGCCGCCCTTCTGGGCGTTCTTCGGGGATGACTGCGCGCCGTCCTGCTTGCGGCCGCCCGAGGCCGCAGCAGCCGTATTGCCAGCTGGTGCGGGAGCCGAGGTGGCTGACGGTGCCGAGGAGCTGCTGGAACCCGAGGCGTGAGTGCTGCTGGCGCTGGCTGCACCGGCAGCATTGGCAGCATTGGCACTGTTGGCGCTGCTGCCGCTGGCCGCCGGTTCCGCCGACGCGGCGGAGGTCTGCTGCTGAGCCGGCTCCTGAGCCTCCTGGGGCAGGGCCGCGACGTGGTCGCTGAAGGTGGGTGCCTGAGGCAGGACGCCACCCAGGACGCCGCGCATTTCGGTGAGGTAGGCGGAGACCGAGTCGCGCTGGCGCTCGAGCTCCTGGAGCTGACGGGCGGCTACCTGAGCGGTGACATCGGCGTCGGCGCGGGCGTCGCTGACGATCTGCTCGGCCTCGATCCGGGCCTGGGCCAGGGTCTCCTCAGCCTGGGCGACCGCCTCCTCCTGACGCTTGCGGGCCTCGGCGTCGGTGCGGGAGCGGACCTCCTCGGCGCGGGAGAGCGCCTCCTGCAGGCGCTCCTCGGCTTCCTGGGCCTGGATCTGGGCCTGTTCCTGCATCTCCCGGATGCGTTCGCGGGTGGCCTCGTGGGCGTCGGAGTCCTCCTGGGCGGCCTGCTCGTGCGCCGCGGCGATCTCCAAAGTCGCCTGCTGGCGCAGCTCGGTGGCCTCGGAGCGGGCGGCAGCGGCCTCGTCGGTGGCCGAGCGTCGCAGCGTCTCCGACTCGTTGCGCGCGGAGGTGAGGATCTCCTCGGCCTCACGCTGGGCCTTGCCGACGGTGAGCTCGGCCTCCTGCTTGGCGGCCGAGAGGATCTCCTCGGCCTTCGCCGTGGAGGTCTTGTGCAGCTCGTCGGCCTCGGCCGCGGCGGCCTCGCGGTTGGCAGTGGCGTCACGCTCAGAGGTGATTGCGATCTCGGCGGCCTGCTTGCGGGCCTGGGACAGGACCAGGGCGGCCTCGCGCTCGGCAGTGGCTCGCATCTCGGTGACGGCCGCCTCGGAGTCGGCGGAGATCTGTGCAGCCTTGCGCGAGGCGGAGGAGACGAGCTCTTGGGCGCGGGCCTCGGCATTGGCGAGAGCAGTAGAGGCCTCCCCCTGGGAACGGGAGCGCAGCTCGCTGGCCTCGCGGCGGGCGTCGGCCAGAAGGGTCGCCGCTTCCGAGGCGCTGCGCTCGGAGAGGTTCTTGGCATTGGTCCGCGTGCGGGTCAGCAGGGCATCGGCCTCGGCGTTGGCCTTGGACAGCACGGAGGCGCTCTGCTCCTCGGCGCTGCGCAGCAGCTGCTCGATCCGCGAGCCCAGGCCGGCGTAGGTCGGCTTGTCGGACTCCCGCAGGCGACGCTGAGCATCGGCCAGCTCGCCGGCCAGCGTCATGGCGCGTTGGTCAAGGCTGGCGACCTCACGACGTGCGTCGGCCAGCTGGCGCGAGAGCTGCTCCAGCTTCCGATCAACCTGAGCGCGGTCGTAGCCGCGCATCGTGATGGCAAATTCGCTGTATTCCTCAGCCACGTCGGGTTCCTCCTCCTGGCGAGCCGGGGACGCTCACCACCAGCCCAAGCGTAACGATTGGACGCGATCGGGACGGTGGTCACTAAAGCGTGACGATACGCACAATCCAGTAGGTGAGGCCTCGGTTTCGAGTGGTGTGAGCAGCATGTTTGAGAGATCGATGACCGGTGTGGGGGACTCGACCCGATCAAGGAGTGCTGCCCCTCGGTGCGTTCCTCCGGCCCGTCACCGAGAAGGGGGCACGGGTTGGTGGACGAATGGGGCGTTTTCTGCCGGCTGGACCTTGAGTCGGTTCGCTTCGCTCAGCGCGTGCACCGTTGTGATTTTGCGCCGAGGTCGGTGCATTCGTGGGGTCGGCCATGCGATTCTGGTGCCTGACGGGCGCATGGTGAGCGCTCGTAGCGATGTCCGGCTCTGTAGCCAGCCGTCGTCAACCGTGTCCGCGAGCATAGGAGACCCGCGTCGTGAGTCGACGTATCTTGAGCGTGGTGGTGACCGTCCTCGGGCTGGTCCTCATCGCCCTGGCCGTTTGTTCGGCCACCATCTGGAAACCCAGCTCCAAGGTCGAGGCGAAGCTCGCCTCCGGTCCTTCCCAGCCCTACGTCATGACGGCGCCCGGAGTCCTCAGCGGTACGGAGTCGGATATTGCCGTGACCGCGAGGTCCTCCGACGGCAAGGACGTCCACCTGTTCATAGCGCGCGCGGCCGACGTCGACGCCTGGCTGAGCCCCGATGCCGACAACGCGCTTCCCTACACGGCGGTTACCGGGATCGACGCCGATGCCGGCACCCTGTCCTCCAAGGATGAGACCCAGTACTGCCCCCCTGCCAACGCCACCCCTGCTCCTTCTCCTTCTGCGGCGGCTTCCTCTCAGTCCTCTGCTCAGCCCTCCGCCTCCGCGCAGGCCGGTGCCTCGCAGTGCTCGGCGCGCAAGGCCAGCGCGGTGAACGCCTCGGGCTCTGACCTCTGGCTCGGGGAGAAGACTGGCGGTTCGTCGGTCACCTTCAACACCGCGGAGTCGGCCGACCGCGCGCTGCTGCCGCGCAAGACCGTCGATGAGCAGATCGTCGTCATGGCCATGACCGACGGCAAGGCCGCCGCGCCCAGCCTGACCATCAGCTGGTCGCGGCAGGTGGAGACGCCCTGGTACTTCTACGGTGGTCTGGTTCTGGGCGGCCTGTTCGTGCTGGCGGGTGCCTTCCTGTTCTTCATCGACCTCCAGCTGCGTCGCGCCGACGTCGAGCGGCGAACCCTTTCGGCCGAGCGTGCCGCCCGTATCGCCAATGCGGACTCAGTCTCCACCGAGGGCATCCCCCAGGTGACTGACCCCGACCGTCGGCTTACGCGCCGAGAGCTGAGGGAGAAGGAGCGTGCTGAGGCCGCCGGCGAGGCCTGGACCGACCCGCGTACTGGTCGTGTCTACCTCGACGGCATCGAGGCCCCTGCGGTGCCCCAAGCGCCTGACATGTCTTCTGACACCGGCTACGCAGAGGGCTTCAGCGGCGAATCAGGCGGTGGATTCGGCGACGCCTACGGTGAGAGCAGCGTCGGCCAGGAGGGCCTGGCGGACGCGGGGTTCACCCGGGGCTCATCGGTTGTTCCCGGTCTTGATGAGGCCGCCACTCAGCAGCACCGTGCCGCCCGTGAGCCGGAGGGCCTCGAGGGTGGTGAGGCTCTGGCGATCGTCCCGGATCCTGTCGACTCAACCGGTGAGGCGGGACTCACCGGAGGGCAGGAGCTCACCGAGGCTCCCGCTCACTCCAGCCACGTGAGCCATCACAGCCATGCGGCTCCGAGCGCGCAGCCGCAGCCCGAGCAACGCGATGAGGTCCAGGACCACTCGCGCTTCGCCCCCAAGGACCACCACACCAGTCACGTCGCCGGCCAGCCGGACATCGAGCGGACCTTTGAGAGTGATACTGCCGAGATCGAGGGGATGACAGCCTCGGCGCCCTCGCAGGATCCGAGTCTCCAGATGCCGACCGGTTTTGCCCAGCCGGAGGCACAGCCCTGGCCCGTGGCCGACCAGCCAGAGGCAACCGACGCGACGCAGGGCCAGAGCGTCGAGGCGATCGAGCAGGCTCGGGGAACCTCCTTCTCCGCGCCCAGTGCTGCGGATGCGCCTGCGACGTCGACCACTGTGTCGTGGCCCTCCTACTCCGACGGCGTCGAGCTGCCTCCTGCGGCAGACCCCGCCGTCATCCAGGCCGCCGACGCCGAGCCTCTCGGCGAGCCAGACCCGACCGCGGACCCCGACAACCAGGAGCACGCATGAAGCCCACCCGTCGAGCCTTGCTGAGCGCAGGCGGCGCCTCCGCCCTCGCCCTGAGCCTGGCCGCCTGCTCGAAGTCTCAGCCCAAGACCGCCCAGACCCAGGCCTCCGGCACCCCGATCGCCGAGCCGGTCCTCAACGACAAGCAGCTCTCGGAGATCCTCCAGCGCGTCCAGACCGGTCTGGCGGCTGCGGACAAGGAGAAGAACGCGGACAAGCTCAAGGAGGTCATGTCCGGCCCAGCGGCTCGTATCCGCGCGGCTGAGTACGCCACAGCCTCCGCCAGCGGGAACAACGACTTCATCCACGCCATGTCCACCACGATCCAGGGTGGGGGAGTGGGCCAGACCGTCGGCTTCCCCCGTAACGCCGCGGCGGCCTCGGAAGGGGCCAGTCCCTCACTCATCTCCCTGGAGCAGAACTCGGCCCGTGACCAGTTCAAGGTCTGGGCCTGGGTGCAGGGGTTCTCCGAGAAGAAGAACATTCCTGTTCTGACCAAGCAGTCGGCCCAGCGCGCCAAGCAGGTGACTGCCGATTCCACGGGACTGGTCTCCACCCCCAAGGCGGCCCTCGACGCCTACATCGACGCACTCAACCACCCCGACGGTGAGAACGGCAAGGCCTTCCCCGATGACCTGCTGCGTCAGAAGGTCCAGGCCGCCCGAACCACCAATCTCAGCTCCCTGGGCGAGGTCACCGTCACGGCGACCGCCGGTAAGGACGGCTTCCAGGGGCTCCAGATGGAGGAGGGCGATGGCGGGGCACTGGTCTTCACCACCCTGACCTACACGGTGGTCTACAAGCGCACAGTTGATGGCTCCGACCTCACCTTGCAGGGTGATGTCGCCGCCCTCATGGGCGGCAACCAGAAGATCGTCGGCACCGTGACCGCCACCTACGACTCCATGGTCGCCTTCTCCATCCCCAAGGAGGGAAGCAAGGACAAGGTGGCCGTTCTGGGCGCTGAGACCGCGCTGATGAAGGTGGATCGGGATGACTCCAAGACGCCGGCCCCCACGGCGTCGGCGTCGGCCAAACCGTCCTGAGCGCCTCCGGTTCCCGGCCCGGCTCCGTGATCACTCGGAGTCGGGCCGCTGGTGCGCTCGGGCCTCTGACCAGTGGCTGGGCCTGTTCGCCGCGCCGGCGCTCCAAGACACCGAATGATCCAGACCAATGAAGCAACCGGGCTACGGCCCGAGGAAGGCAGCTGCTCATGAGCATGTTCGGCGCCGTCGACCTGTCCAGTTTCGCCCCCGCCACTAAGCCGGCCGGCTCGGTCGGAGGCACCCCGACTCCCACGTCCGGTGCTGCCGGAGGTGCTGGTGGCGGCCTGCCTGTGCCGCTGGTGGTCGACGTCGACGCCTCCAGCCTGCGTGACGTCGCCGAGGTCTCCACCCAGGTCCCCGTCATCGTCGTTCTCCACAGTCCGCGCAGCCAGGCCAGTGCCGAGCTGGCCTCCCTCCTGGAGCAGCTCGCCGGGCAGTACGCCGGCCGTTTCCAGGTAGCGCGCGTCGACGTCGACGCCGCCCCGGAGGTCGCCCAGGCCCTCCAGGCCCAGGCCGTGCCCACTGTCGTGGCTCTCATCTCCGGGCAGCCGGTGCCCATGTTCCAGGGCCCTGTCGCGGAGGATCAGCTGCGCGCGGTCGTCGACCAGCTGCTGGAGGTCGCCGCCGCCAACGGCGTCAGTGGCACCATCGCCGTCGACGCCGCCGTGAGCACCGATGCCCAGGCCGAGCCCGAGGAGACGGAGGTCGAGCGTGCCGCTCGGGAGGCCATCGAGGCCGGAGACTTCGCCGCTGCCGAGGAGGTCTACACCCATGCCATCGCCCAGAACCCGGGCGACGACGATCTTAAGGTGGCCCGCAACCAGGTGCGCCTCATGGCCCGCATGGACGGTCAGGACCCTCACCAGCTCCTCGCCGCGGCCGACGCCGCGCCCGCCGACCTCGAGGCGGCCCTGGCCGGGGCCGATGCCGCCCTGGCCCTGGGCGACGTCAACGCCGCACTCGGCCGGGCCCTGGAGGCCGTGCGCACCCATCAGGGGGAGGAGCGTGAGAGCGCCCGCCTGCGTCTGCTCGAGCTCTTCGAGATCATCGGAGCCACCTCCCCGGAGGTGGCCCAGGCCCGCCGCCGCCTGGCCTCCCTGCTCTACTGAGAGGCTCTACTGGGGGCCTGTACCGACGACGGCCCACAGACACGAGTGCCCCTCACCGTACCGGTGAGGGGCACTCGCCTATGCCGAGGGAGCGGAATCAGGCGATCGGCTCGGGGTCGATCTTCCAGACCTCACGGGCGTAGTCGCTGATGGTGCGGTCGGAGGAGAAGCGGCCCGAGCGGGTGATGTTCACCCAGGCCTTGCGCTGCCAGGCGCGGGTGTCGGCGTAGCCGGCCGCCATGGCGTCCTTGGTCTCGCGGTAGGAGGCGAAGTCGCCCAGGACGTAGTAGACGTCGGCCGGCTCGTAGGAGGGCTCCAGGAGGCTGCGGCGCAGGTCTGCGAACCAGCCCGAGCCGTTGTCGTCGAGGGTGCCGTCGGTGAAGGCGTCCAGGACGCGCTTGAGGCCGGGGACGTTCTCGTAGTGCCACACCGGGTCGTAGCTCTCGCGCAGGCCGGGCAGCTCGTCCTCGGTGGCGCCGAAGATGTAGGCGTTGTCGTCGCCCACCGCCTCGAGGATCTCCACGTTGGCGCCGTCGAGCGTGCCCAGGGTCAGGGCGCCGTTCATCATGAACTTCATGTTGGAGGTCCCCGAGGCCTCCTTGCCGGCCATCGAGATCTGCTCGGAGACGTCGGCGGCCGGGATGATGTGCTCGGCCGGGGAGACGTTGTAGTTGTGGACGAAGACGACCTTGAGGGTCTTGGAGACGACCGGGTCGTTGTTGACCAGCTCGGCGATGGCGTTGATGAGCTTGATGACGCCCTTGGCCCGGATGTAGCCGGGAGCCGCCTTCGCCCCGAAGATGAAGACCCGCTTGGGGACCTCCAGGCTCGGATCCTGCTTCATGCGGAAGTAGAGGTCCAGGATGTAGATGGCGTTGAGCAGCTGGCGCTTGTACTCGTGGAGGCGCTTGATCTGCACGTCGAAGATCGCGTCGGGGTCGATCTCGATACCCTCGCGCTGGGCGATCCAGGCGGCGAAGTCCGCCTTGTTGGCGTGCTTGATCTCTGCCAGGCGATCGTAGACGGAGTCGTCGACGGAGTCGGTGTGCTCGGCCAGGACGGTGAGGTCCTTGACCCAGGTGTCCGATCCGGTGACCTCGTCCAGGAGCGCGGACAGCCTGGGGTTGCACTGGCGCAGCCAGCGGCGGGGGGGGACGCCGTTGGTCTTGTTGTTGAAGCGCTCGGGCCAGATGGCGTGCCACTCGCCCAGGGTCTCGCGCTTGATGATCTCGGTGTGCAGCGCAGCCACACCGTTGATGGAGTAGGAGGCGTAGCAGGCGATCCACGCCATGCGCACCTTGTCGCCGGAGACGGGGGCCATGTAGTCGATGGTGCCCTGGTCCAGGCCGCGCTCGGCCATCTCGACGCGGAAGCGGCGGTCGATCTCCCGGACGATCTCGGTGATGCGCGGGAAGAGACGGTCGAAGATGGAGATCTCCCAGGTCTCCAGAGCCTCGGCCAGCACCGTGTGGTTGGTGTAGGCGAAGGTCTTGGTGACCACGTCCCAGGCCGCTTCCCAGCCCAGGTGGTGCTCGTCCATGAGGAGGCGCATGAGCTCGGGGATGGCGAGCACCGGGTGGGTGTCGTTGAGCTGGATGGCGTTGTAGTCGGCGAAGCCGGACAGGTCCTCGCCGTGGTGCTTCACGTAGTTCTCGACGATCTGCTGGAGGGAGGCCGAGCAGAAGAAGTACTGCTGGCGCACCCGCAGGACCTTGCCCTCGTAGGTGGTGTCGTTGGGGTAGAGGACTCGGGAGATGTCCGAGGTGCGCTCGCGCTCGACGATGGCCTCGGTGAAGCGCTGGGAGTTGAAGGCGTCGTAGTCGAACTCCTCGAGCGGCTCGGCCTTCCACAGGCGCAGGGTCCCCACGTTCTTGGTGCCGTAGCCGGTGATGGGCATGTCGTAGGGGATGGCGCGCACGGTCATGTCCCGGTAGCGCACCAGGCGCTGGGCCTCCTCGTGGCGGATGACGAAGGGGTAGCCCTCCTCCATCCACGGGTCGGGGTGCTCGGTCTGGAAGCCGTCCTCGAAGACCTGCTTGAACAGGCCGTAGCGGTAGAGGATGCCGAAACCGTTGACCGGCAGGTCCAGGGTGGCGCAGGAGTCCAGGAAGCAGGCGGCCAGGCGGCCCAGCCCGCCGTTGCCCAGGGCGGCGTCGGGCTCCTGCTCCAGGACGTCGGAGAGACTCACGCCGAAGGAGCCGACGGTCTCGCGAGCCTCATCGACCATGCCCAGGTTGGATAGGTTGTTGAGCAGGGCGCGGCCCATGAGGAACTCTGCGGAGAAGTAGTGCTCCTGGCGTCCGGCGCTGTACTTCTGCTCGGTGGCGTACCAGTCGTCCGCGATGGTGTCGACGACGGCGGCGGACAGACCCTGCCAGACCTCCATGAGGGTGGCTGCGGTCTCGGGTCGACCGGATACGGCGCGCACCTGCGCGGGGGCGCTCGTGACCAGCTTCTGTGTCATTCTTCTTCCCTTGTCAGGCTTCGTGGTCGCCGACTGCAAGATTCTTGCAGCGGACTGAAAACAAGCGTACATCGACGAGGGTCGGGCCGCCCGGTCTGCGCAGAGAGCACAGGACGCCGGGGGCCGCGCTCCTGTGCGAGACAGTGCCCAGACTACCGGCTTATAGGTGATGGTGCGGGGTCGAGTTCAAGGTTCTGATCACGTTATGAGCAGCAGAGCGCGGTGGGGCGAGAGCCACTCGAGCCTCTCGTCCCACCGCAGTGCGTGGTTTCAGACTGGGTCAGTCCTTCGCCGGGCGCAGGAAGACCGCGCCCATCGGGGGAACCCGCAGACGCACCGAGGCCGGGCGTCCGTTCCAGGGCAGCTCCTCAGCCTCGACATGGCCCAGGTTGCCCACGCCGGAACCGCCGTACTCCTCGGAGTCGGTGTTGAGGACCTCCTCCCAGTCCCCGGCGAAGGGCAGGCCCACCCGGTAGCCCTCGTGCGGGGTGCCGGCGAAGTTGATGATGCAGACCATCAGGTCGGCCCGCCCGTCGGCGTCGGTCCCCTTACGCAGGTAGGACAGGACGTTGTGGTCGCCGTCGCCGGCCTCGATCCACTCGAATCCCCGGTGGGAGAAGTCCTCCGACCACAGGGCTGGCGAGTCCAGGTAGAGCCGGTTGAGGTCGCCGACCAGTGCGAGCAGCCCCTGGTGTCCCGGGTCGTCCAGGATCCACCAGTCCAGGGAGTTGTCCGCGTTCCACTCGGTTCCCTGCCCGAACTCCTGGCCCATGAACAGCAGCTGCTTGCCGGGGTGGGACCACTGGTAGGCGTACAGGGCGCGCAGGCCCGCCAGCTCCTGCCAGGGGTCGCCGGGCATCTTGGACAGCAGGGAGCCCTTGCCGTGGACGACCTCATCGTGGCTCAGCGGCAGGATGAACTGCTCGGAGAAGGCGTAAACGAGGGAGAAGGTCAGCTCCCCGTGGTGGTAGCGGCGGTTGACCGGGTCCTCGGCCAGGTAGCGCAGGGTGTCGTTCATCCACCCCATGTTCCACTTCAGTCCGAAGCCCAGGCCGCCGTACTCGGTGGGGGCGGTGACGCCCGGCCACGCCGTGGACTCCTCGGCGGCCATGATGATGCCGGGGTTCTTGCGGTAGGCGGTGGCGGTGGCCTCCTGCAGGAAGCTGATGGCCTCCAGGTTCTCGCGGCCGCCGAACTGGTTGGGGTGCCACTGGCCGTCCTGGCGCGAGTAGTCCAGGTAGAGCATGGAGGCCACGGCGTCGACGCGCAGACCGTCGGCGTGGAACTCCTGGAGCCAGTACAGGGCGTTGGCGACCAGGAAGTTGCGCACCTCGTTGCGTCCGAAGTTGAACACGTAGGTGCCCCAGTCGGGGTGCTCACCGCGCTGCGGGTCGGGGTCCTCGTACAGCGGGGTGCCGTCGAAGCGGGCCAGGGCCCACTCGTCCTTGGGGAAGTGGGCCGGCACCCAGTCCAGGATGACGCCGATGCCGGCCTGGTGGAGCTGGTCCACCAGGTAGCGGAAGTCGTCCGGGGTGCCGAAGCGCGAGGTGGGCGCGTAGTAGCTGGTCACCTGGTAGCCCCAGGAGCCGCCGAAGGGGTGCTCGGCCACCGGGAGGAACTCGACGTGGGTGAAGCCCGCCTCCTTGACGTAGGGGACCAGTTCCTCGGCCAGGCCGCGGAAACCCAGTCCCTGGCGCCATGAGCCGATGTGAACCTCGTAAATGCTCATCGGGCCGCTGTGGGGGTCGGTGGTGGCGCGCTTGTCCATCCATTCCTGGTCGCCCCACTCGTGGAACTGGTCGGTGACCACCGAGGCCGTGGCCGGAGGGACCTCGGTGGCCCGGGCCATCGGGTCGGCCTTCTGGTGCCAGGAGCCGTCGCCGAAGCAGATCTCGAACTTGTAGCGGGCGCCGACGCCGACGCCGGGCACGAACAGCTCCCACACGCCGGATGATCCCAGGGAGCGCATCGCCGTGGCGGTGCCGTCCCAGTAGTTGAAGTCGCCGACGACGCGCACGGCGCGGGCGTTGGGGGCCCACACGGCGAAGGCGGTTCCCTCGACCTCACCCATGGGGCCGTCGTAGCGCTTGACGTGGGCGCCCAGGACCTCCCACAGCTCCTCGTGGCGGCCCTCGGAGATGAGGTAGGTGTCCATCTCGCCCAGAGTGGGCATGTATCGGTAGGGGTCGTCCACGGTGGTGGTCTCGTCACCGTAGGTGACCTTGATGCGGTAGTCGGAGACCTCCTGGCCCGGCAGCACCGCGACCCACACGCCGTCCTGCTCGTGCACGGCCGGGAAGGTGCCGTCCTTGGTGACGACGACGACGTCGTCGGCCAGGTGGCGGACGGTGCGGATGGTGACGCCGTCCTCGCCCACGTGGGCGCCCAGGACCTCGTGCGGGTCGTGGTAGCGCGCGTAGGCGACGTCGGCCAGAACCCAGGGGTCCACGGGGACGGGGGCGAGGTCGGCCGGGGCTTGGGATCTGGGGTCGTTCTCAGGGGTGTTGGCGCTCATACAGCAACTCTTCCATGCGTTCGGTGATTAGCGGGTGCTTTTGGACGTCGAACCGATAGGGATAATGGGACAGAAGATCGTTGTGTGCTCAGCCCTCCGTGCGTGTTGTCAGGACCGACTCGATCCCCGCCACGGGGATGCCCAGCCAGTCAGGACGGTTACGGGCCTCGTAGACGGCCTCATACAGGGCCTTATCGAGCTCCAGACAGGTCAGCACGGTCTGGCGCGAGTCCTCCGCCTGCGCGGTGGCCTGCGGTGAGGACTGCGAGGTGCTCTCGGGCGCGATCTCCTCCCGGTAGCCCTCCTCGAAGGCGGTGCGCACGGCGGGAAGCCAGTCGGGGTGGGAGGCCTTGCCGACGGCGGCGGCGTAGTCGAAGGAGCGCAGCATCCCGGCCACGTCCCGGGCCGGAAGATCGGGGTCGGATCGCTCGGCCAGGGGGCGCAGGGGCTCGCCCTCGAAGTCCAGGACGTACCAGCGCTGCTGGCCGTCGATCTCGTGGAGAACCTGTCCCAGGTGGTAATCGCCGTGGATGCGGGTGGCCGGTTCCAGGGCGTCCAGCGCCTCGAGCCGGGCCAGAGCCCGCTCCACCTTGAGCTCCAGGGCGGGGATGTGGCCGGAGAGCTCGGGCACCTCCTCCAGCGCCCACCGGGCGCGCTTGCGCAGGGCGGCCGCGAGCTCGGCAGGTGAGGGGGGCCGGCTCGTTCCCAGGGAGGCGGCCAGGTGGTGGTGCATCTGCGCGGTCGTGCGTCCCAGGTCGCGGGCCAGCTCCACGGCGCGGGCCCGCACCGGCCCGTCGACGTCGTCGGTGGAGGCCAGGGAGCAGAACAGCTCGAAGCCGTCGTCGGCCCGGGGCACGAAGCTGCAGGCCACGGCCGAGTCGGTGGACTCCTCCAGGGCGGGCTGGCCGCAGCCGCCCATGCGCGTCCAGGTCATGGTGGACCAGGCCACCGGCGTGGGCACCCGGTCCCAGCCGCTGCGGGCCAGGGCCACCGACAGCTCCACGTCGGGATTGCGCCCGTGCTCCAGGACCCGCAGGAGCTTGACGATGAGGTCACCGGTGGCGGCGTCCTGCTCCCCAAGAGCCTCGGCGGGGTCGGAAGGGGCCGGCAGGATGACGGAGGTGTTGGACTGCTCCCCGGTGGTCACCCGCAGCCTCGGCGCCCGCTGGGCGATGGCCAGGGCTCCGGCCTCGCTCAGGACGGTGCCCGCCTTCAGCGTGCTCAGGGCCCAGGCCCGCCAGAAGGCCGGGTGGTGGGCGCCGTCGACGAGCGCCACCTGCGTGGGTGACCCCTGAGAGCCGGTGGTCACCAGCAGGCCGTGGTTGCCGGGTGCCTCACCGGGGGTGGCGAAGGAGTCGAGCGCCTCGGCGGCCTCCAGGACCACCGGTACGTGCAGCAGCAC